>ENA-ORBV01005834-ORBV01005834.1-microbial-mat-metagenome-genome-assembly--contig:-NODE-5834-length-22241-cov-4.730960_pt1 | contig 22241 bp, 18 predicted proteins | sample MGYA00237777_ERZ505514 | MGnify/ENA primary metagenome ERZ505514 (study PRJEB26160, sample SAMN06269048) | microbial mat metagenome | isolation source: Oligotrophic lake microbial mat | place... | reverse complement strand
GGGGCGACGCAACACAAACGCGGGGCGACGCAACACAAACGCGGGGCGACGCAACGAATTAATCGATGACGTCGATTCCCATGCTGCGGGCGGTCCCTTCGATGAGACGCCGGGCATGCTCGATGTCGCGAGAATTAAGGTCGGCCATCTTCTGCTTGCAAATGTCGTCGACCTGAGCTCGCGTGACCTTCCCCACTTTGTCGCGGTTGGGAACGCCCGAGCCCTTTTCCACTCCGGCGGCCTTCGCGAGAAGGACGGAAGCGGGCGGGCTCTTGAGGACGAAGTCGAAGCTCTTGTCGTTGTAAATATTGACAACGACCGGGACGGTCATCCCGTTGAATTCGCGAGTCTTTTCGTTGAACTGACTGACGAACTGGCCGAGGTTGATGCCGAATTTACCGAGCGAGGTACCCCCCGGAGGAGCCGGGGTCGCTTTGCCGCCAGGAATCTGCAGCTTGGCCGAGCCAACTAGCTGTTTTGCCACGGGAACATCCCTTCGCTATCTCTGTTTACTGCGCCGCAAAATGTGCGTCGCCACTGCTATATCGCTAATAATCTGATCGCTAAAAATCTGGTCGCTTAGATTTCTTCAATTTGCCAGTGGACCAAATCGGCGGGGGTCGACCGGCCGAAAATGCTGATCATCACTTGAACCTTGCCGCTTTGCGCGTCGATCGTGCCGACCTCGCCTTCAAAGCCTTCGAACGTGCCGTCGCGCGCAGCGTCCTCGGGCACGCACCCCCCGGCCGCCCTGCCTTCGGACAAGGTACCGATGGCTTGCCACAACAGCGCGATCTGGTGCTCCTGCGAGGTCGCGTTGTCGATCAGGCCACGCATGGCCAGGCTCAACGGGTCGTCGTTTTGCGTCACGCCATAGGCAGAGAAACCCATCTTCGAGGCTGCTGCCTCGCGCTTGGCATCGGTATCGGCATCGGCCAAGATGATGCGCGCCGGGTTGCCGACCGCGGTCGCTCCGGCGGGCACCGGCTTGGTCACCACCGCGTTCGAGCCGATCTTGGCTCCGTCGCCAACCGTGAACCCCCCCAGCACCTGGGCTCCGGCGCCGATGATCACGTCGCGGCCGATGGTGGGATGGCGCTTGGTACCCTTGTACAACGACGTTCCGCCCAACGTGACCCCGTGGTAGATCGTGCAGCCGTCGCCTATCTCGGCAGTTTCGCCCACCACCACGCCCATCGCGTGGTCGAAGAAAACGCGTTGTCCGATCTTGGCGCCCGGATGGATCTCGACGCCGGTCAACCAGCGCGCGATATGCGAAATGAAGCGCCCCAGCCACTTGAAGCCATGCGCCCAGCACCAGTGCGCCGGCCGGTGCAGCATCAGGGCATGCAGGCCGGGGTAACAGGTCAGCACCTCCCACGCGCTGCGCGCAGCCGGATCACGTTCGAGGATGCACTGGATATCGGAGCGAAGACGGGCAAACATGCGCTCAAGTCTATTCCCTGGCGCGTGCGGCTGCCAGCAGCATTGCCTTGGCGACACCTCTGAGGATATGGACTTCCTCCTGCGTCACGGCGGCGCGGTTGAAAAGCTGATTCAGCCGCGGCATCAACTTGCGGGGTGCAGCGGGGTCCAGAAAACCAATCGCGGTCAATCCCTGTTCCCAGTGCGCCAGCAGCCCGGCCACCGCTTGCGCATCGGCCGCCCGGGGCGCGACAGCCGTCGACTGCACGACGTATCCGGCCAGCGCCTGGCGCCACTCGTATGCGATGACCTGCACCGCGGCTGCCAGGTTGAGCGAGCCGAAATCCGGATGGGTCGGGATACACAAGGCGGCGTGGCAGCGGTAGACGTCCTCGTTGCGCATGCCGAAACGTTCCGAGCCGAACAGGAAAGCCACACCTTGCGGCGCATCCGGCGTTGTCTCTTGCAGCGCACCCGGCGTTGTCTCTTGCGGCGCATCGCCAGACGGACGCAGCAGCGGCTCGCCATGGGTCAATCGCGCAAAACAGTCGCGCGGGCTCATCGACGGCGGCCCGAAATCGCGCGGCGTCATGGCCGTGGCCAAGACGTGGGTCATGCCATCGAGCGCCTCGTCCAGCGTCTCGACAATACGGGCCCCGGTGAGCACATCGCGTGCGCCGCTGGAACGCTGAATCGTCTCCTCGCGCCGCAACACGTTGGCCCAGCGCGGCGCCACCAGCACCAGGTCATGGAAACCCATCACCTTCATCGCGCGCGCCGTCGCGCCCACGTTGCCGGCGTGGCTGGTGTTGATCAATACGAATCGGGTCTGCATGGCCGCGATTGTCTCAGCGCCGCAACCGCCGCGGCGCGACGCCGGCGCACCCGGCGTTTCGTGGGAAAATGAGCCCTTGCCCGCGGCCATCGCGCCGTGGATCGATGCTCCTGATTCCTGTACGGCCCGCGTGGTGCGACCCGCAGCCGAACCGAAACCCACAAACCATGCCGTCCCCCAACTTCCACCCGATGGTCAACATTGCCGTCAAGGCAGCCCGTGCCGCGGGTTCCATCATCAACCGCGCCGCGCTCGACGTCGAGTCGGTGCGTATCTCCCAGAAACAGGTCAACGACTTCGTCACCGAGGTCGACCACGCCAGCGAGAAGGTCATCATCGAGACACTGCTCGGCGCGTATCCGGGCCACGCCATCCTGGCCGAGGAATCGGGCGACCAGCATGGCGCTCGCGATTCCGAATACACCTGGATCATCGACCCGCTGGACGGCACCACCAACTTCATCCACGGTTTTCCGGTCTATTGCGTCAGCATCGCGCTGACGCACAGGGGCAAGGTCGAACATGGGGTGATCTACGATCCGTCGCGCAACGACCTGTTCACCGCCACCAGGGGCCGGGGCGCCTTCATGAACGACCGCCGCATCCGGGTCTCCAAGCGCATCCACATGAAAGAAAGCCTGATTGCCACCGGCTTTCCGTTCCGTCCGGGCGACGATTTCCCGCGCTACCTGGCCATGATGGGCGACGTGATGCAGCGCACCGCCGGATTGCGCCGTCCGGGTGCCGCAGCGCTGGACCTGGCCTATGTGGCTGCCGGTTTCACCGAAGGATTCTTCGAGACCGGCCTGCAGCCCTGGGATGTTGCCGCTGGCTCGCTGCTGGTCACCGAAGCCGGTGGCCTGATCGGCAATTTCAGCGGTGACGCCAACTTTCTGGAGCAAAAGGAATGCCTGGCCGGCAATCCCAAGATCTATGCGCAACTGGTGTCCATCCTGGGCAGATACAGCAAGTTTGCCAGCGCCGGCGAAAAGGCCGAGGTGCGCCAGAAACTGCAGATGACGCGCAACGCCGCGGCCGCGGACAAACCAGACGAAGGCGCCCCGGCGGCGACGCCAGCAGGACTGCCCGCGAATACCCCAGGCAACGCCGACGCACCGTTCTGATCGCTCGACACGGCAGGGCACGCCATAGAGCCCTGCCGGCATGACACCGCCTCGCACCATCCCCTCGCCGCCAATGGCCCCGATCCCGTGCGGGCGGCGAACACGCCGGCAACTGTTGACGGCCTGATGGAGCAGGCCCAGGCGGCGGGCCGGCGTTTCGCGCGCAAGGCCCCGATCCGCCAGTGCAGTCAAGCTCGCTTATGCTCGGGTACCCCGACCGCCCGTTGCAAGGAATCACATGACCCGCAAGACCTACGAACAGCTACGCAGTGCACGCTGGTTCGCCCCCGACGACTTCCGCTCCTTCGGCCACCGCTCGCGCGCGATGCAGATGGGTTACGAGCGTGCCGACTGGCAGGGCAAGCCGGTGATCGCGATCATCAACACCTGGAGCGATATCAACAACTGCCATTCGCATTTCAAGCAGCGCGTCGAGGACGTCAAGCGCGGCATCCTGCAGGCCGGCGGTTTCCCGCTGGAACTGCCGGCGATCTCGCTGGCAGAGAACTTCGTCAAACCCACCACGATGCTCTATCGCAATTTGCTGGCGATCGAGACCGAAGAACTGCTGCGTTCCCACCCGATCGACGGCGCGGTGCTGATGGGCGGCTGCGACAAGACCACGCCGGCACTCCTGATGGGTGCGATTTCGGCCGGTTACCCCTGCATCTACCTGCCAGCCGGCCCGATGCTGCGCGGCAACTGGAAAGGCAAGACGCTGGGCTCGGGCTCGGACGCGTTCAAGTACTGGGACGAACGGCGTGCCGGCAACATCACCGAAACCCAATGGCTGGAAGTCGAAGGCGGCATTGCGCGCAGCCACGGCACCTGCATGGTGATGGGCACGGCCGCCACGATGATGGGCATCGCCGAGGCGCTGGGCATGACCCTGCCCGGCGCATCCAGCATTCCGGCACCCGATGCCAACCATCCACGCATGTCGGCACAGTGCGGCCGGCGCATCGTCGACATGGTCTGGGAAGACCTGACCCCGGCGTGTATCTTCAGCCGCCACAGTTTCGAGAACGCGATAACGGTGGCCATGGCGCAAGGTTGCTCGACCAACGCCATCATCCACCTGGTGGCGATGTCGCGCCGCGCCGGCAAACTCTGCGCGGTGTCGCTGGACGACTTCGATGCGTTCAGCCGCAATGTGCCGGTGATCGCCAATATCCGGCCCAGCGGCAGCGAATACCTGATGGAAGACTTCTATTACGCCGGCGGCATGCGCGGCCTGATGGCGCGGCTGCGCGATGGCGGCCTGTTGCACCTGGACGCGATGACTGTCACCGGCAAGACCGTGCGCGAGAATCTCGAAGGCGCCGAAGTCTACAACGACGACGTGATCCGTCCGCTCGACAACCCGATCTACCAGGAGGGCGCGCTGGCGGTGCTGCGCGGCAACCTGGCGCCCGACGGCTGCGTCATCAAGCCCAGCGCCTGCAGCGCGAAGTTTCTGCGCCACGGCGGACCGGCGATGGTGTTCGACGACTACCCCAGCCTGAAAAAGGCGATCGACGACCCGGAACTGGTCGTGACCGAAGACCATGTCCTCATCTTGCGCAACGCCGGTCCGCAAGGCGGCCCGGGCATGCCGGAATGGGGCATGGTGCCGATCCCGACCAAACTCGTGAAGCAGGGCGTGCGCGACATGTTGCGGATATCGGACGCACGCATGAGCGGCACCAGTTATGGCGCCTGTGTGCTGCACGTGTCCCCGGAGGCCTACATCGGCGGTGCGCTGGCGCTGGTCCGCAATGGCGACATCATCCGCGTCGACGTGCCGGCGCGCACGATCCACCTGGACATCGGCGCCACCGAGCTGGCGCAGCGCAAGGCCGCCTGGGCACCACCGCCCAGGCGTTTCGAGCGCGGTTACGGCTACATGTTCAGCCAGCACATCCTGCAGGCCGACAAGGGCTGCGACTTCGACTACCTGGAGACATCGTTCGGCGCGCCCGTCAGCGAGCCGGTCATCTACTGAAGCACCCGAACACGGAGACCCACCATGGCCCTGAATCCCGCCACCCGCGACAAACTCAAAACCGTCAGCACTGCCACCTTGTGCACCGCGCTGTTCAAGCGCGGCCTGCGCAACCAGTTCATCCAGGACGTGCACCCGCTCAACCCGAAGACACCGACCATGGTGGGCGAGGCCTACACGCTGCGCTACATTCCGGCGCGCGAAGACCTGAACCCGATCACCGTGTTCCAGGACCCGAACCACCCACAACGGGTGGCGGTCGACCAATGCCCGGCTGGCGCGGTGATGGTCATCGACAGCCGCAAGGACGCACGCGCCGCATCGGCCGGCTCGATCCTGATCACCCGGCTGATGGTGCGCGGCGCCGCCGGCGTCGTCACCGACGGGGGTTTTCGCGACTCCCCCGAACTGGCCGAGATGCCGTTTCCGGTCTACCACCACCGGCCGTCGGCGCCGACCAACCTGACGCTGCACCAGGCGATGGACATCAACGTGCCGATCGGCTGCGGCGACGTGGCGGTGTTCCCGGGCGACGTCATCGTCGGCGACCAGGAGGGCGTGTTCGTGATTCCGGCGCACCTGGCCGATGAGGTCGCCGACGAGGCGGTGGAGATGACGGCCTACGAGGACTTCGTGACCGAAGAGGTGCACAAGGGCCGCTCGATCATCGGCCTGTATCCGGCCACGCAGCAGCAACCCAAGGACGATTTTGCGGCCTGGCGCAAGGCCAGGGGGCGCTGAGCCCGCTGCTCGCGCTCTCCGAAGAAAATGAGGCTTTATCGCCCCGACACGCGGTCACGGGCCCTCAATCGTTGTTCAGTCCAGCCTTGCGGATGCTCGGTCCCCAGGCATCGTGGTCGGCTCGAATGACCTTGGCAAACTCGGCCGGCGTGCTGCCCACCGGCTCCAGTCCCTGCGCGATCAGCGTGGAGCGGGCCTGCGGATCACGCATCACTGCCGCAAACGCATCCGACATCCGACATCCGATCGCGCTCGCTGTGCGGCGTGCCGGCGCGCACCGCAAGCCCCTGTCAGGCTGCTGTCGCATACCCAAGGCCCGAGGCCGCAATCGTCAGCTTGCCCGGGTTCGCGCGCCTGTTTCATGTGTGAAAAATTCATCGGCATCGGGGTTCAGGCTCGCGTCTCGTACACGCCAAGTTTCTGGTGCAGTGGTGTCTCGTCAGCCAGGAACAGGAAGGCCGGTGCAAAGGCCGAGGTGTTGGCCAGCGTGACCGGTGTGTAGCCGGGCGCGCAGCAGGTGTCGGCCTCCTGCAGCGTAAAACACTGCTCCTCAACCTGCACCGTGGCGCCGCCTTCGATCAGGTGAAAGACCATTGCCGGACTGCGTGCCGGCAGCGCCAGCGTCTGCCCGGGGCGCAGCATCATGGCGTAGAACCCCAGGATGTTCTGGGCATGGCCGCCGGTCTGCGGGTTCACATAGGTCAACTGCACCGCCTGCAGGTCGCTCTGGTCGTCCGCCAGGGATTCGAGCGCAGCGCGCGCATCGGCCCAGGGATACCGCAGTATCGGATAGGGGCGGGTCGAACGTTCGAACACCGGCGTGGGCAGCAGGCCGGCGCGCGCATGCCGCTTCTCGCCGTGGCCCGCGGCAACCGGTTGTCGATCGCTGTTGACGTGGTAACTCGTCTCCATGTAGTAGACCAGCGGCAGGTCGAGCACGTCGAGCCAGATCACCGGCTCGGTGCCGTCATGACCGTGTTCATGCCACAGACCGGTGGGCGTGAGGATCAGGTCGCCGCGCAGCATGGGGCATTTCTCGCCGTCCACGGTGGACCAGGCACCCTCGCCCTCGACCACCATGCGCACCGCGTTGGGCGTGTGGCGGTGCGACGGCGCCCACTCGCCGGGCAGCAACAGTTGCATGCCCAGGTACATCGCGGCGCTGGCCTGCATGTTGTCCAGTCCGTGACCGGGGTTGGCCAGCACCAGCACCCTGCGCTCGGCTTTGTCGATCGGCGTCAGCGCGCCAGCTTGCAGCAGCAGCGGCTTGATCGACGCGTAAGGCCAATGCGTGGCACGGGTCTTGGACCTGGGTTTGCCGGGCGGCAAAACGCCACGCAGGTTCGGCCACAAGGGCACCAGGTTGCGCTGGGTCAGCGCTGCGCGGTAGTCCGCGGGCAGGTCTTCGAGGCGGCCGAGTTCGGTGCTCATGGGGTAGGTTCCTTCAGTCAGCCAGGCAATTCTCGACCTTCCAGCCGCACAGCCACTCCAACGCGTCGTAAAAACGTTCCGGCGTGCGGCCTTTCCACAGGTCGTTGCACGCCAGCCGCTCGACCCCCTTGGCACGGCGACGGCTTGACGCCGTCGGCGGCAATCAGCGCCTGCCCGACATGCCGTACGCACTGCGCCAGTATCCGGCCCGGCACTTTGACAGTCGGGCGCCTTGACATTGGGGCTCTGGTCAATCCAGTGTCATGAGGCTCGCATTGCCCCCGGCAGCAGCCGTGTTGATGCTGAGCGACCGCTCGATCACCAGCCGTTCAAGCGCGATACGTGTGTCACCCGGGCCCAGCCCCGTCAGGCCGACGATCGGTCCCGGCCGCTGCGCCAGCGATGCCGCCGCGGCCTGGCGCGAAGCCGCGTCACCATGGTGCAGCACGGCGTCGAACGGGGTATGCGCGTTCGCCCAGTCACCCGTCAGCGTGATGCGCTCGCGCACATCGACCGGCAGCCGCTCGCGCAATGCAGCCGCCTGCGCCGGCCAGACCGCGTGGCTGCCCGCGGCCAGCACGGCTGCCAGTTGCAGCAGTCGGTCGGCGTCGCCCGCCGGGCCTTGCTCGGCCAGACACAACACCGCCTCGCGCGGCAGCACCGCATACAGGTTGGCCTCACCGGTCGGCCCCGCCAAAGCATGCCAGCGGCCCAGCGGCGACTCGGCCACCGCGCGGTCGCAATATGCTGCCAAAAGGTTCTTGCCCTGGGACTGTGCCCAGGCGCGCAGCTGCGCCATGGCCACCGGCGCCGCCGCCGGGCCCGGGGCCGGTTCGGTCGACAGGCCACGTACCGCCGGCCGCGTCAGCGCGCCCGCATGGGCGACCGCCATACGCGCGGCCTGCACCGGACGCTGCGCCAGCAGGCGCAGCAGGTACAGCGGCCCGCCAGCCTTGGGTCCGGTGCCCGACAGGCCTTCGCCGCCGAACGGCTGCACGCCGACCACCGCACCGACGACGTTGCGGTTGACATAGATGTTGCCGGCGCGCGCGGCCGACACCACCTGCGCCACCGTCTCGTCGATGCGTGTATGCACTCCCTGTGTCAGCCCGTAACCGGTGCCGTTGATGGCGCCCAGCAGGTCGTCCAGCCGTTCGCGCCGGTAACGCAGCACATGCAGCACCGGGCCGAACACCTCGCGGCCGAGGTCGGCCACGTGGTCGATTTCGATCATCGTCGGTGCGACGAAATGGCCACCCGGTGCATCCGTCACCAGCGGCAAACGCCAGACGCGGCAGCCCTTGTCCTGCATCGCCGTCACGTGGCGCTCGATGAGGTTCTTGGCGTCGGCGTCGATCACCGGGCCGACGTCGGTCGCCAGATAACGGGGATCGCCGACTTCCAGTTCCCCCACTGCGCCCTGCAGCATCCCGATCAGCCGGTCGGCGCCATCGTCCTGCACGCACAGCAGGCGCAGCGCCGAGCAGCGCTGGCCGCAGCTGTCAAAGGCCGAGGACACGATGTCGGCCACGGCCTGCTCGGCCAGCGCCGACGAGTCGACCACCATCGCGTTCTGGCCGCCGGTCTCGGCGATCAACGGCACGACCTGACCATCTGCCGTCAACCGGCCGGCCAGTTCGCGTTGCAGCAGCCGCGCAACCTCGGTCGAGCCGGTGAACAACACGCCATGCACCCGGGCGTCGCCCACCAGCGCTGCCCCCACGGTCTCACCGCGGCCAGGGAGCAATTGCAGCGCGCCTCGCGGCACGCCGGCCGCGTGCAGCGCACGCACGGCCGCCGCTGCCACCAGGGGTGTCTGCTCGGCTGGCTTGGCCAGCACCACGTTGCCCGCGGCCAGTGCCGCAGCCACCTGGCCGGTGAAGATCGCGAGCGGAAAATTCCACGGGCTGATACAGACCACCGGGCCCAGTGGCTTGTGCGTGTTGTTGTCAAAATCGCGCCGGATCTCGGATGCGTAATAGCGCAGGAAGTCGACCGCCTCGCGCACCTCGGCCACTGCGTTGGCGCTGGTCTTGCCGGCCTCGCGCACCAGCAGCGGCAACAGCGTGAGCGTGTCGGACTCGAGCCGGTCGGCGGCGCTCTCGAGCAAGGCAGCGCGTGCCGAAGGCGCCAACGCCGCCCAGCCGGGCGCAGCCTGTGTGGCGGCGTCCAGCGCGAGCCCGACCTCCTGCACCGTGGCTTCGCGCACCTGGCCGACGATGTCGCCGGAATCGGCGGGATTGAGTACCGGGAGTGCGTCGGCGCCTGCAGGCGCATCGGTTGCCAACAGCGGCGCCGAATCCCAGCGCCGATGGCGATCGTCGGCAAAAACCTGAGCCAGCGCGGCCAAGGTGCTCTCGTCGGCGAGGTCGATGCCACGCGAATTGGGCCGTGCCTTGCCATAGAGCTGGCGCGGCAAGGGGATGGCCGGGTGCGGCGATCCGACGGCGCCGTCGTGCTGCGCCATCGCCTGCACCGTCTGCACCGGGTCCTGCGCCAGTTCGGCCAATGGTACGTTTTCGTCGGCGATGCGGTTCACGAACGACGAGTTGGCGCCGTTCTCGAGCAGGCGCCGCACCAGATACGCCAGCAGCGTGTCGTGCAGGCCGACCGGCGCGTAGATGCGACAGGGCCGGCCCAGCTTGCCGGCGGCCAGCGGCCCCACGACCTGCTCGTACAGCGGCTCGCCCATGCCGTGCAGGCACTGGAACTCGTATTGGCCGCTGGTGAACTCGTCACCGGCGATGGCCAGGATCGACGCCAGCGTCTGCGCGTTGTGCGTGGCAAACTGCGCGAACACGGCGTCGGTCGCTGCCAGCAGTTTTTTCGCGCAGGCGATGTAGGCCACGTCGGTGTACGGCTTGCGGGTATAGACCGGGTACCCCGACTGGCCGTCGAGCTGGGCGCGCTTGATCTCGCTGTCCCAATACGCGCCCTTGACCAGGCGGATCATCAGCCGATGACCGCTGCGCCGCGCCAGGTCGACAACGAAGTCGACCACGGCCGGGCAACGTTTCTGATACGCCTGGATCACGAAGCCCAGGCCGTTCCAACCGGCAAGTGTCGGTTCAAAGGCCAGACGCTCGAGCAGGTCCAGCGAAATCTCGAGCCGATCAGCCTCCTCGGCATCGATGTTCATGCCGATGTCCAGGCCGCAGGCTTGTTGCGCGAGCGCGAGCAGCCGCGGATAAAGCTCGCCCATGACCCGTGCCACCTTCGCGCGCGCATACCTCGGGTGCAGCGCCGACAACTTGATCGAGATGCCCGGGCCGTCGATCACGCCACGCCCGGCTGCAGCCGCCCCGATGGCCTCGATCGCCTTCGCATATGCGGCCTGGTAATGCCGGGCATCGTCGGCCGTCATCGCCGCCTCGCCGAGCATGTCGTAGGAATACCGGAAACCCTGTGCCTCGCGCGGCCGCGCATTCTCCAGCGCCTGCGTGATCGTCTCGCCGGTAACGAACTGCTCGCCCATCATGCGCATCGCCATATCCACGCCGCGGCGGATCAACGGCTCGCCGCCACGCGCGACCACCTGTCGCAGCGTGCTCGACAAGCGGGTGTTGCTATGGGTCGACACCAGCTTGCCAGTCAGCAGCAAACCCCAGGAGGCGGCGTTGACAAACACCGACGAACTGCGCCCCAGGTGACTTTGCCAGTCGCCATCGCCGATCTTGTCGCGGATCAGTGCGTCACGCGTGGCGGCATCGGGGATGCGCAGCAGCGCCTCGGCCAGGCACATCAGCGCCACGCCCTCTTGCGAGCTGAGCGCAAATTCCTGCAGCAGGCCTTGCACCAGACCGGCGCGGCCGCTGGCGCGGGCGCGTTCACGCACGCCGCGGGCGATACGCAAGGCCAGCGCCTGCGCGGCCTCGGCTTGGGCTGGCGCCAGCGTGGCGGCGGACAGCAGCCCCGGCATCAGCTCGGGTTCGGGCGTGCGGGTGGCGGCGGTGATCGCGGCACGTAGCGGGGTCGGCGTGGCCAGGGGCGTAGGCAGAGCAGGCGTATTGTTCATGGCTTTGCCATTTCGTTGAGTCAGAAGCGAGTATCTGCGCTACCACAATGAATATTTAGCCAAATTCTTTCGGCCTGGCCGATTCATCAACCACGCCGCTGCAATCGAGTTGTGAGCATTGCACAATTCGCGTTGCTCCCGTGGTGATATGCCCGCAGCGCCGTCCAGCCTGCCTTGCGGCTCACGCTGCAAGGCCTTCGCGATGGACAAGCATGTCGATATGCTCCTCTGCCCCGTTCGTTGTCGAATCCAACCACGCCGATACCGTCCACGGCATAGACCGCACGAACCTTATAGCCATGATCGGTGGGCGAAACCGGTCGCGGCACGCGCCAGACAACCAACTCCATCAAGCACGACCATCAGCGATATCGCGGCGGGAACGGATGCGATCCAGATCAAGACCGGTTCGCCGTGCCGATCAGACCGGGTCGCCAAATACAACCGACTACTGGCCAGAGAGGATGACTGAGGCCGCGCGGCCACCTATGCCCGGCTCAATGCAGGTTCTGCACGAAAGCTTCCGATGCCGCGGCGCTGGCCCGTGTGCATGTCATGGAGGAAAAGAACCCATTCATGGGTGTTGGCGTCCGGATAAGTGTCGCTGCCCAACCCGCGGGCGTCGACCGGCAAAAAAGACACGTGCGCGTTCTCGGTGAGCACGTTTTAGCCAATGGCGTGCACTTCACCCCCATGCGAATCAACCTGACGATCGACACCTTCCCCGGATGTTCGGGTAAATACTTGGCATCGCGCCATCCAGAATACATACAGTTGAGGCGGCGATGCGCTGTGTACTGATTCCGGCTCGGCGCGCCTTTCGGACCCGTTTCGAACCAACAACAATCGTGGAAGGGCCAGGCCCGGTTGGAGCCGAGTCGCCAATGAGGCGTTGGCAGTTGTTGCGCATACCGGCCATGCCCTGTTCCTGCGCCAGGATGGCAAGGTACCGGGAACGGGTGGCAACAGGTTCGGGCCTTTGTCCCACCATGGAATTGGCGACAAGGCCGACAGTTGGGGTGCAGTGTTCTCGGACGCGACCGCCATCGCGACTGGCAGCCGCCACTCGCTGGCGCTGCGCGCCGACGGCAGCCTGTGGATCTGGGGCGGGCAGGAAGGACTGAAGCCACGCAAAGCGCTGGAGTCGATCACGGCAATGGCAGGCGGATCGCACGACAGCATTGCGCTGGGCAGTGATGGCAGCGTCTGGCACTGGCGCCTGGGAGACGAGCCCAAACGTCTGAGCTTGCCGCCCGAATAGCCGGTGCGACGTCCCGGCCGCGGGCGGGCTCGACACGTTAGGGGAAAGGCTGGTTTTCGGCCGCGTTCAACCGAAAGACCGACATGAAACTTGTTTACCGCATGATCCTCCTGGCGATGATCGTCGCCGCTCCCCTCGCCCACGCCCAGGCCGTTCGCAATGAGAAGAACATATCCCTGGAATTGGCCCATCAGATCGCAGCGGCCAGTGTTGCCGCCTGCCAGGCCAACGGCTATGCGGTAACAGCGACCGTTGTCGATAGGGCTGCCAGTGTGCGTACGGTGCACCGCGCCGACAACAATGAGGTGATTGGTGCCGTCGGTGTTGGCGGCGCTCCGGCACGTCATCTGGACGAGCAATGTGCCATGACGGCAATCGACAAGGTCAAGGATCAATTGAAATGACTTCGGCGCAGCCCGGCATGACCAGCACCGCGGTGTTCGCGGCTCTGGCGATTCTTGCATTCGCCATGGCGCCACCGCCAGCAGAAGCGCAGACCGCGCCGTCTGCGCGTGAAATCGCCGCGTACAAGGGCATGTTTGCCGCGGCCCATACTGGCGACGCAATGGCCATCGCGGTCCTGTCGAAGGCGCCGGCCAAACCGGTCGAGCAGTTGGACAGCAATGGCCGCACGGCGCTGCATGTTGCAACCTTCGCCCGCCAGCGTACCGCCGTTGCAGCGCTGATCGCTGCAGGCGCGAATACGGCTACGCTGGACAAGGATCGTTATGACGCCGTGACCATAGCCGCGGTCGCCAACGACGAGGAAACCTTGCGCGTGTTGCTGGCGCATGGGGCGAGTGCCAAGCTGGTCACCAGCCGCTACGACGGAACCGCACTCATCGCTGCGGCCCACCTGGGTCATGACGGCGTGGTGCGCCAGTTGCTTGCCGCCGGTGCGCCGGTCGATCATGTCAACAACCTGCACTGGACGGCATTGATCGAATCCATCGTGCTCGGTGACGGTGGCCCACGGCATCAGCGTGTCGCCAGCGCATTGCTCAGCGCCGGAGCAAACACCCAACTCAGCGACCGCGATGGCCGTACGCCGCTGGAACTGGCCCGGTCGCGCGGTTATGACACCATGGAGCGCTTGCTGCGCAACGCGGGCGCCCGTTGACATTGATCAAGCTGGATCACTCTACAAGGAGTGCAGGATCGATTCAGCGTTCAACTTCCGCGGGATTGCATGCTGGGCGCTGGCGTCAGGAGCGCGGTCAGCGGCGAACCGCCCATTGCCTAAAATGGCCACTCCGTCCCAGAGGAGCACGACCATGCGCGTATCCGCCACACAAGCCAAGAATCGTTTCGGTGCCATGTGCACCCACGCCAAGACCGAGCCCGTGTTCGTCGAGAAGGACGGGCGAATCGACACGGTCATTCTGTCGGCAGACCAATTTGACGCGCTCAGTTTAAGCAGCCAGGGCAAGTCTCTGAAACAGCAAAAGAAGGTGTTCGATCAGACCCACAAAGTCTGGATCGAAGAACAGAACGCGCGATTCGGCCAGTTCGTCATACGCGCCCCAATCGTTCATTGGAAAATGGAGTCAACGTTTTGATTTATAAGGTTTCACCGTGCAAAATCGCAATTTGACAATAGAACGGTGAAATGCTCTACATACCGCTCTCCGATGAGGCCGCCAGGCAAACCATCGACGCCATGTCGCTGTGGCAGGAGTGCGCGCGTGTGCAGCGCCAGTACCAGGACTACGCCGCAGGCATGTACTGGAAGTCAGAAGGCCAATACGAATACCTGGTCAAGACGAAGGCACATGGCCGGCAGGAGCGCCTCGGCCGGCGCGCACCTGAGACAGAACGGATCTACAGCGAATTTCATAAACGCAAAAGCGCACTTCAACCGCGAATGCAATCACTCCAGTCTCAGCTGGTCGTGGCGCAAAGGCTCAACCGAGCGGTCAAGGCAGGCAGGGTACCCACGATCGTCATCGATATCCTGAATGCCTTTGACGCCGCCGGACTGGCGGAGCATTTCACGGTCGTCGGGACGCACGCCTTGTACGCCTACGAAGCCGCTGCCGGCGTGCGAATAGCGCAAAAGGCGTTGGCCACCCAGGACGTTGACCTGTTGTGGGATGCGCGCAAGCGGGTTCGCTTCGTTGCAGACATGAAGCATCTGGGCAAACCCGTTCTGAGAATCCTGCAAGAGGTCGACCCGACGTTCCAGCGCAAGGAACTCCACAACGAGACCGCCATCAACGCGACAGGTTTCATGGTCGACTTCCTTCGCAGGATTCCCCAGGACGACGACCCGCATCCATTCAGACTCTCCGACGCGGACGAAGACATGTGGCCCGTGCAGGCCATTCGTGCGCACGTCCTGACCGAAGCTCCGCCATTCGAGCACGTCGTGATCGGAGCTACCGGCAAGATGGCGTTGATGCGAACTGTCTCGCCGAAAGTATTTGTGAGTTTCAAACAGTGGCTGGCGGTCCAGCCTGACCGTGATGCATTGAAACGGGGGCGGGACCAGACGCAAGCCAAAACGGTTCAGGCGCTGATGGGCGACGGACTTCTGCTCGTCCAGTAATCGACGCAGTCTGCGCACAGGGTAAGGGCGCCGCGACCCTTGCAAACATTGTGTGGTCTGCGTGTTGACGAGCCTGCATCGCCGTCCAGACCACCTGCCGGTTCACTGGGGTACCCTGCGCGCTACGGAATTCGCCTTGGGATCGGCCCGGCGGCTCATGCTGCAACGCTATCGCGATGAACATGCATGTCGATATGCACATCGGCGTATATGCCGACGAGCCCAGCTCGCGTGGGCAATCGGAAGGCCGGCCAGTGGCAAATGTCCGGGCTCTTTCCGAAACAATTGTGCTGACAATTGTGCTGACAATTGTGCTGACAATTGTGCTGACATAAGTACGGTCAAGAAGGATGACAGGGTACCGGGTGCGGCCCTCACCCTCATAGGCCAATCCAGATTTCACCCCGACGCCCGTCTGAATTTTCAGCAATCTTTCATGGGCTCGCAGGGGATGGACGGATTGACATGATTGTCGCAACATACAAACATTGCGCTCTCGGAAGGAGATCGTCATGCCAGTCCATACGTTTTCCAGTCGAGACTTCACGCGCGACGTATCTGCCGCCAATCGGGCTGCCGGCGAGGGGCCAGTGTTCATCACTGATCGGGGCCGCCCTGCATTTGCACTACTCAAGATCGAGGACTACTACCGCATCGTTGGCCAAGGCGAGCCAACGTTCCTGAGCGTCATGGATGGCATTCCTGGCGGAGGCGGCATCGAGTTCAACCCGCCGCGACTGGACGTCCCGATCCGGCCCGCTGAATTTGAATAGAGGTGCCGGGTGTTCATTCTCGATACGAATGTGTTTTCAGAATTGCGCCATGGCAAGCCCAACCAGTCGCCCGAAGTGCGCAGATGGGCCGCAGAGCGCCATTTCATGGGTAAAGTTCAGGCCTTCAAGTTTGTCAGCTACGAGGCAACCCTGCTGAAGTAACGGGTCACAACACACTGATCCAGAACCTGCGGGCCGGTCGACGGTTGGTCAACAACCTGTGAATTTCCGAACTTCAAGATTCAGACGCCGATAATTCCGCCATATCTGACGGCCGACTTATCTGCTGCACGTCGATGATCACGACAGTCATTGATGCAAAAAGACAATCTATCACTCGTATCGCCCAAGCTCGACCTCTGCGCCCACACCCCCATGATGCAGCAGTACCTGCGCATCAAGGCCGAGCATCCCGACACGCTGGTGCTTTACCGCATGGGCGACTTCTACGAGTTGTTCTTCGCCGACGCCGAAAAGGCTGCCCGGCTGCTTGACATCACGTTGACCCGGCGCGGCCAGTCGGCGGGCGAGCCGGTGGTGATGGCCGGCGTGCCGTTCCATTCGATCGAGTCCTACCTGTCCCGGCTGATCAAGCTCGGCGAGTCGGTGGCGATTTGCGAGCAGGTCGGCGATGTGGCAACCGCCAAGGGACCGGTCGAGCGCAAGGTGGTGCGGGTCATGACGCCCGGAACCTTGACCGATGCTGAACTGCTGTCCGACAAGTCCGAGTCGGTGCTGATGGCGGTGCACCAGGGGTCGCGCAACCAGTGCGGCCTGGCCTGGATCAGCGTCACGCAGGCGCAGTTGCAGTTCGCCGAATGCACGCCGGATGAGGTCGGCGACTGGATCGTGCGCGTGGGCCCAAGCGAGCTGATCCATGGCGCCGATGTCACGCCGTCGTTCGAGAGCCAGCTCAAGGGCTGGTGCGCGGCGCACGGCGTAGCGGCAACGACTCGCGCGCACTGGCAGTTCGATCCGGCGCTGGGGTTGCGCAAGTTGCTGGAGTTGTTCAAGGTCGCCAGCCTGGCCGCGTGGGACGCCCAGCAGCAAGTCCTGGCACACGCCGCCGCGGCTGCCCTGCTGGGTTATGCCGAACACACCCAAGGCCGGCCGCTGAGCCACGTGCAGGGCATTACCGTGCAACGCAACGGCGACCTGGTGCAGCTGCCGCTGGCGACCCGGCGCAACCTGGAGCTGACGCAGACACTGCGTGGCGACCCGGCGCCAACTCTGTTTTCGTTGCTGGACACCTGCCTGACCGGCATGGGCAGCCGCCTGCTCAAGCGCTGGTTGCTCGAACCCCGGCGCGAGCGCAGCGCCGCGCGCCAGCGGCTGGGCGCGATCACGCGGTTGCGCGATGGCCGGTGGCAGGAACTGCGTGCCGCAATCAAGGGCAGCACCGACATCGAACGCATCAGCGCACGCATCGCACTGCGCCAGGTGCGCCCGCGCGAACTGGTCGCCTTGCATGTGACGCTGGACAAGACCGCGCAGATGGCGCCACTGGTACTGGACCAGGACGGCTGGCTGGTGCAACTGGGACGGGCGTTGACGCCGCCTGCCGGCTGCGCCGAACTGCTGCGCGCCGCGATCCAGGAGACGCCATCCGCACTGCTGCGCGAGGGCGGCGTCATCGCCACCGGTTTCGACACCGAACTCGACGAGCTGCGCGCGATCCAGGACAACTGCGACGGTTTCCTGCTCGCGCTGGAGCAACGCGAACGCACCCGCACCGGTATCGGCAACCTGCGCGTGCAGTTCAACAAGGTGCACGGCTTCTACATCGAGGTCACGCAGGGCCAAGCCGACAAGGTACCCGCCGACTATCGGCGCCGCCAGACGCTCAAGAACGCCGAGCGTTTCATCACGCCCGAACTCAAGGCCTTCGAGGACAAGGCGCTCAGTGCGCAGGAACGCGCACTGGTGCGCGAGAAGTTGCTCTATGAGCAAGTGCTGGACCAGCTGGAGGCGCATGTGCCCACACTGACCGCGATCGCACAGGCGCTGGCCACGCTCGACGCCCTGGGGGCCTTGTGCGAACGTTCACTGACGCTGGACTGGTGCGCGCCGCAGTTCGCCAGTGAGCCCTGCATCGAGATCCAAGGTGGGCGCCATCCCGTGGTGCAGGCCCGACTGGCCGAGAGCAGCAGCGGCAGCTTCATTGCCAACAACACCAGCCTGAACAGTCGCTCCCGGATGCAGATCGTCACGGGCCCGAACATGGGCGGCAAGTCGACCTACATGCGCCAGATCGCAGTCATCGTGTTGCTGGCGTGTGTGGGCAGCTATGTACCTGCCAGCAGTTGCCGGATCGGCCCGATCGACGCGATCCACACCCGCATCGGCGCAGCCGACGACCTGGCCAACGCGCAGTCGACCTTCATGCTCGAGATGACCGAGGCGGCGCAGATTCTGCACACCGCCACAAGGCACTCCCTGGTGTTGATGGACGAAATCGGCCGTGGCACCTCGACCTTCGACGGCCTGGCGCTGGCCTCGGCAATTGCCAGCCACCTGCATGGCAAGTCGCAGGCCTTCACGTTGTTCGCCACCCACTATTTCGAGCTCACCGCTTTTCCGCTGGAGCACAAACACGCGGCGAATGTGCATGTCAGTGCGGCCGAATCAGGGCGCGACATCGTGTTTCTGCACGAGGTGCAGGCCGGCCCGGCCAGCCGCAGCTATGGCATCCAGGTCGCGCGATTGGCCGGCATGCCGGCGACCGTGTTGAACCAGGCGCAACATGCATTGGGCGCACTGGAGGGCAACGCCAGTGCCAGCCGGGCACAGGTGGATCTGTTTGCAGCTCCGCCAGACACAGGATTGCTGCAGGCCAGCGCGGTGGAAGCTGAGCTCGCCCGCATCGACCCGGATACGCTGAGCCCGCGAGAGGCGCTGGAAGTGCTGTATGCGCTCAAAAAGAAGGCCGACCGTGGTGTTGCCTGAAGACCCGGCTTTGCGGTGGGCGTGCGCTTCTGCCTTTGCCGGGGGATTCTTTATTTACTGGATGATCAGATTCGGCAACCAGGTCGCCAGCCACGGAAACACAGAGATCAGCAACAGCCGCAGACAGTCCGCCACCGCGAACGGAACGATGCCGCGCACCACGGTGGCCATCGGCAGGTTGCCCACACCCTGGATCACGAACAGGTTGATGCCCACCGGCGGCACGATCATGCCGATCTCGCACACCGTCACCAGCATCACGCCAAACCAGATCGGGTCGAAGCCCAGGCTGGTGACGAGCTGGAACACCGGCGCCACCGTCAGCAGGATCATCGAGATCTCGTCCATCAACGCGCCCAGGATGATGTAGAACACCATCAGGATGAACATCACCATCCAGCGGTTCAGACCCAGGTGGTTGATCCAGTCGAGCAGGGCATCGGTGAGGCCAGTGGTCTCGATAAAGAAGTTGAAGATGCCCGCGCCGATCAGGATCATGAAGATCATGCCGGTGGTGGTGGCGGTCTCGGACAACGACGACTTGAAGTTGACCAGCGTCAGGCTGCCGGACAACCACGACACCAGCAAGGCGCCGAACGCCCCGACCGCCGCCGCCTCGGTAGGCGAGAACATGCCGGTATACATGCCTCCGAGCACGACGACGAACAACAGCAGCACCTTCCAGATGCCGGCCAGCGCGCTGAACCGCTCGGACCAGCTGTGGCGCGGCCCGGCTGGCCCGGCCCTGGGGTCGCGGCCCACGCAATACCGCACTGCCGCCAGATACAGCAACATGCCGACGATGCCTGGCAGGATGCCGGAGAGGAACAGCTTGCCGATCGACTGCTCGGTCATCAGGCCATAGATCAGGAACAGGATCGACGGCGGGATCATCACGCCCAGCGTGCCGCCCGCGGCCACCGAGGCCGACGCCAGCGAATCCGAATAACCCAGCCGCTTCATCTCCGGCAAGGCCACCCGGCCCATGGTCGCCGCCGTGGCAATACCCGAGCCGCAGATCGCACCGAAGATGGTGCAGGCGCCAATCGTCGCCATGGCCATGCCGCCGCGCACCTGGCCGATCAGCGACGCGACGAAGCTGTACAACGAACGCGACAGGCCGGCATGGGCGGCGAACACACCCATGGCCACGAACAGCGGCACGATGGACAGGGAATACGGAAACGCGGCCTCGAAGGCGGAGCGGCCGAGCATGAAACCCGCAGCGTTCCACCCGGTGGTGTAGGTCACACCGAGCACGCCGACCGTGCCCATGGCGATCGCCACCGGCATGCGCAGCATGATCAGCGCAATGACCGCGCCAAAGCCGGCCAACCCGAGCAAGGCGCCGGTCATCGATCACCCTGTCCGACGGACACAGCGGCAACGAAGCTGCAACAGACCCCCGTGGATTGGCCGCGCTGCCGATGCGTCACAGGCTGCAATCCGGGTTGAAGTCCGGCTTGCGGCGTTCGCGGTGGCTGGCCAGACCTTCGTGCACGTCAGGCCCGGCAAATCCCATGAACTCCAGCGCCAATGAGCTGTCGAAAGTCGGACCCATCATGCGCAGCCAGTTGTTGAGCGCATATTTCGTCCAGCGGATCGCGGTCTGCGAACCCATGGTCAGTCGCGTGGCGATCTCGAACGCCTTGTCGCGCAACTCGGCCTCGTCAACCGCCAGCGCAACCAGTCCCAGGCGCTCGGCCTCCTCGCCGCTCATGGGTTCACACAGCAAAAGGTAATACTTGGACTTGGCCATGCCGCACAACAGCGGCCAGATGACGGCGGCATGGTCGCCGGCCGCAACACCGAGCCGGGTGTGGCCATCGACGATCTTGGCATTGCGCGCGGCGATCGGAATGTCGGCCAGCAGCCCCGCCACCAGGCCCGCACCCACCGCCGGCCCGTGCATCGCCGAGACAATGGGCTTGTCGCAATTGATGACGTTGTAGACCAGATCGCGCGCTTCCTTCCAGACCCGGGTGCGGACCGCGAAATCGTTTGCCATGTCTTCCACCAGGCCGAAATCGCCGCCGGCGGAAAAACCCTTTCCCTCCCCGCGCAGCACCACCGCATGGATATCGGGGTCGTCGCCGATGTCGCGCCAGATGGTCGACAGTTCCTTGTGGCCCGAGTGGTCGGCGGTGGCCAGCTTGCCGGCCCCACCCATCACCACCTCCAGGATGCCGCGTTTGTTGTCGACCGCGTGGCGGGTGATGGTCAGGGTGCGGTAGTGGTCGTAGCGGCTCATAACTTTCTTTCATGCCCTTGCCAGAAGGGCTCCTTCAGCAGGTTTTTCTGGATCTTGCCGATCGGCGTCTTGGGAAACTCGGTGACGAAGCGGATCAGCCGCGGGCGCTTCAGGCGCGCCAGGCGCGATTCGACATGCGCCAGCACCCGCGCCTCGTCCAGGCTCGCGCCGGGCTTGAGCAGCAGATAAGCCGCCGGCAACTCGCCGAACTTCGCGTCGGGCACGCCGAATACCGCGCACTCCGCGACCTCCGGCAACTGGTACAACACGTCCTCGATCTCCTTGGGGTAGACATTCTCGCCACCGGAGATCAGCATGTCCTTGGCCCGGTCGACCAATGTCACGAACCCGTCGGCGTCGATGGTGCCGACATCGCCAGTGAAGCCCCAGCCCGGCAGCTGGCCGGGGAACTTGTAGAAGGCGGCGGTCTGCTCAGGTTCGTTGTAATACTCCAGCATCAGGTTGTCGCCACGGGAAGCAATCTCGCCGAGTTCACCTGGCGCCACCGGGCGGCCCAGCTGGTCGAACAGGCCGATATCGACATTGAACGCCTGGCGCCCGATGCTGCCCAGGTGCCGCGGCAGATACCAATGGCGCAACGCAGTCAGCACGCCCATCTCGCTTTGCCCGTAAATCTGCGTCAGCCGCAGGCCGGGCAGCTGCTTTTGCAACTCCACCTGCACCCAGTCGGGCATGGGCGCGCCAGCGAACGACAACTTGCGCCAGCTCGCCAGCGCTGCAGCGTCGAATGCGCCATGGCTGACCAGCGTGTTGGCCTGTGTCGGAACCATGAAAGCGGCCGTCACCGCATCGCGCGCGCAGGTGACCATGAATTTCTCTGGCGACCAGGGCGTGACGAAGGTCTGTCTCTTATACACATCTGACGCTGCCGACGAATAGAGAGGTG
>ENA-ORBV01005833-ORBV01005833.1-microbial-mat-metagenome-genome-assembly--contig:-NODE-5833-length-22241-cov-6.120466_pt1 | contig 22241 bp, 12 predicted proteins | sample MGYA00237777_ERZ505514 | MGnify/ENA primary metagenome ERZ505514 (study PRJEB26160, sample SAMN06269048) | microbial mat metagenome | isolation source: Oligotrophic lake microbial mat | place... | reverse complement strand
ATTTTGAACTAGTACGCAGCCAGTCCGATCTTCAACCTGGAAAAAGACAAAACGTAGGACGCACAGTGCTTCATTTTAGGATTCCGTTCTTAAGGTTGCAATGAGCGTCCAAAGTGAATTATGTGTCAATCCCCTGGCCGAAAATGACTACCAGAAGCCCAAAATGCCAGCCGCCCCCAATCAAACTCATCAGATCTTTCAAATCCCGGTTACTAGCTAGCACCTTCAGTACAGGTGCGGTTACAGTAAGTTGTCAACAACAACAACAAAAAGTACGTTGAAGGTATTTCGATTTTCATGGCGTCAGCAGCCTGGTCTTTCAGGTCATCCTTTCCTGCCTTCCATTCCTTGAACACAATACATGATCTTTGGCTTGAATGTGGTGTTGTTTGTTTTGAGTATATTGCTAGAGACCTTGACCCACGATAGCAACAACAAAATGGCCGCCATTGCCGATGGCAGTGAACGCGACAACGACACGGAACGAGAAGACGACGACCAAGAAGAACAAGCCGAACCTGTAGAGGAGCAGCTAAATAGTACCATGGAAAGTAATGATACTCCCATTCTCGTGATGGCAGCATCCTCGTCTCCTCCTCCTCATAGTAGTACGGATGCTGCGGATTCCGCACAGCGTAGTGCTACTTACCGAAGCAGATCGACGACTCCCACCAAAACACGCGCCAACACAACACGACGGGATACGTATACTGCCGCCACAGCTCGTAGTCGAAGCACTACACCCACCAAGCCTCGGGGACGCCTTCCTGCTTCGGTCGATGAGGATGACGTTCGTGTCAACAAGGAAGTCTTAAAATTGGAAAAAGAAAAGGTGGCCAGTCTCCAACAAAAACTCGAGACCAAACAAACCGAATTGACCAGTGTGAAGACCCTACTGCAAACCTTTACACAAATGCCACAATTGGCCTTGGACGATGAAAAAGTTTCCGCTTTGAGGGCGCAAATTGATGCTCGCAAAGCGGCACGCGCTCAACTCGAAGAAATGGGAGATTCGTCGTCCAAATCCATTGCCGCCGAAGAAATGGAATACGAATGTGCCGCCCTCAAAGTCCAAGTGGCGAGACTCATGCGTCAAGTCACGACGCAACAAGAACGCGAGCTTGTCTTGGAACAAGAATTGGCACAACAACAAAAAGTGAACAACGGTTTGGAACAATTGGTGGCACAACAACAAACCCGCTTGGAACAACAACAAGCCGATATTCAACAATTGGAAACCGAATTGGCCGCGGCTGTGGCGGAGGATAAATCCGATGCTGGTCCACCATCCCTGTGCACGAATGCCAGTGTCGATACCACGGGACAAATTGGTCACAGCAGCAAAACGGTCCCACGCAACAATAGCAAATGGAGTATGCGTTCCAGTACTACGACACTGCCCACTCAAAATACGTCGCCCAAACAACCTTCCTCCTCAAATTCGTCGTCACCCCCAAAACCTGGTACTGCAGGATCTGGTGGCGGCGGCGGTTCGAATTTGATGAGCAAATTGCAACAACGTGCCGAAAAGTTATTGCAGGCCCAAGAAAAAGAAGCCGCTACCAGTCGCAACAACAGTGCCCATTCGGTGAAGAGTGTCGATGAAGACACGACGGCGGACGATGATACGCACGATCCTGCTGGACCCCTCAGTGTGACCTCGGAAGATGCGGTGGCTTCCATGGCGGGAGCTTCGACGGCGACGGATGCGGCGGTCGTTGGAAAAAAGGGACAACATCAAACACCTCCCAAACAACCACCTCAAGGCAGTGTTAGTAGCAATAATACTAATTTCACTGTCGTTCGCCTTCAACAAGAATTAAAAGCCACCAAGGAAGCCTTGGAAAAACTTCAACAAGAAAAGTCACCACCCAAACAAGGTAGTGGTGGCACGAATATGGTACTGCTCAAACAAGAATTGAAAACGACCAAAGAGGCATTGGAAAAACTGGAACAAGAACATGCCAAATGTAACAAGCAGCAGCAGCAACCATCACCACCACCTATCAGCAGCAGTACAGTAAAGGACATCAAACCACGCGGCGATGTACAGGTAGTCTATTCGGATCAAGTGGCCTATGAAAAAGTTTTGGCCCGACAAAGGGAGAACGAGGAACGCCAAAAGGCCAAAGAGCCACCACCACCCAAACCACTACCACAACAAACAACTCAGGGTGGTAGTGGTACGAATGTGGTACTGCTCCAACAAGAATTAAAGACGACCAAGGATGCCTTGGAAAAACTCCAGCAAGAACAACAACAAAAGCCTCTGCCCCAAAGTCAATCCAACGAGGAAACCACCAAATTGCGACAAGAGTTGGAAACGCTCACCTTGGAAAAGCAAAACTTGGAGAAACAAGTCGCAGAATTGAGTCGTAACACCAGCAGCAACGAGAACGACAACAAGGGCAAGGTCAATCGTGCTTGGCCACCCAGCAGCAGCAGCAGCAGCGATGCCGTGCCGGAATTGCAACCCATGCCTGCAGTGGGAGAAGACAAGCAAGACGAGCAAGCGGCCACTCGCAACGTCGACAATAAGGATCCGCCACCACCGCCGCCAACGACTGCTACCAGTACTGCTAGTAAGCGAGGAGGGAGTAGTCTTGCCATTGCCCGAAGTTGGCCGCCTGGCGGCAGCGATGCCCCGGCGCCCGACCAGAAGAAGAAGCCAGTACCTACTACCGCCCCAGCTACACAGGACAAAGCAGGCAGCAGCAGCAGCGAGCCATCCAACAAGGTCGTGCAAGAGTTGCAGGCCCAAAACGACAAGCTCCAAAAGGAGTTGGAAGACGCCAAGGCTCGAATCAAGCAAAACAGTGCAGGGGTACTCACGAAACGACTCCAGGAGACACAACAAGAACTCGAGGGGGTCCAGCGGGAGTATTCCAAAGCTCAATCCGAGAGTTCCAGACTCCAAGAACAAATTTCGATTTTGCAGCAACAAAAGGGGGGCGATAACGATGATGATGATACGGTCGACACGGAAAAAATCGAAGCCTTGCAGCAACAACTCGACGAGGTCGAACAAGAAAAATCGAAATTGCTCAATCAAATTTCTGCCTTGGAAGAAGACATTAATTTGGAGCACCAAAAGAACGATGCGAGATTAGAAGCCAATGCCGTTCTGTTGAAGGACGTACAGAATCTCTCAGAACAATTGATCAAGTCACGCAAGGAACAACAAAAGCTGAAGGACAAGTTGAAGGCGGCACAAGTCGAATTGGATGAAACGACCGAAGTGCAGCAGAAATTGGTCGATTTGGCAAAAAAGTACGAACAAGAAGTCGAAGAATTGCGCCGTAACAACAACGATGAGGGCGCCGGCAATAACAAGAGCAGTAGCGATGATGTGGACCCAACCCCGGCACAGAGTCAGGAACGCTCACAGGCGAACGTTGTCCCGCAAGAGGAAGACCTAGAAGCAGCAAGCGCTGCCGCCGCTGCAGAGAACAATGAGTTGGTGGCCCAGATTTCCAGTCTGCAACAACAGCTGGTGGATATGGAATCCCAGATGAGTCAAAGCCAAGCAGAAGCTGCAAAGATGCAACAGGAAATGAAGGAGATGGCTGAGCAGCGTCATGAAGAGTTGGACAAGGTGCAGCAAGAATTGAGCTCCCTCCAGACACAACAAAGGAGTGTTGAAGGCAGCAAAGGAAGACTCTCCCCTACGCCTGATTTCATGGGACCGAATACCTTTGAGCAACGCGAGTCTACCACTGGTAGACCAGACAACCCGTTTAAAATGTCGTTGAATCGATCTTATCAGCGTGCTCAGGAAGTCAAAGCCAGGAATGCCAGTGCACTGCAGGAACAAGTCTCCGATTTGGAAGCTCAACTGAGCCGCAGCAGAGAGGAGGTGGAACGGTTGCGACGGCAGATGCAGCGTGGCGATGAATTGGACAAGTCCCTGCAAGGTCTTAAAGAATCCCAGACAGACATGGTCAAGCTACAAGCAGATGAGTTGGCTGCTGAGAATGCCACTTTGCAAGAACAAGTGTCAGACTTGGAATCAAAACTGAGCCAAAGTAAGGAAGAGGCTTCCAGGCTGGAAGAACAGATTCAAGAGTTCAATGCAAAGCATCAACAAGAGTTGGAAAAGGTGCAGCAAGAACTGAGCTCCATTCAGACTGAAAAGGCCAAGCTACAAGAAGAACTCACTATGAAGCAAGCAGAAGGGACCATTGCCGATGATGCTGGTCTGCAGGAACAACTTTTGGACTTGGAAGCCCAACTGAGCCAGTGTAAAGCTGAAATTGAACAGTTGAAAAAGCAGAATGAAGTTTTGATTACAATGCATGAAGAGGAGTTGGAGCAGGGGCGGCAAGAAATGAGTGACGTCCAGGCTGAGAAGTCCAAGTTACAAGAAGAGCTGAAAGGCAAGAAAGAGGAGACGCCTGCGGAGCAAACCAGTTTGCAAGAACAAGTGTTGGAGTTGGAAGCCCAGTTGAGCCAAAGTAAACAGGAAACTGATCACTTACTGCAGCAGATTCAAGACTTCACCACAAAGCATGAAGAAGAATTGGACAGAGCACTACAAGATCTCAGCGCCATCCAGGCTGACAAAGAAAAGCTACAAGACGAGCTGGCTGCGTCAATACATTCTCGTTCAATTTCCCCAGCTTTGGAAACGCCGACACCCCCAGCATCACCCTCAGTGGGGGAAACCAAGTTAGCCGAAGAAATTGCCAAGCTACAGGAAGAACTGGGCATTAAGAAGTTGGAACTGGAGTCTCAAATGGTCCACAGGAAAACTGAAACTGCGCAGTTGCAGCAGCAAATTATGGATTTGACCACGAAGGCCACGACACAGGAAGGAGAGCTAGAGGCGCTGCAGCAAGAATTGAGTGGTATCAAGGCCAGTAAAGAGAAGCTAGAGGACGAATTGGTCGAAACGCAATCCGACAAAGTCGACAAAGTCGAAGCAGATGCTGCCAAGCAGCAAATTGTGGATTTGACTGAAGAGCTAGAGGAGCTAAAGCAAGAACTGAGTGGTATCAGGGCCAGCAAGGTAAAGCTGGAGGAAGATTTGGCTGCAGCCGTAGCAGACGCTGCGGAGTTGTCGTCACAGAGGAACGAACTCAGCAAGTTAAGTGAAGAAAAATCTGGTCTACAGGAACAGCTGGGCATCAAGGACTTGCAGTTGGAATCCCAATTGAGCCAGAACAAGACAGAAGCTGCACAAATGCAGCAGCAGATGCTGGATTTGACCACAAAGCATGACGATGAAGTGGACAAGTTAAATCAGCAGCTGAGTGCCATTGAAGAGGAGAAGAGCAAGCTTCAGAATGAATTGACAGCAGCACAATCTTTACAGCAGCAGATTCTGGATTTGACCACAGAGCATGAAGAAGAAGTGGGCAAGTTAAATCAGCAGCTGAGTGCCATGGAAGAGGAGAAGAGCAAATTACAGGATGAATTGACAGCAGCACAATCTTCGCAGCAGCAGATTGTGGATTTGAGCACAAAGCATGAAGAGGAAGTAGGCAAGTTAACTCAGCAACTGACTGCCATCCAAGATGAAGGGAAGAAGCTGCAGGATGAATCAAGCAAGAACCAAGCAGAAACCGCACAGTTGCAGCAGCAGATTGTGGATTTGACCACAAAGCATGAAGAAGAAATGGAAAAGTTAAATCAGCAACTGAGTGCCATCCAAGATGACAAGAGCAAGCTAGAGAATGAACTGAGCCAGAACAAAATAGAGAGTGAAGAGAAAGCCAGGCAAGCCAATTTACTACAAGAGCAAGGGCTGGATTTGGAAGCCCAACTTGGTCGAAGCAAAGAGGAGGTTGAACGGTTGCGACAGCAGATGCAGCGGGCAGATGAATTGGAGAAGTCACTTGAAGATCTGAAAGAAACCCAGAAGGACATGGTGTTGGTGGCTGAGAATGCCAGCCTGAAAGAGAATGTGTCAGACTTGGAATCCCAACTCAGCCAAAGTAAAGCAGAAGCTTCTAAGTTAGAGGAGCAGATCAAAAGTACTTCGGAATCTTCGGATGCCAAGCCGAGAGCTTTGTTGTCAACGTCAGACGAAGCTGAAGCGTCGCTATTATTGGAGCAAGCGAATGACAAGCTGTTGACGCTGACGGAAGAGAATGAGAAGCTGAAGAGTGACTTAGCCATCCATTTGCGAGAGAAGGCCGCCACAGCGAGCAGCAACAAGAGTGACAAGGACTTGGAAGCATTCAAGGACCGAGTTGAGGATCAAGTACGAACACAAATCCAAACTCGTGAAGAAGAAATAAATCTCCTGAAAGTCCAGCTGACGCAGCGGGAAGTAGACTTGTCCGCAAATGAAAAACGGCTCGAGGAGCAGCGAGACGAGCATGGTCGCGTGTTCGAAGCTTTCAAAAAGGAGCAAGCAGAATTTGAAGCTCTGAAGTTGGCCGTGGATGCCCAAGTGCAGGGCGAACAAGTGACAAAGCTGCAAGCTCTAGTTGCCGAAAAAGAATTAGAGCTTCAAGATCTTCGGTCGAAGGGGGCCGGGAAGGAGAAGGACGTTACAGAGCGAGCAGCTATGGCTGTCGCTAGGCCGGCTCCTATTTCACAGGCCCGGCGTAGCATTTCGGTTGAAGAAGGTAACAAAAATCATGAGGAACATTCTGCTAGGATGACTGCGGGTTTGGCCCACCTCCGAGACCAAATCGCCGATATGGAGACAAAGTCTGGCGAGAAAGATGGCATTACTGCAGAGGAACTACGGCGCCTCAGTGGTGAATTGCAGGAACATCGAGAACGATGTGAACAGTTCTTGGAGATGAATAGACAATTACGTATGGCCCTTGACGATTCTGATCAAATGTGCCAGCAGTTGACCGCCAAGTTGATTTCACGTAATGGTGAACGCAAAAGCTACGCAGAAATAGTTGCCAAGCTAAAAGAGCAGCTGAGTGCCGGAGAAGAGGAAAAGAGAAATCTGCTGGCCAAGATCAGGAAGCTGGAACAGGATACCGCACAATCTGATCGGTCGCTGGGACAGGACGCGAAATCTAATTCGTCACACGGGGACTCGTCTCAGGACTCGTCTCAGGACTCAACTCATCAAAGCGAGCAACGTGAAGATAAGGACGATTTACAGGAGAAGATTGATAATCTTCAAGAGGAGAACGACAAATTAAAATCAAAACTAGAGAAGGCGAAGCAGCAAGTAATAGACAAGGACAAGAAATTACTCGAGCAAGTGGATGAACTTGAGGAAATGGCCGAAACGATGGGCAATCTCCACACAGAGGTTGCGCGATTAAAGAAAACTTCGACCTCCGCCGAGGGCGTGGCCTCCCGTAGCCTCCCCTTATCATCTTCGAATAAAGCAAGGGGCTTACCCGACGCCGAGGATGCAGAAGATGACAAACAGCTTGAAGAGCAGGTAGAGGCGGTAGAGCGATTGCTTGCAGCTAAGAAGCTACCCTCTGAGCAAGCCAAGGATGGAGAGGATGACAAACAGCTCCAATCGCAGAAAGAGGCTGTGGAAGAACTGCATGCCGCTATGAAGAAGCAGGAAGAAGAAAATGAGAAGTTAAGAGCTAAGAACGATAAGCTGAAGGAGCAAGTTGTCGAAAAGGACAAAAAGCTGCTTGAGCAAGTGGACGAGATGGAGGAGATGGCGCAGGCAATGCAAGACCAAAAGCAAAAACTCGGCGCCAAAAAAGGAAGCGGTAGTAGCAGTCAAGATGTATCATCCGCCAGTGTGGCGCGTTCCTTGCCCATACAGGCGACAGCGACAGATAAATCTCTAGAGGATCTCAAAGACGAAGTCAACCACCTTCGAGAAGTTGTCAGTCTCCAAGAGAGGAAATACAACGAGCGCAGAACAGCCGATCTCGAGGGCCACATCCAAATGCAAAAGGAAGAAATCGATCGCCTCCAACAAGAGATCACCCGGCTGGAGAAGCTGGCTCCTCCTCCTACTGCTACAACTACTGCTGAAACTACTGGGGATCCAGATGTACTGTGTTCTGCTGTCTTGGAAAACATGCCTCGTCTGAATCGATCATCGTATGATGAGCTGCCCGAACTTGTCCAGTCCATTGCCGGGGATGATCTTGTGGGGATCAAGAACGCTCTGAACAAATTGACACACGTCTTGCACAAAGAAAAAGAGGGAGAAGGTATCCGGGTTGCTCTCTTCCGCACGGGAGGTCATTTGGTCTTTGTCAGGGCCATGAAGCGACACAAAGATGTCGCCGACATTCAAGCCGAATGCTGTCAACTGGTATCGGCGTTGTGTGAAGTAAACAAAACTGTATCCTTTTCGTTGGTGGGCAATTTCTGCATCCAGCTCGCCTCCCTGGGTGTATTGCAGTGTCTTCTTGCCATGATGGAATCCAATAGTCATGACTTGCGCCTTCTCAAAAAAGCGTTTCGCGCGCTCAACAATATAATGAGCGCCAAGGACATTGCTCGATTCTTCTTTGATTTGAACATGTTTCCTCTTATAACCAAAAACATGACCACGTTCCCGAACGATCCAACCATACAAGAAGACGGATGTCGCATACTGAGATTTACCGCCATAAATCCTCAAGCGAGAGCCATCTTCAAGAGAGACGGCATCTTGCGGATGCTGGCTTCCAATTTGGAACGCTTTGAGGAGGACTCGAGCACGTACAAACAATCCTTTCGGGCTTGGCAAGCCATCGTCGCTGGTACATCCCAATAATATGTTTCATATGGTTCTAGTCGCTGCTAATCAACAAAGAGAACTCGTCCTTCAACTCTGGTCACGAGAATTCTAATTCTTGGTGGGTCGAAGATTATACTATTGTTATTATTATGATTAAATTACTTAGCAAATTGTAATTTTATGAATACGAAAAAGATAGTTGTACGGTAGGACTTGCGGGAACGCTTACAACACATATTTTTTCTTCGATTGGAAGCAACAAACAAAGATGAACTTGACTGGCACTTTCCAAAAGTCAATGTTAGCAATCAACGCCAGTAATAGCAGAGGGACATGATTGCAACAACGCATACAAAGCGGGGGTATCGTCCTGGTAATTGAGGACAGCTTCCATCCAAACTTGCTTGTCCTTGTTGACATCGTGTTCGTGTTCCATTTGTTGCTCCAACGACAACAATTGACGACGATATCCATCTTGATTGAGCTGCAAATAAAAATCGAGCGCGTGCGTAGGACGAAAGTGCTTGGCCTTCCACGTCTGCCGAGAATAGGACGGTGCCGAGATACGAATGCCGTCATGTGCCACCTCAATTTGTTCCAGTGCAAAGTTATGTTCCATCATGGACCCCAACAATTTGCGAGCGCGCAATCGATCGTTTTTATTGGCCTTGGTGGTGGCCGTGGGAGGATAATACATGTACGAGTCATTGTTGTTGCCTTGACTGACAAGTTGCAATTGCTTGAGGACGCGATTGCTTTGTAAGGCCTCGACCAGCATGTCGACAAACGAACGGTGGTTGTTCTTGTTGTATTTATTGGCGCTGGTGATATCCTCTTCGCTGTCACTCCCACTACTACTGCTGCTTTCACTGGTAGTGAAGGCAAGAGCTGGCATATTGGGGTCGACATTGGAATTATCGTCGACCACAGCTAATCGCTCCAAAGTAGGATGCTGACGTACAAAGCCCATCAAGGCAGCTTGTGTGTGAGTATTTTGTAAGATAGTCCAGGCCGACAACTTCAGTTCCTGTAGCGCTTGCTTATAATTCCAAGGATCCGCCATTTTCTTCCAGGACTGCAACAAGCGTGTCATGATACGACCAGCCTTTTGGCGATTGTTGTCGGGAGTCTGTGGCACAGAAATCTGGACCGACTGAAGTGTGGAGCAATTCGCTAACAATTCCAAACTGGGACAAACACTAGGAATCATCAAATCGATTTCTTGTAAATTCGCGAGTCGTGACATGGCCGCGATCAATGGATCCAAGACACCAAGAGGATTGTCATGGCTGCTGCCTTTCCACTGCAACTGGAATGCTTGCAAGCGTGGGGGCAAACAAGATGCCAGTTCCTGGGCCTCTCGGTCGGTACCTTGCAGTTGCAATTCTCGCAAGGCCATGTTCTGTAATTTGGGAGCATGCTTCAGCAAACTGGTCAGCAAAGAACAGGGCAATACTTGGATTTGCTGGGCGGCCGCTGCAGGATTTTCTTGATTGTACAAACCAAACATAAAATCAATCGTCAATTCTTCCACCGTTTCCATCGCCACTTGACCCAATGTTTCAAAGATTGCTTGGCATTGTTGGCCGCCAAGAATGTTATCATTGTCATCTCCTTGTTGTTGCATCCATTCCAAATCGGCAAAAATGTATAATTTTTGAATGCCTCCTTTGGCAGCCGCAAATTTTGCACGCAAACGCAAGTCGTCCAGCCACTGTTTCAGGTCATCATCACTTCGGTGCTTGAGCACGACGGGAAGGGAACAAAGGGGGGAGGACATTTTCTTCTTTAGTATAAATTAATTGATTTGCTGTATATTAAAATGCACAACGAAGTAAACTTTATCTGAATTATGATAAAAACCAACTCGACTGCTGCACACCAAGAGGTAACAGACGTTTGCCGTATGAAAGTATTGTTTTGAAATTCCGAGCTGGCTAGAGGAGGGGTGATTCAGAACTGACGAATTCATTTTACTCAGAGTTATCGGCTACGAGTTTGATTCCAACGGACATTTGCAGCTTTGCGATGACCACCTCTGAATGATGTTGCCTTTCGCGGGTTTTCAATTTTAAGTTATTACTTCTCCGACATCTAGAAGTAGTATGACATAAGGTACGTCATTGATAACCTGCTGTGCAAGCTAATAGCAAAATGTTAGCTAGCTAGCTAGCTATCTAGTAGCTGTCGTTGGTTGCGGCATGGATGACCGCGTTAGTTCTGACCTTTCTTGGATCAACGCCAGATTGACGTGGTGATGTCAAAGGGGCAATTTCTGAAAATCCTTCTATTCTTTTCATTCTTTTTGTATTTAACACGAAACTTGATGACGCTTGATGTCAAAGTAGAGTTCGGGGCACTTGACCAGCTTGACACGTGATGAGAAGGCGACCAGGTACTGAAGTGGTGTTCGTGAGTGTTTGTTTCAAGTACGTGGAGTTCTTTCATCATGCAAATGCGGAAAGTAAACATCATCGTCTGTTTTCGTACGTTTGAATACGACATGAATGTATTTATAAATTTTGGACGTGTCCGTGATGGTGATGATGTCACGATGAGGTTGTGAATCGGAGCTGGCGATACGGACCAAACGATCGTAAAGAATCCTTCGAATCCGAAGATCCAACAACAACAACAGTTCATCTTGAGTCATCCTTACTGACAGCAGTCATCCTTGCAGCACTGCTATTTAGCTACTGGCCAGTAGGCGCATTGCTGTGTTACAACTAGTTCCAGTCGCACCCCACGGTGGGCCTGCAACCCACAGTGAGGCCCATTTGTGGAGCACAGTTCATCCTCTGTCGAGCAGGGTTCACCCTGTTTTGTCATTGTTGTGAGTCTTGACTGCTTTTGGGGACCTGTGTGTTTCAGAAATCCATGAGCGAATTTGGGGACCTTTGCACATCAGTCACAAAGCAAATTTTTTGACATGAAATGCATGGTGCAATGGAGACACATTTTTGAACAGTTTTGCAGACAGAAGACACTTTTCCAATCTTTTCACACCCTGTGATCAGATCTTAACAACAACATGACCCAATTTGACCTTTCAACACGGGCAACTGCTGCTGTGAGCTGGTTTGTGGTGTTTGCATCAAGGGCATCTTGAGCGGCTTGTGCCACTTCAACCAGAGCATGTCGAGCTTTCAAAGACTCAAACTCGACAACAATTTGTGATCGGCCAACGCTGAACTGAGAACAGCCTGTTGAATCATTTGGCAGTGTTTGTCTCCTTCAATGGAGTTGACTCCATTTGGGATTTGATCAACACCGGCAGACAAACTGTGGGGCCTTTCAAGATGTTTCATGATCATTTCCCAAATCTTGTAAGCAGATTTTGTCTTTGTTGACAAAGTCATTGCAGGATTTCTGAATGCTGGGTCACAAGATTTTCTTCTTGCGCATCACAGTCAGATGGGACCAATGGCAGCAAAGGTTTGACACTGTTCTCATTGAGATCTTTTGGGAGATTGAACGTGACACTTGATGACAAAAATCAAAAATGGGTTTTCACCGTTTTTGTGGTTTGGCAAAAAAAATGCACCAGGCTAAAAGTTACAGACCTTTTGGGTTGTTTCAAAATGACAAGCAGAAACTTAGAATGAGCTAACTCTGAAAGAGGAAAATGAGAGAGCTCAAGATAAGGTTAGAATGCAAAAGTTCTGAAGAAGCGGAAGAAGCACAAAAAAACATCTTCACAACAAGACACAACAGTTCAGTTTGACATGAAACATGTCATGAAAAGGAGATGCATCCTCAGATTTTGTTTAAATGCTTCTGGGCTCATACATTCAAATCTGTTGTTCTGAAAATTCCAATCTTTTTGTTGCAGACAATTTGTTCATGTTTCTTGTTCTTTGCATTCAAGTCATTGCATCAGTTTCAATTTTTTCACTCACAAGATGTCCCTTCAGATGACACCTGTTTCAAAGTTACATCTAGAAAAAAAACCAGTGACCAATGTTGTGCTGGTTGCATCAAATTGAACAGCTAAATGAACTGTGGCATCATTTGAAAATTTGTCGAGGTGATCATTTTCAAATGGCAGATCTGTCTCAACATGATGAATTGGATCATTTGCATCTCCTTCATTGTCCATTTGCAGTTGTGTGCTTCCCTAGAAAAATAGACAAGAGCCCTCTCACTGCGTGCTGCTAGCTAGCTAGCTAGCATCAAGTAGTTGGACAAGAGTGGTTGAGGTTGGAGGCTGGTGGGTTCTGTGGTTAAAAGCATGTGTTCGCTTGCCAGGGGTTCTCGATTTGTTCGCCATGTCAAGTGGGACCGGCATGCTTGGCAAGTACTAATGTTGTGCTGTACAGTACCGTAGTGCAGCACTTGTGCCTACTTGAACTTGAGCAGGACCCACAAACTTCAGAGTTCGTTCCCCACGAATGGCGCGTACAGAGCATTTTTGGCGTCGTATTTTACTAGTACGGAAGGAGGAGGTCCACGGTTCTGAAAACGCAAGATGAGAATCCTCGGCCGGGCCGACTGACACGCGTTTTCTCTTTCCTCACAAAATTGTTCAGTGCGTCAAGTTGTATGATATTCAAGAATCAAGAAAAGTAGGGGAATGATTGATTGACTGATGATGCCTGATGGCTGCCTGCTCGTTCGGTCTTCAGTCTCATTGCAATCATGGGTGTATTCTCATAAAATCCAAAATCTATACGAAGTAAAACGAATGGATTCTTAATTCTCATCACAGAAAAAAAATTAACTTGCTAGTTCGTAGACAATGGCCGACAAAGAGGTTTCCAATGACCCGCCAACGGCGCCGCCATCGCCTAGCGTTGATATGGAGGCGATTGCTAAGCAACGAGGAACTTGGTCCAGCCGTGTGGCCTTTTACTTTGCCGCTGTGAGTTCACCGTCAAAAGCGAAAAAGCAAACCGGGGTTCTCGTTTTGTTGCTTGTTGATGCTTTCGCCCTCGATTACTGAATCCTTCCTTCTTTCTGATTCTTATTTACCTTGCTTTCAGGTCGGCAGTGCAGTCGGATTTGGCAATGTGTGGCGTTTTCCTGCCCTTTGTGTAAAATATGGCGGTAAGAAAAATTGTGCGCTGCAAGAGTATTGCAGGATTACCATGACAGCAAACTAACCTAAAGCATTTCGGTCTGTCTGGCCCAAAAGGAGGGGCATTCTTTATCCCATATCTCTTGGCATTATTCCTGATTGGTATCCCCCTCCTCATGTTGGAAATCGGATTTGGGTGAGTACAAACTTTAAGTTGTCTTGTCACCAGTCAACAGTGGCTCCATATCTCTGTCATATGCTGACAATCTCAATGTCCACACAACGCTTACCAGACAATTCTTTCAGACCGGTGATGGTAAGCCGTTCCTGTCTGACTGAGAGGACCACGCACATCCATCTCACTCGCTGACACATCATTTATTACTCGTTTTCTGTTTCAGTCAATGTCTTTGGTGGATTCCATCCCCGATTCCGTGGCGTAGGAGTCGCATCCGTCGCTTGTGGTTTTATGCTTGTTTCCTACTACTCCATGCTCATTGCTTGGGTGATCAATGCCTTTTTTGGTGAGTTGTCGGATCGGGCTCTACTGGTGCTTCGCGACTGGTGCTCTCGATGATGACAGTCTAACAAAACTCGACCATTGCTGCCTCTTCAGACTCCTTTGGCGACGACCATCCATGGGATGACAAAAATCTAACTGGACAAGTTGCTATTGACTACTTCTTCGATGAAATTGTGGGCCAAAAGACTCTTGGAGAAGATCAGCTCGGAGGAGAAGTTGTAGGCGCGAACGTTGGCTATTCCTTTCTGTCTTGGTTCATTATTTGGTTATGTATTGCCTTTGGAGTCAAGTGGACCGGACGGTGCGTTTCAACTTGACTTGATGGTGTCTTTCCTACGACCTCGCCGCCCCATATGTGTTAGCAGCTTTTCTAACTATTTCTCAACTCTTTTATAATCAACGCAGCGTGGCTTACTTTACTATGGGATTACCAATCCTCCTCATGTTCGTCTTCCTTGGAAAAGGACTTAGCCTCGATGGCGCAGAGGAAGGAGTGAAGGCCTACATTGGTGAATGGGATGTTGATGTCTTGAAGACCCAAGGAGAAGTCTGGAGTGTCGCCGTTTCCCAGATTTTCTTCAGCATTGGCGTAACGTTTGGTATCATGACAGGTACGATCATAGGCACACCAAACCAAACACCCGAGAATGACCCTCACTGAACCATATTTTTATTTGCTTGTAATACCAAGCCTATGGGTCTTATTGCCCACCTGGCGAGCCGGCCTTTGCCAATTCTGTGGTTGTGGCAATCTCGAATTCTCTGTTTTCCTTCATCTCTGGCTTCGCAGTCTTCGGAGCCCTAGGGCATTTATCGTATATGGAGAACATCCCTGTCAAGGAGTTGAACTACGGCGGCTTCTCTCTTGTTTTCGGTAAGGCCAGTCGTGGGCTTATTCCGCATCTCTATGTTTCCCTTTCTTACATGACCTCATTTTGATACTGGCAACTTTTTTCCAAAGGAACTTGGCCTGTCGTTCTCCGACAGCTCAGCGGGGGTATTCATTGGGTCCGCCTCCTCTTTTTTGACCTCTTCCTTCTTGGCATTGACTCGGCTTTTTCATTCATTGAAGGTTTGTCATCGACGTGCTCTGGCCGAACTCACTACGAATATGCAAATTGTGACACTCACTATCCGCACTTGATGCCCCTCAGGATTCTGCACCGTCGCACGAGATACCGTCTACTTTCAGCACACACCCAAATGGTTGCTCTCGGGTGTCATCTGTTCTACCGGGTGGCTCATTTCGCTCATGTATGCGACAGATGCAGGCTTTATCTGGCTGGATGTCATTGATTTCTACATTGTAAGGATTCTTCGGCATCGTTCTTGATAACCATTCGAATTGCGCTTGAAGCTCACGTACTTTCTATTTTGCATCCTTCAGAACTTTACAATGATCATTGTCGGCTTCTTCGAGACGTTTGCTGCTGGCTGGATCTATGGCATTGACAGGCAGATCGCAAGCCTCGGTCTTGCACCTGTCCTCACCTACATGCTGGCGAATTTCGGCAGTATTGCCTTGGGGTGCGGAATTTGGTTTGGAGTAAGCGGCGATGATGCTGTTTGGGGAGGATTCGTCGGCATGATTCTCTTCTACCTGGCTGGAATCGCCGTGACCATGTTCCTTCTCAAGAGAAAAATGGACGCAGAGCCGGGCAAGTGGACCTGGAGCACCATTATTTGGGAAATTTCCTTCAAGAATGTTGTTGATCTTACAGACCGCATCAAGCCCGTGATTGGATACTATCCTTTCATTTGGAACCTTCTCGTCAAGCAGTTTATCCCGCATATCCTCCTCATTCTATTTGTGAATCTCGCCCAGAGTGACAACGGATCTGGAAAACCTATTATCGGCCATTAGTAAGTATTCCATTTGAACACGAATGTACAGTTGTGGGTTTCAAACGAGTCTCCTTCGGCAACTCTCTCACATCTTCCCTGTCTGGCCCTTTTCTACGATGTAGCTCCGACTATCCTTCGACGCCGTACCAGGCGCTTGGAGTTCTGACTTTTGTCTTCGCGACGGTTCTCTTCTTGGTTGGATTCGATCATCCAGAAGTGTATTACCCGTTCCGTCTTCCCGAAGGACACTTTGCACTCGATCCAGAAGGCGAACGCGCCAGAGGACATTGGACCAAGCAGCAGCAGGCGGAAGACACCCACGAGCACGCTGAAGCTCTTCTTTGTGACGAACCCGTGCCACCGGTGCCGGAAGACACGGAAGGGACGCCGGTGAAGGATGACGATCCTGTTCACCAGACCGAGGTCATGGCGTAAACGCCGATTTGTCGTGTTCCTCTTGTTATGGCAGTAAATTTGCATATTCATTTCTGTGGCAGTGGACATGAAGCGAGATGATGATTGCCTCTTGATCCTTATAAAGCTCCGGTTGATTGACGTTATTGAAAGCTTTCCCAGTTTCTGTGGCACTTGGCGCAGTGGCTTTTGATTTTTAACATGAGATTGGTGGGCAGTACCCCCTGATCGATAATTTCTATAAAACTTGCTTGTTTCAGCATTGCGCCTGCTATGGGTAGATATAGCAACGGTAGCAACACAGGGTCGTTTGATAAGTCTTGCTCTGCAGAAATATTGGCATCATTCACCTACAGGCCCAGCTTATTGTTTTTTTTCTTGTCGACGTGATTTTGCCGCGGGGGTACCAGCGTTGTCATGAAGGCCAAATGCAAGACGACATCGTACCAGACATGACCGTAGCGTTGCAGTAACGCGGGCTTGCACGCCAAAAACTCCATCATGCCCATGCAAGTGGCCGCCAGAAAGCACCATCCCGTCAAGGGAGAAAAGAACGAATTGACAGCAGCCACTGCTGGTGGTGATTTTTCTCGCTGATTGGCAAATAAGCCTGTGATAGACAGGAGGAGATGACTCTGTACAAAAGCTGCTGGAAAGGACCAATCGATCGTACCACCTCCCGCACTTGTCATTGCAGCACGAGCAACAAACAGAGCGAGTGCCATGAGGAAGGCAGTGATCACAGCCACAGATATAGTTTGAAATACCAGCGACATTTGGAAATTGGCCATGACGAAATTCAGTACCACAAACCCAAGATTGGACAGGGCCGTTGTTGTAATCCATTGCCACGAAAGTGATGGTGCGGTTGCTGCGGTTCCATCAGGACACGACATCCAACATGGCAAACATTGTTGATTTTTGTCGCATAATACGCCATTGGACATGCTCAAATGTTGCAGCCCATGCAATGCCATAAACAAGGCTATCCCCGACACTTTTGTGATACTGTTGTGTCGTCCTGTCGCCAATCCGACCAGCAGTGTCAGACATGCCAGGATACTATCCACCACAAAACTTCGAAAATGACTATCGGTGTGGCGGAAAAAAGATGAGGATGATAATGTGGAACATGACGTTTCCGGGGCTTCCCACAAGCAAACACCCGTTGGTTTGTGAAGGCCACTTGTCAGCTGGGCCAACCTGTCCCAGCAAATCTTACGTGCACCACTATTACTTTCATAATCACAGCTTACGCGACTGACAAAGGTAGCCGCATACACCAAGGAAACCAAAACATTCAAAGTCCACGGCAGTTTGTCCAGACTCAAAAGCCATTGAGCCCAACTTTTTTTCGGAGGTGGTACCACTTCTTGAAAAGGTTTCTTCAAAATAACTGATAAAGAGGAAAGTGGATATTTCGAGGGCAAGGACATTGCAGATGCCCTGATCATTTGGGGAATGTGGACATGAACGGGTTGGCGTTTTTGTGGTTGTTGCGGACGTGGACTTGCTGCTGCTGCTGCTGCAGGAATATTCGTAGCTGGTATTTCCTTTTTCTTGCTGCTTGAAAGAATATCAGGGGACTCATTCGTATTCAAGAGTCGCACCAACGATGCCCCTGTCACTGCTAGTAAAGGCAGTAATCCTCCCAATATTACGGCTGGACTACTCGCAGGACTGGTAGGCTCCCCCTTCTTGTTGGATCGAGTCGCTGCTATGGATGGCCGTCGCCGTCCCTTTTTTCGATTATTGCTTTTGGCATAGCCAGCGGATTCCCAATTTAATGTCATGCCAAGATCTTTCGGCTCCATCATGACTTCTTCATAATATTCATCATCGTCATCATCCGAGTAGTCGTCCGAGTCTTGGTCTACGTTATCATTCGAAGGTTTATTTGCGGCCAAGAGAATAGCATTTCCCTTTTTGGGATTTAGTAATAGATGTTTCTGGCTGCTGGATGGGAAATTCCGCCGGCTGTTGACACGACTTTTATTATCATAGGAATAAGTCGCCCAAACCAATATCGTTGGGCCTGTCAGCAGCAGGAATGCCAATCGTAGTACCATCGGCATGTCAGGAGATAAAGGAGTTTATTTATTCAAAGCAAAGTACATTTAGGAAGGACAGACGTTGTCCTTTACTAGCTAGTAGCTAGCGTAGTTGCCGATGGTGGTAATGCAGTTGTCCAGCATGTAAGCGATGGCTGGTTTCCTCGTTTCAAACTGGGGTCGGCCTCGGGTGGTTGATATTAGAGCGGAGTTTTGTGCCTGTTGTCTTCTCTTGATGACTGATGTCATTCTGCCGATCCAAAAGATCGTGCCATTCAACCTTCATGGCAGCCACAGACAAAGGGCCAAGGTTATTTTCGGTGGCCCCAGGTTCGAATCCCTTGCGAAAACTACTTTTTAGCAGAGTTGAAATCTGTCTTAACCAGTTAGCCCTACTAGCTAGCTAGCTAGCTAGTAGCAGCAGTAGTAGAGTACAGCAGTAAGATAGGTCTGGAAACGCATGGGACTCATCCTAGGAGAAACGGTTGCTGTAGGGTTCATTTCTAGGTCAACAAACAAAGGAACGATCATGCCTATCTGGAATCCCTTCAAGGGCAACGTCTGGTCCAACTCCTGCGCCTACTCTAGGATCCAACACCTAGACCTCAACCCCATCGCCAGCTCGTGGCCCCTCTCCAGGACCTACGCCTGGCGCAACTCTTGTACCACCTCCTGGACCCGTTTGGTTTGATTGACATTAGTCTTGCTGGGTTCGGTCTCAAAAGCGCCGTAGGCAAGGCACCAGCCGGCCCTATTTATTACTTCGATACACAGACGATTACTTTTAATCCTTCACGAGCAAAAATTGATTTAATTTATATACAGTATAACATTGCTACTTTTCGCCAACCGGTGGAAATTTTTACTTGGTCCACATACACCCACACCCACCCAGCTCATTTGTGCCATCTAAAAGGCCCAACGATTGGCACTGTTGACAAGCTTTCTCTGGTATGAGGTACTAATTACACCAAGGCGACGAACAACCCTGCGACAGCTGCCATCAACAAACCACTAAATGATGCTTTTCCAGCACCACTGTTTTCCAACATGGACTCCACAATCTCAGCTTCCGCCATGTCCCCAGCAAAGTAGGATGACGAGGTGGTTACATTTTCATCCGGAGACTCCACATCGACGGGAAGTGCATTGTCGTTATTCATAATGACATCTTCTTCGTCTTCAGCTGCTTCTTCGCGGTCCTGGACCGTAATGGGGTAAGTGGTATGGTAGTACTCAGAGCCGGCACCATTGTTGGCAATCACAACTGTCACATCCAAAAGAAAGGACGACGCGCCACTCAATGTGGTGCTGACGGGAACTTGCAATTCGGCCTTGATACTGGTCTTGGCAGCGGGGGATGTGTGACAAACACCTGCCACACCGGATGGAATACAGTGCATTTCGTCCAATTTGACATCAGTATTGGTAGTAGTTGTTTCGTCAATGGCCGAAATGGGAGTGAGCGCCATTGTCAAATCGTCATCCATGGCCAATGATCCTGCAGTAGAGTTGGGTCCCAATCGAATCAAAAATCCAGTAAAGACGCCATAGCTGGCCGACAATTCGACAGGAATGGTTTGTCCCGCCATAATCACAGTCCCATTTCTTCCCAAGTATGGAATTAATCCGTCCAGAGTCAATTGCAATTGCTGAGGCGATTCTTCCAAGGAACCCGTCACAAGGTTGGCATTGGACAAGTGCGATCCAAAGACGGCAGGTTCACCCATGGGACAAGCACCCGTACCGCTGGGCCATGCTTTGACGACCACGGGACAAGTCACAACAGCCAAAAGCAAGCACGAAAAAGATCCGAGTTTCATCATTTTTTTTCGTTTGATTTATTTTGGCTTTTTCAGTTTTTGCACGATCAACAAATTTATGTGGTACATCTACTATAATGGCTGATGGCATGCTTCAGTATCGCGACGCGTCAAGACGCATCATCGCAAAGAGTGCTGTATGACGAAGGAACATCATGAATGACGAGGAGAGGGAGGTGGTCGGCGAGGCCAAAAAATGAGCTTGATTTATTTTTGGGTCAGCGTGACATCAGCTTTTTTCTAGTACTCCGGGGAAGTTCACCGTACCCGAGGGTTGGTACCCGAATCCACGACGCACACAGTTTCGGAACTGTACCACACCGTAGGAACCCGAATCAACGACGCACACAGTTTCGGAACCGTGCACACGCGTACCAGCGGCGCCGTAATTTGCAGGCACACAACGTCGGATTGTTCGTCCTTTGGCTGCATCGTCCACAGAACCAATAGGTTGGGTTTTTCCACGGGAATCCAGCAGCTACAGAATGAAATTTCTCTGTAATAATTCTGTTAGTAATGAGCCAATAGATATCTAGCCAGTTCGTTAGGAAGTTCCAGTAGTTATACACTAGCTAGCCCACCTTCAACATGGTAAAACGTGAGGAAAATCTTTGGGCATACTATCCAATTTCTATATCTGATTATGAGTTTCTGTTCTTTTTTATTTCGTATATTTGTATTAGAATTTCTGAGCGTTTACTCTTTCTGTGACACTCATCGATCAATTCTGTTCCCAGCGCCTCGACACTTTGCTGGCCACCAATCGATTCAAACCATGATAATTCTTCGTTCCAATAAAATACTTATTCGTCTTTCTTTAGAGCTAAAATGGCCTGGATTGCTTCGAAAGACGCCTGGTAAAGTGACTTGGTGTTTTGGACGCTCGGAGATTCCAAAAGTGCCGCCAAAAGTGTGAGCACCTCACCTTTTTCAAAGAGGGATCGGTCGTGGATGCTCTTGCATTTGGTCAGCTCCAAGAGAATTTTACATCCAAAGACATGTAGCTTATTAGGACGAAAATTCTTCATCGTGGTCACTGTGAAAGTGACAAGATCCAAAGCTTTGACGGCCTCCAGTTTGTTGGGGAATGCGGCTAGTAGATTCAATGTCAAGTTAAGAACCAAGGATGCAACCGACTCCTGTTTCGGAAGTGACTCCATGGCGACGAGAGCAGCATCCAGAACACCGGCTGCAATCATGCCCTTTCGAACGGCTTCCGTATTTTCACCTGCCACATCTGCTCTGTGTTGAGAGAAATAGACCAGGGACGTCAAGGCTTCGACTTGAAAGGATCGGTGACCTGGCGTATCCACGCCATGGCATGCCATGGCATGAATGACATCGATATGACCGGAAGCACGGAAAAACGCAAGGAAAGTGGGTCTATCCATAATTTTGCGTAGCTGCTCAAGTGCCAGTGTTCCATCCCCAACTGTTCCATTCCGAAGATCGCCAAGAAGCTTGGGAAAATCTTGATGCATCTCCCCGCCAAAGAGACATCTTAGGCGTTTGGCGACTCTCTCAGAGTCCTTGTACACGTCTTCGGCTTCCTCGAGTGTACGCGTCTTGCAACCACTGGTGACTACTTCCTGCAGTTCTGGCACAGGCTTCTTCTCTTCTTCTGCATTGGTTGTTGTTGTCGGGATTTGCGATGGCGATTTCGAGTCCATGGTTTAGCAATTCAACTTGACCTATCAGGCACTCACCTGGATGGTGTTTTGTTGATTATGTGCTCAGGGTTGGGAGCTGCTGACGAAGGTACTGCTGGCTGCTAGTACAAGCTAGTCAGTCCTCGGACTGCTGTGAAGGATTGATCCATCGATGGCGAGACATTCCACAAAATATTGCTTGTTCTGTTTGGGATCGCTCGGGGTGCAAGGCGCACACTTGAACTTTGTCACCCTTCCTTTCTACTTTCAGTCACGCACATGATGAAAATGGCCCGCAC
>ENA-ORBV01005832-ORBV01005832.1-microbial-mat-metagenome-genome-assembly--contig:-NODE-5832-length-22244-cov-6.183877_pt1 | contig 22244 bp, 20 predicted proteins | sample MGYA00237777_ERZ505514 | MGnify/ENA primary metagenome ERZ505514 (study PRJEB26160, sample SAMN06269048) | microbial mat metagenome | isolation source: Oligotrophic lake microbial mat | place... | reverse complement strand
TTTTCAAGCAGAAGACGGCATACGAGATTCGCCTTAGTCTCGTGGGCTCGGAGATGTGTATAAGAGACAGCACCGGCGCCGAGCCGCGCGTGACGAGCGCCGGGCCTTTTACCCTGACGGTTCGCACGATCGGCACGGCCCGCTTCGGCGCGCGAAACCTGAACATCGCCGCCACGCTCGGCGAGGGGCTCGTGCTCGCCGTCGCGGCGATGAACGTCGAGGTCGCCGGCGGCGAGGTCGCGGCCGATCCGTTCCTCCTGCCGCTCAACCCGCCGGTGATCGGCGTCAACGTCCGCATCAACCGTGTCGGCCTACAGGACGTCGCAGCGCTGGTGCCGGCCGGTCTCTCCTATGCGCGCGGCCGGGTCGGCGGCGAGGTGCGATTCACCTGGAGCCGAAAGGCGGGCCTTAAGCTCGGCGCGGGGCAACTCGTCCTTGGCACGGACGAAGCCGCGACCGTGCGACTGACCGCCTCGCCGGGGATGCTCAGCGGGAACATGCCGGAGCGTTTTGGTTTCCTCCCCGACTCGGCGGGCGTGCTCGCGCGTTGGCTCTCCCTGCGCAACCCCGCCTTCTACGAGCTCCGCGAGATCGAGCTCGGTCGCACCGATCTGCGGGTGGAATCGCTCGCCGTGAATCTCACCCCCGAGGGCGACGGTCGCGGGCGCACGGCGAGCGTTGAAATCACGGCCCGCTCCGCCAAGGCGGGCGGCTCCGTGGATCGCATCGGTTTTCAAATCAACATCGCCGGTCCGCTCACCGCCTTGCTGAAGATCGGCATGGACGACCGTGCCTCGATGAAGCTGAAGTGAGGAAACTTTCGTTGCCACGCCGGGTCCGATCACGAAACTACCGGTCATGCGTCGAAGCCTTTTTCTCCTCGGCTGCACCGTCTTTCTTGCCGGGTGCATCAATGTGAAAGTCCAACCGATCCACGTCACTCTCGATGTGAACGTAAAGGTCGACAAGGCGCTCGACGATTTCTTCGGCGACCTCGACAAGAAGTCCGCCACCATCACCGCTCCCAAGTCCTGACCCGCCCTCCTATGAAAACCGCCTTTTTCCGCCTGTTGTTGATCGCGAGCCTCTTCTCCCTCGGCACCGTCGCCGCACGCGCCGAAGACCTCGGTGCGGTGAAAGCGCGCATGTCGCAGCGCCTCGCCGATCTCGATCAGTTCAAGGCCCAGGGCGCCATCGGCGAAAACAACCGCGGCCTCGTCGAACTGCGCCAGGCCAGCCCGGCTGCCGGCGACATCGCCGCCGGAGAAAACCGCGACCGCGAGATCGTTTACGCCGCGCTCGCCCAGCAGACCGGCTCCTCGGCCGAGACCGTCGGCCGGGCCCGGGCGAAGCAGATTGCGGCGGGCAGCGCCGCCGGCGTGTGGCTCCAAAGCGAAAGCGGCGAGTGGTCCAAGAAGTAGGGCTTTGGTCTCTCCGGGTTCGTAGTCCCGCCTTCAGGCGGAATCAGTCGGGGCTCACTTCGCTTCCGCCTGAAGGCGGGACTACGAACCCGGAATCGGCCGCGCCGAGGATCGGGCATTGATTCACCGGAAGCGATGGCCCACCGTCTGCTGACCCCAAAGGTTTTCCCTCCCATGCCGTTTATCTCTGTCTTCCTTCGTCCGGCCGCCCTCGCATTTTGCGCCGCGGCTTTTTTTGCGCCCGCCGCGCGCGCGGCCGGGCCGGCCTTCGCCCCGGCGATCGTCTATGATTTCGGCGGCAAATTCGACCGCTCGTTCAACCAGTCGGCCAGCGAGGGCGCCGAGAAATTCAAGAAGGAAACCGGCATCGCCTACCGGGAGTTCGAGATCAGCAACGCCGCCCAGCGCGAGCAGGCGCTCGCCCAACTCGCCAAGCGCGGCGCCACGATCATCGTCGCCGTCGGCTTCACCCAGGCCTCGGCGGTCGAGAAGGTCGCCAAGCAGTTCCCGGCGGTGAAGTTCACCATCATCGACGCCACGGTGAACCTGCCCAACGTCCAGTCGGTCAATTTCCGCGAGCAGGAGTCCTCCTACCTCTGCGGCATGGCGGCGGCGCTGGTCTCGAAGACCGGCAAGATCGGCTTCGTCGGCGGCATGGATATTCCGCTCATCCGCAAATTCGCGCTCGGCTACGTCGAGGGCGCGAAGTCGGTCAATCCCGCCATCGAGGTTTACCAGAACATGACCGGCACCACCCCTGCCGCCTGGGGCGACCCGACCAAGGGCGCCGAGCTCGCCCGGAGCCAGTTTGGCCGCGGTGCCGATGTTATTTTTCACGCCGCCGGCGCCACCGGCCTCGGCGTCATGCAAGCCGCGAAGGACGCCGGCAAGCTGAGCATCGGCTGCGACAGCAACCAAAACTACCTCCACCCCGGCGGCGTGCTCACCTCCGCCGTCAAGGCCGTCAACGTCGCCGTCCACAAGACCTTTCTCGACGCCAAGAACGGCACCTGGCGGTCGGGCCCGATCGTGCTCGGGCTCGCCGAGAACGGCGTCGGCTTCGCGCTGGACGAGTTCAACCGCAAGCTCGTCACCCCCGAGATCGAGGCGCGTCTGAACCGGGCGCGGGACGACATCGTCGCCGGCAAGATCACGGTCTCCGAATACCGCGCGAAGTAGCGCCTCGTCCCGGATGCACCCGCACGCACCCGGGGCCGACCCCGCCGCGCCGCCGCCCGCGCTCGAACTGCGCGGCATCGACAAGCGTTTCGGCGCCGTGCACGCCAACCGCGCGATCTCCCTCGCGGTCTCGGCCGGCTCCATCCACGGCCTCATCGGGGAAAACGGCGCCGGCAAGTCCACGCTGATGAACATCGTCTACGGCTTCCACCGGGCCGATGCCGGCGAGATTCTCGTGCAGGGCCGGGCGGTCAGCCTGGGCTCGCCGCAGGACGCCATCGCGGCGGGCATCGGCATGGTCCACCAGCACTTCATGCTCGTGGAGAATTTCACGGTGTTGGAGAACGTCGTCCTCGGCGTCGAGGGCGGCGCGCTCCTCTCCGGCGGTCTCGCCCGCGCCCGCGCCGAGCTCGGGAAACTCGCCCGCGACTACGGTCTCGAGGTGCCGCTCGACGCCGTCGTCTCCGAGTTGCCCGTCGGCCTCCAGCAACGCGTCGAAATCCTCAAGGCGCTCTACCGCCGCGCCGAAATTCTCATCCTCGACGAGCCCACCGCCGTGCTCACGCCGCGGGAGGCGGATCAACTTTTCAAGATGCTCGGTCGCCTGCGCGCGCAGGGGAAGGCCGTCATTCTTGTCACCCACAAGCTCCGCGAGATCATGGCGATCACCGACCGCGTGACCGTGATGCGCCAGGGCGCGGTGGTCGCCGGAGTCGAGACCCGCGACACCTCGCCGCGCGGCCTCGCCGAGCAGATGGTCGGCCGCGCGGTGTTGCTCCAGGTCGAAAAAGGCCCCGCGAATCCGGGCGCGGCGCTGCTCACGGTGCGCGACCTGGAGGTGCGCGACCGGCTCGGCGTCGCGCGCGTCAAGGGTGTGGGCTTCACTTTGCACGCGGGTGAGATCGTCGGAGTCGCCGGCGTGGCCGGCAACGGCCAGTCGGAGCTGTTGGAAGCGCTGGCCGGCATCCGCGCGCCGAGCCGCGGCGAAATCAGCCTCGGTGGACGCGACCTCGTGCGGGAGCGGCTCGGCCCCGGTGCGCGTCGCCGACTCGGGCTCGCGCATGTGCCCGAGGATCGGCTGCGGATCGGGGTCGTCGCGGGTTTTTCGGCGCAGGACAACGCGATGCTCGGCTATCACGACGCGGCCGAGTATCAGCGCGGGCTTTTTCTAAATCGCACGGCGATCCAAGCCGGCTGCGAGCGCAAGATCGCGGAGTTCGATGTGCGCCCGCCCAACCCTCTTTTGCGAATGGGTTCATTCTCCGGCGGCAACCAGCAGAAACTCGTGCTTGCCCGCGAGATCGCCGCCGATCCTCAGGTGCTCCTCATCGGCCAACCTACGCGCGGCGTGGACATCGGCGCGATCGAGTTTATCCACCGGCGGCTCGTCGCCCTGCGCGACGCGAGCAAGGCCCTGCTGCTCGTCTCGGTGGAGTTGGATGAGATTCTGGGGCTGGCGGACCGCATTTTGGTGATGAACGGCGGCGAGATCGTCGGCGAACTCGCGCGGGCGGAGGCGACGGAGGAAAAGATCGGCCTGATGATGGCCGGGATCGACAGTAGGGCGGGCTTCAGCCCGCCCGCAGAGGGCGGACTGAAGTCCGCCCTACCCCTCACGTGAGTGCGTCCGCCAAACTTCCGCGCTGGGCCGAGTTTGCGTTGCTCCCTGCGCTCAATCTCGGCGTCGCGCTGCTGCTCGCCGGCGGCGTCATCGCGCTCCTCGGCGAGAGCCCGGTCGCGGCGTTCAAGCTCATGGCGGCCGGTTCACTCGGCACGCAGGAGGGCCTCGGCTACACGCTCTATTACGCGACGAACTTTATCTTCACCGGTCTCGCCGTCGCGGTCGCCTACCACGCCGGGCTCTTCAACATCGGTGCCGAGGGACAGGCCTACATCGGTGGCCTCGGCACGGGCCTGATCTGCCTCTGGCTCGGGGCGTGGCCGTTTTGGGTGGTGCTGCCGTTGGCGGTGCTTGCGGGCGCGGCCTTCGGGGCGGCATGGGCGTTGATCCCGGCCTACCTTCAGGCGCGACGCGGCAGCCACATCGTGATCACGACGATCATGTTCAACTTCATCGCCTCGGCGCTGATGACCTACCTGCTGGTCAACGTCCTGATCAAGCCGGGCCAACAGTCGCCGGAGAGCCGGGAGTTCGATGCCAACGCCTTCATGCCTTCGGCGCAGGAGTTGTTCGGCAAGCTCGGGCTGTCGTTCGCGGCCTCGCCGCTGAATCTGGCCTTCGTGCTCGCGCTCGCGGCGGCGGGACTTGTCTGGCTGTTCATCTGGCGCACCCGCTGGGGATTTACTCTTCGCGTGGCCGGGCAGAATCCGGCGGCGGCCGTTTATGCGGGCATCGCGCCGTCGCGGGTCGTGATCGGCGCGATGCTCTTCTCGGGTGCGCTCGCGGGCGGACTCGGGCTGAACGAGCTCATGGGCGCGCAGCACCGGATCCTGATGGATTTCCCGGGCGGCGCGGGATTCGTCGGTATCGCGGTGGCGCTGATGGGCCGCAACCACCCGGTCGGGATCATCGCGGCGGCGGTTTTGTTTGGTGCGCTTTACCAAGGCGGCTCGCAGCTTTCGTTCGATATGCCCAAGATCAACCGCGACATGGTCGTGGTCATCCAAGGGCTCGTGATTTTGCTCTGCGGCGCGATGGAGAACGTGCTGCGCGCGCCGCTGGCGGCGGTTTTCACATGGTTCGGCGGGAGGCGGGAGGAAACCTAAATGGAGACCTATACGCTCATCGTCCTGCTCCTTGCCGCCACGATCCGTGTGGCGACGCCGCTGTTGCTCGCGGCGATCGCCGGGATGTTTTCCGAGCGGGCCGGCGTGATCGACCTCGGCCTCGAGGGCAAGATGCTCGGCGCGGCCTTCGCGGCGGCGGCGGTTTCCGCAACCACGGGCTCGGTGTGGTTCGGGCTGGGGGCGGGCATCGCCACGGCGGTGTTCCTCGCGGTGCTCATCGGATTTGCGTGCATCACCCACCGCGGCAACCAAGTCGTCGCGGGCATGGCGGTCACGATCATGGTGGCCGGCCTCGGGCCCACGCTCGGGCTCGCGTGGTTCGGACTCGGAGGCCAGACGCCGCAGCTCGACGGCGCGGGCCAGCGGTTCACGGGCATCGCGCTGCCGTGGGCGCAGGCCGCGCGCGAAATGCCCGTGCCCGGCCTGCTCTACGCGGAGTTGCTGAGCGGGCAAAATTTGCTGGTCTATTTCGCGGCGGCGCTCGTGCCGGGCGCCGCATGGGTGCTGTATCGCACGCGCTTCGGTCTACGGCTGCGGGCGGTGGGCGAGAACCCGCATGCGGTCGACACGGCGGGCATCTCGGTGAACGGCCTGCGCTATCGGGCGGTGATCATTTCCGGGGTGTTGTGCGGCGTGGCGGGGACGTATCTCTCGACGGCGGCGAGCGCGGGCTTCGTGCGCGACATGACGGCGGGCAAAGGTTACCTCGCGCTGGCCGCGCTGATTTTTGGAAAATGGAAACCCTGGCCCACGCTGGGCGCGTGTCTGCTCTTCGCGTTTACCGACGCGCTGGCCACGCGGCTCCAGGGTGTCGCCCTCCCGGTCATCGGCGTCGTGCCGGTGCAGTTCATCCTCGCGCTGCCCTATGTCCTGACGGTGCTGTTGCTCGCCGGTTTCGTCGGCCGGGCCGAGGCACCGCGCGCGATCGGGTCGCCTTACTCCAAAGAAAAATGAGACCCGCCGAAGCCGTTGCTTTCCGCCTCGCCCGCCACCTCGGACAGACGCCCGATACAAAGCAGGCGCTCTTCGTCGCCGCGAACGCCACCGTGGTCGGCGACGTCGTCCTCGGCCCGTCGAGCAGCGTCTTCTACGGGGCGGTGTTGCGCGGCGACATCCAGGAAATCCGCGTGGGCGAGGGGACCAACATCCAGGACAACGTCGTGGTCCATCTCGCCGACGATCATGGCGCGCACATCGGTGCGTGGTGCACGATCGGGCACGCGGCGATCATCCACGCCTGCACGATCGAGGACGAGTGCCTGATCGGGATGGGCGCGACCGTGCTCGACGGCGCGCGGATCGGCACGCGCAGCATGGTCGGAGCGAACACGCTCGTGCCGCAGCGCTTCACTTGCCCGCCCGGCTCGATGGTTTACGGCTCGCCGGCCAAGGTCGTGCGCTCCCTTACCGCCGCCGAGCAGGCCGGCCTCCGCCCTTGGGCGGAAAAATACGTCGAGGTTGCCAAGGCGCACGCGGTTTTGGTTGGTAATAAGTAGGGCGCGGCTTCAGCCCGCCCCTGAAAACGCCGGAAAAATTTCAACCGCAGAATTCACCGATGGGCGCGGATACGGAAAATCCACATCTGCGATCAGCCGTGTTATCTGCGGCCAAAAACGGGCTCGGCTCCATGAAGGGCGGGCTGAAGCCGCGCCCTACTTTTCCAGCGCGAAGAACGTGTAGCGGAAATTTTCGTCGCTGCTCTCGCGACGCGCCAATTCTCGCCAGGGAAGATGCCGCCACTCGGGAAAGAACGTGTCGCCCGCCACCTCGGCGTGGATCAATGTAAGGTGGAGGACGAGCGGCCGGGGCTGTTCCAGCGCCTCGGCGTAGATGCGTTCGCCGCCGCAGATCATGATGTTGCCCGGGAGACGGTCGGCGATGGCGAGAGCGGCGGCGAGGGACGGCGCGACTTCGACGCCGGGTCGGGCGAGGGCGGGGTTGCGCGAAATCACGATGGGCCGGCGATCGTCGGCACGCACCTGCGGCCACGTTTCATAACAGATCCGGCCCAACACCACGGTTTGCCCGGAGGTTTTTTCTTGGAAATGCGCTTGGTCTTCGGGGATGTGCCAGGGGATCTCGCCGCGGAGCCCGATGACACGATTCTCCGCGCAGGCGACGATGAGGTGGAGGGGCTTGAGCATGGAATGAGTCGGGGAGTGGAGTTACGAAATGCACGAAGCACACGCAAGAAAGGCGAAGTGCGGGGACATAGCCGCCGCCGGATTCTTTTTCGTGTATTTCGCGGGTTTCGTGGTTTCCTCATCGCATGACCATCGGCATCCCCAAGGAAATCAAAATCGGCGAGACCCGCGTCTCGATGACCCCCAGCCTCTGCCGCCGTTGCGTCGCCCTCGGCGCCACGGTGCTCGTCCAAAAATCCGCCGGAATCGTCGCCGGCTTCACCGACGCGGAATACCGCGCGGCCGGCGCAACCCTCGTGGGCTCGGCGGCCAGGGTTTGGGCGGAGGCGGACGTGATCCTCAAGGTGAAGGAGCCGCTGCCGGCGGAGTATGGCCGGCTGCGCACGGGGCAAACGCTGTTCACCTATCTGCACCTCGCGGCCGGGCCGGAGCTGGCCAAGGTGCTGCTGAAGAAAAAAATCCTCGGCATCGCCTACGAAACGGTCGAGGCCAACGACGGCTCGTTTCCGCTGCTGAAACCGATGTCGCAGATCGCGGGTCGGCTGGCGATTCAGGTCGGCGCATATTTTCTCCAATCGCAGCACGGCGGCTCGGGTGTGTTGCTCGGCGGCATTCCCGGCACGTTGCCGGGCCACGTCGTCGTGGTGGGCGCGGGTAACTCCGGGGCGCACGCCGTGCAGATGGCCGCCGGCATGGGCGCGCGGGTGACGGTGCTCGATCTTGATACCCGCAAGCTCGAGGCCCTCGACTCGGAGTATCGCGGTCGCGTGGTCACGCTTATGTCGAACCCCGCCAATCTCGAGGCGAGCGTCGCCGATGCTGATCTGCTGATCGGCGCGGTGCTGATCCCGGCGGCGAAGGCCCCGATCGTGGTTTCCAAGCAAATGGTGGCGCAGATGCGGCCGGGCAGTGTGATCGTGGACATCGCGATCGACCAAGGCGGCTGCATCGAGACGATCCGGCCGACCTCGCACGAGGAACCCGTTTACGAGCAGCATGGCGTGATTCACTACGCGGTGCCGAACATGCCGGCGCTGGTCGGCCGCACCTCGACGCTCGGGCTCACGCAGGCGACGGAGCCGTTTGTCGCCACGCTCGTCCAGAAAGGCGTGGAGCGCGCGCTCGCCGAACATCCCGGCCTCGCGAAGGGCGTGAACACGCGCGACGGCAAGATCACCTACGACGCGGTGGCGAAGGCGCTGGGGTATGCCTACTGATTCGCGCGCACGGGCGTGACACGGGAATCCGGGCCGGACGGGCTAGAGCCCGCCTTCGGCGCTCTGAAAAGGCGGACTGAAGTCCGCCCTTACTCCCGGTCACAATCGTCACTGTGTTTTGCGAGCCTAAGTAAGCTTTAAACATCCGCCATGCGTTTCCTTTTATTCATTCTGTTTTTTACCGCACTCCGGGCCGAGCCGCTGCCGTTCGGGCCGGGCCAGTTCATCGCGCCGAATGCCGGCGAGCCGCTCACGGTTTTCTCCTACAAGCCGCCGACCTATCGCGGCGGGCCGCTGCTCGTGGTCTGCCACGGCGTGGGGCGGAACGCGGAGGAATACCGCAACTTCGCGATCACGCTCGCCGAGCGGTTCAAGGTGATCGTGGTCGCGCCGCTTTTTGACCGGGAGCGTTTTCCGAGCGCGCGTTACCAGCGCGGCGGGCTGCTCGACAAGGACGGCAAGGTGCAGCCGCGCGCGGCGTGGACCTACGCGGCGATCCCGCGGCTCGTGGCGGACGTGCGTGCGCGGGAGAAGGCTCCGACGTTGCCGTATTATTTGATCGGTCACTCGGCGGGCGGACAGTTTCTTGTGCGGCTCGCGGCGTTTTATCCCGGAGAGGCCGCGCGCATCATCGCGGGCAATCCCGGATCACACCTGTTCCCGGTGCGCGACCAGAAGTTCGGCTACGGCTTCGGCGGACTGCCAGACGAGTTGGCTGACGACGACGTGATCCGCCGTTATCTTGCCGTGCCGCTTACGATCTATCTGGGCACGGCGGACAACACCCCGGAGCACAACTTCGACGGCAGCGCGGAGGGCATGCGGCAGGGATCGAACCGGCTCGCGCGGGGGCGCACGTGCTTCGCCTTGGCCGAGAAACTCGCGAGCGAGCGCGGCTGGGCGTTCAACTGGCGCAAGGTCGAAACGCCCGGGATCGGCCACGAGGCGGCGTTCATGTTCGCCGCACCCGAGGTGGAAGACGCGATCTTCGGAGCCCGAAGACAATAAGGCCGGTCACGAAGACCGGCCCGGGGAACGAGACAGGGAAGACGCGGAACTCAGGCCGCCGCGACGATCGTGATGCTCTCGACGCCGACGCGCTCGATCGGGGTGCTCTTCTCGCCGCCGCCGCCGGATTTGGTGGGGACGTTGGCGAGTTTTTCCAAGACGTCGTCACCGGCGATCACTTGGCCGAAGGCGGTGTATTGGCGGTCGAGGAACTTGGCGTCGCCGTCGCAGATGAAAAATTGGGAGCCGGCGGAGTCGGGGCTCGATGAGCGGGCCATCGAGAGGACGCCGCGGGTGTGCGACTTGGCGTTGAACTCGGCCTTGATCTGCCAGCCGGGACCGCCGGTGCCGGGCATGCCCTTCTCGCCGACCTTGGTGTTGGGGCAGCCGCCTTGGACCATGAAGCCCTTGATGATGCGGTGAAAAGCCGTGCCGTCATAGTAGCCGGCGCGGGCGAGTTTCTTGAAATTCTCCACCGTCTTCGGGGCGACGTCGGGCCAGAAGGCGACGGTCAGCTCGCCGTAGGCGGTCTTGATGATGGCGTTTTCCTGGGCGGGAGTGGTGGTGCTCATGGGTGGAAGGGCGAGCGAACCGGCGGCATTTCGGTGCGGCAAGAACCAATTTGCCGGTGGCCCGCGCCTGCCGGGTGGCGGGGATGAAACGAATTCTTTTGCCGGTGGTCGGCTGGATTGCGGCGGTGCCGTCGGCCTCGGCGGCCGAGCCGATCCGGGCCAAGGTGGTCGTCGTCGCGATGTTTGAATCGGGAGCGGACACGGGTGACCGTCCGGGGGAGTTTCAGCTCTGGGTCGAGCGCGAGAAACTCACGCAGGTCCTGCCGTTTCCGCAGGGCTACCGCGACCTCCGCCCCAATGCCGACGGCAGCGTGCTCGGCGTCGTCACCGGCGTGGGCACGGCGAAGAGCGCGGCGACGATCATGGCGCTCGGGCTCGACCCCGCGGTTCGACCTTTCGAAGGGCTCCAGTCGCTCGCGTTCCTCGCGCGGGCCAAGCGCGTCGATGTGCGGCGGGTGCCGGTGCTGCGCACGGCAGGCAATTTTGACATGCAATGGCCGGGCGGCGACGCGGCCGAGAGTCTCAGCGGCGAGAAACTCGGGGCGGGTTACTCGGCCCATCTGCCGGCGCTGGAAGCGGCCCACCGGGTGGGAAGCCCGGTGATGCACGAGCTGATCAAGAACTGGGCCCATTACGAAAAAACCCTCCCGGGCGCGAAGTGAGCGCGGTAAGGCGCGTTATGCGTAACGCGCCGCGCTGGCCGGGGCGACAAAAGCGAAGGCGAAGGTGGAGCGACCTGACCTCAAGGCGCTGCGGGCTTCCCCGCTCGCAAACCAGCGCGTTGGGGTCAACGCGCTCCCCCGCCGCCGGCAACGTTTGGCTCAGGCGAACTCGGCGTCGATCAGCTCGCAGAAATAGTGGATGAGGAACAGGTGGGCCTCCTGCGTGGCGGGGCCGCTCTGGCCGGGCACAAGCAGGTCGACCGTGGCGAGGCCGCTGGCCTTGCCGCCGCCGCGTCCAAGGAAGGCGATGCTGGCGAGGCCGAGTTTCTTCGCCTCGACGAGGGCGGCGAGGATGTTGGCGGAGTTTCCGCTCGTGGTGAGGACAACGAGGAGGTCGCCCGGCCGCGCGAAGGCGGCGACCTGGCGGGAAAAAGCGTGTTCGTAGCCGTAGTCGTTGACGACGCAGGTGAGGAGCGAGCCGTCGGCGGAGAGCGCGATGGCCGGCAGGGAGCGGCGGTCGCGGGCGTAGCGGCCGACGAGCTCGGTGGAGAAATGCGCGGCCTCGGCGGCGCTGCCGCCGTTGCCGCAGATCAGAAGTTTTCCGCCGGAGCGAAGGGTTGAAAGAATGAGCGCGGCGGCGCGGTCGATCTCGGCACGGATCGCGGGGAGGGCTTGGAGGGTGGCGGTGGTCGTAGCGAGCGCGGCGGCGAAGGTCGGCATGGGAAAAGTAGCGGGTAGCGGGCAGAGGGTAGCGAGTCGAAAACGCGGCGGGAAACGATGCTCGCTACCCGCACCTCGCTATCCACTATTTTTAGCCCCATGCGCCTGCGCACGCTTACCCTCCGTCACTTTCGCAACGTGGCGTTTGCGCGGCTGGAGTTCGCGGGGCGGCGGCAGTTTTTCGTCGGGGCGAACGGGCAGGGGAAAACCAACCTGCTCGAGGCGGCGGGCTATCTCACGGCGGCGCGGTCCTTTCGCACGACGGAGAGCGCGACGTTGCTCATGCACGGGCAGACCACGGCGGCAGTGGCCTGCACGGTCGAGCATCCGCAGCTGGGTGAGACGCAGGTGACGATCAAGGTCCACCGGCACAGCAAGGAACTGTGGCTCGAGCAGACGCGGGTGACGCGGCTGGCAGATTACCTCGGGAAGTTTCCGACGGTGGTGTTCTCATCGCAGGACTTGCAGTGGGTGCGCGGGGCCCCGGCGCTGCGGCGGCGGTGGCTCGACCTCACGCTGGCGGCGATGGACGGCGTCTACCTCGCGGCGTTGCAGACTTACACGCGGGCGCTGGCGGAGCGGAACGCCCTCCTGAAAAAGGGCGGGGCCGTCGCGGCTCAACTGGAGGCGTTTGAAAGGGTGCTGGCGCCGGCGGCGGCGACGCTGATCGCGAGCCGGAGCGAGGGCTTGCAAGTATTGGGCGCGGCGATGGCGGCGGCGTATGGGAAACTCTGCGACGGCGCGGAGCCGGCGGCGCTGCACTACGAGGCCGATTTTGCGCAGGCGGACCCCGAGGCGCTGGCGGCACGGTGGGAGGCGGGACGGGCGCGCGATTTGGCGATGCGCGCGACCTTGACGGGGCCGCACCGCGACGATTTTTCGCTGAAGGTGGCGGGCCAGGTGGCGAAGGATTTCGGCTCGGAAGGCCAACAACGCTCCCTCGTGCTCGCGCTCCGGTTGGCCCAGGCGGCGTGGTTTCGCGAGAAGAGCGGCGTGCGGCCGGTGTTGCTCGCCGACGACGTGTTGGGCGAGCTCGACCCGGCGCGGAGGCGGAAATTCTGGGCGACGATCGATCCGGAGTCGCAGGTGCTGGCGACGGGCACGAGTCTGCCCGACGCCGAGTTGGGCGCGTGGCAGATTTTCCGGGTGAAGGACGGGGATATTCTGCCGGAGACCGCGCCTTGAGCCTGACCCCGGAGCAATGGGCGCTGGCGGTCGTCGCGGCCCTTCTGGTGGGTGTGGCCAAGACGGGCATCGCCGGGATGGGGATGCTGTTCGTGGTGATCTTCGCGCAGATCCTCCCGGCGAAGCAGGCGACGGGCCTGGTGCTGCCGCTGCTCTGCTTTGGCGACATCGTGGCGGTCGCATCCTATCGGCAGCACGCGAATTGGCGGCATCTTTGGCGGCTGTTTCCCTGGGCCGCGCTGGGGGTGGTGGTCGGGTTCTTTGTTCTGGGTCGGATCGGCGATCGCGACATGCGCCAGCTCATCGGCGGCATCGTGGTGACGCTGGTGGCCCTGCATCTCGTGCGGCGTTGGCGGGCGCGGGCGACGCCGGAAAGCGAGCCGGAGCATGGGGCATGGTTCGCGCCGAGCATCGGCGTGCTGGCGGGCTTCACGACGCTCGTGGCGAACGCGGCCGGGCCGCTGATGGCGGTTTACCTGCTCGCGATGCGGCTGCCGAAAATGGAATACGTCGGCACGGCGGCGGTTTTTTTCCTGCTGCTCAATCTTTTCAAAGTGCCGTTCATGGTAAGCCTGGGGTTGATCACGCAGCCGAGTTTCGCGCTGAACCTCTGGCTCGCGCCGGCGGTGTTGGTGGGCGCGTTGGCGGGGCGGAAAATCCTGCCCAAGATCAACCAAAAGCTCTTCGAGAACCTCGCGTTGTTCTTCTCGGCGGCGGCGGGTTTACGGCTGCTCTTTTGAGCGAACGAGACGACTCCGGGCTTGCGGGCGGGGACGTCCGCGCTCCCATTGCAAAAGACACCATGGCGCGGATGAACGTGAGACAAATGTGGGCGGCGAAGCTGGCGGGGAAGGTCGTGCCCGCGACGGCGCATTCGGGGGTGAACGAGGCGCAGGTGGGGCACGGTTTCGGGAGGAAAACACCGTTCGCGGGCGTGGTGTTGGGCATCGACCCGTCGCTGCGCGGGACGGGTCTGGCGCTGGTGGAATTCGCGGCGGGGCGCTCGCCGTTGTTGCTGCGCTGCCAGACGGTGAAGGTGCATCCGAAGCTGCCGATGGCGGTGGCGCTGGCGGAGATTCACCGGGCGGTGACGGCGATGCTGGCGGGTGCCGGCGTGCGGCACGTGGCGATGGAGCAGACGATCTTCGTGCAGAATTTTCAGACCGCGCAGATCCTCGGCGCGGCGCGCGGGGCGGCGATGGCGGCGGCGGCGTTGCACGAGCTGCCGATTTTCGAATACGCGCCGTTGCGGGTGAAGCAGGCCGTGGTGGGCGCGGGCCGCGCGAGCAAGGAGCAGATGGCTCGCACCGTGATGGCGCTGATGGGTCACGGGCGCACGCTGGCCTTCGACGAGGCGGACGCCGCCGGCGTGGCGCTCTGCCATGCGTTTACTTGGCGGGAGTGAATCGCGCGCGTCGCGCGTTGCCACGCCCCCCCGGCTCAGCCCAGGACCGTCTTCATCACGCGGCCCAGATCGCCGACGCGGTAGGGTTTCGTGAGGTAGCCGCAGAAGCCCATGTCGAGGTAGCGTTGGGCCATCTCGTCGTTGTCGTAGCCGCTGGAGACGATGGCGCGGACATCGGGGTCGAGTTTTTTCAACTCGTGGAAGCAGTCTTCGCCGCCCATGCCGCCGATGACGGTGAGATCCATGATGACGGCGTCATAGGGGCGGCCGATGTTGAGGTAGCGCTTGTAGAGAACGATCGCCTCCTCGCCGTTTTTCGCGAGGTCGTGTTTGTATTCGAGGCTGGTCAGCATCGTCGCGGTGAGGGCGGAGATTTTTTCGTCGTCGTCCATGAACAGGACGCGGCCGGTGCCGAAGCGGAGCGAGGCGGCCTTGCGCGCCTGCACCTCGACCGGGTGGTCGGCCCGGGGCAGATAAATGGTGAACACCGTGCCGACCCCGAGGCCGGAATCGACGCCGATGACGCCGCCGTGTTTCTGCACGATGGAGCGCACGGTCGCAAGGCCGAGGCCGGTGCCGTGTTTCTTGGTCGTGAAAAACGGGTCCCAGATCTTCTCGAGGTATTCGGGCTTGATGCCGGAGCCGTTGTCGCGCGACTCGAACTCGACGTAGTCGCCGGCGGGCAGGCCGGGCACCTGGTCGGCGGCGAGCGCGACATTGCGGGCGCACAGTTGCACGCGCGCGGCGTGGGGCGCGGGCGGCATGGCCTGGAGGGCGTTGACGACGAGGTTTTGGAAGACCTGCAGGATCTGCGCGCGGTCCACCTGCACCGGGTCGGTGTCGGCGGGGACCTCGACGGTGACGACGGCGACGGAACCGGCGGTGGCGATCTTGATGGTGTCCTCGAGAATCTCCCGCACGGCGACGACCGTCTGCGTGCCGGTGCCGCCCTTGGAAAAGAGGAGCAGTTGCTTGGTGAGGCCCTTGGCCGTCATGCAGGCCTTCTCGGCGTCGCCGAGGGCGGAGTTGTCGCGGTTGTCTTTGGCGAGGGAGACGCCGCCGAGGATGGTCGTGAGGAGATTGTTGAAGTCGTGGGCGATGCCGCCGGCGAGGAGACCGAGGGACTCGAAACGGTTGGCCTTGACGAGTTCGTCGGGCGTGAGGGTGACCTCCTCGGGATCGCGGAAGACGACGATGGCGCCCCGGGGTTTGGCGTTTTCGTCGAGAGAAATGCGCGCGGTCCAGGCCACGGGCACGGGCGCGACGGTCTCGTCGGCAAAGGCGAGGGCGTGCTCGTTGATCAGCGGGAGGGGATTTTCGGCAGCGAGAGCGCGGTCGATGGGATCGTCGCCGGGGCGACCGGATTCGCGATGGACGAGGCGGAAGACATCGGCGAGGCGGATGCCGGCGAGTTGGGCGGCGGGCTGGCGCAGGAGACGCGCGGCGGCGGCGTTGGCGAAGAGGATCCGGCCGCGGGTGTCGGCGAGGAGGACGCCCTCGGCGACGGTGTCGAACGCGGCCGCGGCCATCGCTTCGAACAAGGGTGCGGGTTCGGCGTCGGTAGCCGCTGCGGTGTCGGCGTCGGGGTCGGCGGCGAGGCCTTCAGGCAAGGCGCAGATGAAGCCGATGACCCGCACCAACTCGCGCTTGCGGTTCACGAGGCGGTGGGCCCCGAGCAGAAGATCGACGGTCGCGCCGTCTTTGAGGCGCAGGGCGACGGTTTCGACGAACGAGGAGCGACCCGGGGCGCGGTTGAGGAACCACGTTTGGACGCCGGCGGCCGCTTCGGCGGCGGGGAGATTTTCGCCGAAAGCCGTGATCGGATCGGTGAGGTTCGCCGGATCTTGCCCAAGGAGACCGCACCAAGCCGGGGAGACCCAAAAAACCTTTTGCGCGAAATCGAATTCGAACGCCCCCAGCGCTCCGGTGGGCCCGCTCAGGTCCTGAAGGCGGGAATCGTTGGCCAGACTGGCCTCCTCGAGCTCGCGTCGCTCGGTGACATCGATGCAAAAGCCGGTCGCACGCTCAAGTTCACCGGCCGCGCCGATCTGCTGCAGGCCGGTGGACTGGAGCCAGACGTAGTGGCCTCGCCGGTGGAGCATGCGAAACTCCACGTTGATGCGGCGGGTGCCCGTGGTCAGCTTGCGTCCGAGAAAGTAGGGCGCCGCGTCGGAGTCCTCGGGGTGAATGTTTTTTAGCCAGGCTTCGTGGGTGTCGGGCAGCTCGGCGTCCACGTAGCCGAGGAGTTTTTTCCAAGCGGAGCTGTAGACGACGCGGCCGGCCTTAAAATTAAGGTCGAAGAATCCGATGATGTTTTGCTCAACGAGGAGGTTGAGACCGTCTTCCCGTTGCACGGCGGCGGCGGCGACCGGCGGAGATTGGACGACCGCGACGTAGCCGGTGGCGCCCCCGATGGTAGGTTCAAGCCGGACGAGTTGGTCGAGCGGGGCGGTTTCGCGGGGTTGGATGCTGAGGCGCGCCGAACGCTCCAACGTGGTGGCGAGGATGACCTCCCATTGCGCCTCGAGCCAGTCGGGTCCCTCGGAGACCACCTCGAAGAAGAACAGCGACGAAAATGCCTCGCCGATGAGTTCGGCCTCGGTGACCTGCCAAAGCGATCGAGCGGTCGCGTTGGCGGCGGTGATCCGACCGGTCGCGTCCACGAGCACGACCGCAACGGCAGATGCGGCACCGCCGATGCCGGTGTTGGCTGGAGTGGTGGCAACGTTGCTCACTGGTAATTGCTATTAGGCCGGGCTTGGGGGTCTTGGCGAGAAAATCGATGAAAGGGGTTCAGTCCGAGGCCGGTCGATCCGGATCTGGCGGGGCGGCTCAGACGGGGAAAACCCTTCGGTTTGAGGGCAAGGTGGCGGTGTTTTAGGTGCGGTCTATGCGAACGGGCGAAAACAAAAAGCGGGGCATCTTGTGGCTCAAAATCGTCAAGTTTGAGAGCGTGTCAAATCGACCAAGACCGTCGAAACGGCGATGAGCAGGGGCGGGGCGAGTCTTTTCTCGTTGCGGAAAGAGGTGGTGCCCGCACCTCTCACGCGGTTTTTTCGTCGCCATGAATTCACCGCGCAAGCCCGTCCTCCTGATCATCCGCGACGGCTGGGGCAAGAATCCCCACGCCGAGCAAAATGCCTACAACGCGGTCTATCTCGCGAAGAAGGCCTGCGACGATGCGTTGCGGGCGAAGTATCCGCATGCTCTCGTATCGGCCAGCGGTTTGGACGTGGGTCTCCCCGTCGGACAGATGGGAAACTCCGAAGTGGGCCACGAAAACATCGGCGCGGGCCGGATCGTCGATCAGGAGTTGGTGCGGTTGAACAAGCTCTTTTCCGAAAGGCAACTCGCGGGGAATCCGGTCTGGCGGGCGGCGGTGGCGCGGGTGAAGGCCTTGCCGACGGCCAAACTGCACGTGATGGGCATCGTCTCCGACGGCGGGGTGCACGGGATGCTCGAACACCTCTACGGGATCTTGCGGCAAGCGAAGGACGACGGCCTCAAGGCAACGCAGGTCTTTATCCACGGCTTTACCGACGGGCGCGACACGGCGCCGCAGAGCGGGCTGGAGTTTGTCCGACAGGTCGAGGCCAAGTGCCGGGAGATCGGCGTCGGTGTGATTGCGACGATTTGCGGAAGGTTTTGGGCGATGGACCGCGATAACCGGTGGGAGCGCGTGCAGAAGGCCTACGACATGCTCGCGGGCAGAAAGGCTGTGGCCACCGCGAAGAGCGCCGCGTTGGCGGTTCAGGATTATTACGACCATCCGTTGAGCGAGACGCAGAAGGGCGACGAGTTCGTGCCGGCGACATGGATCGTGGGCGACGACGGCAAGCCGCTCGCGACCTTCGCCGACGGCGACGCGGTGCTCTTCTACAACTACCGCGGCGACCGTCCACGTGAGATCACAAAGGCGTTTGTGAACGACGATTTCAAAGACTTCGACCGCGGCGCGAAGCTCGATCTCTACTATGCGACGATGACCGAGTATGAGAAAGGTCTGCTTGTGCAGGTGATCTCGGGCAAACCGGAAGCGTTGAAAAATATCCTCGGCGCAGTCGTGAGCCAGGCGGGCATCAGGCAGTTCCGCTGCGCGGAGACGGAGAAGAATCCGCACGTGACGTTTTTCTTCAACAACTACCGCGGCGACCCGTTTCCCGGCGAAGATCGGGCGTGTCCCGCGAGTCCCAAGGTCGCCACCTACGACCTGCAGCCGGAGATGTCGGCGGTCGAGGTCACGAAGCTTGCGAAGGAGGCGATTCTCTCGGGCAACTACGGCTTCATCGCCGTCAATTTCGCGAATCCCGACATGGTCGGGCACACCGGCTCGCTGCCGGCGGCGATCAAGGCCGTCGAGGTCACCGACGCGGGAGTGGGGGAGTTGCTCGCGGCGGTCGCGCAGGCGGGCGGCAGCGCCGTGGTCTGCGCCGATCACGGAAACGTCGAGCAGATGTGGGACCCGATCAACCACGGCCCGCACACCGCGCACACCCTCAATCTCGTGGAAGTTTTCACGGTGGGCGAGGGGCTCGTCGCGGGCAAAACCCGGATGCGCACGGGCGGCCGGCTCGCGGATATCGCACCGACGGTGCTCGCGTTGATGGGCCTGCCCAAACCGGTGGAGATGACAGGCGAGAGTTTGATCGTCGGCTGAGGGGCGGCTGATTCCGGACCGGAAGGAAAATCTGTTTGCCCCGCCTTCCGGGGCGGGGCTTGCTTTTTCCTTTGCACGCCCAACTCCCGCCCATGAAACGCACCCATCACTGCGCCCAGCTCACTCCGTCCGACCTCGGCGCGACCGTCGCGCTCGCCGGTTGGGTGGACTCCGTCCGCGACCACGGCGGCATCATCTTTATCGACCTGCGCGATCGCAAAGGCATCACCCAGGTAAAGTTCGACCCGCAGGACAACGCCGATCTCGGCGTCCGGGCCGGCCACCTGAAGCCGGAGTCGGTCATCAGCATCGCCGGCAACGTCGTCCCGCGCCCCGAGGGCACGGTGAACCCCGGCCTGCCGACCGGCGGGATCGAGGTCGAAGCGACCGCGCTCGAGGTGTTGAACGTCGCCGACACGCCGCCGTTTCCACTCGACGATGTCGGCGGCGACAAGGTCAACGAAGACCTCCGCCTTACGTATCGTTACCTCGATCTCCGCCGTCCGAAGATGCGCAAAAATCTTCAGGTGCGGCACAAAGCCGCGAAGTCGATCCGCGACTATTTCGACGCGCAGGAGTTCATCGAGGTGGAGACGCCGGCGCTGTTCAAGAGCACGCCCGAGGGTGCGCGCGAGTATCTCGTGCCGTCGCGCATCCATGCGGGCCAGTTCTACGCGCTCTCGCAATCGCCGCAGCAGTTTAAGCAGATCTTGATGGTCGCGGGCGTGGAGAAATATTTCCAGATCGCGCGGTGTTTTCGCGACGAGGACTTGCGGAGCGACCGCCAGATGGAGTTCACGCAGGTGGACGTGGAGGCGTCGTTCATCGACCGCGAGGGCATCTACGCGTTGTTCGAAGGGATGCTGAAGAAGCTTTGGAAAGACGTGCTCGGCCACGACCTGCCGACGCCGTTCCCGCGGATGGCGTATGTCGACGCGATGAACCGCTTCGGCGTGGACAAGCCCGACGTGCGCTTCGGGATGGAACTCGTCGATTTCACGGAGCTGTTCAAGACCTCTGCCTTCAAAGTGTTCGCTTCGACCGCCACGGGCGGCGGAGCAATCAAGGCGATCAACGCCAAGGGCCTCGCCGACCTCACCCAAGGCGAGATCAAGGCCCTTGAGGAAATCGCGAAGTCCCTCGGCGCGAAAGGCCTCGCCTTCATCAAAGTCGAGGGCGGCGAGTGGAAGTCGCCCATCGTGAAATTTTTCTCCGATGCCGAAAAGGCCGCGCTCACCGCGCAGCTCGGCCTCGCCGAAGGCGACATGCTCTTCTTCGCGGCGGCGCCTTGGGAAAAAGCCTGCGCGATCCTCGGCCGCATCCGGCTCGAGGCGGCCACGCTGCTGCAAAAACGCGGCAAGCTCGTGGTCCGGCCCGACGACTGGCAGTTCCTCTGGGTCGTGGATTTCCCGTTGATGAGCCATGACGAGGCGGAGAACCGTTATGTGGCGACGCATCACCCGTTCACCGCGCCCGTGCCGGAGGACGCCGCGTTGCTCGACACCGATCCGAAGAAGGTTCGCGGCCAGCACTACGATGTCGTGCTCAACGGTATGGAACTCGGCGGCGGTTCGATCCGGATTCACAATCCCGCGATGCAGAAGAAGATTTTCGAGGACGTGCTCAAGATCCCGGCCGACGTGGTGGAGAGCCGCTTCGGCTACATGCTCAAGGCCTTCTCCTACGGCGCCCCGCCGCACGGCGGAATCGCCTTCGGCCTTGATCGGATGTGCGCGCTCCTGTGCGGCACCACGAGCATCCGCGATGTGATCGCGTTTCCCAAAACGCAAAAAGGCCAGGACCTGATGGCCCAGAGTCCGACCCCGGTGACGGCGAAGCAACTGAAGGAACTGCACATCTCCGTCGTGTTGCCCGAGTAATCGGCCGCGAAGGCGCGCCCGCCCTTGGCACAACGCCTGCTTAAACGGACTCAGCCTTCACGGCGTCGGTCCCGCATCCAACGCGGGGCTTGCCCCAAGAATCTCCCGGCCCTAAGCACAATCGAATCCGACCAACCACCTCATGAAACTCATCATCGCCATTATCAAGCCGTTCAAACTGGAAGAGGTTAAAGAAGCGCTCGCCGAGGCGGGGATCGAGGGTATGACGGTCACCGAGGTCAAGGGCTTCGGACGCCAGAAGGGTCACACAGAAATTTACCGCGGCAGCGAATACACCGTCGATTTCCTGCCCAAGGTGAAGATCGAGATCGCCTGCTCCGACGACATGGCGGCGAAGGCGGTCGATGCCATCGTGAAGTCCGCCAAGACCGGCAAGATCGGTGACGGCAAAGTTTTTGTCCTTCCGCTCGAAGATGTCGTGCGGATCCGCACCGACGAGCGCGGCGAGTCGGCGGTCTGAGCGAAGTTCTTCCCGACTAGATCCGGCCGGCTTCCACAGGGAGCCGGCTTTTTCGTGGGCGCGGTTCACCGTGCGGTAAACACTGCGGCGCGTGTTGGGTCGGCTTGGTTTTTCGCGCGAAGATCGGAGCGGTTTTACACCGCGATTCCGACGGGCTTGGGCAAACGTCGCGGCATAAAGCCGCTCCCACAGGGCGAACCGGATCACGGCCTCCGATATATGACGAAACCAGATCAACGGGTGGCACCGGTAATGCTAAGGGAAGGGCTTCCTCTTATGAACTCGCTCATCCGTCATCTCCGTTCCCGTCTGGGCCTCGTTGCCCTGATGTTGTTCTCAACCTCATTGTGGGCCCAGGCCCCCGCCGCGCCAGCGGCGACGCCACCGCCGCCGCCGACCGCCGATGAGCGGATCGCGGCGTTGGAGGCCTACATCAACAACGTCGATCCGGCCAATGGCCCGCTGGTCGGCGTGCCCGGCCCCGGCCACAACGCCTGGATGATGACCAGCGCCGCGCTCGTCCTCTTCATGACGTTGCCCGGCCTGGCGCTCTTCTACGGTGGCTTGGTCCGCCGCAAGAACGTCCTCTCCGTTCTCGCGCAATGCCTGGGCATCGCCGGCATGGTCACGATCATGTGGTGGGCCTTCGGCTACAGCTTCGTCTTCGGCAAGAGCTTCAACAGTCCGTTCCTCGGCGGCACCGAATTTTTCTTCCTGAAAGGCGTCACGTCCGCGCCGAACACCGACTACTCCTACTGGGTCTCGCAAAACGTGTTCTCGATGTTTCAGATGATGTTCGCGATCATCACCCCGGCTCTGATCGTCGGTGCGATCGCTGAGCGCATGAAGTTCAGCGCGATCATGCTATTCGTCGCGATCTGGATGATCGTGGTCTACTTCCCCCTTGCCCACATGATCTGGGGCTCGACCGGCCTGATGAACGGCGTGTGGAACGCCGACGCCAA
>ENA-ORBV01005831-ORBV01005831.1-microbial-mat-metagenome-genome-assembly--contig:-NODE-5831-length-22255-cov-26.985346_pt1 | contig 22255 bp, 29 predicted proteins | sample MGYA00237777_ERZ505514 | MGnify/ENA primary metagenome ERZ505514 (study PRJEB26160, sample SAMN06269048) | microbial mat metagenome | isolation source: Oligotrophic lake microbial mat | place... | reverse complement strand
ATCTGGAGCGCCTACGCGCAGCTCCAGACCTACAAGGCCGAGGTGCCGAGCCTGCTGCACTACAACGCGGCGCTGGTGGTCTCCGACGGCCTGCAGGCGCGCATGGGGTCGCTCACGGTCAAGCGCATCCTGAACAAATATGGCTACCCGCCGGACATGCAGGACGAAGCGGTGAAGACAGTCCTGATGCAGGCAGAGTTGCTCTCGGCAATGTGGGCGGCAGCGTGAGCAAGGGTGACGGCGGCTTGACCGAATGCCCGGCGATCCGATCCAGAGAAACTGCAAGTTCGCCTACTTGGCGCGCGGCACTGTCCAAAGCGCGACGCGATGACCAAGGGTTGCCAGACAACCGTCGTGCGCGGTCGCCAAGGCGAGGAAATAAACGTCCGTGATCTGGTTGTGACCCGGCACGCGGCTCCAGTCCACCCAGCCGTCGGTGCGAAGCGACACATCGTCCGGCCAGAATTCATGGTCGTGGCTCTTGCAGATCTCGTCTAACTTGTCACGCACCGCCTGGAATCCGGGCGGCGCGAACGACGAACAACCCGGCAAGTTGCGAATCAGCATCCGGCAGGATGCGCACGGCCGTCAGATGCCTTCCTGATCCATCAGCCGGCGCACGTGCTCCGTCGTGATCGTCTCCGACCGGGCAGGCAACAAGCCGTTGCGGCTCTTGCACAGAGCCGCATGAGGTTGAGGATGCTGTTGCGCGAAGATCCCGTCGCGCAACAGATTGGAAACCGCCGCGCCGATCGAGATGCGACGCACCTTCGCGATGCGGCGCGCGTGCAGAAAGACATCGTCATCAATGGTGAGCGTGGTGCGCATGTCGGGGTTCGAAGGCGGTTGACGTCAAGGCATCATTTTCGCATCCGCGCATCTATTTCGAGTTTCCAAAACTACGACTACGCCAGCCAGCGCTCCCGATTCGCTGCGACGAACGCATCGTCGTTGAGGTGCGGGTAGGCCGCGTGCACGCGGCTGATTTCCTCCGCCTGGCCCGGGCTCAGGCCCTCGGCCGGGTCGAGGCACCAGTTGCCTTCGAGCAAGCCCTGGCGGCGCAGCACCTCATGGCAGCCGGCGATGCAGCCGTGGAAGTTGTGCGCAACGTCGAAAAAAGCGCTGTTGCAGTCGGTCACCTGGCTGTCCAGGGCCAGCAGGTCGTTGTCGATCCCTCCTGCCGCCACCGCCGCGTGGATTCGTTCGAGAAGTTCCACCGCGCGTTCGGTCCACACGCTCCAGTGGCCGAGCAGGCCGCCCTTGATGCGCAGGGTCACCGTAGCGCCGTCGCGTGGAATCGCGAACGGCAACGCGAGATCGAGGACGATGTGGTCGTCGTTGCCGGTGTAGAGCGCTATGCGCTCTTCCGCGCCTGCTGCAACCACGCCGCGCAGCACATCCAGGGTGCGGTAGCGGTTGAACGGCGCCATCTTGATGGCCACCACGTTGTCGATTGCGGCGAAGCGTTCCCAGAAGCGCGCGGACAACTCGATGCCGCCCACCGCCGGCTGCAGGTAAAAGCCCACCAGCGGCATTGCTTCGGCCACAGTGCGGCAATGGGCGATGAGCTCGTCTTCCGAAGAGCCCTTCATTGCCGCCAGGCTCATGAGCACCGCGTGGTAGCCCAGGCGCCCGGCAATGGCGGCCTCCGCAAGGGCCTGCGCGGTGCGCCCGGCGATACCGGCGATCATGAAGAGCGGCCGGCGGCCGCCGAGCGGCGTCCAGTCGCGCGCGGCCTGCATCGCCAGCGCCAGCACCGGTTCGTACAGCCCGACCTCGCGGATCGCGAACTGGGTCGAATGCACGCCTACTGCCAGGCCGCCCGCGCCGGCATCGAGGTAGTAGCGCGTCAGCGCGCGCTGGCGGCGGGGGTCGAACTTGTGCTCGGAGTCAAGCGCCAGCAGGTGCGCGGGGATCACTGCGCCACGGCGCAGAACTGCGAGCGAGTCGGCGGGGATGTCGGCGATGCGCATGCAGGAACCCGTGCTCAGTAGTTGCCGTCGCGTACTTCGTAGTGGGTCGGCTTGCCCAGCGAGTCCATGCCGCGCGAGGTCCAGTCGGCAGTCCAGTCGAGCAGCGTTTCGAGCGACACCTGCGGCCGGCCGAACAGTGCCTCGGCGCGCGCGCAGTTGATGAGCCAGGCGGTCTCGGCTTCGCCGCCGGAGAAGATCGGCGCCATGCCCAGCCGATCACCCAGGCCTTCGGCGGCGGCACGGATGCTGACAATCGGACCGCTGACGTTGAGGGCGGAGGTAGGCGCGGTGCAATGCGCCAACGCGCGCAACGCCCACTCGTTGGCGTCGCCCTGCCAGATGAGATTGGCGTGGCCCATGGCGAGATCGATGGTCTCCTTCGCCATCACTTTGGCGGCGAGGTCATGCAGCACGCCGTAGCGCATGTCGATCGCGTACGAGAGGCGGATCAGCCGGCCCGGAGTAGCGTGCTGATGCGAAAAATACTCGAACATGCGCTCGCGCGCGACGCAGGAATTGGCATATTCGCCGGGCGGCGTCGGCGGCACTCCTTCCTTCGCGCCGCCACTTGCAACATTGACAAAAGGGTAGACACAAGCGGTGGAGAACGCCACGATGCGCGCGGCCTTGAAACGTTCGGCCACCAGCGCCGGCACATGCGCGTTCATGGCCCAGGTCAGCCATTGGCTGCCCTGCGAGCCGAATTTGCGCCCGGCCATGAAGATGATGTTGGGCACCTCGGGCAAGGCGGCGATTGCCTCAGGCGACAGCAGATCAGCACTGATGCATTCGATGCCCTGCGCTTCGAGGCGCTCACGCAAGCCCGGCTCGGTGAAGCGCGCCACGCCGATCACCCGCCTGGATGCCGCGGCGCGCCTGGCCATGCGCGCCAGCGTCGGCCCCATCTTGCCGCCGACCCCCAGCACCATGATGTCACCGGGCACAGCGGCCAGATCGCGCAACAGCGCCGCCGAGGGCGTGGTCATCACGTCTTCCAGGTGTTCCGCGTCGGAAAAGCGCTCGGGGTAGGTCATGTCTTGAACAGAAAGCCAAGCAGCAGATCGGTCATGTGCGCCAGGCGCTCGGCCCTGGCGCGCGGCGACAGCAGATCGCGGCCGAAAATCGCCGACAGCGTGAACTTGTTGCCGAGATAGAAATAGGTCAGGCCGGCGATCGAAATATACAACTGCACGGGGTCGACCCCGGCGCGAAACACTCCGGCCTTGCGGCCGCGCTCCAGCACCTCTTCGATCATGGCGACAAACGGCGAATGCATGCTGCGTACCGTGGTCGATTTTTCCAGATGGCGCGCGCGGTGCAGGTTGGCACTGTTGAGCAGCGTCATGAATTCCGGATGCAGGAGATAGTAATCCCAGGTAAAGGCGACCAGCCGGCGGATCGCCTCGGGCGGATCGATCTCGGTCAGGTGCAACTCCTTCTCGGCGGCACGAATGTGCGCGTAGGCGCCTTCCAGCACCGCCAGGAACAGCTCGTCCTTGTTGCCAAAGTAGTAATACAGCATGCGCTTGTTGGCGCCGGCGTTAGCCGCGATACGATCGACGCGGGCGCCGCCCAAGCCATGCGCGGCAAACTCCTCGCGCGCGGCTTCGAGGATGCGCCCGCGCGTGCGTTGCGGATCGCGCACCACCCTGGGTGCCGCCTTGCCGGGCTTTCTGCTGGGCTTGGGCTTTTCGACCGTCATCGTTTCATTGTAACTGTCCGGTTAATGCGGGTAACAGGCCGTCGCCAAGCGGCCCTGGCGACGATTCGCATGTCGGGCGCGGGTAAAATCGGTCCGATGAATCCGCCTGACTTGATCAAGGCCGGTTTCGCCGCCGCGGTGGCAGCCGCCGACCCACTGGAAATCGTGCCGCGATACCTGCCGGCGGCCCCGCGCGGGCGCACCCTGGCGATCGGCGCAGGCAAGGCCGCTGCGTCCATGGCCAAGGCCATTGAGTTGCACTGGCCCGCCGCTGCCGCGCTCGAAGGCCTGGTCATCACGCGCTATGCGCATGGCTACAGCGGCGACGCCGGCTGGACGCGCATCAAGGTGGTGGAGGCAGGCCATCCGGTACCCGACGAATCCGGCGCAGCAGCGGCGCGTGAAATCGCCGCACGAGTGCGCATGCTCGGCCCGCACGACTTGCTGCTGGCCCTGGTATCGGGCGGCGGTTCCAGCCTGCTCGCACTGCCGGTCGATGGCATCACGATGGCCGATCTGAAAGCGACCACCCGTGAGCTGTTGCGTTGCGGCGCACCGATTCAGGACATGAACGTGGTGCGCAAGCACCTGTCGCTGATCCAGGGCGGCAAGCTGGCGGCGATGTGCCGGGCGCCGATCGTCTCGCTGGTGATCTCGGATGTGACCGGCGACGCGCCCACCCACATCGCCAGCGGCCCGACCGTGCCCGACCCCAGCACTTACCAGGATGCGCTGGAGATCCTGGCGCGCTTCGAGTGCGTGGTGCCGCCAAGCGTCGCTGCACATCTCAGGGCGGGCGCCTCCGGCGCGATCGAAGAAACGCCGAAGCCGGGCTCGCCGGTGTTCGCACAAGCCTCGACCCAGGTGATCGCCACCGCGCACCAGAGCCTGGAAGCCGCCGCAGAAGTATTTCGCGTAAACGGCGTGACCCCGGTGATCCTCGGCGACACCGTCACTGGCGAAGCACGCGAAGTCGCCAAGGCGCATGCTGCGATCGCGCGCGAAATCATCGATCACGAGCAGCCGTTCAGGCGCCCGGTGGCGCTGATCTCGGGCGGCGAATGCACCGTAACGCTCAAAAACCCGAATGGGCGTGGCGGGCGTTGCAGCGAATACCTGCTGTCGCTGGCCATCGAGATGAACGGTGTGGCCGGCGTTTACGGGCTGGCGGCGGATACGGATGGTATCGACGGCTCGGAGGCAAATGCGGGGGCGTGGTTTTCGCCGCAGTCCTTGGCTGCGGCCGCCGCGCTTGGCCTGCGTGCCGACAAGCTGCTAGCGGCCAATGATGCCTATGGATTTTTCGCGGCAACGGCGAGCTTGATCGAGATTGGTCCGACGCGAACCAACGTGAATGACTTCCGGGTGGTGCTATTGGCATGAGCAAGCCGGATTTCAGCCTTGCGACGGTTGATATGCGCAGGCTTGTGGATTACCTCCTTTCGTCGACCCACCCAAGCGGAAAATCAACAGCCCGCTATTTCACCTAAATGGGCTTTACTCGCGATGATTTGAAGCTTTTGGCGACCGCTCTGCAAACGCATGCGCGCTCGTACCCAGTCGCGCAGCTCGAAAAAAACGCCTTTCGCTGTCAAGTACACTGTCGACGGCCCGCTTGAAGCGCCATCCGGGTCACGCCGGGCAATCCGCACAATCTGGATCGTTGCCCCAAAATATCCCGCACCAAGGCTGGTAACGGCATACCCACTTTGATGGAGGTAAATCATGATCAGCGAACATGCCCAAGTTGTGGTGGTCGAAGACTTGACCGACCTGCCAGTATGTGCAGGCGATATCGGCACGGTAGTCCATGTCTATGAAGAGGGTAAAGCCTATGAGGTTGAGTTCATCTCCCTGGTCGGGCAGACCGTTGGCGTAGCGACTCTGCCTGCCGCGAAGGTGTGCGCTTTCGTCGAAGGGGAAATCGCGCACGCGCGCTTGATGGCAGCATAGGCGGCCAAGACGCTCCGGCTGCGCTTACTGAAATAGATGCGTGAACCTCCGCTTGGCCCAACCATTTTTCCGCTACATCACATGCGCCCTTCCGAAACCCTGACCCGACATCGCGACGCAATTCGCCGAATCGCCACGCACAATCGCCTGGCGCACGGCTATTTCGCGGTTGATCGGGAAATCGCCTGGTGCTCCATTCGCAACGACTTTCCCGCTCTTGAGAAGCGCATCGAGTCCATGCGCGTCAATTCATGACCGATAGCCAGATTCTCTCAATCACCACCCCCGACGACTGGCACCTGCACGTGCGCGACGGCGCCGCCACCGCGGCGGTCCTGCCGGCCACGGCACGGCAATTCCGCCGCGCCATCATCATGCCCAACCTCAAGCCGCCAGTGCGTACCGTGGCCGAGGCCGCCGCCTATCGCGAGCGCATCCTTGCCGCGCTGCCGCCGGGGGCACAGTTCGAACCGTTGATGACGCTCTATCTCACCGACAACACGCCGGCCGACGAGATTCGCCGGGTTGCCGACTCCGGTTTCGTCAAGGCGCTCAAGTACTACCCCGCTGGAGCCACCACCAATTCGGACGCTGGCGTGACCGACATCCTGCGGCCGATCAAGGCGCTTGAAACAATGGCCGACCTCGGCATTCCGCTCTTGATGCACGGCGAAGTCACCGATCCGGCGGTCGATGTGTTCGACCGCGAGGCGGTATTCATCGAGCGCGTGCTCGTGCCATTGATGCGGCGCCTGCCGCATTTGAAGGTGGTGTTCGAGCACATCACCACCCGGCAGGCGGCCGAGTATGTAACCGGCGCGGCTGCGAACGTTGCCGCCACCATCACGCCGCAGCATCTGCTGTACAACCGCAACGAGATTTTCAAGGGCGGCATCCGCCCGCACTTTTATTGCCTGCCTGTACTGAAACGCGAGGAACATCGCATAGCCCTGGTCAAGGCGGCAACTTCGGGCAGCCCGAAGTTCTTCCTCGGCTCCGATTCTGCCCCGCACGCGACCAACACCAAGGAAGTTTCTTGCGGCTGCGCCGGTTGCTACACAGCGCCGCATGCGCTGGAGTTGTATGCCGAAGCCTTCGAGGCTGCCGGCGCACTCGACAAGTTCGAGGCCTTCGCCGCATTTCACGGCCCCGATTTCTACGCACTGCCACGCAATACCGGCAAGGTCACGCTCGAGCGCCTGCCCTGGCAGGTGGCGAAGCGGCTGCCCTATATCGACGATTCCGGCATCGTGCCCTTGCGCGCCGGTGAAACGCTGAACTGGCGCTTCACCGGCATGGCGTGAGCACGGCCAAGTGTTCGAAGCAAAAACCTTGATGCTGTTCGTCGCCACCGCGCTGGCGGAAATCGTCGGCTGTTATCTGCCCTTGTTGTGGTTGACGCGTGCAGCGTCGCCCTGGCTGCTGCTGCCGGCCGCGCTCTCGCTGGGACTCTTCGTGTGGCTGCTAAGCCTGCATCCGCTAGCCAGCGGTCGCGTCTATGCGGCCTATGGCGGGGTGTACATCGCCACGGCCATTTTCTGGCTGTGGGTGGTCGATGGCGTGCGCCCGGACCGATGGGACGTAGCCGGTGCCTGCCTGTGCCTGGCCGGCATGGCCGTCATCATGTTCGCGCCGCGCAGCGCATGAGCTCGCACGAAACGCTGCAGGTTTCGTGGCAGGCATGGCGGGCGCTGGCGACCAGGCCAGCGGTGATGGCGTTGCAGGAAACCCTGCACGAATTGCCGGCCGACCGCTGGCCGACCCATGCAGACTGGACACTTGCGGCAAGGGCGCGCGGCACCCGCAACCTGCGCGGTCAGGCGCTCTCGTTCGTGGCGCCGTCGCATCCGCCGCCATCGGCACTTGATTTCGAGCAGCGCATTCATGATCGAGCTGAAGTCGAAACCCGCTCGGCGTGCTGGCACGATGCCTTTCATGCCTGCGCCTGGCTTGCCTTCCCGTTGGCCAAGGCACGCATCAATGCGCTGCACGTAGCGCACGGTGCCGACGCTTCACCGAACCTGCGCGGCGTGGTGCGCAATGTGTTGACGCTGCTCGACGAGGGGGGGCTGCTGGTGGTTAGCCGCCACCCGCAGTTGCTGGATCTGGTGCGCGGGTTCCGCTGGCATGCCCTGTTCTGGGAGCGCCGCGCTGCGGTTCGGGAGTCGATGGATTTCACGATCCTGGGCCACGCGCTGCATGAACGCACGCTGACCATGGAGTACGGCGCCACCGGGCGCGCGCTGCTGTTTGCGGGCGACGAGACCTATTTCGCCGCCGGCATCGCGGCGCGTCTGCGCTGGCTGGATGCGCAAGTCGCGGCGCTGCTCGACGATCCGGCACGACTGGCGGCGACCACCGCATTGCAGCCGCTACCGATCAACGGCATACCGGGCTGGAACGCCGCCAACGAGCTCGAAGCCTATTACTTCGACCAGCGCCAGTTCAGCCCCGGGCGGCGCCGAGCGGCCTGATGCTGGCGATCTTCACTGTCACCGCGCCTTTTTTCGCGCTGATCGCCTGCGGCTGCGGCGCAGCGCGCTTTCGCCTGCTGCCGGAAAACGCGGTGGCCGCGCTCAACACCTTCGTGCTGTATTTCGCCCTGCCGTGCATGATGTTCCGCTTCACGCTGGAAACGCCTTTCGAGCAGATCTTCAGCGCCCACGTTTTTCTGGCGTACATGGTTGCGGGCCTGCTGACGTTTGCGATTTTCACCTTCTCCTACAGCTTAGCCAGGATGGAGGCGCTGTACCTGGGCGCCTACCCGGCGATGGCGGTGTCGTGGTCCAACTGGGGCTACATGGGCTTCGCGCTGATACCGGCGCTACTGGGCCGCGAAGCGCTGCCGATCATCGTCGCCGGCGGCATGGCGGACCTGTTCGTGGTGCTGTCAGTCGGGCTCGCGCTGGCCGGTAGCGGGGCCGGCGACAACAGCTTCAAGAGCATCGCGCTCGGTGCGATTCTGCGCGTAGTGAAAAATCCGATGATCTGGGCGGTGATCGCCGGCGCCATCGGCTCGGCGTTTGACATCAAGTTGCCGGTGGCGCCGGATCAACTGGTGCGCCTGCTGGGCAGCGCCGCGGTGCCGGTGGCCTTGTTCGCCATCGGCGTTTCCCTGTATCGCCCGGGCGTGCCGATCCTGCGTGCGGAAGTGATGATGATCACCGGCGGCAAACTGCTGCTGCAGCCGTATATCGTGGCGGTGGTGGCGGCGTTCGTGTTCGGCATGTCGCATTTCGAACTGCAGGTGCTGGTGCTGATGGCGGCATTGCCGGTCGCAGGCTCGGTATTCCTGTTCGCCGAGCGTGCCGGCCACGACTCGGAGGCGATCTCGGGGTCGATACTGGTGTCGACCGCGCTCGCATTCTTCAGCTTTTCCGCGTTGTGCTGGGCCATGGGCGTGAGTTTTGTCGGCTAGGGCACGGTAGACTGATCGCCTGACAAGTACCGACCAGCCACCATGACGACCTTCGACTACGACCTGTTTGTGATCGGCGCCGGCTCCGGCGGCGTGCGCGCCAGCCGCATGGCGGCCTCCTTCGGCGCCAAGGTTGCAGTGGCCGAAGCGTATCGGCCCGGCGGCACCTGCGTGATCCGCGGCTGCGTGCCCAAAAAGCTGCTGGTCTACGCCGCACACTTTCAGGAAGACTTCGAAGATGCGCATGGCTACGGCTGGACCGTGCCGAAAGCCCATTTTTCATGGCCCAAGCTGATCGCAGCCAAGGACCGTGAAATCGCCCGCCTCGAAGGTATCTATGAAAAACTGCTGGTCAACGCCGGCGTCACCCTGATGCGCGGTCGCGCCCGCCTGGTCGACCCGCACACGGTGGAAATCAACGGCAAGCAGATTAGCGCCAAATACATCCTGATCGCCACCGGCGGCTGGCCGGTGCCCCTGGAGATTCCCGGCGCCGAATTGGGGCTTTCCTCCAATGAAGCGTTCGAACTCAAGGACCTGCCCAAACGGGTGCTGATGGTCGGTGGCGGCTACATCGCGGTGGAGTTCGCCGGCATCTTTCATGGCTTGGGCGCCGAGGTCACGCTTTCCTATCGAGGCTCCGAGATTCTGCGCGGCTTCGACGATGATGTGCGCCGCCACCTGCGTGCCGAAATCGAGACCAGGGGCATCCGCGTGCTGTTGCGCAACCAGATCACGGCGATCGAGCGTCACGCTGCCGGCTATCGCGCGCGCACCAGCGATGTCGACATCACGGTGGATTGCGATGCCGTCATGTTCGCCACCGGCCGCGCACCCAACACCGCCAATCTCGGGTTGGAACAAGCCGGCGTCAAGCTCGACGACGAGGGCGCGGTGGTGGTCGACGAATATTGCTGCAGCTCGGTCGGGCACATTTACGCCGTGGGTGACGTGACCAACCGCGTGCAACTGACGCCGGTGGCGATACGTGAGGGCTCGGCAGTGGCCAATACCCTTTTCAACCAGCGCCCGACGAGCGTGGCCCACAACAACATTCCGTCGGCGGTGTTCAGCCAGCCGCCGATCGGCACCGTCGGCGACACCGAGGAGCAGGCGATCGCCAAATACGGCCGCGTCGAGGTATACCAGTCGACTTTCCGTCCGATGAAGCACACCCTTTCAGGACGCGGCGACAAGACCTACATGAAGCTGATCGTCGAGGCCAGGACCCAGAAGGTGATCGGCGTGCACATGGTGGGCGCCGACGCGCCGGAGATCATCCAGGGCATCGGCATCGCGGTGGTGGCGGGACTCACCAAGCAGCAGTTCGACGATACCGTCGGCATCCATCCGACAGCAGCCGAGGAATTCGTCACCATGCGCGAGAAGGTGTTGCGCGGATTTTGAGCCAACGCGCACCCGGTCAAGGCCGGATGGTCAGGTTGCCGCCGGTTCAGCCTTGAAGATGCCTGCATCCACCAGCCGCTGGATGCCCGCAGGCGAAATCTCGGCAGCCGGCGCGTCGCCACCGATGATGCCCAATAGCAGGCCTTCATCCCGGTCCGGGCCGGCCTCGACACATTCGAAGCGTCGCTGCACGCCGATCGGGCAGGCGATGAAATCCAGCGGCCCAAGCGTCACCGCCTCGGCGCCGCGGTCGAGTTCCCACTCGATCTTCCATTTGCCGTGCATCACCATGAAGGTCTCGACGGTGTCGTGGTTGTGCATGAGCACGCCGCAGCCCGGCTTGGCTGCAACGAAGGCCATGCCGAAGCCGGCGCGCACGTGGCTGATGGCCGCCGGCGCCAGATCGCCGAACGGCGAAAACTGGCCTTCCCCCCTGGGCTGGGAAAAGCCCAGCACGTTCCGGAAGGTGCGCTGGCAATCAGGTAGCGCCATGTCCGGCAAGCCGGTATTGCAGCGTGTGAGGTCGGAAAAGCGTGCGATGCTTTTTGTCATCTCGTCGCGCGAGGGTTGAATCACCTTGATCGCCATGGGACTCTCCGGTGGAGTTCGAAAACGCCGATTTAATCAGAACGCTGGTGTAGCCACAAGAAACGAGCGCCAATCCCGACATTCGCGTCAGTTATGTGCGCAGCAGGTACGTGGCGCCGACAGGCTTGTGCCGTGCACCCTGCCCAGTCGGAGCCGCGCCTGAAATGCCGGTCGGACTTTCGCATTTTCACGCCATGTGCGAGGATTCGCCGGAATTCCGCGCTTACTCGATTGCCCGGCAATACCGGGCCATAGAGCGCGCAACCCCGGCTGCTGGCCGCGGCCGACTGATCGATTGACGGGGCGATGAATTGAAGAACGTAATGTGCGAGATGTTCGGCATCGATCTGCCGATTTTTGCGTTTTCCCATTGCCGCGACGTGGTGGTCGAAGTCTCGAAGGCCGGCGGCCTGGGAGTGCTCGGCATGGCACGCATGAGTCCGGCGCGGGTGCGCGAAGAGCTCAGGTGGATCGACGATCACATCGGCGGCAAGCCCTATGGCATCGACGTGCTGATGCCCGCGACCTACCACGATTTCGATGGCCTGAAGTTCGAAGCCGAGCAGCTCTTTCCCAGGCCGCAACTGGATTTCGTGCGCAAGATGCTCGACGATGCGGGTGTGCCGCGGCTGCCGCCCGAGCAAGCCAGGCAGATCGAGAGCGAACTGGTGGGCCAGTTCAATTTCACGCCACGCGAAAGCGAGGAAATGCTCGAGATCGCGATGCAGCACCCGATCAAGCTGATCGTCAACGCGCTCGGCACGCCGCCGGCGGCGCTGGTGACGCGTGCGCACGCGCGCGGCATCAAGGTTGCGGCACTGGCCGGGTCACCCAGGCATGCGATCAAGCACCGCAACGCCGGCTGCGATTTCGTCATCGCCGTCGGCACCGAGGCGGGCGGCCACACCGGCAACATCACCTCCATGGTGCTGTGGCCGCGCATCGTCGATGCGGTAGCGCCGCTGCCGGTGCTGGGCGGTGGCGGCGTCGGCCGCGGCCGCCAGGTAGCTGCCGCCCTGGCGCTGGGCTGCGAGGGCGTCTGGTGCGGATCGATCTGGCTCAAGACCATTCAAAGCGAGGTGACCCCGGACATCAAGGCCAGGATGTTCGAAGCCGGCGCCGAAGACGCCGTGCTGACCCGCAGCGTGACCGGCAAGCCCTGCCGCACCTTGCGCTGCAGTTTTACCGACGCCTGGGACCAGCCCGGCGCCCCGCCCACGCTGCCGGCGCCCCTGCAAGGAGTGTTGTGGTGGGGACAAGGCAGGACCCGCGTCGAGCGGGCGCGGGTCAAGGAATTCCTCACCTACCCGGTAGGCCAACTAGTCGGCGACATGAGCGAAGAGACTTCGGTCAGGCAGGTGGTCTACGACATGATGGAAGAACTGCTTGATGCGCGCGCAAGACTCGACGCAATGCTGGATTGAGCCGGGATTGCGCTTGGCATCCCTCGTCAGTCCAGCCGAATCCCGGCCGCGCGAATCACCCTGGCCGAGAGATCGGTATCGGCGGCGATCAGGCGCCGCAGTTCCTCCGGGATACCGCCGATGCGCGTGACCTGCCCTGATGCGGCAGTTGCCATCAGCGCCAGCGTTATAAACGTTGCGGCCACCCGACAATTGACTCGATTCGTTCCCATGTGATGCCTCGAAGTCTGGAGCAGGCGGTGTAGGGCTTGTCCACATAAGGCAATGTCCCCGTCATGCTGCATCGCGCCAAACACATCGCGGTGTATTCTCGAACGATGAAAGCCCGCCGCAACCTTGACCTGCAGTTGCTCGCCTGCCTCGATGCACCGATCTGGGCATGTTCCGTGACGCGGGCGGCCGAGCGCATGGGCATGCGCCGGCCAGGCATGCGCGGTGCGCCGGCCTGCGGCGCGCGGCCGTTTCACATTGGCGACCACCGACTTATCCGGGCATCCCGATTTTTCCGCACGCAATGCAGCGGGTCAGCGGCGAGCGCAGCACCGTTCGCACCGGCCGCGCGGCGGTGTCCGCGGGGTCGAATGCCGGTATTGCAGTTGCCTGATGGTCAATCGCGGCGCGCAATGATCCAATCGCTTGTTTTGACGGAGGTGTGGCGTGATCCAGCAGAAATTTGAATTGCAGGTTGAAGGGCGTGCGGTACCCGGTGTTTTGTTCCTGCCCGACCAGGCGCGCGGCCGCGTGCCGCTGGTGCTGGCACAGCATGGCGGCAGCAGCCACAAGCTGGGCCAGGAAATCCTCGACTGGGCCGGCGTATTCGTCGAGAAGCACGGCATGGCCTTGGCCTCGATCGATGGTCCGGTGCACGGCGACCGTCGTGCCGGCGGTGCCGCCGGCGCCACGCGCGAGGACACGCGCGCGGATTTTTTCAAGCTCTGGGAAAGTTCCGGCAGTGGCATCGACGCCATGAATGCCGACTGGCGGGCGATGATCGACCGGCTGTGCGCGGACGAACGCATCGATGCCGGGCGCATCGGCTGGGTCGGGGTGTCGATGGGCACCGCCTACGGGTTGCCGCTGGTCGCGGTGGAGCCGCGCATCAAGGCCGCGGTGCTCGGCATGTGGGGATTGTCGTTCGTCAACTCGGAGCGCCTGGGCATGGACGCCGCGCACATTGCCTGCCCGGTGCTGTTTCAGCAAAAGTGGGATGACGAACTGTTTACCCGCGACGGGCAGATCGCCTTGTTCGAAAAGATCGGCGCTGCGCGCAAGTGGCTCTACGTCTATCCGGGAACCCATGTCCGCGTGCAGGGGCAGCAACTGGATGACCTGGAACAATTTCTCGTTGCAAGATTGACCGCGCAAGGATAGTGTTCAGTAGCACGGTGGCGCCAGGCAGGCCTGCGACCCCAACAATCACATTTGAGACAAGAAGGAGTCACGCATGAAAAACGAACTGACCGCAAAAATAGAAGCCACCCGCGTCGCCCGTTTCCAGGACCTGAAACCGTTCAGCCTGGCGTTTGTCGATTCCCTGCTGCCGGATGGGCGCAAGCGCAACGCCAAGGTCATCGGCAAGGGCGTAGTCGAGAATCCCGCGATGTCGCCACCGATCGCCGAGGACCATGGATTCACGGTCAGCTGGATTCTGGTGCCTCCGGGTGGCGGCGCCGGTTTGCATTCGCACAAGACGCCGGAGGTCTTCATCCCGATCAACGGCGTGCTCACTGTCCTGATCGAAGATGGCGATCAGGAAATCGAACTGCAGCCGCTGGACGTGATCTCGGTGCCGACCGGCGTGATGCGTGGCTTCCGCAACAAGGGCACGACCGAACTGAAAGTGCTGGCGATGGTCGGTGGGGATACCGGCGGCGGGTCGGTGACCTGGCATGAAGATGTGTTGTCGCGCGCCGCCAGCCAGACCGGGCTGGCGATCGATCCCGCCGGTAATCTCATCAAGCTTGAGAATTTCAAGCAGCCTGCTGGCCTCGAAGGCAGCACCGTCTAGAACCCTGACCTTAAGAGCGTGCGTATGCAAGCGCTGTCGAAATACTGTGCCAAATGGCTCGCATTGGCCTTGTGCGCTTCCACCCTTGGCGGCCCGGCTTTTGGCCAGGCCTACCCGCAACGACCGATTCGCGTGGTGACCCACTCGTCGCCAGGCGGCTTCGAGTTGTACATCCGGATCATCGCGCCGAAGTTGTCTGAAGCACTCGGCCGGCCGGTGTTGGTGGAGAACAAGGTGGGCGCGAACGGCAATCTGGCGATGCTCGATGTGGCGCGCGCCGCGGCCGACGGCTACACGCTGCTATTCGCCGCCACCGGCGCCTTGACCATCAATTCGTCGATCTATGACCAGAATCCGGTCGACCCGATCGCCGAGCTTGACCCGATTGCCATGGTGGCCACGGTGCCGATGATCTGGGTCGCCGGGCCCAAAAGCGGCATCCATACCCTCTCGGACTATGTGCAGCGTGCGAGGGCGTCGCCCGGCAAGGTGAACTTCGCGCTCGCCGCCAACGGTTCGCTCAATCACCTGGTGTATGAAGGTTTGAAGCAGGCCAACAAGCTCGACCTGACGACGATCGCCTATAAATCGACGCCCGGTGCCCAGCAGGATGTGATCGGCGGCACCGTGCCGGTGATGGTCGATTCGATGGGCGCCGCGATGGGGCATATACGCGGCGGCTCGCTCTTGCTCCTGGCTGTCACCACCAAAGCGCGCGTGGAAGCCTTCCCCAATGTGCCCACCGTGATGGAACTCGGCTTCGACAATCGCGAGTATCTCGGTTGGTATGGCGTTCTGGCACCCAGGGGCACGCCTGCGGCCATCGTCGAACGCCTCAACGCCGAAATCATCAAGGCGATGCAAGCGCCCGAGATCGTGGAGAAGGTGAAGTCGCTGGGTGCCGCACCGGCCGCCGGCAGCGCCGGGCAGTTTCGCGCCTTCATGCTTGAGGAGCGAGCGAAGTGGGGCGCGATCGCGCGTACTGCGAACATCAAGCTGCAATAGCTTTTGCGCTTGTTTCGCGCACTTGGCGACGGCAGCTGAACGCGGCGGGCCGCCGCAATTCGTCAAGGAATGCGCATACCGGTGCCACATCAGCGACTGACTGCGCCACCCGGCGTCGGCCATGCTCCGGCAAGCATGACCAATCAATCCTCGGCGTGCGCTCAGGCGATTACGACGCTGCGCCGGTGGCGTCCGACGTGTTCCACCGCATGGCGGTGCGCGGGCAGATCAAGGAAGACGATTTTTGCGTGCTCTGGAAGTCACCCGAGTTCCCGACCTCGTCGTTCGCATACGCACACGACCTGGAGCCGAAATTGCGCGACCCGATGCTGAAGTGTTTCTATGACTACCGCTTCAACGCCGAGATGCAAAAGGCGTTTGATGGCGCCGATCGTTTTGTGCCGGTGAAGTTTCTCAAGGACTGGGCCATCGTGCGCCAGGTGGCCGAAGCCGGCGGTGAGAAGTTCAACCGCGCGGCGTATGAGAAAGAGACGGCGCGCGAAGCGGCGGCGAAGAAGAAATAGGTGCCAAGGCGGGTAGAACGTCTGGCGTAAAGGCCTATCCCCGCTTGCGCGGGGGAACCCGGCCAAACTAGACTTGATCAACCGGGCCACGGTGGCGACCGGCGTGATTCGATGACAAAGCGCGCTGCCTGAACAGTATAGTCAGCCTCTCGCATTGCAGATCGGGGCTGTCATGCGCTTGGGTGGCGACCAGTACAAAGCGTTAAAACTCAATAACGACGGATCCGCGTACCTCCTCCTGGAGCCGGTCATCGTTGATGCTGTGGTCAAGGGCGCAAAGGCCGCGCGCAAGACCCCGGCGAAGTTCCTCCAGCACGTGCTGGACGATTGGCGCGAGGCGCAGGCCGATAAGCGGTTTGTCGAGCGGATGGAAAAGCGCGGCCCCATCAAGCCAGAAGACTGCATCCCCTGGTCACAGGTAAAAAAAGACCTTGGCCTATAAAGTCATTTTTACCAAGTCGGCAAAGCGGCAGCTTGACTAGCTCGACAGGCCGGTGCAGCAGCAGATCGGCAAACTGGTTGATCGCATCGAACGTCTTGCAGACCCGCGCTCCATCGGCGAAGCGCTGCACGGCAATCTAAAAGGCCTGTGGAAATATCGCGTTGGCGATTGGCGCTTGCAATGCGCCATCGTCGATAAAGTTTTGTTGTTGAAGTAGTTGAGCTAGCGCACCGCTCGGAAGCGTACTAGCGCCAGGGCACGCCGCAATTTGGCCTCGCCCACCGCCTTGAAATAGGCCATCGCGCCGTCTGCGCGGAAGGTAGCGGCGCGATTGCGTGGCGGTGCGCTTTTGCGCACGATCTCGAACCGAAATTGCGCGACCAGATGTTGAAGTGCTTCTACGACTACCGCTTCAACGCCGAGATGCAAAAAGCGTTTGATGGTGCCGATCGTTTTGTGCCAGTGACGTCTCTCAAAGACTGGGCCATCGTGCGCCTGCCCATTGTGTGTGCCTGTGGCCACCTGGGCGGTGGAAGTTTGCCGCTCGGGTGGCCACAGGCGCAAGTCGCCCCCGACGAGCCAGTCTTGTCGTCTGTTGCCCTACCACGCAATGCGCTGATCGAACTCGTCGTCCGGCATGGGTTGCGCGCGTGGATCGGCCGCGGCCGGGTCGCTGCCCGGCATCTCCCACAGCGGCGGGCCACGGGCCCGCAGCTAGGCGAGCAGCATCATCCCAAAGCGCGCTGCCTTGCGATCAAAGGTCACCACGCGCGAGCAACCTGCGTCCAGCGCGACATCGGCGATCAGCGCGTCGGCAAAGTTGCGAGCGCCGGTGCGCTCAAGTGCGCGCGCCACGGCGGCACGCCGCTCGATGGTGAGCTGCCGCGTGTCGAGAAGATCGCGCACCGTGGTGCTGATCTCGGCCGGTGTCACGCCGTAGATGCGCTCGAGCACCCAACAGGTTTCCACCAGCACCACCAGACTGACGAAGCCGGGCGCACGCTCCGACAACTCGCGCTCAATTAAACGCGTTGCGCGTGCAGCCTGAGCCGCATCATCCTGCGTCAGATAGCGGAGCAGGACGTTCGAATCCAGACCGGTCACGCTGTACCGCGCCGCTTGGCTGACCGATTGGTTGCCTGTTTGCCGGGCCGCGTGGTTTGGTAGCGCGCCGGCGGCTCGGCTGCCCGAAGTACACGCTGCGGCAAGTGGCGCGACGCGGCTTCCGCTTCGATGGCGGCATTCATCTCCTCGATACTGACCGCACGCGCCACCCGGCCGGCGAAGCGTCCGCGCAATTCGCGCACGTCGCGGCGCACAGCGAACACGCGAAAACCGCCATCCGCTTCAGCGACGAAATCGATCTTGTCACCAGCCTCCAGTCCGAGCGCGATGCGCACCGGTTGCGGGAGCGTGATCTGGCCTTTGCTGGTGAGGGTGGCGGTGGGCATCGGGGTTTCTTGATTTCTTTCCTTACGAATGGTAAGGAAAGCATGGCAGACATAGCAGTGCGAAGTCAATCACGGGCTGTAGCGCCCGACAACTACTCCGGCCGGATATGCGCCGCCTTCACAATCGCCGCCCAAGCCGCGCTCTCGCTGCGCATCCGCTTGCGCATCTCATCGGACGTGGTGATGAACGGCCGGTAGCCGCCTTTTTCGATCCGCTCGATGAATTCTTTTTTGCGGGCAATGATGGCGATTTCACGTTGAATCCGGTCGATGATGTCCTTCGGGGTGCCGCCCGGCGCGATCACGCCGAACCAGTTGCTGGCGAGCAGCCTGGGGTAACCCAAGGATAGGAATTTCAACGCCATTGTTGGAGTAGTCCGGCCCTATCCGTCTGCGTCAATCGTTGATTTGGCGCCGCAGACGCCTGACAAGCCGTTGAAACCCCGCCCCGGCATGCCCATTGTATGTGCCTGTGGCCACCTGGGCGGCGGAAGTTTGCCGCTCGGGTAGCTACAGGCACGAGTCGCCCCCGGCGAGCGAGCCTTGTCGTCTGTTGCCCTGCCACGCGACGCGCCTACCAAACTCATGGTCCGGCATGGGTTGCGCTTGCGGATTGATTGCGTCCGATCCTCGATCCGGCAGCTCGCACAGCGGCGGCCCCCGCGCCGGCCGCAGACGCGGCGGTTGCTCAGGCTGGCCCAGGTGACCGGGAATCGCCCGGATCACCGCCGCTTCGGTGATGAAGGCGATGATCCGCATCTCGCCACCGCACCTGGGACACAGCAGGGGCAACACCTCGTAGATGCGCGCCAGCAACAGCGCCCAGACGTAGCGGGCAGCCTGGCGATGCGCCGGCACACGTTCACTCGGCTGGTGTTCCTACAGTTTCGGATCGGCGCCCACAATCCGAGTCAGTGACGCTACCGGCGCGGCGATCATGAACCCGGCAACAGGGACGGGCGGCGCGCCGCAATTCGACGTGCGCGTCGGCGGGCAGACCTTCGTGATCCACAGCCAGCGTCCAGGAGAGGAGCCTGTGGAAGCCAAACCGATGCGTGCGTTCGATGGCTACTCCAGCCACAACGCCTGGGGCACCGATCACTTCGGCTTCACCTTTCGCGGTGATCTGCTCGCGTTCTGTGCCGAGTTGAAGGCAAAAGGCGTGCGCATGGCGGTGGAGCCATGGGAGTTCAAACCGGGCGTAGTGCTGTGTTATGTGGCGACGCCGGATGGGGTGAGCATTGATTTGATTCAGGTCGGCGGTTCGTGGTCGTCGGCAGCTTGCCGGGAAAGACTTCCCGCTCCGGCCGATGGAAGCAACAGCATCCGACAAACAGATATCAGCCGAGAGGAAAGGTGCGGGCCTGCATTCGTAGGCAGCAAGAATATTGTTCGAGTATTCCATTCCTTTCTACCAGGAACGCCTATACTTTTGCCTTGATTTTTCCGAACATGCTGCCATGAACGCACCCGAACGCATCACAAGCCTTGTCGTAGCACCGGGCGTTGTCTTGTTGCGTCCGGGAAAGCGCGTCGACTTGGCTGTCCGCCAAAAAGCTGCCAGCGCGATCATGCGGCAACTGGCGCGTACGCGGCCATTGCCGAAAGGCATGAGCGGCGCCGATTTGCTCCTGCAGGTGCGCGATCAACGTGCGGGCGCAGCGCTTCGTCCTTGACGCCAGCGTCGTGCTGGAGTGGTTCCTGCCAAGTGCGGCTCTCGCGAAAGCATACGCAAACGGCATTCTCACCGGCATTGTCCAAGGGCGGCTTTCGCCCCTTGTGCCGGAATTTTGGCACTACGAAGTGGGTAGTGTCTCCTGAAGTCGCGGCGCTCGGGGGTGATCGGGGCGGTGAAGCTCAGGAATGCGTTGGCGCTGCTCGAATCGCTGCAAGCGGAGGTCTACGCGGTGCAGCTTTCCACCGCGGAGGTGGTCGACGCCGGACTGCGCTTCAACTTGCAGGGCTACGATGCGGTCTACTTCGAACTGGCGCGTCGCCTGGGAACGCCTATCGCGTCGCTTGATGCAGGTATTCACACTGCGTGTTCTGCGCACAATGTGCCACTGCTCGATGCCGAGTTGACTGACCGTTAGGATGCGGCCTGTTGTTGTCAAAAATAAAATCGACCGCCCCCCCTTGACACCTTTGACAGTCCAACTCGCGAATGATCCAGCGGAGCCGCGCACTTCGATCTTCCCGGTGAAAGCGGCGGAGATGAGGGCGGAGCGTCGTTGCTGGAGATGGTCGATTCCTGCCTCTGCCTCAACGATCACGTGCGCATTTCCGAGCGAAGCGCCTTATGGGTCGGTTCCGCGCGGAACTGTCCAGTTCGGGGATCTCTGATATCGATTTGTCGTTTGACTTGGTCATGGAATCCTCGGCTTTCCGTCGAGCGATGAAATGGTAACCCTATTCAAGCGCATTCGCCAAAGGATAGAAATTTCAACGCCATTGTCGGAGTAATCCGGCCATAGCCGTCTGGGTCAATCGTTGATTTGGCGCCAGACGCCTGACAAGCCGTTGAAACCCCGCCCCGGCATGCCCTTTGTGTGTGCCTGTGGCCACCTGGGCGGCGGAAGTTTGCCGCTCGGGTGGCTACAGGCACGAGTCGCCCGCGACGAGCGAGTCTTGTCGTCTGTTGCCCTGCCACTCGACGCACTTACCGAACTCATGGTCCGGCATGGGTTGCGCTTGCGGATTGATTGCGTCCGATCCTCGATCCGGCAGCTCGCACAGCGGCGGCCCCCGCGCCGGCCGCAGACGCGGCGGTTGCTCAGGGGCATGATGATGGGGCGGCGGAACTGACGCACTGTGGCGGGCGGAACCGCGCCCAAGGCTGCGCCATCGCGTACGTGGAGGTGCCAGTCGTCGGGGGCAACCAAACTGTACGTGGATGTCATGGCGCTATCTTGCTATCGGTAAAACGCAATTCACCCCGGCAAGGCGCAACACCGCGTTGTGGGCTGCTTTTTGATTTTCCGCGCACGGAGGAAGAAGTATTGAAAAAATATTCCTGTCTTGATATAATTTTACATGATCCCGAATACCTTGGCCATGCCGCGAGAGAAGCCCGTGCATTGGGTGGGGTCGGCCAAGAAGGACTATCAAACCTTTCCAGCCGCAGTACAGGACGAAATGGGATACGCATTGGGCTTGGCGCAGCTTGGCGCGAGACACCCGCATGCGAAGTCTTGGAAAGGCGAGGGGCCTGGAGTCCTTGAAATTGTCGAGGATCATCGTGGAGACACCTATCGCGCGGTATATACGGTGCATTTCGCCGATGTGGTGTATGTCCTGCATGCGTTCCAGAAGAAATCGAAGTCTGGAATCAAAACCCCGCAGGAAGACGTGAAACTGATTGGCGAGCGCCTAAAGCGCGCTCGCGCGGATTTTGAAAGCAAAGGAACATCATGAGTGCGATTGCACGCGGCACCACAAATGTTTTTGCAGACCTGGGCTACGAGGACGCCGGCGAGCGCCAGATCAAGATACGTCTCGCGCTCGCCGTCAACGAAATTCTCAAGGCCGGAAAGTTGAAGCAGCGTGAGATCGCGGTGTTGCTAGGCATCCCCCAGCCCAAGGTATCGGCATTGAAAAACTATCGCCTGGATCATTTCTCGGTCGAGCGCTTGATGGAATTTCTGACCGCGCTCAATCGGGATGTGGAAATCATGATTCGGCCCCGTCTCAACAAGAGGGGAACGGGGCGTATCTCTGTGCTGGCGGTCCATTGAAACTGGCGAGAATGCGCAGTCAAGTTCGTCAGTAGCCCAATTTGGGCGATTATCGCAAAGCAGTGAGGAGGCCATGCTTTTAGTTCCGTAACTATTCTGCCTACCCCGAGAACACAGGCTGAGGCGGCTGACCTTGGAAGGTGAGGATCAAGGAATGGAACAGGTCGCGGCCTTGCTTGCGCATGGTGGCCAGATAGGAGCGTGTGACGCAGAAGTCGTGAGCACCTTGCGTGGTGCGAAAGCATCCGGAGACCTTCTGTTTGAGTTTGGGCATCCGAGTGTCGCGCTCGGCCTGGTTGTTGTCGAACGAAACCCTCGCATCGTAGAGGAAGCGCAATACATCGTCGGCGTATCGCCGCAGGCGTGCGAGGAGATTGGCCGCGGTCGATTGCTTGACGCGCCCGCGTCGGCCGGCTTTGCGCGCGTGGATCGGCCTCGGTCGGGTCGCTGCCCGGCATCTCCCACAGCGGCGGCCCACGGGCCGGCATCAGGCGCGGCGGTGACTTAAGGCTCACGCAGATGACCGAGAATCTCCCGCATCACCACCGCCTCGGTGATGAAAGCGATGATCTTCATCGCGCCGCCGCACTGCGGGCACGTAAGCGGCAGCACCTCGTAGATGCGCG
>ENA-ORBV01005830-ORBV01005830.1-microbial-mat-metagenome-genome-assembly--contig:-NODE-5830-length-22256-cov-5.306596_pt1 | contig 22256 bp, 15 predicted proteins | sample MGYA00237777_ERZ505514 | MGnify/ENA primary metagenome ERZ505514 (study PRJEB26160, sample SAMN06269048) | microbial mat metagenome | isolation source: Oligotrophic lake microbial mat | place... | reverse complement strand
TCTACACCTCTCTATTCGTCGGCAGCGTCAGATGTGTATAAGAGACAGAAGCACAGCAAAGAACCGCTTTTTATACAGAAGCAAAAAATTGTTTAAAAGAAGCGCGGTTGTTGGAAGATCATATTGTAGAAGATTTGTTTAAGGACGCGCAAGTTATTTGTTGCACACCGGTAACAAGCTCAAATAGAATGATGTCGAAAAAAACTTTTGATACTTTATTTTTTGACGAAGCATCGCAAGCATTAGAGCCTATGGTATGGGTACCACTTTTAAAATGCAAGCGATTGATCTTGTGCGGAGATCACTGCCAGTTGCCACCCGTGGTAAAAAGTAAAAAGGCCGCTTCAGAAGGATTAGGAGTAACGCTATTAGATAGATGCATTAAAAAAAAGGAGGACGTTGTATTATTGGATAAACAATACAGAATGCATGAAGCCATTATGACATTTAGTAATCTTACATTTTATGAGAATAAATTAATAGCAGATAGTTCAGTTGCTCAAGTTAAATTGATAAACGACGAGAATGATGTTTGTAACCGAACTATAGAATTTGTTGATACTGCTGGTTGTGGATTTAATGAAGTTCAAAATCCTGAATCGTTAAGTTTTTCAAATAAGCAGGAAGGTGATCTTTTATTAAAACATTTGAAATCGGTATTGGAAAGTTATTCTCAATATAAAGAGGCTGATAAAATTTCTGTGGGAATAATTTCGCCGTATAAAGAACAAGTGGAGTGGATGAAAGAGGAGCAAGGGGCCTATGAATTGAATTTGGAAAAAGTGTATCACTTTAGTATTAAAACAATCGACGGATTTCAAGGGGAAGAGCGTGATGTTATTTATATAAGTTTGGTAAGAAGCAATGACGATCTTGAAATTGGATTTTTAAGTGACCTGCGAAGAATGAATGTGGCGCTTACAAGGGCGAAAAAGAAATTAGTAGTAATAGGCGATAGTGCAACTATTGGAAGTAATCCCTTTTTTAAGAAATTTATTGAGTACTGCGAAGAAAAGGGGTTTTATAAGTCGGCTTGGGAATACCAGAAGTACTAGAAATATGATACAAGATGCTGTATGTTTAGGTCTAGCGTCTTATTGTCTTGATTCATGCATCATTCTCACTTCCCATATAAAACAAAAGCTCCCCAATAATAGGGCTGCGGAAATTTTTTCTTAACCTCTAATTGCGCGTTCTTAAAGGATGTATAAAGATCTCCGGTTTTTGTCCAGCCCGAATAAAAATTGATCATTAATTCTTTCGTGGCGTCATCGCTAACTGGCCACAGCGACATAATAATTGACTTTGCACCTGCTAATTTAAAAGCACGTTGTAAACCAAATACACCTTCGCCATTTTTTACTTTTCCTAACCCGGTTTGGCAGGCGCTTAAAACTACTAATTCTGTTTTGTCAAGATTCAAGCCCATCGCCTCAAAAGCAGTAAGTGTTCCGTCTTCAAATTCTTTTAGTGAATTTGCATCGGTTGTATTAATGGAGTAGGTTTTGTTTGCTCCAGAAAAAAATACACCGGATCGCATCATTGGGTTGCGAAAATAATCTTGTTCAGTTCTAGAATACTCGGCTAATACTTCTTCACTAAAATCTTCAAGAAAGAAGCCATGAGTTGCAAAGTGAACAACGTCGGGATCTTTTATTTTTTTTACGGCAGCTTCATTTGCTTTTTCTTCGGTTAATAAAGTTGTTTTTATACCGTTATTATCTAAAAGTGTTTTGATGGTTTCTACTTCTGTTTTAGTTCCGGGCAATTGCTCTAGTTTAAATCCGTAAGCACTCCTAACAGCAATAGAGTTTCCAAACTCTTGCTTGTTCGTTGGTAAACTGGTTAGGTCATAATCAAATGTAGGATTTCCCACCAAGGTTGCATTTACAGGTTTTCTGTTGGCATTTTGTTTCAAATACGCAAGATCTTTTAAGGTAGTGATATAGTGTATGTTTTTTTCTTCAATGGCAAATTCGTTGGTTTCCCCATTAAGAAGTGTATTTAAATTTACTTGGTTATAGATACCATCAGGCGAAATATACACTGTTGTTATACCTTTGATCTTATCGTTAACGTGTTTCCATAAACGTCGGTAAAGATCAGGTTCGTTTTTTTGATCGTTAATACTATTACGGTAAAGTGTAAGTACTTCATCTTCCCAAGATACTTTTCGATCGATAACCACAACAAAAGGATCGCCTTTTGAAGGTATGATAATGTAACTGTAATTACTGCCTTCGCTACCATCGGGGTAAATAAGATTTGTACGAATGATCTCAATGGCTGCTTCATTGGGCAAAAGCTGTTTTTGAATAGGTTCCCACGTTGTGGTTTCTGTTTTAGTGAGATCGCTAACTTTTAAAGAGATATCTTTCTCAAGTTGATTGGCTTCTTTTTTTAGGGTTTCTATTTGATCTAAAGCATCGGGATATTCAGTTGTGTTAAGATTCATTAGTTTTGTAATGTTCTCCCGGTCTGTTTTAAGGGTTTCAAATTTTTTGTTCAAAGCCTCATCATTTAGCTCTGTGATCTTGTTCTTTAACTTAGATACGTTGTTCAATAAAAGCCCTTTTGATCGTAGTCTAAAATTCAATGTGCTCTTTACGATCGCAGGATTTTTATCAATAAAATTTAAAGCAACGGCATAGTAGTTCTTTACATTTTGCTCCATGTTATCCATAAAAGATAACTTTTCATTTTCCGACATATACCTAAAGCGATCTTGCATTTGCGAATATTTGAGATTAAGGTATTTATTAAAATAGTCTATCGATACTTTTATATCATCTAGATCGGCTGCGTTTAAAGCTTTTGTAATGTATACTTGTTCTTTTGCCTCTTCATCTGTAATACTGTTGAGTTTTAATAGTTCTATTGCCTGATCAATTAAAGTTTGACCAACCGAAGGTGTTTTAACCGCATTGCAAATTCCCACAATATTACAAATGATAAATATGGTATTAGCATCGCCTTTCATAAGTGCGGGGGTAAAACTTTGCGTGGCAAGTTGAATATACTCGTTTGCTTTTTCAAAATTATTTGCGTCAATGCTAACGTACGACATGGCAAGATAAATATCTCCTGATAATTCGTTGCCCGGTCCGTAGATGCGGTTGTAATAATAAATAGCGTCTTGGTAATATTTTAACGCTTTTTCGCGTTCATTCATTTGCCTGAATTGTTGTCCTAAATTTTGCGCAAAGGTTGCTCGGCTTAATGTATCATCAAGTTTTGGATCTTTTAATCCACGCTCTAGTTCGGCTATCATTTCTTTGGCTTCTTCTTTGCGGCCTGCGTTACTATAAAATACCATTAAATTATTTTGAGTGTTCAAATAGCTAAGGATCTTTACGCTCGGTATTTTCTTTTTTAATTCTATAGCCCTTGTATAATATTGTTCTGTTTCAATAAATTTATTATTCTTCGAAAAAACATAACCCATATTATTTAAAACCACAGCGTATTCTGGTGAATTCTCTCCAAATAAATTTAAATGAATATTACGAGTTCTATATAAAAGTGATAGAGATCTTTCTAATTGACCTGATTCGCCGAGAGATGAAGCGTAGTTGAGTAAAAAGTTTGCAAAGTCAACGTTCAAAGTGTCTGTTTGTTTTGTAAAAAGTTCTTGGGCGGTTGCATAGGCATCCATCGATCGCGATTCAAGCAGCATGTCTTTATATAATAAACCTAGCGTACTATACAATACAGCATGATCAAATGTTTTACTCATCCCGTTCTTTTCGCAGTAGGCAATCGCTTCTTTTAAATAATTCTCGGAACGTTTGAATTCATAAATAAACTGACTACACTGAGCCAATGAGCTTAAAAGAGAAATGTGTTCGTCTTTATCTATACCGATTTTTTTTGCTAATTCTAGGGCGCTTTCAAATTGCGAAAGTGCCTCGCGGTAGTCGCCGTAAAAAGCAAGTGCGGTGCCGTAATTCTTTCGTAAATGAATTCTTGTTTTTTCGCTTAAGCTACCGAGGTTATTGAACAAAGCATCAAATATCTTCATGCTCTCGTCGTACTTATCATTAAAAGCCATGTATGTTGCATGCTCACTTTTGATCGATGTTAACTCATCCTGATCTATTTTCTTATTTTTTTCCGCATCTCGTACAATTTGATCTGTTATCTCAAAGGCTTTTTTAAAATTCCCTTTATTGTATTCTTGTTGAGCATTCTTTAATCTGCTTTCGTAAGTTTGAGAATGTGCAGTGATCGCAACAAAAATAAATAGGTAAAAGAAGAGTGATCTTTTCATATAGCAACGGTAGTGTTTTTAAACAGATATCAAAATACGAAGAATTGCGTACTTGTATAAATACAAGATTATCAATAGGATAGATAGTAAAAAAGAGAATTTTCTGTTGCTCTTATGAGTAATATACCGAGTTTGAGGTATTGTGAAAGCGATGCCATACCTGCAACTTTGTTGCGTAAAAAGTAAACAGATGTCATTCAAAATACATTCATTCTTCGCATTCATTTTAATATCGTCAAACGTAATTTCGCAAACAAATGATTCTATCAATCCAGTGCAATTGAAGGAAATAGAGTTGTATGTAAAGCCTACAAAAAATGAAGTTCAACGTATGCCTGAAATTCAAAATGGGGTGATATATGCCGGAAAGAAGAATGAGGTTATAAAGCTTGGAAACATTGACGCTGATCTTTCTATAAATAATTCGAGGCAGATATTTGGAAAAGTACCCGGCGTAACGGTTTGGGAAAACGATGGTTCTGGTTTGCAAGTTGGAATAGCCACAAGAGGCTTGAGCCCAAATAGAAGTTGGGAATTTAATACTCGTCAAAACGGTGGAGATATAAGTGGCGAGTCTTTCGGATATCCTGAGGCATATTACTCACCTGCATTAGAATCGATTCAAAAAATTGAGATCGTACGTGGCGCGGCATCTTTGCAGTATGGTCCTCAGTTTGGTGGTTTATTAAATTACGTAGTAAAAAAGGGAGATCCAAACAAGCCTGTTTCGTTTGAAACACAGCAAACAACTGGTACGTACGGTTTATACAATTCTTATAATGCTTTGGGCGGAACGCACAAAAAAGTTTCGTATTACGCTTTTTTTCATCACCGCAGTGCCGATGGATGGCGAGTGAATAATAATTACGAAACCAATACAGGGTACATCTCATTTACATATTCGCTTACATCAAAAATGAAATTAAGTTTTGATTATACGAATATGGAATTCAATAGCAAGCAGCCCGGCGGTTTAACGGATGCTCAATTTGCAAGTAACCCGAGAAGTTCAAACAGAAACAGAAATTGGATGAATGTTCCCTGGAACGTTGGGTCTTTGAATTATGAATACAAGATCTCAGAAAATACTTATGTTAATGCAAAAATTTTTGGAATATTTGGCGAGCGAAATACCGTTGGTTTTGTTGCTCCAATAACAGTAGCTGATACGTTTAATACAACGTTAAGATCTTTCAATCCACGTCAGGTTGATAGCGATACTTATAAGAACATTGCTTCCGAAGTTAGAGTGTTGCAATCGTATAGTTTGATGGGACAAAAGCAATCCATCTCCTTTGGAGTTAGGGCATATAAAGGAGAGATGAATAGACATCAATTGGGTAAAGGAACAACTGGGGCCGACCTTGATGTTAATCTTACTGATCCAACCTGGGGTAAAAAACTAACATATTTCACAAATAACTATTCATTGTTTGCCGAACATTTATTCAAATTTGGAAAGCGTTTTTCTATTACTCCCGGAGTGCGTTACGAGATGATCACAAATTCAGCTCAAGGATATTATAAAATTAGTAGTGGAAAGCAAGATGAAGTTTCAAAAGAATCAAGAAGTCGTACTATTTTATTGATGGGAGTTGGTGCAGAGTTTAAAACAACATCTGCAACAAACATTTACGCTAATTTTAGTCAAAATTATCGACCGATCACTTTTTCGGAGTTAACACCGTCTGGAACAACTGATGTAATTGACCCAAATTTAAAAGACGCATTTGGTTACAATATTGATGGCGGCTTTAGAGGCACTTTTAAGGATGCGATAAGTTTTGATGTTGGAGGTTTTTATTTATTGTATAATAATAAGATCGGAACCATCATTCAAAACGGAGCGCCATTCAAAACAAATATTGGTACTTCAGAAAGCAAAGGAGTTGAGATGTATGTTGAAGTAGATCTTCTTGGATTGATGATGAAGTCGAGTAAATATGGACATCTTAATTTGTATGTTTCTTATTCATATATAGATGCTACATATACTCGATGGGATAATCCTGCGTTGATGAATGATCCCACAAAAACGTTGGTTGGAAAGAAAGTAGAGTATGTTCCACAACAAACGCAACGTTATGGCGCAACTTATATTTATAAAACGTTTTCGGCAACATTTCAATTAAATGCTATCGACGCTGTATACGCCGATGCGGCAAATACAGAAACCGCTAATTCGGCGGCCACCGTTGGTAAGATTCCTTCCTATGTTATTATGGATGCATCCTTAACTTATGGATTCTCAAAAAATTATAATTTGAAAGCCGGTGTGAACAACTTAGCTGATGTAAATTATTTTACAAGAAGAGCGGGTGGATATCCGGGGCCTGGATTAATGCCTGGAAATGGAAGAACTTTTTTTGTGAGTATTGGAGCTAAATTCTGATCAAGCGCTGATCATTTCCTTACGCTTCACGCCAAAATCAAGGATCTTATCAATAAATTCAAAAGGTTTGTAATTATTGATCGCTGCTTGGTGAAAGATACAAGTTGCCGGTGTCATACCGGGTAATGAATTCACTTCTATAAAAATAATTTCAGCCCTGTCGTTATCAAAAACGCGCACAAAGGCATCAATACGGCAATAACCACTTACGCCTAATGCTTTTGCAGCGCCACCTAACGCTTTTTTTACTTGTTCGCTTATTTTATTTCTAGTCTCCTTGTTTTTTGAATAACGAGCTGGTGTAATATTTTGCCCTTGGCCTGCCAGGAATTTTTCTTCTAAACTTAAAATATCACCATCTGCTAAAGCCTCTGATGCCTCAAACACCTCGTATTCTAACTCGCCTTTACTGTTGTATTTGGTAAGCATTCCGCCGGTAATTTCTAAAAAATGTTTCGCATCTCTTTTGCTGATCAATTCTTCAACTAAGATCACTGGCTTTATCGGGAATTCTTCTTTTTCTTTGATATGAAGTGTTTCCGCTGCTTTTGCATCCAATTCTTCCGATTTACGGAACATCAATGTGGCAAAGGCTTCAAACTCTGCTAATGTTTTTATTTTCTTAACCGCACTGCTACAACCATCATCAACTGGTTTTGCAATAAACGGATATTTGATCGTGTTTTGCAATGTTTCAATAAGTTTAGCTTTATTATTCTTCCAGTCTTGCTCAGTAATTAAAATATGTTCCGCAATTAAATAGCCGTTTTGTTTTAGTATCTCGTTGGTTCTATATTTATCTATGGTAATACTCGAGCTATCTTTGTTGGAACCGTTATAACTTAAACCAACTTTATCTAATTGCTCTTGTACGGCACCATCTTCACCTGGCCTACCATGAAGTGCTATAAATACTTCGCTCACGTCTTTCGCTAAAGAATCGTAAGATAAGGTAACTGGAGCAGCTAAACTATTTCTAGAGTACTTTTCGATGAGAGAGGCACATTGTTCTTTTATTTTTTGAATAAGTGGATGAACTTTGAACGCGTAAATTTTTTCTTTTATATCATCCGCATTATCCTTCAATAATAAATTAATAGGTATTTGATAAAGCTCGTGTTTATCGCCACTACCGCAAAGAAATACAGGAATGGGAAAATATTTTTCTGATGAAGCCAGTTTTTCATAAACATTTCTACCGCTTTCAACCGATATGTGTCTCTCTGATGAATAACCGCCCAATATTACTGCAATTCTTGTTTTAAATGAGGCCGCGTTCGATTCTTTATGAATCAAATTTTCGAGCTTTAACTGCAATTCTTTATAAACCGTATTTCCTTTAGCTTGATTAATTCGTTTGGTAAGCGATGTGCTAATAATGAAGGTTAAAAATTCAGAAGGACTTAAACCTATTTCTGCCGCTTGATGAAAAAAGAAAGAAGACGGCATCATGCCGGAAGTTGTATTTGGATCATTTAGAAACACTTTACCATCAGTGCTTAAAAAACCATCAATGCGGGCATAAACGTCAAATTTTAATTCCACAAACAAACGTTCACAATCTTTACGTATTGCTTCAATTTGAGCATCTGGTAAATCAATTGGTGTTATTTTGCGCGATAAGCCCGGTAAATATTTGCTACGGTAATCAAATAATTCTTTTCCCTTTCGTATTTCAGTTGGTGGTAGCGCAATGGGAGTGCCTTTTTCATTTTCTAAAACAATACAACTAAATTCTTTCCCCTCAATAAATCCTTCAACCAATACAGTACTCTCACCATCTAAACTTTGCAACATCATGCCGCCGCTTTTAAAATTGGCGTTAAATTCATTTAATAAATCATCAGGGCTATAAATTGTTTTTTCGTCGGTTAACGATTTATTATCTGGAAAAACACTCACTAAAATGGGCATGCCAATTCCTTCGCGAATATCCGTTAATTTTTTTACGAAATTAATTTTCTCTTCATCCGTTTTCTTTTTCCATTCTTCATCATCCAGCCAATAGGTAAACAAAGCTTTTTCAACGGCATACATAAAATCCGTTTCATTGGCTTCTTTTAAAATGGTGATGCCAATACTCGACCCTTGATTGGCAGGTTTAATCACACAAGGAAATCCAATTTTACTTTTTACGGTATTAAATATGTTTCCGGCTGTACCATTAATCCAAGCATCTCTATCAATGGTTAAAAATTTCGGGCTATTAAATCCTTTCTCAACCATTAATTGTTTTTGTACCGATTTATCAATACCTATTGCCGATGGCAAAACGCCAGAACCACTGTAAGGAATTTGATAATATTCAAATAGTCCCTGTATACGTCCATCTTCGCCATAGGGTCCGTGCAAACAAAGAAATGCGAAATCAATTTTAGTTTTTAATTCGGTTACGCTTATTTTATTTCCTATTTTCTCAACTAATTTTTCTTGTTCTAAAACAGAAAGGTCTCCTAGGTTCTCGGCATAATATTGAAAATGTGAGTCGGCTGGAAGAAATTCAACGGGTGGGTAAAAATCGCGAATAGTGCCTTTGTAAATAAATTCCCATTTTAGCTCTACAAAATTCCCAAAGCTGTCAACAAAAATAGGAATAGCTTCGAAAATAGATTTATTTAAATTATCGTAAACAGTTCTTCCTCCTGCAAATGAGATCTCACGTTCCTTGCTTTGTCCGCCAAAAATAATTCCAACTTTTACCTTGTTCTGAGCCATTTTTATTAAGTTTCAAATACTAAATATCAATAAATTAAATACGCGAACTTATTTCGTCCCATAAAAAAATCAACCAAGTTATTAACGTACTCGCTTACGGGTTGACATGTAATTTTTTACTGCCTTTTTTGAGGTATACCAAACCCTTCCTTCTTTGTAGGCGTCAATTTTTCCTCGGCGAGCCAGTAAACTAATGTATTCCTGACCGTACGGCAAACCTTCCTCTTTTACAATATTTTGAATTGAGTCATAATGATTATCATTTCCGGGCATTGCGGCCAGATAAATGTTTAAGCTGCGTTCGGCGGCTTGGCAAATAAGAAGTGTTAATTTGCTGTAGTTGCCTTTATTTGCAAGGTTTAAAGCATCGTAGTATTTTTTTCTGTCTTCTTTAAGGATGATGGCAGGTGGAAACCCTTTTTGCATTAAAAATAAATTCATGGCGAGCCTAACCGTGCGACCGTTACCATCAAAAAACGGATGTATCCAAACAAATTTGTGATGAAATACTGTAGCCATTTCTATGTCGTTAAGATGTAAAGGATTGGCATTTACATAATCGATCAATTCATCAAATAATTTAGATACTTTGTGCGCAGCTGGCGGAACAAAATTAGCGCTACTTATACGAACTCCTCCATTACGCAAACGACCGGCGTTTTCATCTTCAATACTGCGCAACACGTATGCGTGTATTGAAAGAACATCAGAAGAATTGAATTTGCTTTTGTTACGAATGAGTTTATAAAGATGATCAATGGCTTTATCGTGATTATGGGCCTCAAAGTGTTCTCTGAGCGGTTTCCCTTTTATCGTAATACCTTCTTGTAATATCATTTGTGTTTCGCGCAAAGTAAGACTATTACCTTCTATAGAGTTAGAATTGTAGGTCCATTCAATCGAAATAGCCTCTCGTATTTTAGTAAGTGCACTTTGCGCCAAAGGCTTTCCATTTTGAAGCTTTTGCTTTTTTAGAGCAATGCGTTCAAAGGTGTTTTGCATTTCACTTCTCGTATTTTCCAGATTAACATCCCACACATCCAAATATCTAACTAATATCGGTAATGTTAAAAAAATTACATTACCGATATTAAATTTTAACAATTTTTCCTAAATAAAAAGCCACTTTTTTTGAAATTAAATATGATTTAGGGTTTGTATGGGGTCTCCATTCATCAATCCATCTTCGTCAAATCCCTCTATTTTCACATCTTGCACTGTATTTACTAAGGATGCATCATAAGGTAATTTAACCTTTATGTAATTATCACTGTAACCAAACATAAACCCATTGCGATCTTCATGTTCAAATATTACAGGATGAGTTGTATTCAAATTCTTTTCATAAAAACTACGAAGTTTTTTAGCAGAAAGGATGCGTAGCATTTTATTGCGTTGTTTACGAATGTTCATCGGAACAACTCCTTCCATTTCAGTGGCCGGTGTATTCGCTCGCTCGCTGTAAGTAAAAACATGTAAATAAGAAATATCTAATCTGTTTAAAAATTCATAGGTCTCGTTGAATTCAATATCTGTTTCTCCCGGAAATCCAACCAATACATCAACACCAATGCAGCAATCGGGCATTAGATCTTTTATGGTAGAAACTCTTTCTGAATATAATTCGCGCAAATAACGGCGTTTCATTTTTTTAAGAATAGTATTGCTGCCACTTTGTAGTGGAATATGAAAATGTGGGACGAATTTTTTTGATTGCGCCACAAATTCAATGATCTCATTACTTAATAAGTTTGGTTCAATGGATGAAATACGAAAACGTTCAATCCCGTCAATATCATCCAAGGCTTTTACAAGATCAAAGAACGAATGTTCACGTATTTTTTTCCCGTCAACTTCTACTCGTTGGCCATTACCAAAATCACCAATGTTTACACCAGTTAACACAATTTCTTTTACGTCACTTGCAGCAATTTTTTTAGCATTGGCTATTACATTTTCAATTGTATCACTTCTGCTACTTCCACGCGCCAAAGGAATGGTACAAAATGTACAACTATAATCGCAACCATCTTGAACTTTTAAAAATGAACGCGTTCTATCACCAACCGAATAAGCCTCTACAAAAAAGTTCACATCATCAATATCACAATTGTGAACTACAGCGTGCGTATTTTTTTCAGAAAGGTCGATGTAATTTAAAAGTTTAAATTTTTCGGAAGCGCCCAACACCACATCAACACCTTCGATCTTTGCTATCTCATCTGGTTTTAGTTGTGCATAACAACCAACCACTGCTACAAATGCTTCGGGATTATTTTTAAGAGCATTTTTTACAATGCTTTTAGTTTCTTTATCAGCATTTTCGGTTACAGAACACGTATTGATCACATAAACATCCGCAGCCTCTGTAAAATTCTTTTTTACAAAGCCTTTTTCGACAAACAAACGGGCAATAGCCGATGTTTCGCTAAAATTTAACTTGCAGCCAAGTGTATGAAAAGCAACCGATTTGCCTTCGAAATTCATGGTGCAAATTTAGGCTTTTTTGCCTGATTTTTTATTAGTAAATTTGTTGTTTGCGTTAATAATATAAAAACCCATGGAATTAACCGTTTTAACCGCTATTTCACCTGTTGACGGACGTTATAGAAAGACAACCGAATCGCTTGACAATTACTTTTCTGAATATGCTTTGTTCAAATACAGAGTATTAGTAGAAGTGCGCTATTTTATAGCCATGTGCGAACTAGATCTGCCTCAATTAGGCAAATTAACCGATTCACAAAAAAAAGGATTGCATGGTTTGTACCAAAATTTCACACTGGCCGACGCTTTAAAAATAAAGGAATTCGAAAAAGTAACCAATCACGACGTAAAAGCTGTTGAATATTTTGTGAAGGAAAAAATAAAGCCAATGGGACTCGAGAAATTTGGAGAGTTCATTCATTTTGGTTTAACTTCTCAAGACATCAATAACACTTCTATTCCATTAAGTTTAAAGGATGCAACAGAAGCCTTAATTATTCCAGCAATAAGCGATGTGATAAAAAAAATAAGATCGCTTGCTATAGAATACAAAGATATTTCGATGTTGGCTAGAACTCACGGCCAGCCTGCCTCTCCAACAAAATTAGGGAAAGAATTAATGGTGTTTGTTGAGCGTTTAGAAGCGCAATTGAAGCAATTATCAAATTCAATTTATAGTGCAAAATTTGGAGGCGCAACAGGAAATTTTAATGCACATCAAGTAACATTTGGTAATATCAATTGGGTAAAATTCGGAAATGATTTTGTGAATAATGATCTTGGATTAAGTCGTTCACAATTTACAACACAAATTGAACATTACGATAATTTAGCTGCATGGTGCGATACATTAAAACGTATCCATACAATCTTGATAGATCTTAGCAGAGATATGTGGACCTACATCAGCATGGAATATTTTAAACAAAAATTAAAAGAAGGAGAAGTAGGTTCATCGGCCATGCCGCATAAGGTAAATCCAATTGATTTTGAAAATGCAGAAGGAAATTTAGGAATTGCAAATGCTGTATTAGAACATCTTTCGGCAAAATTACCTCTGTCTCGCTTACAACGAGATCTTACAGATAGCACGGTACTTAGAAATCTGGGAGTTCCAGCAGCTCATGCCTTGATATCATACTCTAGTATTTTAAAGGGATTAAATAAATTGATCCTGAATGAAGAAGCGTTTAAAAATGACTTGGATAATAACTGGGCTGTATGTGCAGAAGCCATTCAAACGATTTTAAGAAGAGAAGGTTACAACAAACCTTACGAAGCTTTAAAAGATCTTACGCGAACAAACTCACATGTTACAAAAGACACACTTCAAGCGTTTATTGAAGGATTGAATGTGAGTGAAGCCGTAAAAAACGAATTGAAAAATATTTCGCCACATAACTATACTGGCATTAACCCTGTTTATTAATGAAAAAGGTTTGGATATATTTAAGTAACAAAGAATTAAAAGGTGATCTTTTAAATTCAATTGTTAAGGCTGGAGAAGACTTTGCAAAGGGTTGGAAGGCGCACGAAATGCCGTTGAGCGCAAGCTTTGAAGTTTTGAACGGACGTTTTATTGTAGTGAGTGTTGATGAAACCGCTTATAATGCTAGCGGTTGCAGTATTGATAAATTACTTCGTTTAATTAAACAATTAGAAGCCGATCATCAATTGCAATTATTGAATCGTTTATTGGTTGGATACAAAACACCAAATGGCGTGGAGGTAATTCCCGCCTCTTCAGTAAAAGAAAAATTGAATACAAAGCAATTGAATGAAAACACGTTGATCTATAATGTGGCTGCTTCTGATTCTAAAGAGTATAAAGCTTGGTTGCAGCCGCTCAAGGAAACCTGGCTTAAAAAATATCTTTGAGAAAAGAATTTTATGCAGCTCTGCTGCTCATGGAATTTGTGCCACGGATCTCACAAATCCTCGCGGTTTTTTTTCACAGATTATTTGGAAGAGTATGAACAGAAAAAGCTGCATTCCATAATCTATGTTAACCTCACTGCCGGCAGGCAGGTTTGCGAAATCTGTGAGAAAGATGATTTGTTTGCCCAGGATTTTCAGCTAGATCCCCGGTTTTCAGTTTAATTTCTTGTTTTTCTTATGGCGCGTTTTATCGCGCTTTGTTTTTTTCTCCAGATTTTTTTCTAAAGCTTTTTCAAGATCAATTCCTGTTTGATTGGCAATACAGATCAAAACAAATAATACATCCGCTAATTCATCGTCAAGCTTTTTCTTTTTATCTGTTTTTTTTTCGCTTTGCTCGCCGTAACGCCTGGCCATGATACGTGCTACTTCACCAACTTCTTCCATAAGCATTGCGGTATTAGTTAGTTCGCTAAAATAACGAACGCCATACTTTTTTATCCACTGGTCAACTAATTTTTGCGCTTGTGCTATGGTCATATTAAAAATCTAAATTGTCAATTGAATGAACTTAACGTTTTGGAATTGGCGGTTTGATAATGTTCTTTTCAAAGGCCACTTTTATTTCGTTGTAAAGGTCACTTGCCAGTTGAGATGTGTCGTCGGGTATACAAAATGGTTTTACATTTATGGCTATTGCTCCGTCGGCTATTTTACCTACAAATATTCCAGGTAAAGGTTCTTTCAAAATTTTGTCATTCTTATCAATAACTTCCATTATGATCTCTTTTACTTTCGCAATATTATTATCGGTACTAACCGAAAGTTGAATATCGATACGCAAATTACCTGCACGGGTATTATTTACTATTGTATTATTAGAAAGAACACCATTAGGGAGAATAACCGTTTTATGATCGCCGGTTAACAAAAAAGTATTAAAGATCTGGATCTCTTTAACCTCGCCCGTTTGTCCTTGCGCCTCAATAGTATCTCCAACTTTAAATGGTTTAAATATCAATATCAGAACTCCTCCTGCAAAATTTGATAAAGATCCTTGTAAAGCTAAACCAACAGCTAAGCCTGCGGCTCCTAAAACAGTAACAAAACTAGCGGTTCCAATGCCCATCATTCCGGCAACTGTAACTATAAGTACAACTTTTAAACCAATAGACATTAAACTTTTTAAGAACGTGCGTAAACTTACCTCAAGATCTTTTTTCTTCATGGCTTTATCTGCCAAAATGGCTATGCGTTTAATTACCCATAAACCAATAGTTAAAACAACAATCGCCATAAGCACTTTTGGAGCGTATTCTGCTGCGGTGTCCATAAATCGGTCAATATGTTTGTCGAGAAAAGCGGGCATACGTTATTTTTTTATATTTTTACCATACAAAGCTAATTAAAAATGTTTAGGTACTTCTTAATTTTTTTTACTTTATTTAATTCAGTATCACTTGCACAAACTTCCATTGGGGCTGAAACAAAGTTGGAAAAGAAGGCAAGAAATTGGGATACACTAAAATATCAGAAATTTGAAAGGGTTTTAATTTTGGGACTGTTTCAGCAAGTACGCACATTTAATAATGAGTTTAATTTAGTGCCAAGAGATTCACTTTCACAACACGTATATTCAGCTGAATCAAATTTAACGGGAGGTATTTCGTTTTGTTTTGATAAGTTTCAATTTTCTTTGGCCACCCGAAATAATCCATCCAATGAAGGTGAAGGAAAAGGTTATACAAAAATGTTCAATCTTGGCTTGAGTGTTGGCGACAATCGATGGATCTCAGAAACTTATTTTAGGAGATTTACGGGATTTTACGACAAAAATGTAAGGGCCTACGATTCAGTTGCTAAAATAACAAAGTACTATTTGCAACCGGGCATGGTAAATACCATCTTTATGCAGCGCTTCATGTACTTTACGAATTATAAAAAGTATTCTTTTAAATCGGGTTTTGGTTGCAATTATCGTCAGCTGAAATCGGCCGCAACATTTATTTTAGGATCGAGTTTTAGCGTATTCGATATTCAAAACGACAGTGCTATTTTACCAATGAAAGCAAGGGCCGTATATGAGGATTATGGAAATATGAACGGGTTTACTTCAGTTAATATTGGTGTTAATGGAGGTATTGCAGCAACAGTAGTACTGTTTAAGGCTTGGTTCATTTCAGGATATTTTACGGTAGGACCCGAACAACAATGGCGAAATTATTCTTTAGGATCAGCTGATCGTAAAATCTCTTACATCTCATGGAGTGGAACAGGGCGAGCATCTTTGGGCATTAATTTAAAACGATTTTACTTGCTATACTCTATTACCAATGATTATAATTTGTATAATCAAAAAAAGAGTAGAACGTTTTCATCTAATGCTCTTACTAATAACTTCACTCTTGGTTGGCGCTTTCATTGCAAAACGCCAAAATTCTATCAGAAATTCATGAAGACCAAAGTTTACGGTTTTTTATAACCGATCACTTCCCATTACTATTCTTTAGTAGTCCTTTTTTAAGGACATCTCTCAGGTAATAATACTTGTCCTTATAGTAAACAATTACAAATGCATCTTTTACGGCTAATTCCTTTACGTCTAACATACGTTCGGAAGCTTCATTGAACGTTTTAAAATTGCCGATCGTAAATCTCGTAATGCCATCATCATATACTTTTCTAATAATTATGCCAAGATCGATCGCACGCGTGTAATTAAAGTTTTCAATAAATACGTAGGCTCCTATTTGGATCTTGTAAAATAAACTGTCAATCATCAAATTACCATAATTTGCTTTGAACTCATCAAAGCTTACGCCTGAGTTGGCAAGCTTGGTGATTTTTTCAAGACTATCACGTTTATTTTCTACCATTTTTTCATAAGTATCTGAATAAAGATCGGCTATCAGGGTTAACACAATACTCGAATCAACATCTTTTGTGCTGATCGTTCGTTTCATAGCAGGATAATTCTTGTATGTGAAAATAAATTCATAATCATTGTTGGTTGGCAAACTGATCAGAAATTTTCCGGTGTTAGAATTTGAAACATATGTTTGTGATCCGATATCTTTTTTCTTCAACGAATTTATTTGAATGGAAGCTTCAATGGGTTTGTCGTTAAATGTTACATTACCCGATATTCGAACAACACTCACTGGTTTTCCTGCTATTCCGGGCTTAATGAAATAAATATCTTGCCCTCCTCTGCCTCCCTGTGTTTGTGAGGAGTAATATCCTTTTTTTCCATCTCCACTAACGATATAAAATTTATCATCATTAGGTGTGTTTACCGGTTTTCCAATGTTGTAGGGTTCTTCCCAAGTTCCATCAACAAGATCTGAACGTAAAATATCATAACCGCCGGTGCTCAATTTTCCGTTGGAGGCAAAGAAAAGAATTTTCCCGTCCGATGTAATAAATGGGGCATCTTCATCATCGGATGAATTAATGGTAGGACCAAGATTAGAAATATTCCCCCAAAGATTATCTCCCAGCTTTTCGGCTTTGTACAAATCTTTTCCGCCGAATCCGCCTTTACGTTCGCTCGAAAAAATGATGAATTTATTTCCCGGAAAAAATGCGGCGCTACCTTCCCATTTATCACTATTCAAACCTTTTTGATAAACAGGTACTGTCCAGTTATTGCCAATTAATTGGCTTAAGTATAAATCCCCATTTCCGGTTCCTAAATTCTTATAAATAAAAAGTAAGTTTCCGTCGGATGAGAGTGTTACTGCCGCATCGTGTAAGCTTGTATTAATTGTTTTTATGGGCGTGGGCTTACTCCAAGTGCTATCATTTATTTTTACGGAAGCAAATACATCTTCAAAATAAATTCCTTCTTCTCTTTTGGAAGTGTGAATAAGACTTTGTTTGTTTAAATTTTGTTTTCCGCCTTTAGATAATTTTCCGCGGTAGGTAAATATCATAAATGATTCATCAGAGGGTAATAATGGTACGTATTCTTCAGCTTCGGTATTTATGGGCGAACCAATATCTTTTACATCTACAGCATTTCTCATATACTGCATTTTAGAGGCCATTTTCATATTTTTTATTCTGCGTTTTGCATCTGCCACAATTTCTTTATCATTTTCGGTATTAAGTAAAATACTTTTAGTAGCAATTTCAAAATAGAGTCGTGCTTTTTTTAAACTATCATTGGCTTCGTAAACAAAGGCAAGCCAATACGGATAATGTTCTAATTGTGCTGAGGAAGAAGAAACGCTTTTTAAAAGTTCGAGTGCGGTTTTTGATTTATCACCTTTAAAACATCCACTAATTCCTTTAAGATAACGGAGACCAATGCAATCAGGATACGTTCTTAATAAAGAATCGAGTGGTAAGGATGCTTCGGTATATTGTTTTGATTCAAAAGAGAGCCGGGCTTTATTGTAGAAATGAAGTTTGTTAGGGGCTACGGTTTTTTCAATATCATCGTTCACAAATGCATTTAGTTGTGCAAGGCTGTTAAAAGCGACGAACGAAATGATAAACAAAAAATAAATCTTCCGCATAAGAGCAATCCTATATTAAAGGTAGGATATTTGTGGCTCATATTGGTCACAATAAAGTCATCACAAGTAATTATTAGTTAAAATACCTCAATTTGTAAACGAATTCGATCTGTTAGCTAGTAAAACCACGCTATAGCTTATTGATCACTTCCGCAGCTTTCTCAAGCGTTTCGGTTTTTTTAGCAAAGCAAAATCTCAGTAATTTGTAATCTGTATTTTTAGTATAGAACACCGAGAGTGGGATGCAAGCCAATTTGGCTTCTTTGGTAAGTCTTATGGCGTATTCGGTATCTGCTTCCTGAGTAATAGTTGAATAATTCAATAATTGAAAATAGGTTCCTGTACAAGGCTCAATTGTGAAGCGAGAAGAACTAATAAGTTTGCGAAACAAATCGCGTTTTTGCTGGTAGAAATTCTTTAATTCTAAATAGTTCTCTTTTTGTGAAAGAAAACCGGCGAGTGCCAATTGAAATGGATGATTAACAGCGAATACCAAAAACTGATGAACCTTTCTAAATTCTTTCATTAAATATTCGGGCGCCGCCACATAGCCTATTTTCCAACCCGTTGTATGAACTGTTTTTCCAAACGAAGAAACGATAATGCTTTGTTGTTTTAAAGTGGGAAAACGCGCAACACTTTGGTGCGGTTTACCGTCAAAGGCCATGTGTTCGTATACTTCATCGCTTAATACAAGGATGTTTTTATCTTTTACAAGAGATTCTAATTGTTGCAGATCTTTTTGCGTAAGGGTTGTTCCACTCGGATTGTGCGGCGAATTAATGATGATCATTCGCGTGTTGGAATTGATATGCTGTTTAACTTCTTCCCAATTGATACTAAAATTTGGATACGTCAATTGCAAAGGAATTGCTTTTGCTCCATGTAATTCAATGGCCGGAATATAACAATCGTAAGCAGGTTCAAACACGATAACTTCATCTCCTTTATGAATAAATGCCGCAATGGACGTATAAATTCCTTGAGTTGCTCCTGCCGTTACGGTTATTTCCGAATCGGGATGATAGTTTGCGTTATAGCAAGCGGAAATGATGCTAGCAATAGTTTCACGCAATTGAATAACACCCTGCATGGGTGCGTATTGATTAAAACCGTTTTGCATATGGGTATTGGCAAGCTCTAATAGCTTGCCGTCACAACCAAAATCCGGAAAACCCTGCGAGAGATTAATGGCATTGTGTTCGCGAGCCAAAGCGCTCATTGTGGTGAAAATGGTAGTACCTACATTAGGCAACTTACTGTTTATTAGCATATAAAATGTTTTAAAAGCGCTTACAATATGCGAATTTTTTATTACTTTTAGGCTCCTAAATTCTTTAATGAATTGGTCCTGTGGCCGAGTGGTTAGGCTCAGCTCTGCAAAAGCTGCTACCCCAGTTCGAACCTGGGCGGGACCTCTGGTAAAAGGCTTCAACATTGTTGAAGCCTTTTGTTTTTTGCACATAAGCCATTCAATTAGTGGTAACCAAAAGGCTTTAAATTTTTATAAATGGGTTTGTTTGCTGGACTAAATTTACCTGCACGATATTCCTTTCTCCATCTTCTTAGATTATCTAATGGAATGTTTAATTCTACCGCCACTGGTTTAACGGATCCCCTTTGATTACTTAATTCTACAGCTTTAATTTTAAATTCTATACTGTAATGTCTTTTCTCTTTTTCCATCTTTTAAAGTTAGGGCTTAAACGCTTAACTTTTTTGTCCACTCAAATGTAGTAACTCCAATGATAAGTTCCTGGTTTACGGAGAGGGCATTATTAAATTTGAAATGCTCATTTTTAATAGATGGCATCACCAAATATTCTCTTCAACTGATCAAATAGAAGGATGGGATGGAACCTTCAAGGGTGAAATTGTGAAGAATGATTCGTACATATATGTGATCAATTATACAACGTACGATAATAGAAAGTATACTAAAACAGGATTTGTGAATGTAATTAGAGAAGATTACTAGAAAAAGATATCGTACTATAAAAAACCCTCTCATTAACTCAGTGGGTTTTTTTGTGTTCAAACGGAAACATAGTAGCGTTATAAGCGAATTGATCAATCTAAAAGAATTTGGAATACATTAAACCCTTGAATTCTTTTTACCTACTTTTGTGCCAATGAAAACATCAATTGCCATAATTGGAGGCGGGGCATCGGCCTTAATGCTTGCGGCTCAGTTGAGCGAGGCAAAATTTGATGTAACCATCTATGAAAGTAATTCGGCTGTTGGAAGAAAGTTTTTGGTTGCGGGTGACGGAGGGTTTAACCTAACGCACTCCGAAGCGTTGGAAAAATTTATTTCGCGATATACACCAAGCAATTTTTTAAATAATAGCATTACGTCTTTTACTAACAATGATCTTCGCGATTGGTTTAAAAGCATTGGAATAGAAACGTTTATTGGAAGTAGCAAACGCATATTTCCTGTTGAAGGTATAAAACCAATAGATGTATTGAATGCTATTTTGAAGGAACTAAAGAGGAAAAATGTTGTCATCAAAACAAATTTCAAATGGAAAGGATTTGATGACGCTGATGTAAAAGCAAACATCACTATTTTTGCCTTGGGAGGTTCGAGTTGGAAAGTAACCGGATCCGATGGCAGCTGGACAACATATTTTTCTGAAAGAGGAATTGACATTATTCCATTTCAAGCTTCTAATTGTGCATACGAAGTAAATTGGAAGGATGAGTTTATTTCAATAGTGGAAGGAAGATCATTGAAAAACATTACAGTAAAATGCCATGCTAATGAACGAAAAGGCGAATTAGTGATAACAAAATTTGGTTTAGAAGGAGGAACAATTTACGCCTTGAGTCCTGAAATTAGAACTCACTTGAATAAAGAAGGTTTCGCCAAAGTATATATTGATCTTAAACCTTCGCTTACGGTTGAACAGATAAAAGATAAATTTAGAGCAAGGGGAAATCGCACTATTAAAAAATTACTCATTGATCGATTAAATTTTGATGATACCCAGATAGAACTTTTAAAAACCATACTAAGTAAAGATAACTTTACGAATTTGGAGATGCTGGCAAATAAAATAAAAGAGCTGCCAATAACAATTAACTCTACAGCACCATTAGATGATGCTATTTCAACCGTTGGAGGAATTTCATTGAACGAAGTGGATTCAAACTTTCAAGTAAAAAAACTGCCTAACACGTTTTGCATTGGCGAAATGTTAGATTGGGATGCGCCAACCGGTGGTTATTTATTACAAGGCTGCTTTAGCATGGGTTATTATTTGGCGCAGCATTTGAATAAAAGTTAATTCTCCTTAGTTAACGCATCATTTATTTAACCACGAAGACACAGAGACACAGTGTGGATCACGAGACGTGCCTAAACTTGCAAGAGCGCGGAGCGGAGAATTACCTACGGCAAATCTGGACTTTTTGTGATGTGACCTAGGAAAGTGCTTCTAAAGGAGTTTGGAATGTAGGAGTGTTAATGCTTTAGAGATGTGCTTGAAAATGTTTCACCGGATACTGCGTGAGGGTCGCGATAGCTATCGGGAGTAGCGAAAATCCCTGCCTTGCCGGCTGGCAGGCTTTTTGCCTTTTTTAGGCAAAAAGATTGTTCGCCGCGGCGAACGAAAAGCCCGACCCCGTCAAGTGAAAAACTTACAGTGTGTATCCGGTTTTTCTACTTTATGGGCACACGACCAATTAAATAGTCGTCCCTCAAAAACCCTGTAAGCCTTGTTATTATTGAGTTTGTTTAAAAATAGTGCGATAAAAGGCTACCGAAAAAAGTAAAAAAGGATTAAAAAAACGGCAGATGTTTTTAAGTGTAAATTTAGCCCTAATGCTGCGCCCGGGATAGAATGAAAAGCCTTGTTTAGGGCTTTGCTTAATGTTTGCGCAACGAGTAGGCTTCGCTTTTTCTGCGGAGACCCCGCAGTGCGACAAACATAGCAAAGGACAAACAAGCTTGAAGTGATAGCCCGATAAGGCGCCCAAATAATAA
>ENA-ORBV01005827-ORBV01005827.1-microbial-mat-metagenome-genome-assembly--contig:-NODE-5827-length-22265-cov-4.212006_pt1 | contig 22265 bp, 15 predicted proteins | sample MGYA00237777_ERZ505514 | MGnify/ENA primary metagenome ERZ505514 (study PRJEB26160, sample SAMN06269048) | microbial mat metagenome | isolation source: Oligotrophic lake microbial mat | place... | reverse complement strand
GGATCGCCACGCCCTCGTTCCTCGGGCTCGCGATGACAAATTAGAGTGTGAAATATCCGGGCTACGCGTCGATCTTCTGAATCCGGGCGAGATGCCTCCCGCCTTCAAACTCGGTGGCGAGCCACGTCCGGGTGATGGCGAACGCCTCGGCCTCGCTCACGGTGCGTTGGCCGATCGACAACACATTACCGTCGTTATGGGATCGGTTCCAGGTCGCTAGTTGCTCGTTCCAGCACAGGCCGCAACGGACCCCGCGCACGCGGTTGGCGACGATGGCTTCCCCGTTTCCGGAACCGCCCAGCACGATGCCGCGCTCGAATTCACCTCGGGCGACTGCCTGGGCGACCGGGCGGATAAAGTCCGGGTAGTCACAGGGCGCATCCGAGTGCGTGCCGAAGTCGCGCACCGTGTGGCCTTCCGCGAGGAGCATCGCTTTTAGGGCCTCTTTGTAGGAGAAGCCGGCGTGGTCGGAACCGATGGCGATGGAAAACGTGCGAGGCATGGAATGGGTGCGGACGATGAACGGAAGGGAAACTTGGCGAGAGGAAGAGTGTCGTAGCTCTTTCTTCTACGTACTCGCAAACCCATTTTCCGCGTTTTCACCCGGACGGACGCGGACGGCGACGGAACCCTCACTCCCGAAAGCACGCGCGGTTAGGTCGTCAGCTGGCGAACAGCCGCAGCAGGTCGCTTGTGGCCGACAGATCTTCCACCACCGCGGTCGGAGCTTGGCTGCGTAATGCTTCCATGGATGCGCCGCCGGTGCCGACCGCGAGCGTGCGTGCTCCGATGGCTTTGCCGCAGGTAATGTCGTGAGGCGTGTCACCGATAATCCAGACGTTGTCGGAAGGAAATGTTATCCCGTGGTGGTCGACGGCGCGGCGTAGCGCGTGCGGGCCGAGGTCGTTGCGAAGTTCGCTGTCGTCGCCGAAGGCTCCGAAGTGGAAGTGTTCCCACAGCCCGTGGTAGGAGAGTTTGATTTCTGCACTGCGGCGCATGTTGCCGGTGAGAAGTCCTTGCGCGATCGAACCGTGGTCGGCGGCGGCGCGCAAGATTTCGCGCACGCCGGGCAGAATCCGAGCCTGCGGGTTGGCGAGTTCGCCCGGAAGGGCGTCCGCGTAGCCGGCGAAATAGCGCTGGAGGTTTTCCGGCGTGGCGGGGAGACCCGTTTTGCGGAAGACCTCGCGCATGATCCAGGCGTCGGTCCGACCAGCGAAATCAACATCGGCGAGCGACCGGTTGATCGCGAAGACCGTCCGCAAAGCGATTTCAAGCGCACGCCGGCCGGCGCCGCCCGACTCGATGAGGGTGCCGTCGATGTCCCAGAGGAGGAGAAACTTCATTGCTGATAATGATCAGATCAGAGTTAACCTTCGGAAGACAGGAAGACAGGATGACAAGATATGCAGGATTTGCAGGACCGATTCTGCGCATCGTAGGCGAATACGTTCGTCAATCATTTCCTAACGCTGGTCTCGTCCATCGTGTCCATCTTGTCATCCTGTCGTCGCCTGAGATCGATCCTTTTCGAATGCGGCCGGGGGCGGCCGCGGTCCCGTCAATTAAGGCTTCGATCCATCGCGGATAACGCGGATGGAGCGGATGCTTATTGTAGTCGGACGCAGTCCGGGTGCGTGGGGCCAATCGACCAATCGAATGCGTGGGGCGGAAAACCGCTGATGGGCGCTCTATAAAACGCAGTTGAACCGCTGAATTTCACTGATGACCACTGATGCAAGCAGTGCTGGGCGATAGATGCCGTTTACCCGGTAGGTGAACAGAAAGTTCTATCTCACCGATCTGTCTTATCAGTGTTTATGAGTGCTCATCAGTGGTTACTTCTTCTGCGGAATTAGGATCACTGAGACGAAAGTGAGGAAGACAGGAAGGGCAGGTATTTTGGCATCGTTCTCAATCACAATGCCAACTAGCGCGATTGGGCCGGATAGCGCCGCAGATCGAGCGTGTGTTTTCCTTCGGGAGGGAAGTCGATTTTGGGCACGAAGCGGTGTTGCCCCAATGTATGCGTCCACGGTTCCCAGCGTTCTTCGCGGCGAATTGCCGCGGCGCGTTCATCCTTCGGTGCCTCGGCGTACGCGGCATCACGCGGATTCCACCCATGCCAGCGGGCGGCAGCCACGACCGTGAGCGTCGCGCGATCCAGCCATTCGATGAGCAAAGGCGAGTGGACGGGGACGTGCGGTTGGAGCGATGGCGTGAGATAGAAGCCGCGATAGCGGATGCCGCACGCCGCGCCGCCGTCCGCCGTGGGGCGGAACGTGCAGGGCAGTCCATTCACCAATAAAATCCCGCCTTCGAGCACCTTGGCATCGGCGACGCGGGCTTCGAGCCGGTCGAGGCTGGCATCGACCGTTCGAGCCACCGTGCCTGCGTTCGGCGATTCGCCGAGCAGGGGCCACGCTTCAAGCGCCTGCCGAAATTCAATCGCGAACGCACCGTTCTTTTTATCCGCGAGTTCGAATTTTCCGTAGGCCGGGAAACGCCACTCCCATGCCGGGCGCAGCATTTCCATCTCAAACAGGATGCCATGTTGCTGGAGATCGGTGCAGATGGCGGCGAGATCCTCCCAGACAAAAGCCGGCAGAAAAAAACGATCGTGGAGCTCACCCGCCCAGCGAGTAAACGGATCGTTGCAAGGCTTCAGGCAGAGCCGGGCGAGGATGGCCCGAACGAAGAGCCCGACGACGGATTGGACGTGCTTTTGTGGATACGTTTCGAAGGCGCGAAACTCCACGAGGCCAAGACGGCCATTGGGCGCATAGGGATTCCAGAGTTTATCCACGCTGATTTCCGCCCGGTGGGTGTTGCCCGACCGGTCCATCAGCAGATCGCGGAAGAGCAAATCGAAGAGAGGGAGATTCTGGGGAGAGCCGACGTTCTCAGCTCCCGCGCAAGCGATTTCCAATTCGTAGAGCGCTTCAAAGGTGGATTCGTCAATCCGGGGCGCCTGTGAACTCGGACCCAGATACGACCCGGTGAAGGCGTAGCTCAACGCGGGATGGCGCTGCCAGTAGCGGATAATCGAAGGCAGCAAGTTCGGCCAGGCAAAGAACGGTGAAAGCAATCCGGAGGGTCCGCCGAACACCAGGTGCGCGCCGCCCCCGGTGCCGGTTTCGCGGCCGTTGAATTGCAGCTTGCGCGCGCAGAGCCCGATGGAAGTCGCGGCCGTATAAAGGAGAGACAGCTGCTGGTCGTATTCGCCCCAGGTGTTGCAGGGGGAAAGGTTCACCTCGAGAACTCCAGGATCACTCGCGAGGCCGATGGTGGGAAGCGCTGGCTCGGCCGGTGGCGCATAGCCGGCAAGCACGACGTCACGCAGCTGGAGTTTTTCGAGTGTCCCTTCGATCGCGGTCAGCAGTGCCTGGTACGCCGGCAGAAGCAGGGGCGGCACGAAGATCGTGAGCGTGCCGCTGCCGGGCTTAACCTCAGCCGTAAGCGCTCGCAGCAGATTTTTGGCCGAGAGCTGGTTCAGGGGGAGCCGCAAGCCCGCAGGACTTTCGCCCGCGAGCAGCTCGATCGGAACCAATCCCATCTCCGACGTCCAATCATCGGTTATCCAGCCTGCCTCTGAGTGGTCGAGCGGCAAAACGTATCCAGTTTTTAACGACGGATGGGCCGCTTCGGCGAAGGCGAGGGGATGGGCGGAGCTTAATCCCAGGTTGACGGCCAGCGCGCGAATGAAGCGTTCCGCAATCGCCACGGTGTGGGTGCCGGCGGTGAGGTCGGCGCGCAGCCGGGTAATGTCGCGCCAGAGCGGGACGCCGTCGGCCCGGCGTTGAATCAGGATGGCCCAGCGAGGAAGGGGCTCGCCCGGATAGTGCTTGGCTGATGTTTCAAGCACGCACGCCCCGGGAAAGGCGCTGCGCACCAGCTCACGCGCGAGCTTGCGCGCATAGGCGAGCTTCGTCGGGCCGAGTGCCGCCGTCTGCCACTCCGCACCGGCGGGGGCAGTGGGGACGAACGTCGGTTCGCCGCCCATGGTGAGGAGCACCCCGGCGCGTTTGAGCGATGCCTCGACGGCTTCGCCGCAAGTGAGAATTCCCTTCCATGTTACTTCAGAAAAAGGAGCGGCTTCGGACATGGTGCAGGCGGGGAGCGGTTTGATTCAGCAAGCAGGAGACTAGCCTAAAAATAGTGGGCGGTGGTGCGGCCGGACCGGGTCGATGTAGGCCACTTGGTTCATAGCCGGTGAATCGTCAGGTGGGTCGAGAGCGTCGAAGTGATTCCGGGTAATCCAAAAAAGTTTCCCTGGATGGGATTCACGCTTTCCGCGACGGCGGCGTGAGCGACCGGAACGAACGAGTCGTCGCAAAAGATGCCGCGGGTGGAATCCAGGCCGCGCCAACCGCCGCCCGGAAGATACACTTCCGTCCAAGCGTGCATCGTGGGCCCCACTGGATTCGCGATGTTGGGCAAAGGAGCCTCGTAGAGATAGCCGCTCACGAAGCGGGCGGCGATGCCGTGGAGCCGACAGAGTTCGATCAACACAACCGCGTAATCGCGGCAGGAGCCGGTGCCGAGTTGGATGGTGGCGGCCGCGGGCTGGATGCCGGGTTCGTCGCGTCGATTGTAGCGCAGGCCCTGGTTGACCACTTGGTTGAGGGCCGTCACCAGCGGCACGGTCTCTTGTGGCAGTGACGGAAGCAAGTTGGCCAGCCAACGGCGAAGGGCGGTGGTGTCGGCGTCGTCGACCCGCGCCAGGCACGGGCCGAGTGCCGCGGCCTCCGCGTTGTCATAAGAAAACGGATACCCGATGGCGGTGGGCTTGAGGAAGAAATCGAAGGGATTTGAATCGAGCGTTTCGACCATCATTTCGCTGCGGAACTGCAGCTGCCGCGCTTGCGTCTCGGGTGCGAAGTAGGCCCAGTCCAGGGCGTTGTCGAGGGGATCATTGGTGGCCACACATCGCGCGCTCGGCGTTATCTGCAGGGTAAACTCATGGAGTCGCTGGCGCGGCGATTCTCGCGGACGCAGGTAGAGGGCGTGCGGCGCAAACGTCACGGGTTGGGAGTACGTGTAGCCGGTGACGTGAGTGAGCCTGAGAAACATAGGGAAGGGGGAAGGCTAGCGGTGCACGGTGCCGCGCGTGACCCCGGTTTGGTTGCGCGGATCAGAGCGCGGAGCGGTTGTAATCACTTCGTGACGGAGGCCGGACTTTGACGAACCTTCACGTCGACTTTGAGCGAGCGCGTTGGTGCGCCGCGATAGGTGCCGTTGACCGGACGAATGTCGGCATAGTCGCGACCCACGGCGATTTTGACGTAGCGCTCGTCGGCCGTGCGGTCATGCGTGGGATCCCAGGATGCCCAGCCATGTCCGGGGACATAGGCTTCGATCCAGGCGTGTGACGCCTCGATTTCGCGCGGCCTGCGAGTGTCGTTGAAAAAATAGCCGCTGACGTAGCGGGCGGGAATTCCGAGGCTGCGGCATAGTCCGAGTTGGACGTGGGCAAAGTCCTGGCACACGCCCATGCGCAGCTTCAGGACGTCGGTTGCCTTCGTGTTGACGCCGGTGGTTTTAGGCCGGTATGCGAAACGTCGATACACGTGGGCGCCCAGCCGGCGCACATCGTTCCAGACATCGCTGCGCCCTTGTTCGAGGGCATCCTGCGCCTCGCGCCAGAGCGCGACGTCGAGGGGTACGTAGTGTGAACTGGTGTAGAACTCAGCGAGCATTTCTCGCTCGGCCGAGCGCTCCAGGTCTTCAGTCGGCACGCGTGGGACGGGCGGCCGTTCCGACATCGGCGTGGTGTGCACGTCGGAGACGGCTTCGATGACGAGCTTGGTGTGGCTCTCGATAACTTCGAAGTACTGAACGGTGTTGCCGTAAAAGTCGTCGTACTCCCGGGGAGTCGTGCCCGGAGTCAGGTTGAGTTTGAAGTCGAGGCAGTGCTGCGTGGCGTCATTGATGGGGCGCAGGCGAACCTCGTTGAAGCTGTCGTGCGCCTTGCCGGCATACGTGAAAGTGGTGCGATGGAGAACGCGGAGATGCATGTCGTGCCGATGGGCGCGGGGCGAAAGCGATGGAAGGCGCGCGACCGAGGCGGCGCCGGACAGCGACAATTATTGTTGCTGCTGTTGCTGCTGCTGTTCTTCCAAGACTGATTCCGCCGGGTAGAACATCGTGTTTTGGACGACTTCATCGCCGATAACGCTGAGCGTTTGCTGAGCTTCCAGAAGAAATTCGTGCAGGCCTTGGTTTAACACGTCGGTAATCGTGAGTGACTGGAGATCCGCAAGCAACCGTCGTGAGGCGCGAGCGGCGGAGGAGCGCGGACGCGTGCCGGTTTCGCTTAAAATGCGGCGCAGATACTCGTCCACTTGGGCGACGCAGAAATGGAGCGAGCGCGGGAAAGCGTCGGAAAAAATCAGAAACTCCGCAGCTTTCCAGGGGAGAATTTCTCGGACGTAGTAGCGCCGATAAGCTTCCAACGCCGACGCCGAGCGCAGGACTGCCTGCCATTGCGCGGTGTCAACGGCGCCGCCAACATCGGTCGCGCTCGGGAGCAGAATGTGATATTTAACGTCTAGAATACGCGTGGTCTTGTCCGCGCGTTCGATGAACTTGCCGAATTCAATGAACTCCCAGCCTTCACTGCGCGAGTAGGTGGATGCGGTTAGGCCTTGGAACAGGTGCGACATCCGTTTGATGTGCGCAAAAAAATCGTTGGGCCCATCGGTCCAGACATCGGCCGTGCTGCGCGACTTCAGGAAGAGGTGCAGCTCGTTGATCGTTTCCCACATTTCCAGCGAGATTTGATCCCGAATCATGCGCGCGTTTTCCCGAGCGGCGTAAACGCAGGATAGAATTGAGCACGGGTTGCGCAGATCGAAGGCGAAAAACTCGGTGACCGTGCGGCTGTCGGCGTTGTCATAGAGCGAGCCAAACAGCTCCTCGTCGCCGGAGCTCAAAATCAGAGATTCCCAATGCTGGTCCTGACTGGCGGCTTCGAAGACTTGAAAATCAAAAATGAACTGGAGGTTCACCTCGAGCAGGCGGGAAACGTTTTCCGCGCGTTCGATGTATCGACTCATCCAATACAGCGAGTGCGCCACTCGGGAGAGCATGACCGTGCCGGTGGGGCGCAGGAGCAGAGGAGGTTGAGCGGATTTGGACGCGACGGGCATAGAGAGGTTTTTAGCGGACGGCGGGACGGACCCGGGTACGGTTTTGAGCTGAGCGCGGGTGGGTTGGATAAATAGGGCGCGAGGAGGGATGGCGGAGTGGGTCGAGAGTCCGGAGCGGGGCTGGGGTTGGAGGCCAGAAGGATTGAGCCGAATTACTCTTCGCCACTGAGGACCCACGTATCCTTGGACCCGCCGCCCTGCGATGAATTGACCACCAAGGAACCTTTGCGGAGGGCGACGCGCGTGAGGCCGCCGGGCGTTACGGTGATTTTCTCCCCGTAGAGGATGTAGGGTCGGAGATCGATGTGCCGGCCTTCCAAGTTGCCGTCGCACCACGTGGGTGAGCGGGAAAGCATGATGGGATCTTGCGCAATGAAGTTGCGAGGATTCGCCGCAACTTGGGCGCGAAACGCTTCGCACTCCGCTTTCGTTGACGCGGGACCAATGAGCATGCCGTACCCACCGGCTTCATTGGCGGACTTGACCACCAGTTTCTCGATGTTTTCGAGGATGAACTTTCGCTCCAGCGGCTCCGAAGCGAGGTACGTGTTGACGTTGGGCAAAATCGGTTCCTCGCCCAAGTAGTATTTAATGAGCTTGGGCACGTAAGCGTAGATCACCTTGTCGTCGGCGAGACCGGTTCCAATCGAGTTGGCGAGGGCGACATTGCCCGCGCGATAGGCACTCACCAGACCCGGGACGCCCAGCATCGAGTCGGGGCGGAACACCGTGGGATCGAGAAAGTCGTCATCGATCCGGCGATAGATCACATCCACCGGAACCAATCCGGCCGTTGTGCGCATGAAGACACGGGTATCACGAACCACGAGGTCGCGGCCCTCGACAATCGGGATGCCCATCTGGCGGGCGAGGAAGCAGTGCTCGAAGTACGCGCTATTGAATACGCCCGGGGTGAGGAGGACGACATTGGGCTTATCGTTGCCCTCCCGCGCCAAGTGGAGGAGAGCCTTGAGGAGGTCGTCTGAGTAACTTTCGACCGAACGAACCCCTGAACTGTGAAACAGATTGGGGAACGCGCGGCGCATGGCGGCGCGGTTTTCGATCATGTAGCTGGCGCCGGAGGGGCAGCGCAGGTTGTCTTCCAGGACGAGGTATTGTCCCTTTTCGTCGCGGATCAAATCGGTGCCGCACAGGTGCACGTGTATTCCCCGGGGGACCGAGAAATTCATGAATTCGCGCCGAAAGTGTTTTGCGCCGAGGACAAGGGCTGGAGGCACGATTTTGTCCTTCAGTACCTTCTGGCTGTGGTAAACGTCGTCCAGGAAAAGATTGAGCGCGTGCAAACGCTGCACCAGGCCCGATTCAATGCGGCGCCATTCCAGTGCGGGGATGACCCGGGGGATCAGGTCAAAAGGGAAAATGCGCTCGGTGCCTTGGGAGTCGTTATAAACGGTAAACGTGACCCCCCGCCGGAGGAGTGCTAAATCAACCGCGGCCCGCCGCTGGTCGAACTCGGCGGGTGCAATGGTGCCGAGTCGTTCGGCGAGCTTCTTGTAGTGTGGCCGCACGGATGCGCTGCCGTTTTCGCCGGCAAACATCTCGTCGAAGAAGTCGCCACGGTCGTAGTGAGGGTTTAAGATGGACACGGGTTTTCTACGTGGCGGCGTATAGCAGATTCCCTGCCATCAACGAGGTTGGAGTCTCTGGGCTTACGCGGAAGTGGAGGGCGTTACTCAGCGCAAATTGGAGTGTTCTGTCTCTATCAGCTGATCCATGGAAAACTAATGAGGATTCGGGTTGAAGCCGGCTCAGGTCCCGGAATCCTGCCGAGTGTAAGTAGCTCTACCACCGGTTTTTACTCGTAGCAGTACTTACGGAATTCGGGGTCCGCGGTTAAGCCGCGGTAAAATCAGATTTGGGCGGAGATTCGATTCGCATTCGTCAGGTGAGCCCCGATGGAAAACGGGTATGAACTTCCATTCGCTTTTTCGGAGCGCGCGATCGTACACCGCAAAAGGTTTATTCTCATTTCTCGCCGCCACGGTTGCAGCGGCTTATGCCCAGCCTGCTCACGTAAATTTGCCTGCTGCCGCCCACGGCGCCGCGGCCATCGCAGCGTTGGGTGAGCACTTACCCGAGGTCGCGAAGGCTCACGGTCTCGATGCCCAGGAACTCGCCACGCTCTTTCGAATCCATCCATCCATGGGTGTGGATATCGAAGGTGGTTTGATGTTCGTTTGTGAAGGGCTGTCGGTTGAACTCCGCGGAAACTCGGCCGAAGCGCACCTCAAAAAGGAGGCGAGGGAAGGCGAAGAGGACGCACTCGGCGCCACATCATCACTGACCCAGATCTCCGCTGGCAGCACCGTTGATGCACTGAAGCTCCATTCGTTGCCAGGCGTTAACCGGGTGATTTATTTGGATTTTGATGGTCACACCACGTCCAACACCTCTTGGAATTCTTCTTATGTGGGCGGAGCGACGATCGTCTCGGGTGCTTTTGACCTCGATGGAGATCCCTCCACTTTTAATGCCGATGAGCGCGGTATCATCCAACGCATCTGGCAGCGCGTCGCGGAAGACTATGCGCCTTACGCGGTCGATGTGACGACGGAAGACCCTGGCGTGGATGCCCTGCGCAAGTCGACGAGCAGCGACACCACTTTCGGCATTCGCGTCGTCGCTAGCCCGACGAACTGGTATAAATCGAGCGCCGGCGGCGTGGCGTCGATCGGTTCGTTTAGTTACAGCAACGATCATCCGTGTTTTGTGTTCACAGGTTCGCTGGCCAACTCCGACCGTTACATCGCGGATGCCATTTCCCACGAAGTAGGGCACACCTTGGGGCTGTATCACGACGGTGCCTCCGGCGCGTCTCCCACGGAGTATTATTATGGGCAAGGCGACTGGGCTCCGATTATGGGCGTCGGATATTATAAGAACATTGGCCAATTTAGCCGTGGCGATTATGCCGATGCTAACAACACCCAGGACGATCTGGCGATTATCTCCACCTACATTCCTTACGCGGCCGATGATCACGGTAACACGTTGGCTGCTGCGACCGTTCTCTCGGGTCCAGTCGTGGGCAATGGCGGCACCATTGAGTCGGTAAATGACCGTGATGTTTTTCGAATCGACGCCGCGGCTGGCCCGTTGTCGCTTAATTTCGTTGGACTTCAGGGTTCACCGAATTTGGATATCAAAGCTGAATTGCTGAGCGTTACGGGTAATGTACTCCAGGCAACTGACCCCGATGGTCTTTCCGCAACGCTCGCGGCGACGCTCGGCGATGGCACGTACTATGTTCGCGTCAGCGGCGTGGGCGCAGGCGATGTCAAGACGACCGGCTACTCGGCGTATGGCAGTATCGGTAACTATCTTATCACGGGTTCGTTTGTCACTGGGTCCACCAAGCAAGCTCCCAAAGCCGTGATAACCGTTTCCAGCACGTCAGGCTTCGCTCCACTTACCGTGAGCTTCTCAGGCCAAAGTTCAACGGATGCGGATGGCACGATTGCCGCATATAACTGGTCCTTCGGTCCTGCCGGTGCGACTGCGGTCGGTGCAACGGCTTCGTATACGTACACCACGACCGGATCGCACACGGCGGTTCTCACGGTTACCGATAACGATGGCCTGTTGAGCTCCCAAAATGTGACTATCACGGTCAATGCGCCGTCCAATGTTGCACCCGTGGCAATCGCATCGGCGAGTGCTACCAGTGGTGTCGCTCCGCTTGCGATTACGTTCTCGAGCACTGGCTCTTCTGATTCGGACGGCACCATCGCTTCCTATAGCTGGAACTTCGGTGATGGCACGTCCTCGACGTCAGCTGCTCCGAGCAAATCGTTCTCCTCTGCCGGCAACTATGCCGTGAAGCTGACCGTCACGGACGACCGGGGAGCGACCGCTTCTTCAACGGTTAATGTGTCAGTGACCAGTGATCCGAATGCGACCGTGCAAGTGCAGAGTTTTGTGCTGACCTCGACGACGTCGAAGAGCGGAACGACCGCCAATGCAACTGTCACCCTCCAGGACACTCTGGGGCGGTCCGTTTCGGGCGTCGCAGTGACGATTCAGTGGTCAGGTGTGGTGTCTGGAACCTCGACGAGCTCAACAGGCTCAAACGGGGTTGCGACCATGTCGTCACCACGGACCAAAAAGGTGGGTACCATCACGGGAACGATCATCAAAGTGGGCAATGAAACGTTGAGTGCATCAAACACCCTTTCATCGGGTAGTGGTGCCTGGGTGCGTTCGATTGTGGTGAAGTAATTTTTCTCCGGGGCGCATAACACGGGGCGAGGGAAACCTTGCCCCGTGTTTATTTTTTCAATGGAGGGTATCGTGTGACTCCTCGAGAGCTCTGCTTCAGGGTTCGGTTGCGCGGACTTCAGGAACCGTTTAGATTAGCCGACTAAGATCGATTCAAACCCAGCCTGGGTGAGCGGGGAATTTACTTCAAGTGCACCGTTGGGTTATACCAAACGCACATGAGATTTGGACTGTTCCGAGGGTAGGGCCCGACCTCCGGGCGGGCCGTTGGCAGTCGCAGTTGCTGAGCGGCCCGCCCGGAGGTCGGCCCCTACCGGCGCTGCCGCGCCAAAGTCAAAATCACGGGGTGAAATGACCCGACGGCAAGGCCCAGAGCCAGTCGTTTTGACCCACAGGATAACGACCGATCGTGGGCCGACGCTCGTTTCTCGGAAAAATGGAGATGAGTTCCAAATGGCTAAGTATCACTACTCATCAAGGTTGATGGAACTTGAGCGCGAATGCGCATTTTCATGTTAACCTGCGGTAAAAGCCAAATTTGACGTTAAATTACTTTCGCGTCTAAGAAATGCGGTCGCGATGGCAGGGGCATGTATTCCCGATTACGTCTCCCCTTTGTCTGGTTTTCCCGGACCAAGAGCCTCGTCGCCTATTTAGCCGTTTCAGTTGGAGCTGCCTACGCCCAACCCTCTCACGTGCAGCTGCCTGCGCCTGCGCAGGGAGCGGGGGCGATCTCTGCGCTCGGTCTGCATTTGCCCGCAGTGGCCAAAGCTTACGGCCTTCAGTCGCAGCAATTGGTGACTCTATTTCAAATCCAACCTTCGCTGGGAGTGGATCGCGAAGGCGCCTTGTTATTTGCCTGCGAGGGTCTCGCGGTGAAGCTTGCTCCATCTGGCGGTGCACCCGGGCAAGTTAGAAAAGGCGCGCAGCCGGCCGATTCCATGGCGGCGAGCACATCCCAAGCCCAGCTCGCCTCCGGCGCCACGGTCGATGCCCTGAAACTACACAGTCTCCCGGGTGTGAATCGCGTGATCTACTTGGACTTCACTGGGCATACCACTTCCGGCACCTCTTGGAATTCCTCGTACACGAGTGGAGCTCCCATTGTTTCCGCCCCGTTTGATTTGGATGGGGACCCGACAACTTTCAGTTCCGACGAACGCGGAATTATCCAACGCATCTGGCAACGGATCGCGGAGGATTATGCCCCGTTTGGGGTCGATGTCACGACCGAGGATCCGGGCTTGGAAGCATTGCGTCGGACCTCCAGCAGCGATCTTGCCTTCGGCATGCGCGTGGTAATCAGTCCCTCCAACTGGTACAATTCGAACGCCGGGGGCGTGGCCTATCTTGGATCCTTCGGTAATGCCTCCGATACGCCGTGTTTTGCCTTTACCGGCTCACTGGCCAATTCTGACCGGTATATCGCCGATGCAGCGTCGCACGAGGTTGGCCACACCGTCGGGCTATATCACGACGGCGCCACCGGGGCGAATGCGACGGAGTACTATCAAGGGCATGGCGACTGGGCACCGATTATGGGTGTCAGTTACTATCGCAATATAACGCAATTCAGTCGGGGTGAATATGCCAACGCGAATAATACCCAGGACGATTTTGCGGTGATTGCCAATTACGCGCCCTTGGCTGGAGATGACCATGGAAACACCCCGGCTACCGCGTCAATTCTCGCCGGGCCCACCGTTGCCAACGGCGGCACGATCGAAACCCGAAGCGACGTCGATTTATTCCGGATCGACAGCGCCGCGGGTCCGCTTTCGCTCGCTTTCCAATCTCCTCCAGGCTCGCCCAATCTCGACATCAAGGCCGAGTTGCTGAATTCATCCGGCAACGTGCTTCAGTCCAGCGATCCGGTCGGAATGGCGAGTTCGTTGTCGATATCCGTGAACGCTGGAACGTACTACGTGCGAGTCAGCGGCGTTGGTGCAGGCGACCCACTGTCGACCGGCTATTCCACGTACGGCAGCGTCGGAAACTACCTCATTACGGGATCTTTCCCGTCCGCCGCCGGATTCACTTCGCAAGCCCCTAAAGCGGTCGCCACCGTATCGAGCGCCTCCGGCACGACGCCGCTTACGGTTAGCTTTTCCGGTCAAGGTTCAACCGATGCGGACGGGACGATCGTCAGCTATCAGTGGTCCTTCGGCACGGCCGGTGCGACGGCGGTCGGCGCAACCGCTTCCTACACGTATACAAGTTCCGGCAACTATACTGCGGTGCTGACGGTCGTCGACAATGACGGGCTTTCAAGCTCGCAGAGCCTGGCCATTAATGTCGCGCAGGCGTCTAACGTTTCACCGGTCGCCCTTGCTACAGCCACCACCACCAGCGGCGTGGCCCCGTTGGCGATCGGGTTTTCCGGCGGCAATTCGTACGACACTGATGGCAGGATTGCGGCCTATAGTTGGAATTTCGGCGATGGCACGTCGTCGACCGAGGTGTCGCCGAGCAAAAGCTTTTCGGCGGCGGGCAGCTACTCCGTGCGACTCACCGTTACGGATGACCGTGGCGCCACGGCCTCCACCACGCTAGCTGTCTCGGTTTCGAGCAACCTGAATGCGGCACTTCAGGTGCAGCGCTTTGAGCTGACGTCCACGACCGCGAAGAGCGGCTCCAGAGTGGATGCGACCGTTTCAGTTCGCGATTCTCTGGGCAACCCCGCGGTCGGTGCGGCCGTGACAATTCAATGGGCTGGATTGGTGTCCGGCTCCGCAACCGGGAATACCGATTCGAATGGTACCGTGATCATTTCCTCAGGAAAAACCAGGAAGAGCGGAACGATCACGGCTACTCTTACGAGTGGGTTCTCTGCACCCGTGGTGCGCTCAATTGTGCTGCCATAAGGCGCAGCTCTCATCGAGTTCGAGCCAACTCGGGCGAGTATATCTCGCCCGAGTTTTTTGATTTTTAGGGCTCGTCAACCTACAAACCTATCTTTTCGGTCGGGTAATATCAATCGCCCGTGATTTTTAGACTGTCATTGCGAGACGCGAAGTGACGAAGCAATCTAGCTGGATCGCCACGGCGCGCTTCGCGCCCTCGCGATGACAATCGTCTAGTTTATACGGGCGATTGGTATAACGACCGATCTATACCGTTTTAAACTACAGTGCGTGCAGGGCACTCTTGCTCACCGCCAGGCCGGCTTCCTTAACCGCTTCGCTCATCGTTGGGTGAGCATGGATCGTACGGGCGAGATCCTCCGCACTCCCGCCGTACTCCATGTGAGTCACGATTTCGCTGATGAATTCGCCGGCGTTGTGGCCAAGGATCTGGGCGCCCAAAATTTTGTCCGTCTTGGCGTCCGCAATGATTTTAACGTATCCGTCCGTCAGTCCTGCGGCGATGGCGCGGCCATTGGCGGCGAAGTTAAATTTGCCGATGTTTACGGCCAGTCCTTTCGCCTTTGCCGCATCCTCGCCCATTCCCACGGAGGCCACTTCCGGGCTCGTATAAACAATGGCGGGCACGAGATCCCAATTGATGTGACCCTGCTTGCCCGCAATCCACTCCGCCACGGCGACCCCATCCTCTTCAGCTTTGTGGGCCAGCATTGGGCCGGCGACAACATCACCGAGCGCCCAAATACCCGGGACATTGGTCCGCAGGTGCGAGTCCACCTTGATCCGCCTTTTCTCGTCGAGTACCACGCCGGCCTTTTCAAAGTTTAACCCATCCGTGAAAGGTCGGCGGCCCACCGACACCAGAACTTTGTCGGTAGGGAACTCCAGTTTTTTACCTTCCCGCTCTGCCGTCAGAACTCCATTCGCGAAGCCGGTGACTTTCGCTCCCACTTCAATTTTAAGTCCCTGTTTTTGCAGCAGGCGCGTGAAGTTGCGGATGATGTCGTCGTCAAAGCCGGCCGCAATCTTCGGGAGGAACTCGACCACCGTGACATCACTGCCGAGACGCGCCCAGACGGAACCGAGTTCGAGTCCGATGGCGCCGCCGCCGACGACCACGAGCTTTTTCGGGATCGCATCGAACGCGATCGCGTGATCACTCGACACCACCGTTTTGCCGTCAAACTTCATGAACGGCAGCTCGACCGGCGCCGAGCCGGTCGCGATGACGATGTTTTTTGCGGTGAGCTTCTGGTCGCCCACGGCGACCGTGTTGGGCGAGGCAAATGACGCCGCACCTGTCACCACCGTAATCTTGCGCGCTTTGGCCAGCTGACCGACACCGCCCACGAGTTTGGTTACGACGTCGTCTTTCCGCTTCATGAAAGCGGCCAGATCAATTTCGACCGATCCCAATTTGATTCCGTGCTCGTTCGCATGGTGCTGCGCCCACGCGAAGTGCTCGCTGGAATGGAGGAGTGCCTTTGACGGAATGCATCCGACGTTCAAGCAGGTGCCGCCGAGCGTCGCGCGCTTCTCGATGAGCGCGACCTTGAGCCCAAGCTGAGCCGCGCGAAACGCGCAGACATAGCCTCCCGGGCCAGCGCCGATAACAATAACGTCGAAAGAATCCATGGTAGAAGAAGGTCGAACAGTGACTGGTCCCGCGAGCCGCGGGAGTGACCGAATGATTGCGAGCGGGCGATGGGGGAGCTGGGTCGGACGTTGCGCTCGGTCCGTCTCGACCTCCGCGATTCACTCCCCTCCAAGTTGTCAGATCCCAATCACGAGGCGGGTGGGATCTTCGATCGCTTGTTTCACTTTCACGAGGAAGGTAACGGCTTCTTTGCCGTCGACCACGCGGTGATCGTAGCTCAGGGCCAAATACATCATCGGGCGGATGACCACCTGACCATTGACCGCCACTGGACGCTCGTTGATCGCGTGCAGACCGAGGATGCCGCTCTGCGGAGGGTTGAGAATCGGCGTGGAAAGCATCGAGCCAAAAATACCTCCGTTCGTGATGGTGAAGACGCCGCCTTCAAGGTCAGCGAGGGTTATCTTGGCGTCGCGGGCACGTTTCGCGGCATCGCTGATCCGTTTCTCGATATCGGCCATGCCGAGCGTATCACAATTCCGGATAACCGGAACCATCAGGCCCTTTTCCGTCGAGACCGCGACACCGATGTCGTAGTAGTGATTTTGGACGATGCTGTCTCCGTCGATCTGCGCATTAACCGCGGGCACTTCCCGAAGCGCATGGACGACCGCTTTGGTGAAGAATGACATGAAGCCGAGCTTGAGCCCGTTCTTCTTGACGAAGTCGTCCTGATATTTGGCCCGAAGTGCCATCACCGCTGACATGTCGACCTCGTTGAAGGTCGTGAGCATCGCGGCCTCGTGTTGCGCGGCGACGAGACGCTGCGCGATGCGGGCCCGCAACGGAGAGAGTTTCTTACGAGTCTGCCGGCTTGACGCCGCAGTCGGGGCTGGGCTCGACGGAGCCGCCGCTGGAGGGACCGGGAGGGACGGTGCCGTGACCTGCGGTTCCGCGCTGGAGGTTTTTGCGCTACTGCTCGAAGCGGCGAGCATGTCACCCTTGGTCACGCGACCCGCTTTGCCGCTGCCGGCGACCTGCGCCGGGTCGACCCCGGTCTCGCCGGCGAGGCGGCGGACGGCCGGAGATTGGTCGACGGCTTCAACCGTCTGGGCGCTGACGGGGGCGGTGGTCGGAGTCTCGGCTGTCTCGGCGGAATCAATCATCGCGACGACTTGGCCAATCGTCACTTCATCGCCTGCGGCGGCTTTGAAGGAAATTTTGCCCGCGGCTTCAGCGGTGCCTTCTGACGTAATCTTGTCCGTCTCGAGTTCGAAGAGAGGCTGATCTTTTTTGACGACGGATCCATCAGCGACGTGCCATTTGGCCAGAATGCCAGAGGTGATGGATTCGCCCATGGGCGGGATTTTAACTTCGAGTGCGGGCATGACGGAGAGTTAGTGGACGGAAGCGAGGGTGGCGAGGAGTGAGTGGCGAGCAGACCGACGAACAGGTGCGAATCGATTGGCGTTGGCGGATACCAAGTGCGGGGCCGCGGTGCGTACCTCGCGGCTCAGGCGGCGAACGATTTTAGTGGGTGAACGCTTCCTTGAGAAAGGCGGCGAGTTCGAGCTTGTGCAGCGCGAGTGAGCCAACGGCAGGTGAGGCTGAGGCATCACGGCCGGCGTAGAATGCTTTTCGGCCAAAGATCGTTTCGAGTTGGGGAGCGATCCAACGGTACGCGCCCATGTTTTCTGATTCTTCCTGTGCCCAGACCAGCTTCGCGCCGGCGTACTTCGCCGCGATTTCTGCCAGCCGCTCCCGATGTAGCGGATAAAGTTGTTCAACGCGCACGATTGCGGCGTCGGTCCCTTTGTGTTTCGCGCGATAGTCGACGAGATCGTAATATACTTTGCCTGAGCAAAGAATGAGCCGGCTTGGGACGTCCGATTTATTGGCGTAAGCCGGGTCGTCGAGGATTTCCTGAAAGGCGCCAGCGGTGAAATCGTCGTTGTGGGAGATGGCGGCCGGATGCCGGAGAAGCGATTTCGGCGACATGATCACGAGCGGCTTTTGAAACTCGCGTTTCATTTGGCGGCGCAGCGCGTGGAAGATATTCGCCGGGGTGGTGATGTTGGCGACCTGGATGTTGTCTTCAGCGCACAGCTGGAGGAAGCGTTCGAGGCGGGCCGACGAGTGTTCGGGGCCCTGGCCTTCATAACCGTGGGGCAACAGGAGCACGATGCCACTGGTGCGCTGCCACTTCGATTCTCCGCTGGAGATGAACTGGTCGATCACCACTTGAGCACCATTGGCGAAATCGCCGAACTGCGCTTCCCAGATACACAGCATTCCGGGGTAATCGAGTGAGTATCCGTAATCGAAGCCCAGCACCGCCACTTCCGAGAGCAGAGAATTATACACGCAGAATTGGGCCTGCTTGGGACCGAGGTGCTGCAGCGGCGCGTAGTTGGCATCCGTCTCGGCGTCATGCAGCACCGCGTGACGGTGGCTGAATGTTCCGCGTTCGCAGTCCTGGCCGCTTAAACGTACGGGGGTTCCTTCCACCAAAAGGGACCCGAACGCCAGGGCTTCGGCGAAACCCCAATCGATTGCGCCACCTTCCTGGTACGCGTGCTGGCGGGCATCCATGAATCGCTTGATCTTCGGGTTCGCCTTAAAGTCAGGTGGCAGCGTGGTGAGCCCGCGCACGACCTGCTCCATTACGGCCGGCGTGATCCCGGTCGTGACCGGCTTGAAGTGGTAATGGGGCTGAAAAACCGCCGTGGAACCGGTGAACTTGCGATGTTCCACCGCTGCGCGGCGGGCGCTCTTCGCGGTCTCTGCCGCTTTGGCCTTCTCGAGATTATTTTCGAGTGCCGCGGAGTACTCCGACTTAATTGCGTCGGATTCCTCCGGAGTGATGATGCCTTCGGTGATCAACGACTGACTGAGCACGGCCGACACTTGCGGGTGCGTGGCAATTTTTTTGTACAGGAGTGGCTGGGTGAAAGCGGGCTCGTCGGTCTCGTTGTGTCCGTGCTTGCGGTAGCAATACATGTCGATCACCACGTCGCGCGCGAATTTCCCGCGGAACGCGAGTGCGAGCTGGGCCACCATGCACACGGACTCGGGGTCATCTCCATTCACATGGAAGATCGGCGCCTCGATCATCTTCGCCACGTCCGTGCAATAACGCGTGGAGCGCGCCTCGGACGGAACGGTCGTGAATCCGATTTGGTTGTTAACGATGATGTGCAACGTCCCGCCCGTGCGGTAACCGGGAAGCTGAGAAAAGTTGAGCGTCTCAGCGACCACCCCCTGGCCCGCGAACGCGGCATCGCCGTGAATCAGCAGCGGCAGCACCGTGTAGCGGAAATCGCGGCCGCCGCGGATGCGCTGACGGGCGCGGGCTTTGCCTTCGACGACCGGGTTGACGATTTCCAAGTGAGAGGGATTTGCGGCGAGCCGAATTTCCACTGTTTTCCCCGACGCGGTTTCGAGCACCGCCTCGTATCCAAGATGGTACTTCACATCGCCATCGCCGCCCACTTGGTCCGGGATATAATTTTCGGAAAACTGTTCGAAGAGGACGTCGAACGATTTCCGCATCACGCTCGTGAGAATGTTGAGGCGTCCACGATGGGCCATGCCCAACATTACCTCTTCGACTCCGCAGTCGGGACAGCTCTCGATGATCGTGTCGACCGCGGCCACCATGGTTTCCCCGCCTTCAAGCGAGAAGCGCTTTTGCCCCACGTATTTCGTGTGCAGAAAGCGTTCGAAGAGCTCGGCCTTGTGCACGCGGCGCAGAATGCGCACGCGCTCGGCGGTGGAGAAGTCCGGCTGGTTGCGAGTCGTTTCCATCTTTTCCTGCAGCCACGTCCTCACATCCACGTCCTGGATGTGCATGTATTCGACCCCGACATGATCGCAGTAGGTCAGACGCAGATTCTCCAAAACAGTGCGCAACTTCATCTGGCCACCGCTGAGATAGGTACCAACGTCGAACGTGGTTTCGAGGTCCGCTTCTTCGAGGTGAAATGCCGCCAGCGAGAGCTTAGGGTGCGGCGGCGGGGCGTCGCTCAGCGGGTCGAGGTGGGCCTCGAGATGGCCGATAGAACGGTAGGAGTTGATCAGATGATGAACGCGCGACTGCTTGAGGCTATCGATAATTCCGGGTCCGGAATCGTCCAGCGCCGAAGCGAGCATGGCCGTAGGCGGCGTGCCGTTGGAGGCCAGCGTGAAGCCTTGGAAAAAGGCGCGCCAGGTTGGGTCGACCGAATTGGGGTCTTTCAACCACGCCTCATACGCCGCTTCAAAGACGGCGGCGTTGGCGTGGGTGGGAAGGGAAGAGCGATTCATGAAGGGAAATGTTGGCAACCTAACGGCCACGGAGTGACAGCCAAGCGACTGTCGGGCGCGGCGCTTGAGAAAAAATGAGCGGTGAATGGACCACACCGAGGCAGCGGACACAAGTTCGAGTCGGCGCTGGCTCGGGATTGCAAACATCCTTAACGTGGGTAACACGCGGATTAGCCAGCTCTGCTAACGCTGGTTACTTTCTATGGAAACGCAGATCAAAAACTCACTTAACGCTCTCCTTGCCGCCATAAAATCAACTGATGGTCAAGTGATTGCGGATGAAATGGCCAAGCTGGACGATTACCTCGACCGGGGGCGCCCCGGCCTGCATCCGCAGTTGGTGCATTTTCTTGAAAACCGAAGTTATGCGAAAGCTTTGATGTTTTTAGGCGGTGAATCCGACATTCCGGTTGGCGTGTGCGGAGGACGCGCGGGCCGTAAGCCATGAGCAATAAGCAAAAAATCCCAACAGATGGTTCTTCCGGCTTGGGGCAGAATCCCTTCGCTGCCCTGAGCAGTGCGGGCTTGCCGGCGGGGCGTCCTTCCGCGACGGATACATCCAACATCCAGGCTGGTTCAGCTGGCCGCTCGTCCGAACCACGCCAGGAAAAAAATCGAGGACGCGTGGAGGTACGACGGGAAACCGGAGGCCGGAGCGGTAAGACGGTGACCGTCGTCGACGGTTTTGTCGGGATCGGTCTGCCGGAGAAGGAACAACTGACCAAGAAAATGCGCGGAGCCTGCGGTTGCGGTGGTACCGTCAAAGAGGGTGCAATCGAAATCCAGGGAGATCAGCGCGAGACCGTTGCCCGAATCCTTCGCGAGGCTGGTTTCAGGCCGGTTTTCGCGGGTGGCTGAAGCCCACGACTTCATCAACCACCGACCGCGGACAATTGCTGGCCGGTCAAGCGGCCAAGCCAGCGGCCAGCGCGAGCGCGCCTCGAGCGCGGTTCAGAATGTAAAGGTGGTAACCGGGAGCGCCGTTGGCGAGCAGGCCGCGAATTTGCGTCAACGCCCAATCGATGCCGATCGTCTCGACGACGTCAGTGTCTTCGGCCGCCACTTCCAGTCGCGTGATCAATTGCTTGGGCAACGTGGCGCCGCACATCGTGGTGAAGCGTTGGATTTGCTTCAGCGAAAGGACCGGCATTATCCCGGGCACAATCGGAACGGTAATACCCGCGGCGCGACAGCGCTCGACGAAGCGGTAGAAAACCGTGTTGTCGAAGAAGAGTTGCGTCGTGATGAACGCTGCTCCCGCATCCACCTTGCGCCGCAGATAAGTGAGGTCGGTGTCGAGCGAGGGTGCCTCGGGATGCTTCTCCGGATAACCGGCCACACCGAGACACAGATCCGGTTGGCGCGCCTTCAGCAGCGCCACCAATTCATTCGCATTGCTGAGGCCGTCAGCCGTGACTTTAAACTCCGTCGAACCCTTCGGCGGATCGCCGCGCAGAGTCATGATATTGCGGAAACCGCCGGCATGTATCCGGTCAGCGACCTCTTCGAGCTCCGCGCGCGAGTGACCGACGCACGTGAGGTGCGGCATCACCGTGAAGCCAAGGTCGTACTTCAACATCGCGCTGATTTGTGCGGTGCGGTCGCGGGTGGTGCCGCCGGCGCCATAGGTGACCGACACGAAGTCCGGGTTCATCCGCTTCAACGTGGTCGCGGCGGTCCGAAGCGTTTCGACTCCGGAGTCGTCCCGCGGCGGGAAAAACTCGAGCGAACGGAGTGGGCGCTTCTGGGCGAAGAAGTCAGATATACACCGATCGGGCGTCATGGATGACCCGCACGGAAGGGGAAACGGGCCGAGGCGTAAAGCGGGGATTTCCTGCGGTGGCGAGGTCAGCGGGTGACGGCGAGAGACAGGAAGGGGGCGAAACAACCCTGCGCAGTGCCCTTATCCTAAATTCCGCCCAAGAAGTAATCACTGTTTTTAGGGACAACTCGCTCGACCTTAAACCCCACCTCCGGCAACCTGGGACCGCGGTCGCCCCCGGCCGCATTCGGGATCCGAAATGGAAGCCACGCCCCGTTTCCTCAGTGAAGATCAGTTGGTTCGCCCGCGTGGGTCCGAGACGGCGTTCATCCTGTCATCTTGTTATCCTG
>ENA-ORBV01005825-ORBV01005825.1-microbial-mat-metagenome-genome-assembly--contig:-NODE-5825-length-22288-cov-5.041961_pt1 | contig 22288 bp, 19 predicted proteins | sample MGYA00237777_ERZ505514 | MGnify/ENA primary metagenome ERZ505514 (study PRJEB26160, sample SAMN06269048) | microbial mat metagenome | isolation source: Oligotrophic lake microbial mat | place... | reverse complement strand
TATACAGTAATTATCATGTGTACCTCTCCTGTCGTAGAAAATGTACTAGCTTTACATAGCACGAGACACGTAGGTAACACCCATAAACAACCAAACTCTTGATGAGAATCGAAGTGCACGAGGAGACACGAAGATCCAATTTATGCATCGAGTTGCTTCTCCTTCCACCCATCATTTACTCGCTATTCAATTGTATTGGCGACGAGATCCCACATCATAGATTGGAAGCTATCACCTCGATCGTTGTCAGAGAAAGAGAGTTGGGAATAGGCGACTAACTAATTGCAAAAGAATCCTTTGGAAAAACTGCTGCAACCGCCACCATGAGCAAACAAGGGTCTCCCCATCCCATGATGGATGTTCCAGACGCCATTCGAATGGTTCTCGAAGTGACAGCCAAAACTCTAATCGAAAAAGACATCCCCCCTCATGAACACGAAGCCGTGGATACTGTGTCGTCCAATTCTCCTGTTTCGGACCTATTGGATCGAATCTTGGCGGACGACGTTCTCATGAGTGAACCTGGCTATCCACCTTATCGTGCTAGCATTATGGATGGCTATGCCATTCAGTCACAGCAGCTCAACAACAACAACAACAACAATGAATGGACCCACCAAGTACTAGGACGAGTTCATGCAGGACCAGCAGCAATAAAAACAACAGAAACTGAAACAGCAGAGGGATTGCCATCGGCAGTCTATGTGACAACAGGTGCCCGTATTCCTGATACGTACGATTGCGTCGTTCCCATTGAAGAAATTGAGGAATCGCCGGACAAACTTCAGATCCGAATTACAACAGAGAAAGCATCTATTGAAGCTGGCAAATGGATCCGCGACGTGGGGTGTGATATACCCGCTGGATCGGTGGTCCTACCGCGTGCAGCTTGCATTCATCCCGTTTCGCTGGGCCTCCTGCTACAATCAGGACAAGCCAGTTTCAAATTCGTCCAACCTCTTCGGGTCGGTGTCTTGTCGACGGGCAACGAATTGTTGGTATCGTCAGAGACTTGGGCCAACGGCAACAGCGGTGAACTGATACAAACAGGCCAAATTCCCGACGTGAATAAACCAATTCTCTTGTCACTGTTGGAATCATTTTCCAAGAATTGCAAGCCCATTGATTTGGGTATGGAACGAGATGATGACATGGAATCCATGACAAGTACCATCCGAAATGCGCTGGAAACCTGCGATATTATTGTAACAACAGGCGGAATTTCCATGGGGGAAACAGATATCGTAGAAGATGTGTTGGTGAAACGATTAGGCGGTACTTTGCACTTTGGACGGCTCAATATGAAACCGGGAAAGCCAACGACCTTTGTCACAATCCCGACATCTGGCAACAACAAAAGGACCTGCCTTGTGTTTGCCTTGCCGGGAAATCCTGTCAGTGCCACAGTATGCGCTCAATTGGTAGTCCGGCCCGCCGTAAACATGCTATTGCAATACAGGAGCGAGGGTGTTCCTTCCTCCGTCGAGCAAATGACGCAAAATACGTTTGTTCCACCCGAAATAGTGGCAACACTAACGTACAATCTCAAGCTCGACACGGAACGCCCCGAATATCACAGGGTTGTCTTGAATTCGAGTACTACTTTGGAAAGTCACGGCAAAGGCCTTCAGGTCACTGCTGCCTCCACTGGAGTACAACGATCCTCGCGACTCATGAGCTTACGGGATGCCCAGGGGTTGTTGTGTCTTCCCCAAGGAACCAAAGAAAAGCCCGAGGCCCACGCGGGGGAACAGTATCCCGTTCTACTACTAGATGATCGGCATCAGCCCATTCGTCTCCGAGATTCTCTGCACCTCGCCAGAAAAGCTCCCAAGAAAACCAGAGTGGCAATTACGCAAGTCTCACAAGACCCTACCAAATACGCTTTACGGTCAGAAAACGAGATAACCGAACAAGTCCAGAGGGCTTTGAGTGGTAGCAAGAGTGGCACTGTTGAGGTTGTGTCGTGCCAAAGATTCTCTATTTTGCCCAATGATCTCGACGTGGTGATCAAAGGAGGCCATGATGTGGATATATGGGTCGTTGCTTGCTCAGGTTCCTTTACATACTCCTTAGATATTAGCACGGGACTGCGAAAGCGCGTAGGAAAAATTGCCGATGCGGTTGCCTTGCAAGTTCGACGGGGAGCTTCTGCCCAAGATGGTACAGCTGCACTGTTCGAGCCAGTGGTAGGCTACCTCCAGTCAGAAAACGCAAGTCAAGGCGGATGTATCCTGGTAGCACTCCCGACTTTAGGCCTCGAAGCCGGGCTTGGAAATGTTCGGGGCCTCCTCAAACATGCTCTTAATGTAGCAAGGGGAAAGCCCCATAATCATCATCATTAACGTGCACTCATTGATGCGTGCTTGACACCAGCAATCGAGAAGCCAAGTGTAAGGACTACATGCGTCGACTGAGCTCCCGCCCTTGGCTTGCACAAAGTAGAAATAGATCCAACAGGTCGTAATTTTAAGCGATTTACGTAGCCAAAATTTTGCCGATGAATGTCATCGCATACTCAAGTGCCATAGCTAGCTAGCACTATGTACTACTTGATGCGTACCCAGCTCTTTCCCTCAAGCTGATCATCAATGTCAGCTACCCTCCAATTGCCTATCTCCCAGTCCCCACCATCAGCACTTTCATCTTCGATCCAGGTAACGTCAAGTTCCATTCGGATCACATGCCGCACTGTTCGTTCGATGCCATCTCCCTGAATGCTTTTGTTGCTGGTCAAGTCTTTGACTTGAAAGACTTCTATACAATCCACAATAACATCCGCCATGACGGTTGTCTCTAATACCCCTCGTTCTGCTTGCATTCGATCCGCAAAATCCCAGAACCTCTGGAAAAAAGCTTGAGGACCGTCTTCTCGTATCAGTTCAAACATGCGAAAGTAATCTTGTCGTCGCGTGTCGTCTTGTTCGGAAGCTTTGCGGCTCAAGAATGGAAAGCATATCAGTCGATGCAGTTCAGCGTCCACTGGCGTCATCTCCAAGGTGATTTCCATTGGCTGAGGATCATCCACTTGGTCTACTGCATGACTTTTTCTATAAAAGGATAGGAAAAGTTGCTCCAAGTGCTTCTCCACTAGTGGTGAAGTGGGATCATCACCATCATTATTAGAGCCGCCTATTGTTGAGTCTTTGTCGTTTGATTTTTCTACCTGACCAGGAGCAGCATCGTTCTTATTGGTGTCTGCTTCTTTCGTCGGCTTTGTATAGGGTGTTGTATACTTGAACTTAATTTCGGCAGTATCGCCGTCAGAAGAGTAGATGTCGTCCAGTGGCACTGGCGATTGTTGAAATAAATGTAAGATAGATAGGAAGGGTTCAAAGTTAGGTGGTTTCATGATTTTTTCAATTTGATAGAGATGCTAGATGCGAAAATAACTGCCATTCCATAACTTTTTTGGCAAACACATACCTTTAAACGTCTTAGCAAGCAAGGAGGCCAAGGCCAACGACCATGCCCACGCGGAATTATCTGCAAGATCTTGTCTCCATTGTCGGCCAAATAAGACCTGGGAAAAATCGTTTTTCACCAAGAGAGCCGTCGACCGTTCCCATATTGCCATACTCAGTTGTCCTCTCCAATTTCCTTGCATTCTTGCCGCCTCCATTTCGACCTTTGGTAACATATGTTGGCTGTGCCGCCACGGAAATCGAAGGGATGAGCGGGCACTGCTGCTTTTGCTGCTAGTAGTGCTGCTGCTGCCACCGCCATCGTTGGTGTCAGGTGTACCAGAAGACGAAAAGCAACGAATCATATCGCTTCCTGGTAAAGCAGTATGATTATGGTAACGGTGAAAAACTCGTCTGTTGGACCGAACGGCCAGGAATTGCGTCGCTGCATTTTTCACAACACGAGACATTTTCAACAACAAAATTAAGGAATTAGTTGGGCTGCAACAACCTGTTATGATCTCATGCAAAGGCGCCCAAGCCAAGAGTACTGTACTGCACTTGATTGTCTTGCTTGCGAAAAACAATAAATTCTTCAGCACTTTACAGGATTGTTCAATACATGTAAACTGTTCAATATCTTTCTGCGAGCTGTGATGGCTGTAATAGTCAATTTCGAAGAATCAATCAAGGAAGATCGGCAAAAGCTTTCGTGGTGCGTGGTTACCGTACTACGTCGTAGCTAGAGCTAATAGTAATGTGCACTATACGTACCTATGACTGTTGAGTATTGTTGGAATCAATCGATCCCCGCGAATGTCAATCGTAAGAAAAATAAGATCAAATGCGCGTCTTCTGAGATAGTTTTTTTCACTAGAACTAGGGTTCGAATTAATATTCAATGTGTCGTCATAACCTGTTGGTACTGTACGGCTTGCAAACCATGCAAGCATGACACTTCATTATGTTGTTAGCGTTGTTGTTGTTCGACTGACTGCTGGCAACAACATCGAAATCATTCCATTAGTTTCCGTATATTTCTTTTTGAACTCCGACTTCTAAAAACGTCTCCAAGACGACATAGCCCATCCTGCAAGACAAGCCCTATATAGCTAGGCAGAGGCAGACTCGTTGATTTGACAAAAATTGAAAAGTCATCTTCGAATATCAGACGTTTTCTCTCGAAAACCTCCAATACGGTAAGTTGTGTGGAATCGATTCAGGACCGAGAGTCGAAAGGATGAGCTATTTAAATTTGATTTGAGAAAGCGAAACCGTCGCTGCTACCTGCTGCCGCCAAAAAATCAAAATCACCCAAACGAATGACGGAATGAATGGGTAGAGCGAGTCATTATTCATGGCATCATTCATTGGTTTACGGAAAGAAAAATCCCGTCTTGTATTCTGGGCTACTTTATTTTCATGAATACTTCCCATGGACATGCAACATTTTCTGCGGCGCGTCAGCCAGCATTAGCTACCTAGCTACTACCTGGACTTGGAACAAATACCTTTTTGCTGGCGCCTTTGGATTTTCAAGGAGCCCCTTGGAAGGACGAACGTGTTACTTTGCTCTCTTGTACTAATATTGAAGCTCGTTTCGTACATGGGAACACTTGACGCGTTGAATCAATCTTCTCACAAACACCGAATCTCTTGCTTACCTACAGTCCACGTAGCTACCATTTGTCCTTTCTGGGATTCAACGCAGAGTACAAAGATTGCAAACCAAACTCGTTTTAGGGGTATTTTTCCAAACACTTCTTCCACTGCTGTGAAGAGGGAAAACCAATCTGTTGGTGCACGGTTGGCATATAATAAAAGGACTGTCTTAGATTTTTGCGAAGAAACAAAACACAAAGCAAAAGCGATAGCATCGACTCAAACACAAAAATGGCTGATGAAGATGACTTGGATGCCTTTTTTGATGAAGTTTCAGAGGTAGAGGCAAGTGCGGTACAAGAAGGCAATGGAGAAGAAAAGGAGCAGCCTAGAAAAGAGGCACCAACCGCAGACACACTGGCAGTAACTGCAACAGCATCTGATCCTGCTACTGATTCTACGAATCTTCCACCTGCCAAACGACAGAAAACCAGTAATGCTGCTCCGGTACGACCCAAGGGGGTGGTGGTTGCATCCTCGACATCCGTAGTGCTCCCCTCCAAAGAGCGGGAAGAAAGGGCTGCCGAAGCGGAGTCTATTATAAATCAACAACATCTCCATCAAACGCAGCAAAACCTGCAACAACATCAAATGCAGCATCAACAACAGCATCAGCGCTATAATGACCAACAATCCAAATCCATAATGCCCATCGGACCCATTGGTCCGGCCTTTCCACCAGGGGCATCTATGCCCGCCGCCAACAACCAGGCTTTGCCTGGTGCAGGCACCGACAATAATGCTAGTGGCAAAACTGGAGGCAACAGCAAAAAAAGCATTGTTCGTATGGCCGCGGGTACGAAATGGGTCGACCCGACCTTGGAAGAATGGCCTGAAAATGATTTTCGTATTTTTGTGGGCAATTTGAGCAACGAAGTGACAGATGTACAACTCTATCAACATTATAGTAAATATCCCAGTTTGGCCAAGGCCAAGGTCGTTCGCCACAATAACAATCCCGAAAAAAGCAAGGGCTACGGCTTTGTGTCGTTACTGGATCCTTTGGAATGTGCCCGCGCCATTCGGGAAACAGATCAAACGTGGTTGGGATCACGGCCGATTCGTGTCAAACGCAGTGATTGGCAAGAACGGGATTTTAAAACCGTCAAAAAGAAGCAAAAGAAAGACATGAAACTGCAAAAGCGAATGGGCAAGGGCTTTTGAATCCATCCATCCAAGAGATCGCTTTGCTCAGGTGCAGGAAACAGAGTTCTGCGTGCCTTGATATTTTGTGCAAAGGGGAGCTGTGTCTATTCACGTGTGTGTGACGATCACCTTCGCATCCGGGGTTTCTTTAGATGTTCCAACTTCTAGACTGCGTCACTTGGATATTTAAGTAATATAAAATTTCTGAACCTGGAACTCTTTGCAATCAACTTGTCCCCCTTCAATGTTTGGAGACAAATGGCGGGTCGGGCTGGGCTTCCGTCCATCGTTGCACCTCACAAAGCAGGAAAGATACCAAAGATGCTTTTGTAATGGCAATAGCATTGTAATAGCAATTCCCTACTCGTAGCTGGAGAAGAGATCGTGGCCAGCGGCTAAAAGTATTTTGCCTACGCCATTTCGGTGGGTTTGCTCAACATCATCGCGCCAGGATGGATGGGCGAATCATGACACCACCGCACTGCTAACTCGCATACTAATACAGCACTAGAACCGATAGCAAAATTTGTGAGCACTAGCGCGAGCAACAGTTTCACGAAGCATTCAGTTTTTTATTTACATATTTGTATTTCCCTCTACCAATGATTGTGCATTCCATATTGTGTCAGTAAACTAGGTATTTAGATTTACTTGGGAAGGAAATGATTACTAGAACAAAGAGTTCTCGGCATGCTTTCCGCCCTTTTGCAGAGAGTCCACTAGGATGAACTTTTATGATTTGTACAAAAGTTTTCTATTTACATTTTGTTTGTTGGCTTTATTGCAGCCGACTTGTCTTCTTTTCACAGCGTTCCCGCACCACAATTGCTGGCGAAGACATATTGCACACGAGGCACAGCAAGAACCAGCAAGCTTGTTGTTTGTTTATTTGTAAGAAGGGAATCCTCCAGTATCAGCGCCCTTGTCTGTGGCAAAACCTGTATAGTAAGAAAATAACAACAGAATGAGTTCTGGAAGCCACGACAAAAATTAAAGAGGTGCTCTCGCAATTCGAGAATTTCAAGCTCCTTCAACGCATTCTCCAGAGCATAGAATTCTCAGCAAAGGGCAACCACTGGATCTCCAAGAGGATTTCTCCTCATAAATTAATTCATACAGTTTTGTTGCTGAAAACCTACCTGGAATGGAATTTCCCACGACATCTTGCGTACGACCGTAGACACTTGGAAGGGCGAGACGATCACCGCACTTGTTCTCCATCAAAGGACTGACAGCCGCCGATGGTCCATTGGGGCAGAAAATTTTGGACCTGGAATCATTTTGGGGCACCATTTCTTTCAATTCGGCCCGCAAATCGCGGGCGGATTTGACGGTGATGGCGCCCGAAGCTTGTCGTTCTTCCCAATCTTGTTCGCGATGCGCGTAGGCACTGTACCGTGCCGATGCTTCCTCGGGACTGCCCACCGCAATGGCTCCCACTGTGGCGGCCATGATTCCAAACAAAGCATTACGACGATTCATAATGCTGCTCTCGTCGTTGTCACCCGCTGTAGCTTGCAATGCTGTCATTGTTGTGGACCGACTGACCGAAACGGGAGTCGTAGAAAAGGCGGACGCATCATGGAACTGTGCTGACAAACAAGCAGCCATAAAACAGAGAGCAGCGGAGAATTTCATGTTTTTATTTGTTGAGTAACAACATTAGTAGTGTGAAGGAGAAATAATGTGTGCCACAGAATTTATTTATTTTGAAAGTGCTTGGTTGGTGAAAGCATTCCAATTTATTGACTTGTGACGAGGGCACCAAGAGCCCGAGACATAATTAAGAAAACGACGACCAATAACATGAAGCAGATGTTTTTACAGTCAGTGGATATTACTGTCGTGGCAGCATTTTTTGAAACGTCAGTGGTGATCCAGTTGAACGCCAGTCGACCCATTTGTGGTCTCACTTTTAGAACAACTGACGATTGCAGAACAGACACGAGCGACACTTGGTTGTGATGGATATCCTGTCGATATGCCCAAGAAGTTACTAAAAGAAGCTAGTAATAATCCATCAACATGATGGCACTTACATATTATTATTATCCTACCTATCAGCTACTGTAGTTCGGGTATAGCTGAGTCTCTCGCTGGAAAGGTGTGTTTATGAAAGGTATATGTTGATTTATATGATTAGTATACTATAAGTTACTTTGGCCATCACGGGATATGGATGTGCCGAAGTTACTTCTTGGATAACCTGCATCAAGCCTCTAGATAATAGGATCTGATAAAGATATGGGACATAAGTAGAACACTTGGTGTTTGGCACCAATGAGCCAGCTGTGCACAGAAGCAAGCAAGCTCAAGGCAATGGGTTTCGGCAATCGGTACAGCAGTTGCACTTGATGTTGGGATTCCCGCCTCGACAATCCGCAATCAGGGAGGTGAGACCACCTCCAATTCCACGGCTTTCCAACAAGTCACAAACTTCATTGGGCATCTCGCCAGAGATTTGGCTCTCGTGAATAGTAAAGGCCATCAAGTTCGAATAGGTACCAACTTCGGCTGGGACAGTTCCTGTGAGGGGGTTATCGTGGAGTTGCATAAAGACCATGTTGGGATAGACGCCAATGCCATTGATGGATCCCGTCAGTCGGTTGTTGTTCAAGTCAAGTTGAGTCAAGGTGGACAGGGAAAGCAGTTGGCTGTGCAAAGATCCCGTCAACTGACAAACACAACGGTTCAAATAAAGGGAAGATCATTCCGAGTGTGAGCGACTGATTGAGCAACAACGGTAGACAACTTGGTGCGACATGATCCATGCCCGTTACATACCATGTTGTAGTCCAGATCGAGAAAGTAGAGAGCTGAAAGGTTTCCGATCTCTGTTGGAATCGGGCCTGTGAGTCCGCCGCGCTCCATACCCCAAACCTCCAAACCTTTGAGGAGGCCCATCTCGGTAGGGATGGTACCGACAAGATTGTTCAGCTCTGTAGTAGGGAATATCATGATCAACAATTGAGTTTTGGTGCTGCGCGGGAAACTAGCAAAACGCAACAATCAACGTGACTTACCAAATTCGATTTCTGTCACACAGTCCGAGTCGTCGCAAGTGATTCCAGCCCAGTCACATTCATGAAAGCCGCTGAGAAAACGTTGCTGTCCGTCGAATGGTTCCTCCTGCCCGCAGTCATCGTTGGCGTTTGGGTTGCTGGAGCATTGAAACCAGTTATCCCCACCAGTCGAAAAGTACACGATAGCAAGAACCCAGCGCTGAAGGATCTTGGGAGTGTCCGGACAGGTCTTGCGAGGGTCTTGCGCCAACAACCAACTTGTGGCCTTTCCTTGAGCTGTAGCCATGTTTCTGTTCACACTGGGATCCACCACGGCAGCGTCCAAAATTTTCATAATCTCAATAGTACGCACTTCCGCGGGGATATTGCATCCCTCAACTGTTGGTGCCCCCGTAGGAGAGTCAGTAGTAGGAGAAGCAGACGTAGGTGAGGCAGTTGGAGAGAAGGTCGGGCCAGATGTTGGGCTATTTGTAGGGCCAGATGTTGGACTATCTGTAGGACCCGGTGTTGGGCTCACGGTAGGGTCAGCAATGACTGGGATTGGAATGTCTGGGGATGGTGCAGAACTGGGAGCCACCGTAGGAAGCTTGGACGGGAAGCCACTTGGAAGCGAGGAAGGAATCTCAGTCGGGACAGGCAATGAAGGAGATGGGGCTTGGCTGACGGAGGGGGCCACAGACGGCATCATCGATTCGGTCGGGGAAGCTGTAAAAGTTGTCGGTCCAAAAGTGGGAACCACCGAAGGGGAATCAGATGGCGAAGAAGTTGGTTCATCTGTAATCGCAAGTGTAGGATCCATGGTCTGGTGGTCCATGCTCATCCAGTCATCGATGTTCATCGTTTGCAGCATCTCCATCACTGCAGCTTCTCCGTCATCCTTTTCCGGCATGGCGGTCGCTTCCAGCATGGTGGTCATATCAGGGATTGCTGTCTTTTCCGGCATGGTGGTCGAAGTTGTTTCCATTTGTGTATAGACACGAAGGCTGGCTTGCAAGGTGGTGAAGCCGCCCGATGCTCGTAGGCGAGGGGTGATTTCGCGATGACCTTCACTTTCAGCGGACGCAAGTCCTGTAGGAGCACAGCCAGCAATGGCCATCATAACGGCCAGTTTGTAGACAGTTGGAATTGGACGGCAGAGGACCATCGTGTAGAATTTTATTTCGACGACAAAAAAGGAACTTTGAAAAAGAGGATCAAGATCGAGACGAATTGTTTTCGCGGCTGAGCAGCAAAGTGAATTGTGGGATTGTGAACAAAGTATTGATTCGACGATTTCAACAACAACAGGGCTCGACGCAAAACTCCGCTGATTGTGCGATTCGAATCCCGGGACAAATTATCGATCCCGCACCTCACTCGTTCATTCATTTATGTTTTTTACTATCTATTCGATATATGTAGGTGATAAATCGATGTATCGCGTATAGCACAAGCGTTTGCCTTCCACGGCACGGGCGTTGAATGAATGAATGTAAACCATTCCCGGGTGATCACGTTTTTGGAAAAATTGCCGGTGACTTGAAACATGCAACTTTATCTCCGTTCTGCAGTAGACTAGGCTTTTGTTATTCAGCCTGAGGTGTAACTTACTCAGCAGCCACAATCGCTATCTATGGATTGCCGTACAGTAGATAGGCCAGCTGATCATGCGCGACTGGTACGTCTCTCGCAGAGTCAGGCGTTGGAATCACTCAAGAAGCGAGTCAAATGAATGAAAGTTACACATCTAACCAGCTAGGCGCTACTGGTACTGGTACTGGGACGGAGCACCGTTACTACTAGTCCGTCTCTCCCAGCTAGAGTAAGTGGTTCGAATCATTCAAGAAACGGGTCGAATGGAGTACAGACGCATCTAGCCAGCTAGGCGTTGCGGGGAACTCTCTACCCATCGATGAACTAGGCACTTACTACTAGCTAGCCATCAGTGTGGAGTGCAGACAGTAAACTGCTTCGTGAGCCTTCGTGACTAAGCTATCTCGGCTGCTCGTCTATGCCGCAGGACTTGCATCCAACGAACCTAGAGAAGAACCAATACTAGTACGGTTGGTCGCTGACCGCGGTGGCCTAGTAAAACAGAATCAACTGTTGATATAGCTGTTACTAGCTACAAGAGTACATAGCTAATAGACAGAGTGTCACACTTGCAATTGGGGTTACTAAAATGGAAAGTTATGCTAAATGCAAATGTGCAAAAAGGGTTGGCCGCAAACCCAGAGCAGCAGGCAATCCCCCCATGAGAATCGATTCGGAATTGCTGCGTTTGTATCGTTCGTCGTTGTTTGGTTGTTTATTTTTTGGTTTTTTTTCTAGGAATTTCGGAAAGGTAAATGATGTGTGTATGCATGTAGTGAGGAATATCGATATATGTACGTAGGAGGTGGAAGGAGGAGGGAGGGGAGTTGTTTAGGGTCGTGTTTTTAATAGCACCCGTTGTCTTCCTCACTTGAGAGTTCTTCAGGTGTCACAAGAGACGGGTAAAAGGCCATGGGCGGTTCAGGAGAAAAAGAAACTCGTCGGTGTTTCGACGCGGGAGGGGCGTCGGGTGAAACTAGTCGTAGCGGTTCTTCGGGGGAGAGAGGGGGGGACAAACACCTCATTCGCTTCGTGCATGGTTCATCGAAAGTCTCGGCACCATCAAGGCTGTCGAAAGAACGTTTGCTTGTCATGCCCAATACAGACAAACGTACACAATCGATAGCACTTTGGCCCAGAGCATTCAACCGAGTGTTCTTTTGAACGACGGAGGCCGGGGCCTCGTCTGGTACAATAAAACAATCGCTCATGTCCACCTCAGCCTCCGCGAGTTCATCCAGATTAAAGGAGAAGGATTTGAGTACAAAACAAGGAGCTCCAGGTCCTCCGAAGCGAACCATAGCTCCTCTTCGTACTTTGTGGGGGATTACAACGCCACCCTTGGGTGGAGAAGTAATGCGCTGGCCGTTCACGAAAGTTCCGTGAGCACTGCCGCAGTCAACAATGTAGCAGGACCCGTTCGTGTGGTGGAAAAGAAGGGCGTGTCTGCGAGAAGAAGTACCATGATGAAGTTGAACGTCAGACTGCGGAGAGCGGCCGATCCGGAAGCAAGATTTCGCCGTCAAATCAACACAAGCTTGGCGTCCTAGAGCTTCGCAAACTGGCTGTTGAGGGAACGAGAGCGGGGGGGTAAGCATGACAGTCTAGATAGCAAATAAACCTGTAAAGAAGTCCACACATAAGACATACCTCAAGCCTAGCTTCCCCTCTAGCAGGAACCGCCCATGTTGGAGGTTCATAGATAGGAACCTGTTGCGGTGGTGGTGATTGATAGAGTCCGTTTTCTATTCTTGCCATGGAGGGATTATGTGCCACCATTCTTGCAAGGCCTTGACAAAGGTCCGTCGACGACTTAGAAAGCGTTGAAAGCTTGTCGCTGGAGGGGCCGTTGGTCGATGTTAATGAAGCGTTCAAGTCCGAGGACGACAAATCGCTTAAGGGGCACGGCGCACCTCGAGGCCCTTGACGGTCCACCATGTCGCTGCGAGGGATGCTGCCACATAGTCGAACATCTACCCGAACTGGTGAGAGTGTCAGAGATGATGATGAGTCGTTAGACGATGTCTTCATTATTGTTATTTGAGGTAATGTAGCTTCAAACACGAACACTGTGTGCGGTTCTCGAAATTTGAGGCTTGGAGGGGTCGTGCGGAAGGCACTAGTTTTGTGTGTTGAGGAAGCTTCGGGTGCTAAGAGCCAACCGCTGTTTCAGGGACAACCCAGACAGCTAAATCGAGACTCTGTAATAGTAGTAGAAGCGAAGCAAGAGATTGAGTAAAGCGTATGTTTACCGCAGTTCGTCTCCGAGCACACCGCCATTGTCAACAACAACGAGAAGAAGCACGCATACCAACTCAAGCAGTGACGTCAACCAGCCAATCAGAGCCACCAGATGCGGAGGAGATTCTCTGGCCGTGTCACGTTACTTAAGGGGTGCGACATTGTATAGAGTACTAATTCGAGTCGTAAAGAAACAACCAACAGTCGACCATGGCGAAAACGCCGCTGAGGCGATCGTACCTACTAGCTGTTTGAGGAGTTTATTGCATTCTAATTATCAACGTAAAGAGGTTTTGGATGTTAAATTACAATCCTTGTTCGAGAGTTCCTGACTAATAGTAGTGTTAACAGGTGTGAAATTGAGGAGTTTTGCCACTTGATGTGGTCTAGCGCAAAATTATGTGTAATTACAATTTGGTTTTTAGTGGCCGCCAATGTTTTTGTCTTGTGAGGCGAGAAAACGGAGAACCCTGCTTTCCTGCTTACGTGCGGACTACTCTTTCACTGTGATATGAGAGCCCGGCGTTCATTCACTGTCATGCCGGCGCCAGCACTTACACTCACCGTTATTCACACTCTTCTCGTTAAGAATAGCATTCCGTCAGCACAAGTAATATAGCGGTTTGAAGAGCTCTTCCAGTTTTATACTTCATGTACAGTTTTATCCGTAACTTCCGGTCTCAAGAGAGCTCGTACTTTAGTAAGCCATATGGTTCAATGGCCCCCTAAGTAGACTTTTTGATAATTGCTAGTGCTGCACCGAGTCGATGAGCCAAAAGTTTTTGCCAGTTAGCAGGAATGCCTAATTTATTTTACTCAAAAAGTCGATCTCCAATAAAGTTTTTGTCTTGAATCCGTATAGTGGTAGTTCAGAATGTGTCGTGACGAAAACTTTTTCTTTCAGCAGTGGAGGTGGTGGTTCACTTTACGCGTGGACGGTTGTTCCAGTGAATTATCCAACAATGATGATATCTCGAGCCCTACTTTTAAATTTGTTGCGCGTGCTGAACATCATTTTTGACAGCAAAACGCCTACTAGTAGTAAGTCGTACTCGCTACTAGTACCCGGTTGGTAACTCGCTCCAGGTGCTCCAGCACAGACGCCTACTTCATAGTAGTAAGTGGTAATACTTCGTACGTCGTACCTACTTGTACTAAACCTAGCTACTGGTACCTGGTAGCGACTGGCCGACTGCTACTACTAGCTAGTACAGTGTAAAGTACTGTACGACGTACCGGCGACGTACGCGTACAACTTGATTGGCCGGTCGCAGTTGTTGTCATGACGCATCAATTCTTCCTTTTCTTCCGTTGAACAAACGATGGGACACTGCGAGTCCAAAATAAGTGCAACTAACTGCTGTCCAAAGGCCAAAAGTTGTGGATTCACACAGCTATCCAGACTCACATTATTGACTGATGCCAAGTGGCTGTTGAAACTGTTGAAAACTTTTAGACCTTATCCAAGACCATTCATAGCTTTTCAAACCTTAGTTAAGGTCTTCAGACCATTGATAAGAACCTTTCAAAATGTCACTTGACAGCATGGAGGACACAAAGACTCTTCGGACTTTTTTGAAAGTCTTGAAACCAAAAGCAAGATCATGCCTTAATTGAGAAGGTGTCCACACCTTCATTTATTTTTAATAGCAATGCAGGTGATTGGTCTGAATCACTTAAATGTGGGTCGGAATCTGCCATTTGCAGAAGGCTTGCTCAATTGCATTTGTTGTTCCGTCTCCAGCAAGCGAAGACAGTCCAACACTGTTGTCATCCCAGCAGGAATGTTGCGCGCTTTCTGGAGAGCAGCGATGGCATTTTTTGCTCCAATAATATAATTGAAAAGTACAGATGATGCCATGCTCAGCAAAATATCAAAAAACAATGTGGATCATTTGTCAAGCTGCTGCTTGAGCCCTCACAATCAAATTCAGTCTTTCAAATCTCACACCATGAACTGCACCATCGCTCATCATCTGAGACTTTGATTGACAATCAAAAACTCTTCTCTGTGTCAGAGCACAAAAAAGTGCATCCCTGTGATCAGAGAAGAGTTGTCAAAACTCTTGGCAGATGGACGATTTTGCCCATGATTCAATCGGAGTCACGATGGCGATTCACATCATTCAGACACAAATTGGCCAAACAGATGGTCTCTGTCACAGGGCAAAATCAATCTCGTGCTTTTCTCTGAAATTGTACATGGTTTCATGTTGCGCAGCATGCTGCTCAGTTCCTCCGGTGCCAACAATGTGTTGCGTCGATGATCATGATGACTGGGAAAGAAAAGAAGCATTCATTTGGATCTTCTGAGAAGACATGTCATGTGCGGTTCTGCGAACGATGGCAGTGAATTGTCAGGCAGAGCCACAGCCACTGCAGCAGCTCAAGTTTGCAGCAACAAACTTCCATCACTAGCACCAAAGCTGCAGCAACTGCAGCGATGCCACTTGAGAATCTCGCGAGGCGTTTCATGATCTCCAATCAAGCCTTTGAAGGAGAATTTGACTTGCGTCGAAGTGTGATCAGCCGGATCACTGCATGGGTTGACAGCAGCAAGATCTTCTTTCTCAATGCTCTTGACTGGTTCTGGGACCAATGGGAGAAGTTTGTTGCTGGTGTTGCCAAAGTCTTTGGGAACAGAAACTTTCATGGTTGGACAGACTCAAAGTGGGGGGGGGGGATGTTTTGCAACACAACGATTTGTGGTTTGATGTGAAAATGCAATGCGCTGAAAGCTGCAGGCCTTTTGAGTTGTTTGTGAATGAAATCACAAGCTTCAGAATGAAGCTGAGATGAATGTGATGTTTGAGAGAGGTTTGGCTCAAGATCCCTTGGTGCAGTCCTCTCTCTGCTGAGATGAACAATGCCTCTGCATGAAGAATCGGCGTGCCAGTTGTGCAGTTTGTCATGACTTTGTTTGTGACGACAGCTCGTGTCATGACGATCCAGAACAAAACGTGTTCCAATCGCATGCGTCGGACATGACGGTCCAAAAGACACAGCCGTTATGCCCCGCAGACAAGCGTCTGCTGACGATGGTTCCGTCGTTGCTCTTCTGAGCAAGCTTCTTCACTGCGTTTGAAGGACAGGGCTAGCAACAACTGGTCCCAGGCTCTGAGAAGCGCATCTTCCATGAATGAACGCCGGATGAATGAGTCCCGCATGAGGGCGCTCTGTTGTGCTCCCAATCACAGGCAATTTGGGGCATTGCACAATCATCAGCATTGGATTTGTGACAAGAAAGGCAAGAAATGCATGGGCAATCACATCATGGCTGCTCATCCTGACATGATCATGAGCAACAAGAAGCCCATTGATTGGATGCGATTTGGTTCCTCTTTGGAGACACAATTGTGGATTTGGAAGCGACAATGGTGGACCCATTGGCACTTGTTGTCTGCATTCTTCCAAAATGTCAAATTGTGAGATGAAACATTTCTGCAAGAATCTGGTAGCAACTGTTGACAAGCGTCATTTGATCACACCAATTTCACCCCTCTGCTGGTGTTTTCCTGTGGAGTTGTGCGCCCAGCAGTGCAACAATGGACTTTTGCATTGTCAAACAAGACTGGGTCTCATCTGGGGGACTCACATGTCCGTCCGTCGTCCAGAGAATGACCTCTTTTGTCTCAGTTCCAACCGTCATTTGAGCTGATTGTTTTTTGTTTAATCAAATTTGTTCACCGGTGTTTGAGGATTTTGACACTGTTTGTTTTTTCGTTAATTGCACTAAAAGCGAACAAACAGTTCAACGGTCAGAATTCCCTAAATAAAATCGTCGCCAAAATTGGTTGACGGACGGACGTGAGTCCCCTTGATGAAGACCCAGTCTTTTTGTTGTTGTTATTTTTAATGATCCAACTTCTCATAGTTGACTCGGCATCAAGAGCGCAAAGCAATGAAGTTCAATGTGTGTTTCGGGCTTCTTTTTGTCTCCGAATTTGTATGGATTTGGCAATTCATTAAAGAGCTGCACTGGACCGGTGCTAAAGTTCATGTGGTATGAATTCACATTGCACTGCGCTGCAGCAGCAAAAGGACTTTGACACATAGGATGTTGTCCTGTGTGAACTTCAGTGCCGGTCCAGTGCATTGCATTGCGCTGCAGCAGCAAAGGGACTTTGACACATAGGACATTGTCCTGTGTGAACTTCAGTGCCGGTCCAGTGCATCCTCCCCCATGATTTGCACTGTTTCACTGTAGAAATCAGCTCATGTTTGTGATAGAAAGGTGCTAATGTTCATGTTTGCTACCAGGCAGAGGCCATGTGTTTTGCTTGCCGGATCGCTCGCCATCAGTCGCGCTGAGGCGTTTGTGCTGCATTTGATTTGCCGTGATTCATCGGTTGCCAGCCGGTTCAACGGTTTATGACATTGGACCATTTTGTGCCATTTTACTACACATTTTGTTACGTAGTAGAAGCCCCCAGTCACCTACTACTGTCATCGTGTGCTTCAAGTCACACGGCATTTGAATGTCGCACTCAGCACACGCGCGCCAGCGTGGATCCATGTCATGCACGCAATGCGTCCGTTGACATGGTCAATTCAATCGTGCCTACGTGATTTCATCGGTCTTTAATCGTGTTTCCATGACTTCGTGCCGACGCAATTTCATCGGTCTGACCTGTTTGCATGTGGGTCGAGTCCTGCAGGATTCCAGCAGAAGCCCAGCAGGAGGGTTTTCCTCTGAATGATCGAACGAACACCACACTAAAGACCGATGAAATTGCGTCGGCAGAGCAATGCGCACGATTCAATTGACTACGTCAACGGACGCATTGCGCATGTTACGTAGATCCACACGGGCGCGCGTGTGCTAAGTGCGACATTCAAATGCCGTGTGACTTGAAGAACATCCAAATTTCCCTTAGCAAAGCCAGACTTCCTCTTGCCTTTGCCGGGCACAACCTTGGTTGCGTAGTGCAGTGTGACGATTGGTTGCAGTTACATGAAGCTTTTTGCCGGTAGAGCAGACACTGCGTAGTGTCTGCTCATCTACCGTCCTTATAACGCTTTTCCAGTTATGCAAATGCAAGTAAAAATGTTCAATTTATGATGTCATGCACTAGCTCAATGAGTGCTTCGCTCTCCAGGGTTAAGGCTATGATCGAAGACATGACATGTGAATCTTTGGCCAGTGCCAAGTGGGACTTGCTTCCACCTGGGACTAATCACACTTTCCAGGACCTACCAGTGATCTGAAGAGCTACCTCTCTTCTCACTTTCTTTGGATTCCTGCCTTTGGCTGATCTCTTCTTTTCTTTGGATTCCTGCCTTTGGCTGATCTCTTCTTTTTCTCTCACGGGGGGGGGATTTCAGCCACGGGGAGCATTGGTCCAGATCGTCATGTCAAAAAATGGCACAAAAGGGTCCTAGTTAATGCGACAGCATTAGGATCACCATGGCAATTGAGACATTTGAATGTCTAAGTGCGAAAGTTTGCTCGTCTCCGCCCTGCTCTGGACTGCTGAAGCTGCGTGCTTGCGAATGCGGATTGTTTGGGCCACTCTTATTTGGATGGCCCAGTTTGTGACTTGTTTCAAGACTCAAAGTTATCAATGGAAGCAGCTCCGAATCCTAAAAGGGATGAAGAGCTCACTTGTTTTGATCTCAGATTGAAACATGCCGCACTAAGTTTTTAGTGCCCTTTGAAAAGTTTGATACGCATTTGTAAGAATCCGAAGCCACCCCTCCCTTTTGTCAACATGTCTCAGCCTACTATTCCCAAAGTCGAAACGGTGTCCAAAGAGGACAACTTGACTCCCATTCCTGAGTCGATCCCTGTGTCAAAAATGGAAGTGCTCATGCGGAACTTAGTTGGTTCGGAAGAAGGCGTCACGCCTCCTGTCGCGGCTCCCCCCGCGACTTCCCCTGAGGGAAGCGAACTGACTATGAGTAGTGGATTTCATGTTGTGGGAGGAAGTGACTTTGGAGAGCACAAATCGCCTACGAGTGGGTCGGGCGGTGGCAAGTTAACTTTGGTGTCTACTGAGTGGATGGGATCCAAGTGCCAAGGAAAGATGGGTGTCACGGGAGAACGCATCTGCACTAAGGACAAGGAAGTGTGTCCTACCAAGGCCCACCAGACTAACAAGACCAATGAGCTGGTCCAAGGACACCTTTGCATCCCTGGATTTGGCTCGTCCATCTTCATTAGTCCCGCGGTGTCGCACAAGGCCTTGCTTTGTCTCGATGGTCTTGACGCTCACGAACTCTTGGGACAGAACCATGCCACTGAGGAGTGGATCCGCATCTTCAATCAAGTGGTGTTGTCAAAAGAATGCCACGACATTGTAGCTGCCCCCACCCCAAAGTCAGGAACGGGTGTCCCTAGTGTTTTCAGAGAGGGACTGTTGCCTCTCCGCGTCAACACTGAGTTTCTCGAAGACGATGATGAAGAAGAGGAAATCCCTACCATTGGTTCTCCTTCCCTTCCTCCGGATGTCTTTCTCGGCAATGCCACTGCCATCGACTCGTTGGAAGATGGCACTCTCCGGTCCATTTTAAACGATCACAATTACAAGTTCAAACAAGTTGCCACGGACTCCCGTCATCTCTTGAAGAGTTTTCAGATTCAGAGTCTCATGGTAACCGAGTTGCGGAGCAAAGTTGAAAGCCTCGCCGACAACTTCAATGCTCACCCTTTGGTGGAAGAACTTCTTGGACATCGTCCTGAGGCCTTCAGGGGATTGTCGGTGTGGCAAAGTGTTGAAGCAGCAGCCTCATCAACTTTGGGAGAAAGTTCCCCTGGAATCGAAGCTTTGGCCGCGGCGGCTAACACCTTGTTTGGAAAAATCAAGGGCCTTGAAGCAAAGGTGAAGGCAAGGCCTGCCCCTGTTATGGTTCAACCTGCTTCCCACACGGGAGGACTCCAGCTGGAGACAGACCAGCTTGTGTCAAGGCTGACTATCATGGAGGAACGGGAAAGGCAGGCTAGCCTCACCTTGCCGGATACCCTCAGCAAGCTTGGAGCGTTGGAACGCGGTTTCGCAGAGTTGCGGAAGCAAGTCTTTGGGAACAGCGTGTTCTGTTTCAATGGAATGCATTTCGGTTCTTATCAAGATGTTCTTACCCATCTGGGTGACTCGCTTCCGGGGTGCAGCATTGGTTGGTTTCTTGATTTGCATGGGGCCTTGTCCCAGATTGGTGAAGTGTTTTACGAAGGATGAGATTGCACCTCGGTGCTTCATGCGTCAGCCAGAGTCCAATCCAGTGCTCTTGAGACCACTCTCATGGGAGACATGAAGTGCCGAGGCATTCGCTACTTCTATGACGCTCAGATGGGAAAGAAGGGTTCAGTCACCCCGGACCAAGGTTTCGGTTTTCGGTTAAGCACCATGGAAAAGTTCAGCGGTGGCAACGGTGCGCCTGAACGAGCTGAAATCTCGTCGCATGTGCAGAGGTTGGTCAGCTCTATTCAAGGTTCCATCACTGGCACGGATATCTGTGCTCAGCTTGTTCACAACATGAACAACAAAACCCAGTCTCAAAAGGAGGTGATGCTGCCGTTCATGGAACAATGGCACGGCGAGCTAATGATGCAATGCAACTGCGCCACGAAGGAAGCTTGGACTTTTATCGGCCAATGTGTTTGTGCTATGTTAGATCACTTGACTCCTCCCCGCATTCTGGTCAGCCACTACCAAGAATGGAGGACGCCTGAGAACAAAGCAAGAATTATCTGGGCAATGATGCAAGTCCACATTCGGATGGACGAGATCATTGCGGCCCGTTTCAAGTCCCATCCCACCATCACCACAGTGATGTCCAACTTCATCATGAAGACGAGAGTGTCGGAAACGGTGGTGACCGACCTCTCCAAGAAGATCAAGGATGCGGCCAATGTCTCCCTGAAGGTGGCAGCACTGGAAGCGGAATTTAAGGTCCTCAAGGCTTCGATGAAGAAGAAATAGGAAACCGGCAGAGTCAGCTGTGGGCATGATTCTGGTGAAACTGGAATCGGCGTCGCTGGCTTTAGCCTGGTGTCTGACCACAAATCCTCTCCTTGTCTTAGGAGTTCGCGGTTCTCTCTTCGAGGAGTTGAATCTGGCACTCTCAGCACTGAGGTGCCGGACTCTCTGGTTCAGGTGGTCCTTCTGCTTGATCCCCTTAACCCAGATTGGCTGTTAGCTTGTTTGGGTTGCCGATGGATGAACATCTCCACTGTGTTTGTCGACGGCCCGTGTTCTGAAGAACTGCAACAAGTGCTGACCACGTCCACTGTCCTCTTCACTGAGTGGGAACGGCGCAAGGACATTCTGGTCCCTGCCACCGGGCTTCCTCTCTTGTTGTTGAGCAACAAACGTGTGTCGTCCACTGCAATGGGGCGGTGCGAGCGGTGCGGGGTCCAGCTCTTGGTGTCTTCACGGGGCTTTCGGAGTCTTACTCCACTGTGGCATTGTTACTCTGCACCCATCTCACACGCGGATGTGGGAGGTGTTGCCACTGCGGTGACTCCATTGTTTTGGGCACATCCTGGTGTCAACACTGCGAGCTTTCTGCTCCAAACTGTTACTCCTCGCGACCTCAGCACTATTCTTGAGTGCGGAGCCCAAGTGACGGGTCCGATGAAGATTCCTGCCGAGTGTCCTTCTTTACGAGCAGCAAATTTGGGATCTTTGGCTTTCCCAATCTATCATGGGAATGGCCTTCTGCCGGCGTTGCCCACGTCAGCAACAAAAATTGTGGCTCCGAATCAACGGGTGCGCAAAGGTTTTTGGGGAGTCCGAACCTTGACCAACACAGAGTTGGGACACGCCTATGACATAGGAGATCGCATGTTGAACTTTGTTCCCATGGTTTCAAAGTTTGCACTCCTCTGGCTATCCTGAGGGTGTTTCTCAGCGTGGTGGCAGACACTGTTACCGGGGGGGGGGGGTTTCCTTTTGGTTCACTAGCAAACGCGGGTCTGATCGAGTGACAACAAACAAGGAAGATGACTGTGAGAAAGGAGGAAAGGCATCACCGTTTAAACGGAGAAAACGCGAAGCGATCGTCACGGCGCCGCAAGAACGAACGGGTGATGGAGAAGCATGTGATTCTGTTATGAGTTTCAGAGAAGAAGGCGATTCACCTCAAGCTGGTTCCAACGCTTCGTCGGCGGGAGATGTTTCAATGTTATGCCCCAACGACTGCGAAGCAAATTCCGTCCCCTTACAAATGCACTGCGCTAAAAGCTACAGGCCTTTTGAGTTGTTTGTAAATGAAAATTATAAGCTTTAGAATGAAGCTAAA
>ENA-ORBV01005823-ORBV01005823.1-microbial-mat-metagenome-genome-assembly--contig:-NODE-5823-length-22292-cov-4.341481_pt1 | contig 22292 bp, 28 predicted proteins | sample MGYA00237777_ERZ505514 | MGnify/ENA primary metagenome ERZ505514 (study PRJEB26160, sample SAMN06269048) | microbial mat metagenome | isolation source: Oligotrophic lake microbial mat | place... | reverse complement strand
GTATAGTGAAATACCTGAATTTCTCCACAATTGCGAATTGCAGGGAGGAGAATATCCTAACGTCTCCATCCCGGCGTTCAGCTGGGGGTGCCTTGGTGGCGGGTGCGGCAGCACCCCTGGCCCTCGCCGAGAGCGGGTGGGTCCGGGACGGTACGGGTTCGTGGCGGGCCGGATTGCGGAAAGCGCGGGGCGCACCGCCCTGCGGAGGGACGCGATCCTGCCCGGCCAAAGAAGGCGCGCCGAGGGAGGGCGGGCCGCGCCCGCCCTGGCCCCTTCACTTCCCTTCAGCACCGTTCGTCAAACAAGTGCAAGGGATCGTCACCCAACATGGGCGGAGACAACAACTCCGTGGCGAGAGCCATAGAGCCCGCCCGGCAAAGGCCGGGGGCAACACCGCCGCCCGTAAATCAAAGCTTCAAAGAGCAGAATAGTGCCGCTCACGCGGAGTGACGGTACAATTGAAAAAGCGCGCTATCTCTTCGCGCGTCGCCTCAAAATCCCGCCCCGCAAGGTCCGGGAGCCGCGCGAAAGCGCTGTCATAATCATCCATCTCGATACAGGCATCTGCGCCCGAGGGCTCAAGCCGCAGGCAGCGGTCCGGTCCCAGCAGCAGTTTAACCTGCGCCGTCGCATTGTCGCTGGTCAGGAACATCGCCGCTTTGATGGCTTCCCGCCACGCCACCAGCCCCCGGAACACGTCGGGCTTACTCAGCTCGAACGGCGCATTGCCGGTGCCGATGCTGAAAATGTCGATCTGGTCGAAGGCGAGATCGTAGGCGGACAGCGCATCGACCACGGCGACCATCACCGGGTTGTTCGCCCACACGCCGCCGTCGATGAAGATGCGCCCGCTCTCCTCATGCTCAAGGCCCTTCAGATAGGTGGGTGCCGCCGACGTTGCCCGCGCCACCTTCCACATCGGCGTCAGGTGATCGTTCCTGAAATCAGCATGATGATCGGTCTTGAAAACCGCGATCTCCGTCTTCGGCATCATGAAGGCCGGAATGACAAGTCTCGCCGACGACTGTCCCAGCAGGTGCTCGCGAAAGCGCCGCTTGAGAGCCGCATCCAGTTCTTCATGGTTGAGCTTGGGACCGAAAGCCCAGTTCCAAAGCTGCCGCGCCTTTCCTGACAGGCGCAGCGGAAGTGGTGGAAAAATCTTGCGGCCATCATCGCGGTAGAACGCGACGATATCGGCGGTCGAAATCCCGAGGCCGAGCCCCAGCGCGATGATCCCACCAGTCGATGTGCCCGCGATCATGTCGAAATAGCGCGCCAGGTTCTCGCCCCTGCCGAACTCCTCCTCGCAACGCTGCAAAAGGGCCGCCGTGTAGACGCCCCTGATGCCGCCGCCATCGAGCGACAGAATCCTGAACGGCTTTTCCTTCGGCCAAGGCTGGCGCACACGCCGCACCGCAAGACTGTTCGCGCGGCGGTCAGTGAACATCAGCCAGTATCTCCTTCACAGTCCGGGCCTCAGCGGCATGCATCCGCGCGACGCTTTCATAGCCGACACCTGGAGCGAGCCATTCGCCCGTCAGGTGCCACAGCTCGTAATAGGCGAGCCACTCGGCCGTCCACGGCAATGTCGTCGCCGCGATCAGGTCGGCAGGCGTCCACTCCCTGCCTTCAGGATCGAACAGGCAGAGCCCGGACTGTTCCGGCTTCTCGGCAAAAAAAATCAGGTGTGGAATTTCCGCGAACGTGCCGCCGGGCCGTGGCTCCAACTGCGGATCGTCGATCATCACATAGGGCAGCGACATCACCACCGGCTTCCAGATGATGGACACCGTGTAGAACCGCGCCTTCGGCCTGAGAGGTCCGATCCAGATCAGCGTGCCGTCAGCCAGCTTCTTGCCGTTGAAGTCAGGCCACTGCGTGGCCATCGCTTTCAACTGCGCATCGGACGAGCGGCGCTGCAACGCGCTATTCCTCATCCTCACCGCCGACTATGACGGGATGGAAATTGTGACGGGGCACTTCCCGCAGGCGCTCAGGGGCGGCGACAATCGCGGGCGCAAAGATTGCCCCGGTGCGCGGCTCGGACAGCACGACGGCGGGGCTGCTGCGTCGATCATAACGCGCTGCGAGGGCGTCGCGCTGTTCCTTGCCGACCCCCTCCCCAAACAGCTCGTCAATGGTCTTTGCAATCTCGGCAAGCGAGGCTGTCGCCATGTGACTGAGCCGGTCGGCAAGATATTCCAGCTGCTCCGCGAGCCCCTTCATATCCCTGACCAGCGCGTCCGCACGCGGCCACCGGTCATTGATGAGGTCGGGCCGGTAGGAGGGGTTTTCCTCCTGCGGGCGTGTACCGTCGGCGAGATGATGACGGAGAATTTTAGCCGTCGATTCGGCCAGAGCGTAAAGCTGTACCGACAGACCCTGCGGGAAATAGCCCACGTCACCCGCCCGCTTGGTCAGGTAGATCGACGGCGGGCGCGGCAGTGGCGAATCCTCGTAGCGCAAATTCAGAAAGCGCTTGAGCAGTTTCAGCGCGACAGCCTCCTGCGCATCAAGGGCGCTCGGGATAACGGGCGGAAGATCGTGCTGGTCTGCCTTGGCGACTACTCGCCCTTCCTCCTCGTCAAGAACCATGAGGCGGCTCTTCGAGAGGGTCTCGCGGTGACGGCGCAGCTGTTCGATAAAGAGCGCCTGGCCGATGCCAACCTGTCCCCGGAACCAGCCGGTGAATCCCCAGGGGTTGGACGGCACCCGCGCGTCGGGTCCGCTGTCCGGCGAATGGAAGATTTCACCCGCCCGCTCGACGGCGAGCCGTTCGCGCCTGTCGAGGATCGTCACGTCCATGTGCATGAAGGGGAACTGCAACTGGACGCAGCGCGTGCAGCGCACGATTTTGACGACACCGGAAAATCCCTGCAGGGCCTCTTCCAGCAGGTCGAGCGCGCAGCTGTTGTCCCAGTGGTCCGGCACATCGATTTCGACAATGGCATCCACGTCGAACCGGTCGTCCTCCGTGCCGCTGACGATAGTGGTGCTGGTGGCAATCGAGCCCTGCGCATAGATGCGGCTGACCCCGTCCACGAGATAGATGGCGAGCGGGCTCCCGGAACGCGCCAGATGCGTCTTCAGACGCCGGTAACGGCTTTCGGCAACTCGGCGGTCGCGCGGGCTCAGCTCGATGAGCGCCGCAATATCGAGGAGGACCTCGTCGAGGGTATCGGTGTTCCTGAAAGGGTCCGCCTCGGCCATCGCTGTCTATCCTTTGAACTGAATGTTGCTCTCCACATGCCGCTGACGACATGAGACGACCGCGCCGGATCGGCGCGGTCGTCGGTCTCACCCCTTGGGCGGGTTCGGGTCGCGCCCGTGGCTGTCGCTCTGGCCGATCCGGCCATCCAGATTGTGGATGCGCAGCTCGGTCTGCTGGTTACGGCTGACCTGCCGCCCGTAATCGACCGCCTCCTGCTTCGTGTCGAAATGACCGGCGGCGCGTTCAGCGCCACCCCGCTTGACGTCCCAGCCGCCCTTGTTGCTGGAAACCACATGATGTGTCTCAGGGCCACGTCGTGCTACCATATTTCGATCTCCTTCGGAGTGAATGAATCAGAAGTACGTCTACTCCGAACATTCTAGGCAGGCTAGATACGCGTTGTCAAGCATCTCCCGTATTGCTACTCTGAACTTACCAGAACACGGGAGACAGAATTTGACCACGCCCCTCGGCGACAAAATACGGACCCTGCGCAAAGCGAAAGGCTACACGCTCGAAAAACTGGCGGAGCTGGCGGAGTCCAGCAAAAGCTACGTCTGGGAGCTTGAGAACAAAGAGCCGCCCCGCCCGTCGGCGGACAAGATCGCCAAGATAGCCGCTGTCCTCGGCGTCACCGCCGACTATCTGATCGATCCGTCCGACAAAGTGCAGGTCGAGGATGCAACCGATACGGCGTTCTTCCGCAAGTACCGCAACATGGACCGCGGCACGAAAGACAAGATTCGTCGGATGGTCGATCTCATGGGTGACGACGAATGACAGCCCCTTTCACCGCAGAGCGCTGGGCTTTCGAGATTACCCATCTGCTGAACGCGGTGATGGGCGGCGAGCAATTCCCGATCGATATCCCGATGATCGCGAAGGAATACACGGCAAAGAAGTGGCCCGACGACCCCATCATCAGCGTCAAGGGCGACAATCTGCCGAAGTTCGACGGCGCGCTGTTCAAGGCTCCGGCTGGGAAGAAGGGCTGGGGAATCATCTACAACAGTTCGATGGCATCGTTCGGCCGCATCAACTTCACGCTGGCGCACGAGTTCGGCCATTACCTCCTGCACCGCATTGCGTACCCTGACGGCTTCTATTGCAGCCAGGAGCAGGTCGCATGGGATTCGGAATACGGCCAGCTTGAACACCAGGCCAATGTTTTCGCCGCGAACTTCCTGATGCCGCTCGATGATTTCAGGCGTCAGATTCCTGAGCGGGCGAAGGTCGATCTCGACATAATCTCCCACTGTGCAGACCGCTACCGGGTGTCGTTGATTGCAGCGGTCCTGCGCTGGCTCCACTACACCACCAAACGCGCAATTCTCGTGGTGTCGCGGGACGGCTATATCCTGTGGGCTCGGTCCAGTGCGTCTGCCCTCAAGACGGGCGCGTATTTCAAGACCAGCGCCGGCCCGATCGAAATTCCGGCGGCGTCACTGGCCGCAAAACAAGACCTTCTGATCGATGGCCGAACGGGCGTAGACCATGATGCCGGTGCCTGGCTGCGGGAACCGGCGCGCGAGATGACGATCTTCGCCGAGCAATATGACTTCGCTATCTCTCTGCTTCTGCTCGAAGACGCTCGCCCATCTGCAATGGACGACGCTGAGCCTGAACTGGACGCCTACGACAAGATGGTGCCGGGAGAGCGCAGGCGTGAGTGGTAAGGCAGCGCTCGACCGCGCCTTCGCCGAACTGCGCCCGGAAACCCGGATCCCTGAAGAGTAGATCGCCTCCTTCCCCAGCTTGATGCGCGAGAACGTCAGGAACGGCCCGATTCCCTTCCGCCGCGCCTATCTGCGTGCTGTCATCGACCAAGTCGAAGTCGATGACGGAAATCCGTATCCACGGCAGAAAGTAAGTTCTGGCGCGGCTGGTGATGGGCGGCGGGGCCACTCCGGCAGGAGTGCTCAGTTTTGTTCGGAAATGGCGCGGCGTTGAAAGTTGCATTCACGCCACAACCTCAATGAGGTTGGCGCACCCGACACGATTCGAACGTGTGGCCTCCACCTTCGGAGGGTGGCGCTCTATCCAGCTGAGCTACGGGTGCATCAGAATTTTTTCTAGCCCGACCGACCTTTGACGGTCAACGGATTCAGACGACTTCAATCGCATGGCTTCGGTCAGGTTTGTTAAGCCGGTTCATATTCCTGCCTTACGCCAGCCTATCCGCTCCTTCGCTACCGCACGTCCCAAGCTGCTTACGCGGTGCTTACGCGAGTTTGGCTTGGCTTTTCACGGTACACTTCAGAGTTTATAACACATTGACCTTTCGGCCTTTTTTCCTTTCCATTGTCTTCGCTAGCCCCTTGACGTCAGCCTTCGGAGGGCAGCGCTCTATCCAGCTGAGCTACGGGTCCAGCGCGGCGGACCATAGCGGAGGGGGCCGGGGGGTGCAACGCGGCGCCGGAGGCACTTCTGTCCGCCATCCGCCCGTCCTCCTGGCCGGTTAAGCGTGCGCCGTTGCGGTCAGGCGGTCGACGGCGGCGATGCCGATCGCCGACAGGACGAACAGGGCGTGGATGATCACCTGCCACATGACGCCGGCTTCCGTGAAGGTGGCCGTGGGCGTGCCCAACGCGCCCGCCTCGATGAAGGTCCGCAGCAGATGGATCGAGGAAATGCCGATGATCGCCATCGCCAGCTTGACCTTCAGCACGCTGGCGTTGACGTGGCTCAGCCACTCCGGCTGGTCGGGATGGTTCTGGAGCTGCATGCGCGACACGAACGTCTCGTAGCCCCCGACGATCACCATGACCAGGAGGTTGGAGATCATGACCACGTCGATCAGGCCGAGGACGATCAACATGATCTGTTGCTCGCTGGCGGCGAAGCTGTGGAGGACGAGATGCCACAGCTCCTTGAGGAAGAGAATTACATAGACGGCCTGCGCAACGATGAGGCCGAGGTAGAGCGGGACCTGCAGCCAGCGTGAGGCGAAGATGAAGCGGGGCAGGGGCCGCAGGGCGCGGGGGTCTTTCGGGAATTCAGGTGTCGGGGTGGTCGGCGTCATGCGGTCACTCGTCTCCTGGAAGTCTTGCTTTGGCGTCGCGGCCGGCCGGCTTGTCCGTACCGGGTGCCGTGATTTGCCGGTCTTTCCACCATTTCGCAAGGTGCCAGTTTGTGAGCCGGGCGGCAGATCGGTATAGAAGCGCAAACAAACCGTGAGGAAACCGTCATGTCGCCATCCAACCGCCGTGCTTTCGTCCGTCACTCCGCCGCCGCTGCCGTGCTTGTCGCATTCGGCGCATCGGGACGTGCTGGTGCGCAGGCAACCCAGCCGCTGGACGTCGTGAAGATCATCACCGGCTTCCCGCCCGGTGGCACGTCCGACACGCTCTGCCGCAGGGTCGCCGAGGGCATCAAGGGAACCGCCTACACCAAAACGGCATTGGTCGAGAACAAGCCGGGCGCCGGCGGCCAGATCGCCGTGCAATCGATGAAGGGTGCGCCAACCGACGGCAGCGTCATCCTGCAGACGCCGGCCTCGATGCTGATGATCTACCCGCACATCTACAAGAAGCTCGCCTACGATGCCTTCGCCGATGTGACGCCGATCGCGCTCGCCTGCACCTTCGACTTCGGCTTCTGCGTCGGTCCGGCAGTGCCCGACAGCGTGAAGAACATTTCGGAGTTCCTGGCGTGGTGCAAGGCGAACCCGGACAAGGCCAACTACGGCTCGCCGGCGGCCGGCTCGGTGCCGCACTTCATCGGCGTGTTGCTGGGCCAGGCGGGCGGCATCGAACTGAAGCATGTGCCCTATCGTGGCAGCGCGCCCGCCGTTCAGGATTTGGTTGCGGGTCAGATCCAGGCAGTGTCGGCCCCGGTCGGCGAGTTCACCCAGCAGGCCAACGCCGGCAAGATCCGCTTCCTTGGCGTCTCGGGCGACAAGCGCAGCCGCTTCGCGCCCAACGTGCCGACCTTCGCCGAGCAGGGCTACAAGGACCTGGTGTTTTCGGAGTGGTTCGGCTTCTTCGCGCCGGGCGGCACGCCGGCGCCGGTGGTGATGCGCGCCAACGAGGCGTTCCGCGCGGCGCTCGCCCAGAAGGACGTGGTCGACGGTCTCGCCGTGATGGGCCTCGAAGCCAAGTCGTCGACGCCGCAGGAGCTCGCGACGCTCCTCAAGGAAAGCTACGACCGCTGGGGCCCGATCGTGAAGAAGATCGGCTTCACCGCGGATTCCTGATCGACTGCATGCCTGTGAGGCCGGCGCGCGGGACTTCGGGCGCCGGCCTTTTTTCTTTCTAGACTCCACGTCGATGGAATTGCGACCCGCCGTACGATTGGTCGGTCGGCACGATCTCCATGAAGCTCACGTTCATGCGTTGCGGCGAGCCCAGCACGAACATGACGGCTTCGGCGATGTCCTCGGCCAGCAGGCTTTCGTAGCCTTCGTAGAAGCGCCGGCGGCCCTCGTCGCGATCGTCTAGCAGGGCGAGGTGCGCGCCGGTCTCGACCCGTCCCGGGGCGATCTCGCTCACGCGCACGCCCGAGCCGTGCAGGTCGAGCCGCAGCGTCTGGCTGAGATTGTGCAGTGCTGCCTTGGTCATGGCGTAGACCGGCATGCCCTGGATCGCCCAGGTGGCGGCCATCGAACTCAGGTTGACGATATGGCCGAGCCCGCGCGCCCTCATGCCGGGTACCATGGCGGCGAGGCAGTTGAGCGTGCCGCGCATGTTGACGTCCATCAGGGCGTCGATGTCGTCGGGCGCGGTCTCCCACGAGGCGGTCGACCGCGCGAAGGCCGAGGCGTTGTTGACCAGGATATCGGCGTCGAGCGAACCCAGCGCCGACAGCACGGCGTCGCGGTGGGAGATGTCCATCGCCAGCGGCCGGCAGCCGGTCTCCTGCGCCAGGCTGGTGAGGTCGTCGGCGGATCGCGCGACGGCGTAGACCTCGATGCCGCTGATCCGGAGCTGCCGGACGGTCGCGGCGCCGATGCCGCGGCTCGCACCGGTCACGACGGCGGTGCGATAGCGATCCAGGGACATGGCTTCTCCTTTGCGCGGTGCCGGTCGATCGTTACATTGCCGACCATAGCGCATCGAAAGGCGGAGCGAGTTATGGCCAAGAACCTTTTCCCCGACGGCACCGAGGTCGCGGGGTTCTACGTCCGAACCATCAGGAGCGGACCGTTCGTCTTCGTCTCGGGCACGACGTCGCTCAACGCCAAGGGGCAAGTGCAGGGCAAGACTGCCGCCGAGCAGACGACGATCACCATGCGCAAGATCGAAGCCGGCCTGAAATCAGCCGGCGCCCGCCTGGCCGATCTCACCCGCACGACGATCTACGTTACGGACATCCGCGACATGGCGGCCGTCAGCAAGGCTTTGGGCAAATCCCTCAAGGGATCGGTCGTGACGTCGACGCTGGTCGGCGTGACGGCCCTTGCCGTGCCGGGGCTGCTGGTTGAAATCGAGGCGACGGCCGTCGTCGAGCGCTGAGGGGGAATTGCTATGATCGAAGTGAAAACTATGGCCCTCGGCCGGCGGCAGGCGTTGGTGGGCGCGACCGGCGCGGTGTTTGTGGCCTCTCCGGCGCTTGCCCCCATTGCACAGGCCCAGGAGCGGGTGAAGTCGGGGACGGTCAATATCGAGCAGCTGCAGGTCGCCTTCATCGGCAGCGGCAATGTGGGCGGCGGCACCTTGCATTTCCACGGCAAGAGCTACCGCTTCTCGATCGGCGGCCTCGGCATCGGCGGTTTTGGCGTCTCGAAGATGGAGGCCTATGGCGATGTCTACAATCTCAAGGAGCTGCGTCAGTTCCCCGGCCCGTATGGCCAGGCCCGCTACGGCGCCGTTGCCGGCGACAAGGGTGGCGGCGAGATGTGGCTCGAGAATCCCAACGGCGTGATGCTGAGCCTGAAGACGCGGCGCCAGGGCCTGGCCGTGTCGCTCGGCGCCGATGCCGTCATCATCGATTTCAAGTGAGCGCGGAGATGACGACTATGGCTAAGATCCGTCGCACGCTTGCGGCCTCTTTCTGCGCGGTTCTCCTGTCGGGTGCGGCCCCGGCCGTCGCCCAGGACGAGGTGCAGACCTTCAACGCCTTCGCCCTGGCCGCGGCCAGCGGCACGATCGTCCGTGCCGCGGAGAAGCAACTCGTGGTGGCCGGCACCCTGGCCGGGCCGTTCTTCGTCGAAACGGACGAGGGGCCGATCCCGAGCGGCCGCGTTGCCTGCGCGTCATCGGTGCGGATCGATCAGGCGACCTCCCGCCAGACCGGCAGCGGCGCCTGCACCTTCACGGCACAGGATGGTGCCACCGCCTGGGGCGAATGGGAGTGTGCCGGTTATGAGCTGGTGGGCTGCCGCGGCACGTTCAAGCTCAATGGCGGGACCGCCCGGCTGGCGGGCGCGACAGGCGAGGGAACGTTGATCTGGCGGCCGACCGCCCATGAGCTGAAGAAGCAGCTCGATGGCTCGACCCTGGATAACGCTACCGGGATTCTTCTGTGGCGCGACTTCAAGATCAAGACGAAGTAGCCGGTCGACGCCTCAGGCGGGCGGGAACGATATCCTGTTGCGCCGGAGGAGATCCTCCAGCGCCTTGATGCCCTGTGCGTAGCGGCCTTTCTGGCAGTCGATGCCGGCGCCCAGGCGGGTCATGTCAGGTCCGCCCGATCCTTCGCTGCGGCGCGTGCCATACTTGTCGAAGATGGCGCCGAGCTCGCTGCAGCGCGCGGCCAGTTGTTCGTTGGTCTGCTGAGCGCCGACGCCGCCAGTCGTCAGCAAGGCGACAGCGAGGCCGAGCAGGGCGATCGCAGGGAGGCGCCGCATGACCGGCAGCTGCGGGGAATTGTGCGTCATTGCTCGCAATTATACGCGCCGTGGCCCAGCCTTGCACCCGCAGCAGGCGGCGATGTACTGTCGTGCACTCGGTCGCAGACCGGGAAAACGGGGGGATGGGATGACCTTGCGATCGACGGTTCGCTGGATGCTCTGCGTGGGTATCGCAGGTCTTGTGGCCGCGTGCGCCATCGGCAAGGGCACGCTGGGCGACGATCCCGCGACGGAAAGCCAGGCGTCGACCGTCACCTGGTCGGACGGCCAGCCGGCCATTTCCATCAGCTGCAAGACGCCGGGCGGCTGCCAGTCGCGCGCGGTTGCGGTCTGCAACGCGACGGGCGGCAACTACACCGTTCTGAAGATGGACAACATGCCGACCCGGGGCGATCTGGGCGACGTGCGCGGCGCGGCCTCGGTCGTCATTCGCTGCAACCGCTAGCCGGCCAACCTTAACGCGGGCGGCGCGAACCCCATAGAGCGGCCAGCTCGGGTTGCGACTGCGCGGCATCGGCCCCCGACGGCAGCGCTGCCTCGTGGTCGGACATCCAGAAGACGATGTCGGCGGCCACGACGGCGCCCTCCTTGTCGCGCAGCAACAGATGATAGCCATCACGATAGAAGGCGAGCCTGGAATCGGGCCGTCGAGGCATGACCTCGATCGCGGCCCGCACCGGCTCACGCGGCACGATGCGGTCGCCCAGCCCGTGCAGCATGAGGTAGGGCATGTTCACCCGCCCGGCGGCGCTCCTCGCGGCATCCATCAGGTCGACCAGCCCATAGGCCATATCGAGGCGGGTCTGGCGCAGCATCATCGGATCGTTGCGCAATTTCTCCAGCGTCTTGGGATTGTCGGTCGGCTTGTAGTCGATTGACGTCGGGCCTGACGGCATCCACGGGATCGTGTGGGCAAAGAACCAGAGTCCGCCGCTCGCCATCGGCCCCAAGGTGTCGCGCGACCGCAGCGCCGTGGCGAGCAGGATCAGCCCGTCGGCGTCGATCGTCTGGTCGGCGGCCACGAGGGCGATGGCGCTACCCATGCTCTCGCCGGCGAGATAGAGCGGCACCCCCGGGTGCCGGGCCCGGACCAGGCCGGCCATCGTCCGGGCGTCCTCGACCAAACTGTCGGTACCGGCCCAGCGGCCACGCGTCGGGCTGCCGCCAAAGCCGCGCTGGTCGTAGGCGTAGGTGGTGATGCCGGCCTTGGCCCAGATCGCCGCCGGCTCCTCCCAGGCGTTGCGGTAGTCGCCGTAGCCGTGCAGGCCCAGGATCACGGCCGTGGGGGCGCCGTTTGCCGCAGGCCACACCGCAAGCGGTAGCGCGGTGCCATCGGCCGCGACATAACGGTCGGCCGCCAAAGCAGGCGGCTGCACCGCGCCACCCGCCGGAATGACCGTGGGCGCACAGGCGGAAAGAATGACCGGAGCGAGGACCGCCGCTATCATCCGGCGCCGCAGGAGGAGTGAGATTGTGACCGAGCCTTTTGAAGTCATCACTGTCGATACTGACCGCGTCGCCTGCGATGGCGGTGGCGGCGCGTTGGGACACCCCAAAGTCTACCTCAACCTGGGAGCAGATGGGCACGTCGAGTGCCCCTACTGCAGCAGGCTCTACAAGTTGCGCGAAGGCGCCCACGCCGGCGCCCACCACTAGGAGCGGCCGATGAAGCAATTAGGCGAAGGCTGGAACTGGCGCGACCTCAAGATCGGCGACCGGTTCATCACCTTCGGACGCACCCTTTTCGAGGCCGACCTCCTCAATTTCGTGACGCTTTGCGGCTTTTCCGAGGAGCTGTTCACTAACAAGGAATACATCAAGAGCCACGCGCCGATGCGTGGCGGCCACCCGTGCCCTGGCGCGCTGGTCTATTCCATGGCCGAGGGGCTCGTGATCCCGACCACGCTCCAGGGCACGGGCCTCGCCTTCCTGTCGATGGGCTTCGACATCAAGGGCCCGACCTATGTGAACGACACGATCCATGTCGAGATCGAAGTCACCGAGATCAAGCCGACCTCCAAGGATCCATCGCGCGCGCTCGTGCGCACCACCAACCTGGTCAAGAACCAGAGGGGCGAGACTGTGCTGGTCTATACGCCGTTGCGCATGATGCAGGGCCGATGAGGGGCACCGAGATGGCCAAGGTCGCGGTCGAAAAGGAAGGCGCGACCACGATCGTCTCGATCGACCGTTTTGCCGAGGCACGCAACGCCGTCGATCCCGAGACGGCGATCATGTTGCGCGAGGCGTTTCTGGCTTTCGACGTCGATGACAGTCAGTCGGTCGCGATCCTGACCGGCCGCGGCGGCACCTTCTGTGCCGGCTACGATCTCAAGGTAGCGGCCGGCCGCGAAGGTCCCTCGTTGCACGATCCACCCCTTCATGATCCCGGGGGGGCCGGCCCGATGGGACCGACGCGCCATCTTCTCTCCAAGCCGGTGATCGCCGCCATCGAAGGCTACGCCGTCGCGGGCGGCCTCGAGCTGGCGCTGTGGTGCGACCTGCGTGTTGCGTCGGAGAGCGCGAAATTCGGCGTCTTCTGCCGGCGCTGGGGCGTGCCCCTGATCGATGGCGGCACGGTGCGTCTGCCGCGCCTGATTGGCCACAGCCGCGCCCTCGACATGATTTTGACCGGCCGCGAAGTCGGCGCCCGCGAGGCCTTCGACTGGGGCCTGGCCAATCGGCTGGTGCCGGAAGGGCAGGCGCTTGCCGAGGCCAAGGCATTGGCCGAGCAACTCGCGAAATTTCCCCAGACTTGCCTGCGTTCCGACCGCCGCTCGTCATACGACCAGTGGGCGCTCGACGTGCCGGCGGCGCTGGTCAACGAGGCCCGGCATGGCATGCCGGCCTTGCAGGCGGAATCCCGCAAGGGTGCGGCACGGTTCGCCGCCGGCAAGGGCCGCGGCGGAAACTTCGGCGATATTTGATCGGCCTTGCCCCGGCAGGACCCTCAAGTACACTGAAACCGTGCGCATTTTCGTTGCCCGCTCTGTCGCCGTGGTCTGCCTGCTCGCCACCCTGCTGTGGACGGTGTTGCCGGCGGTCGCGGTGACGTGCGTCCTTCCCGGGCAAGCCGCGAGCGGGGCGAGCGACTGTCCCGGTTGCTGCGAGGCCGGGATGCCAGCCGGCGGTGGCGTGGTTTGCATCGGTTGCCAGGTTGGTGTGGAGGCGGACGGCGAGACGCCGCGCCGCGCCGTTGTTACCCGGATCGCGTGGCTTGCCCCTGCCGCGCCCGGTTTCGTCGGCCTCGATCTCGCGCAGGCCGATCCGCCGCCGCGTTTGACCGTTCTTTGAGACTGAGTCGTTCTCAAGACAACGGAGATCAACATGAAGCATATCGTTCTATCGGCTTTGTTCCTGCTGTTCGCCTTCGGCACGACGGCGCATGCCGCACAGCCTTGCTGTGACGACAGCCCGTGCTGCGCAGAAGGCGGCGATTGCTGCGACTGAGCATGACGGTGGCGCCCGCCTCCCTATCGTCGAGGCGGGCGCTATCCGACGCCAGCAACCTTCGCGCCGCATGATAACTCTGGCGACCGACGCCGAAGTGGCACGCTATCGCGAGGACGGCGCGGTTTGCCTGCGCGGCGCTTTCTCCGCCGACTGGATCGAGCGCCTGCGCGCTGCCATCGACGACGACATCGCCGCCCCAGGGCCGATGGTGCGCATCAATACGCCGGCCGGCGCACCGGGGCGCTTCTTCGTCGACTTCCAGCTCTGGCAGCGGCACGCGGCGGCACGGGACTTCGTCCATGGCTCGCCCGCCAAGGAGATCGCGGCACGCCTGATGGGCGCCAGCGAGGTCGTCTACTATCACGATCACCTGCTGGTGAAGGAGCCGGGCACGCAGGAGCGCACACCCTGGCATCACGATCAGCCCTACTATCCGATCGACGGCGAGCAGATCGTCTCGCTGTGGCTGCCGCTCGATCCGGTCGATCGCGCGACCTGCGTCGAGTACGTGAAGGGTTCGCACCGCTGGGGCCGCTGGTTCCAACCCAAGTTCTTCAAGCAGGGCGGCGTCGACCTCGAGGTCCAGGACCCGCGCTTCGAACCGCTGCCCGATCTCGACGCTGAGCGCGGCCAGCACGAATTCCTCGCCTGGGACATGGCGCCGGGCGACGTCATCGCCTTCCATGCGCTGACGCTTCACGGTGCGTCGGGCAATCTGTCGACCTCGCGCCGCCGCCGGGCCTGGGCGACGCGCTGGTGCGGCGACGATGCGCGCTACGCCGCGCGCGTCGGCCAGGTCTCGCCCCCGCTCGAAGGCCACGGGCTGAAGCCGGGCGACCGGCTGGAATGTGAGCTGTTTCCCAAGGTGCTCGACCGAGGCACACACTAGAGCGAATCCGGCTCTCCGCGCGCCGAAGAGCCAGGAATCTCAGGGCGTTACGCCCGCGCATGGGCCCACCTGAATGAGCCAAATGTTGTGCCCCGAGTTGGGCCAGACTTCGGGATAAGCCTTATTCCATGGGCCTTTAGGAGACTCCCGAATTTCTTCATGATCACATGCCCCTCAGCGCCTGTGCCCAGGCGTCGTATAAGTGTCTGTTCGCACATCGTTATTTGGTGTGGCGTTGAGACGGGGTCGTTGTTGGGACTGTCCACGGCTCAGGAGCCGCGGCGGCTGCACCCGGGGCTCTGGGCCTGTCCCGCGGGCCCTCTTGAGGACTCCAGAGGCCGCGGGGGGTCGTGCCGAAATGGAAAAGGCCGGCGCAGTCCAGGCGCCAGCCTACAGGAAATATAGCCTAAAACCTGCTGAACTTGCAAAGTCCTGTTTTAGGGTACCAGCACGGCCTTGCCGACGACCGTGCGTTCCTCGATCAGCTTAAAAGCCTTCACGTAGTCGGCGAGGTCGAATTTGCCGGCGACCATGGCCTTCAGTCTGCCCTCGGTGAACCAGCGCATCAGCTCCGACTGGGCGGCCATCACCAGCGCACGGCGCCTGGCCAGGGCGTCGGCTTCCTTTGGTGTCGGCGCGGTCTTGCCGCCCCAACCGTTGTAATAGCCATAGTAGAAGCCGATCACGGTGACGTTCTTGACCAGCAGGATATTGGCCGGGATCTGGGGAATGACGCCGCTGGCGAAGCCCATCGGGATGATGCGGCCCTCGGGCGCCACGCAGCGCATCGACGCCGCAAACGCATCGCCGCCGACCGGATCGTAGATCACGTCGGCGCCGCGTCCGCCGGTCAATTCGAGCACCTTGGTGCGCAAGTCTTCCGTGCGGTAGTCGATCAGGTGATCGGCGCCCACCGATTTGGCGGCGGCGAGCTTGTCGGCGCCGCCGGCGCTGGCGATCACCGTGGCGCCCATCGCCTTGCCGACCTCGATGCCGGTCAGGCCCGAGCCGCCGCCGGCGCCGTGGACCAGAAGCACTTCGCCCGGCTGGAGGCCCGCCTTCCACTTCAGCGCGCCATAGGCGGTGGGATAGAGCGTCGGAAAGTTCGTCGCCTCGGCATAGGGCATGGCGTCGGGAATCGGCACGGCGTTGGCCGCGATCGTTACGCAATATTCAGCGAAGCCGCCACGGCTGCCGCCGGTGGCGATGCGCTGCCCGACCTCGAGATTTTCGACACCTTCGCCCAAGGCCACGACTTCGCCGGAGATCTCGTTGCCCGGCACGAAGGGCAGCGGCGGCTTGTTCTGGTGCTTGCCCTGGACGCCCAGCATGGCGGCGAAGCTCACGCCCGCCGCGCCGACCTTGACAAGGACCTCGCCCGGCTCCGGCGCGGGCCTGGGCATGTCCTTGATCTTCAGGTTCTCGATCGGACCGTATGCCTCGCAAACCAACGCCCTCATTTCGACCTCTCGAATTTGCCGTGACGGCCCTCGCCCTTGGCGAAACGCGCCGCGCCGCTTTGCGATTCCTGGCGTCGCGCTGCCAGCGACAGTTCCATCTCGCGCTGGATTGCCGAAGCCTCGGCGCGATCGAAGCTCTCGTAGGCCGATTGCCGGTCCGACGTCATGGCGATGGGCGGGAAGCCCGCGATCTCGGCCGCGAGTTTTTCCGCCTCGGTGCGGGTCGTGCCGCGCGCCACCTTGCGGGTGGCAAGGCCGATGGCGATCGCCTCGTCGGCACCCACGGCGCGGCCGGTCAGCAGCATGTCCATGGCGCGGCCCTGGCCGATCACGCGCGGCAGGCGGACCGTGGTGCCGTCGCTCATCGGCACGCCCCAGCGGCGTGAGAAAACGCCGAAGCTCGCCGTCTCGTCGACGATGCGGATGTCGCAGAAGAGCGCCACGCCGAGGCCGCCTGCGCAGGCATGGCCTTCGATGGCGGCGATCACCGGCTTCGACAGCGGTGCCCGGAGGGGGCCCTCGTCGCTGCCCGCCCAGGGGAAATAGTCGGTGCCGCCGCCCAGCTCCTTAAGATCAGCGCCGGCGCAGAAGGCGCCACCCGCGCCGGTCAGCACGGCCACGCGGACCTGCGGATCGGCCTCGAAGGCCTTCAGCGCCGCGGCGAGGCCGTGCGCCGCCTCGTTGTCGAGGGCGTTCTTCGAAGCAGGGCGATTGATGATGATGGTGGTGACGGGCCCTGAGGTCTCGACCAGGATCTTCGGCGTGCTCATCTTACCGTCGCGAGTTCATCTTCGAGCTGGGCGTTGGTCCGCCGCGGCGTGCGGAAATACCACCAGTTCTTCTGCGCCGTCCATTTTTCCTTCCTGGCCGTTCCGCTGCCCCAAACGCAGCGCTTGAAGTCGCGCGTCTCGGCCATGAACTGCCTGTCGGCTTCGTCGAGCTTCAGCGCGTGGTCGCCCATTTCCTCGCGGCTGAACATCGGCAGCGCTTCCAGGATCAGTTCGCGCACATCGACATCGTTCAGCCAGTTGTCGATGTCGAAGCTGTAATCCTGCCGTTCGAGGTCGGAGGTGAAGGTGGCCCACTGGTCGACGAGCTCGCGCAGGTCCCTGACGTCGGGAGGGCCGGGAGGTGGGGGTGGTTTCATTAGCTGCCGCGCTCCGCCTGGCGGCGAAAGTAACGCTCGCCATCGTTGGGTTTGAAGAAGGTCCGGATGACGCCGTTGGGATTGAAGGCGATGAAGGCGCCCGTCTGCCGGTCGAAGCGTGTCGTAACCCCGTCGCGCCGGACGGTTTCTAGGATCGGGCCGCTCACCTTGGCGTCGCGCAGCAGCTGCGCCTGCCGCAGATAATCCTGCCTGGTGATGCGGCCGAATTCGCCGCCGTGCTTTTCGAAGTGTTCCTCGAGCCGGCGCGCGTCGGCGAACCCGACGCCCACACCCCACCCTCTCGCCGCCGCCGGCTCGCCGGCCGCGGGGACGCGCGTCTCGGTCGGCGTCGATACGCGCACGGACGTGCGGTCGTCGCGCTCGGAGACCTGGGTCCAGTACAGAAAGATCGCGGCCACCGCCAGCGCGGCGGTGAGCAGGCGGCGCCAGGGCAGACCGCCGGAGCGGAAGATCATCCGCCTATTGTGCGCCTGCCTTGAACCAGCGCGCAATCATGCGTCGCTCGGCGTCGGTGATGTGCGTCATGTTGCCGGGCGGCATGACCCGGGACGCGGCGGCCTGCTGGTTGACCGCCGCGGCCAGCGCCCGGATCTGCGACGGCGTCTCCAGCATGACGCCCTTGGGCGGCGCGGCGATGCCTTCCTGCGTCGGCTTGGCGGCATGGCAGGAGACGCAGCGCGCCTGGATGATCGGCAACACTTCATCGAAGGAGACCGGGCCACCGCCATCGCTGCTTGGCCGGGGCAGCGAGAGCAGCGCGGTGAGCGCCAGAATGACCAGGCCCGCGGCCAGCACAAGCGGATTGGGGTCGCCCTTGTGGCGCTGCACGAACCACACCCGGATCAGCGCCCCCGCCACCGAGATCATCAGCAGCAGCACCCAGTTCCATTCGTGACCGTAGAGCCCGGCGTAGTGGTTGCTGATCATGGTGAACAGCACGGGCAGGGTGAAATAGGTGTTGTGGACCGAGCGCTGCCGACCCATCAGCCCGTACTTCGGATCAGGCGTGCGGCCTTCCTCCTTGGCCTTCACCAGCTCGCGCTGGCCGGGAATGATCACGAAGTAGACGTTCAGCGTCATGATGGTGCCCAGCATGGCGCCGAAATGGATGTAGGCGCCGCGGCCCGAGAAGAGGTGGCAGAGCGTCCAGGCCGCCACCGCGCAATAGAGGAAGAGCAGCCCGCCCAGCACCGCATCGTCGTTGCCGAAGGCCGAGCGGCAGAGCCAGTCGTAGACCAGCCAGCCTATCACCAGCGAGGCGAGGCCGAGCGCGATGGCCTCGGTCTTGCTGAGGTTCATCACCGAGGGGTCGATGAGGGCGATTTCGGCCCCGTAGTAATAGACGAGGCAGAGCAGGAAAAAGCCGGTGACCAGCGTCGTGTAGGCTTCCCACTTGAACCAGTGCAGCTCGGGCGGCAGCGTCGCGGGGGCCAAGGTGAATTTCTTGGCGGTGTAGAAACCGCCGCCATGGACCGCCCAGACCTCGCCGCCGATACCCTTGGCGGCGTCGGCCGGGTCGAGCGGCTTGTGCAGGTGATTGTCCAGCCAGATGAAGTAGAACGAGGCGCCAACCCAGGCGATGCCCACGATCATGTGGGCCCAGCGCAGCACGAGATTCAGCCACTCGACGAGGAAGGCGACGTCCATATTCTCTCGTACCGCCTTGCCGGGGAGGGCCTCAAGACTGTAAATCGCCCCCGCAAAACGATTTTGAACGTAAGGAACGACGAAAATGGCGGCTTTGGACCTTCCGGCGGGCGTTGTCATCGAGGGCGCGATCAAGCCCGGCTTCGAAAAGGTGCTCACGAACGAGGCAATTGCATTCGTCGCCGACCTGCAGCGCAAGTTCAACGGCCGCCGCGAGGAGCTTCTGGCCCTCAGGGTCGAGCGCCAGAAGCGGCTGGATGCCGGCGAGAAGCCCGATTTCCTGGCGGAGACGGCCAAGATCCGCGAGAGCGACTGGACCGTGGCGCCGCTGCCCCAGGACATCCTCGACCGCCGCGTCGAGATCACCGGGCCGGTCGACCGCAAGATGATCATCAATGCGCTCAATTGCGGCGCCAACGTCTTCATGGCCGATTTCGAGGACGCCTCGACACCGACCTGGGCCAACATGGTCGAGGGCCAGTTCAACCTGGCCGACGCCGTCCGCCGCCAGATCGACTATGTCGATCCGCAGAGCGGCAAGGCTTATAGACTGAACGACAAGATCGCGACCCTGTTCGTCCGCCCGCGCGGCTGGCACCTGCTCGAGAAGCACGTGATGGTCGACGGCCAGCCGATGTCGGGTTCGCTGTTCGATTTCGGCCTCTACTTCTTCCACAACGCCAAGGAAGCGCTCGGCCGCGGCACCGGCCCGTACTTCTACCTGCCCAAGATCGAGAGCCATCTCGAGGCACGTCTGTGGAACGATGTGTTCGTGGCGGCCCAGGATGCGCTCGGCGTGCCGCAGAAGTCGATCAAGGCCACGGTGCTGATCGAGACCATCCTCGCCACCTTCGAGATGGACGAGATCCTGTGGGAGCTGAAGGACCATTCGGCCGGCCTTAACTGCGGACGCTGGGATTACATCTTCAGCTTCATCAAGAAGTTCCGTGAGCAGGAATGGTCGGTGCTGCCCGACCGCGGCACGGTCGGCATGACGGCGCATTTCCTGCGCTCCTACAGCCAGCTCCTGATCAAGACCTGCCATCGCCGCGAAGTGCATGCGATGGGCGGCATGGCGGCGCAGATCCCGATCAAGAACGACACCAAGGCCAACGACGAGGCGATGGGCCGCGTCCATGCCGACAAGAAGCGCGAGGCGGGCGACGGCCATGACGGCACCTGGGTTGCGCATCCCGGCCTCGTGCCGATCGCCAAGGCCGAGTTCGACGCGGTCATGAAGGAGGCCAACCAGATCGCGCGCAAGCGCCAGGACGTGCATGTGAGCGCGGCCGATCTGATCACCATGCCGACGGGCCCGAAGACCGAGGCCGGCCTGCGCCAGAACGTGGCGGTGGGCATCGGTTACGTCGAGGCGTGGCTGCGCGGCATCGGCTGCGTGCCGCTGTTCAACCTGATGGAAGATGCCGCCACCGCCGAGATCAGCCGCGCCCAGGTCTGGCAGTGGGTGCGTCATGCCCAGAAGCTCGACGACGGTCGCCAGATCACCAGGGAACTGGTGCGCCAGATCGTGCGCGAGGAGCTCGGCAAGGTGAAGGCGCAGATGGGCGACGATGCCTACGCCAAGGGCCGTCACGAGGAAGCAGCCCAGCTCATGATCGACCTGGTCGAGCAGCCGCAGTTTTACGAGTTCCTCACCCTGCCGGCCTACGACCGGATCATCGCCGACGAGAGGAAGGCGGCTGCCTGAGGCGGTCGCCCGCCTAGAACAGGTTCCGGTTAGATGAACTCAGGCTTCTTCTCATGAACATGAGCGCCACTGGAGTGGCGCGCTCCCAGCTATGAGTCTATCCAATCGGAACCTGCTTTAGAACAACCCGACGATCTTGCCGTCGGGCGCCACGTCGATGCTGTTGGCGGCGGGCACTCTCGGCAGGCCGGGCATGGTCATGATGTCGCCGCAGACCGCGACCACGAACTCCGCGCCAGCCGACAGCCTGACCTCGCGCACCGTCACGATATGGTCGCTGGGCGCGCCCTTGGCGTCGGGATTGGTCGAGAAGCTGTACTGCGTTTTGGCGATGCATACCGGCACCTTGCCGAAGCCCATCGCCTCGAACGAGGCGAGCTGATCGCGCACCGACTTGTCGGCGGCGATGTCCTTGGCGCGGTAGATCTCCTTGGCGATGGTGCGGATCTTCTCCAGGAGCGGCATCTCGTCGGGATAGAGCAGCTTCATCTTGCTCTTGCCGCTGTCGATCGCCTTGACCACGGCATGCGCCACGTCGGCGGCGCCCTTGCCGCCTTCGGCCCAATGATCGGCCATCACCGCCTCGACGCCGAGCTTGGCGCAGGCAGATTTGACCAAGGCGATCTCGGCGTCGGTGTCGGCACTGAAGCGGTTGATCGAGATCACCGGGACCAGGCCGAACTTCTGGATGTTCTCGACATGGCGTTGCAGGTTCGCCATGCCGGCTTCCAGCGCCTTCAGGTTCTCGGTCTTGAGATCTTCCTTCTTGACCCCGCCATGCATTTTCAGCGCGCGGATCGTCGCCACCAGCACCACGGCGTCCGGCATCAGACCGGTCTTGCGGCACTTGATGTCGATGAATTTCTCGCCGCCCAGATCGGCGCCGAATCCCGCCTCGGTCACCACATAGTCCGCCAGCTTCAACGCCGTGGTCGTGGCCAGCACCGAGTTGCAGCCGTGCGCGATATTGGCGAAGGGGCCGCCATGGATGAAAGCCGGCGTGCCCTCCAGCGTCTGCACCAGGTTGGGCGACAGCGCGTCCTTCAACAGCACCGTCATCGGCCCATGCGCCTTCAACTCGGAAGCGCGCACCGGCTTACGGTCGCGGGTATAGGCGACGATGATGTTCCCGAGCCGCGCCTTCAGATCCTGCAGGTCCTTGGCGAGGCAGAAAATGGCCATCACCTCGGACGCGACGGTGATGTCGAAGCCGTCCTCGCGCGGGAAGCCGTTGGCGACACCGCCCAGCGACGAGACAATCTGGCGCAGGCTGCGGTCGTTCATGTCCACGACGCGGCGCCAGGCGACGCGGCGGCCGTCGATGCCCAGCGCATTGCCCCAGTAGATGTGGTTGTCGATCAGTGCCGACAGGAGGTTGTGGGCCGCACCAATGGCATGGAAGTCGCCGGTGAAGTGGAGGTTGATGTCCTCCATCGGAACGACCTGGGCGAAGCCGCCGCCGGCGGCACCCCCCTTCATGCCGAAGCTCGGTCCGAGCGAGGGTTCGCGCAGGCACAGCATCGCCTTCTTGCCGATGTGGTTCAGCGCATCGGTCAGTCCCACGGTCGTCGTGGTCTTGCCCTCGCCGGCCGGCGTCGGCGAGATCGCCGAGACCAGGATCAGCTTGCCGTTCGGCTTGCTCTGCAGCGACTTGATGTAGTCCATCGAGACCTTGGCCTTGTAGTGGCCGTAGGGCTCGAGATTTTCCGGTGCGATACCCAGCTTCTCACGCGCCAATTCCATGATCGGGCGCTTCTTGGCTTCCTGGGCGATCTGGATATCCGACTTCGGATTGCTGTGCTGCGTGCCGGCCATCGACGTTTCCTTTTTCCCTACGGTACCACCTCACCCTGAGGAGCCGTGCGAAGCGCGGCGTCTCGAAGGGTGGGCGACAGTCTTGCTTTTGCCCACCCTTCGAGACGCGTCCTGCGGACGCTCCTCAGGGTGAGGTTGTTCGTATCGTCTG
>ENA-ORBV01005822-ORBV01005822.1-microbial-mat-metagenome-genome-assembly--contig:-NODE-5822-length-22294-cov-9.247828_pt1 | contig 22294 bp, 28 predicted proteins | sample MGYA00237777_ERZ505514 | MGnify/ENA primary metagenome ERZ505514 (study PRJEB26160, sample SAMN06269048) | microbial mat metagenome | isolation source: Oligotrophic lake microbial mat | place... | reverse complement strand
TTCAAGCAGAAGACGGCATACGAGATTCGCCTTAGTCTCGTGGGCTCGGAGATGTGTATAAGAGACAGCCCTCTATCTTGTCACCATCAATTCCAGCCAGTGCTTTAACATAGCGATAAATGGTCGCTGACAGATCGGTTTCAACCCCTCCAGCCTGCTTATTCAACTTCTCTGCAATTTCCGCAGGGCTATGTCCACACAGCAAACCACGTAGATGTAGCTTTTCGGTCGGAGTGAGGTGCTTTCCCTTCGCAGAGGCAAGGTCGTCATACAGCGTTTCTAGATCCCATTCCTCACCTGCTTCTGCAAACCCCATCACTCTTTCGCCCCAAATCACTGCCCAAACTCTAACCTAACTCCTGACTGTCAGCAAGTCACTGACGAAGTTCTAACAAGCTCCTGCTTTCCGACAGTAGCCAGATGACCTGGAAATTTTTATCTTGGTGAAAGCTCTTTGGAGTCCTCTCTTAGTTGAAGTAGCGCATTCTTACCATACTCCAGAGACCTGAAATTTTTGTAGGAGACAAACGACAATGCCCGATTGGTTTGATTGGGTCGATGATCTGTTCGGTGGCACCAGAGATAAAGTTTACAGTGACAAAAGTGGCAACAGAGTGCGTATGGTTCAAGATGCAGATGCATATCAGGAGAGTAGGAGGAGGAGAATAGAGGAAAACAAGAGAGGTGACTATCCGCACTATACCTACAACCATGATGGAGATGAGTCTTGGCACTATTCCTATGATGAAAAGACACACTCTGATTTTTGGTCGCCATCAGACTATTGTGACGATTCCGATGATGATTCTAATGACGATTCCGATGGTAGTGAGGACGACGATACGGGATGGTTGTTTTGATGTGCTTATTGAATAATATCAGTAACAAGCAAAAGCTAAATTACTTTTAGTACATCAACTCCAAAATATTTTTCGGTATGTCAATGTCTGCTAACGTTCAAGTTTTTCAGATTGAGCTATGAAGGAACTCTTTTTACTGATTCGTTTGCCCCTATTTTTAGTGAGAGCTACGGCGGTTATTACTATCCATACTCTTGGATGTCTTTTTATGGCACTTGTCGGAGTCGCACTTTTTTTGATAACCCCTCCGTTTTTCCTTCTTGGAATCCCTTTCGTTTTTATAAAAGCTGCCTTTAAAGATCGTCCTGAAATTTTCGCCACCCATATTAAAGATGGAATTTCTGAGTGGTTTGGAATGCCTATGAGCAGCCTGAGTGTGCTCGGAGACATTTTCTCACCCCCACTCAAGAGTGCATTGGAGTGGCTACTATATGGAGAAGATTAGGAAGCAGTTTTCTACACGGAGTTCCTAAGCCAATGCAGCAAAACGTCAAGTCCTCGCACACGATCGCCCGTTAATAGCTCGACTGAGAAGGGAAGACCTAACCCACACCAAAAACTTCTATCGCTTATCTTTGGGCGGGATGATGAAGCGCTATCTTGCTCCAATCCGACAATCACAGACAGCACCAAGGCGATCGCAGTCCTGCGTTGAAACAAGAGCGATTAGGACAAAGCGATCGCTCTATCGAATCAACTGATTCTCAAACAGATTGCGATCGTTCCATCGATACACATTGAAATCCCGACGATCAACTGTCAAAATTCGTCCATGCCCAAGCTGTTCTGCTAACACGACTAGGGATGCATCTGCCATATCCATTGGTAAGTCTCCGTAGCGCTCTATCAATTCTGCCATCCGCAAGAAATGGGGAGAAACGAGCGTAAAGACCTCAGTGAATCCTTCGCTTACACTTCGTAGAAAAGCTGACTGTGCCCGATCTCCGCCCCGTGCCATCAACAAATAACAAGTTTCTGTAGGAACCGGGTGAGTGGTCATCAACGATTCCTGTAATCGCGTTGTTGCTGCTACAGCCATTGAGTGAAAAGCATCGTTCTGGTTCGCTAAAGCAAAGAAAAATCCCGTATCAGCGATGATCATTCCGTTCCTGCACTAACTTTTGAACGATCAATTTATAATTCGCTGATAAATCCGGCTCAGCCTGAATACACCCAATGAATCCGCTATCTTGCATGATTGTTAGTGGTGTTTTCGACAGGGTTTGAAACTGCTGATAATACAGGTCGATCGCCTGCTGGAGGACTTCTCCTAAGTCTTGATTTGTCATCTGCTGAAGACGAGCTAACTTAGCCGCAGTATTCTCATTCAGTTGCGTATTAATGTCCATCGTGCAACCTCGCCATTATTGCTGTTAAATTAGCATATCGTTTTCCTGAATCATTGAAGCGATTCGTGCAAAGAGATCGCTCCCTAATCCGAAAATCACAGGCAACACTGAGGTGATCTAGCGTGAAGGGCTAACGCTGCTTTGACTCCAGCCGAATTTCCTGCAAAATTTGGGCAACCTCGTCTTCGGAATGGTGGTATTTTGCCAAAACTTTTGCCGTTGAATCTAGCACCTGATTGGCAAACAGTTGGCTTAAATCTTGGCGTAAACATTTGCCAATATAAAACTTGAGTAACGCCTCTGTAGGCAGATCTCGCTGTGCTGCCACTTTTTTAAGCGATTCCAGCGTATCTTTAGGAATCTGAATTGCAATCATTTCAGAGTCTCTTGGACGAACCTTCAACTCTGCTTGTAACTCTAGGTCTTCATCAAGATTGCTCATATAACCTCTGTTCAGTACGAGTAGCCACACGGGCAGAAATGATTCTAGTTTTTTCGCTTCGCTCAATGTGAACTACCAAAAGCAACCGTTCAGAGAGCGAGTATCCCAAAGTAAACTCGCGTTCCTCACGATTTGCCGACGCATCACCTATTACGTGAAAGGGATCTAGGAAACCTCTGCTGCCTCCTCAAATGTCACTCCGTGCTTCTCAAAGTTGCTTTTGGCTTTGGCTGCATCCCATTCAAACTCAAACCCCTCTAGGCGATACGTGATGTCCATGCCTTGATTCTACGCTGTTCCCACTAATCATCTGTTGCCTCAACTGGCTCTCCACTCTCCAGCCCCGCTAACAACAGAAATTCAATCTTCGACCGTTGGGCAATTCGCTCTTGCTCTCGCAGAATTAACTGATAGACAATTCGCTAGCAGTATTAAAGCCTGTCGCTGTTGCTTGCTCTTCAACAACCGTGAGAACCTGATCTGGAAGCGTGATATTTAGCATCAATCACCAACCTCAAGCCATGATATTTCTGCTCTTAGCATAGCTAAAACTGAACCCTCTCCAGCGATCGCCGCCCCAAAAATCACTCCGTAAGATCATTGCTCTCCAACCCCACCACCGCGAAAATCACAGGCAGTACCGAGGCGAACAGTGCTTTAAACTGGAGGAGCGATATGGGCGATTGAGCATCAAAATGAGATACAAAATCAAAAATGGAGTCAAATGTGGAAAACAACTTATTGTGGCGCATTACCCATGATCCAAACATTTGTCATGGCAAACCTTGCATTCGTGGGTTACGCTATCCCGTTGAATTTATCCTTGAACTGCTGAGTTCCGGCATGACGATCGCAGATATCCTCGCCGACTATGATGATCTGGAATCAGACGATATCCTTGCCGTTTTCCTTTTTGCCGCTCGCCTCAGCCAAGTCAAAAGCATCCACAAGCTGGCATCATGAAGTTCCTCGTCGATGCCCAACTTCCCGTGCGGCTCGCCCGACTGCTTCAGGAGACTGGCTACGACACAATCCATACCAGAGAACTCCCTCAGCAAAATGCCACTCCAGACTCAATCATCAATTCACTCTCCATCCAGCAAGAACGAGTCGTTATTACTAAAGACTCAGATTTTGTCGATTCCTTTCTGACTGTGCAGCAGCCCTGTAAACTTCTGCTAATCACAACAGGAAATATCAAAAACTCAGATCTGGAGATTCTCTTTGCTGCAAACCTACCCCTCATCATGGAACTGCTTTCCCAACACAGTTACATCGAATTGAGTCGAGACTCTGTGATTGTCCATCAATAGCAAATTAAGATCGCCTTTCTTCATTCCAAAAAAAGCGATCGCCCCAACTGAATGAAGCGATCGCTTTTTTGCATAGTCTAAGTCTAGGTTAATACTTTATCCCAACGCCTATCTAGGTAAACACGTAGGCAGACCGAAGTGCCCAGACAATCAGAGCGCCAATGCCGCCCAAAACCACGATCGCCGAGAGCGCGATCGCCGCTGGACTGTCTGCTCCATCGAACTTCATAATTCCACGGTTGAAATCCGACATAGTTGAGTTTCCTCTGGAGAGCTTAACACCGCCACAATTCTAGCGAATTAATCAGCAACTTCTTTCCCTCTTGAGGGATTCATCACAGAACTGGGTTGGTTGCTCCAAAGCTCCTATCTTCGGCTATCGTGGCTCAGTGTGGTCGGTAAATGGCAAAATGACTCAGGCAAATGTGTTACGGCTTGCTCAATCTGGGGATGCAGATGCGATCGCGCTGCTGATGAATGCTAGCTTGCAGGCGATTGGAGTGTCGGCACGGGCAGTTTTTCGAGAGGGCAATCTGTATGTGCTGTTGGAATCGGAACGGACGTTAGCGCCATCTCCGGCGATCGAGTTTATTCGGCGTGGCATCGCTCGATTGGGGCTGGGCTGGCTCTCTTCTGCGGTGGTGTATAGTCGGCTGGCGGGACAAAGTTCTCCAGTTTGGGTACAGGAAGTGCGTTTTGGTACTTCGGAAGTCATTGCCAACCCATTTGCGATCGCCCCCACCAGTTCCAACACTGGCGCAGAAATTGGCAGAAAGGATTGGGTATATCCGGTGCCCCGCTGGCACGTTAGCCCGTTTACCCTGGCGATGCTGGTGAGTCTGCCGCTCGTGTTTCTGCCCAGCAGCGTCATCTGGTTTCGCTATCTGGTAGTTGACCCAACGACAAGCGTAACAGCAACACCGATACTAGCTCCAAGCCCAAAAGCAAGCTCTAAGCCAACCTCTGAGGCTTTCAATAAAGCGTTGAGTCAGGCAAACCAGGCTTATTTGATTGGTAAAACTGCCCAGTCTCGACAAGATTGGCAGAAAGCAGCGACTCATTGGAAGTCAGCGATCGCCTTGCTGAAAACCGTTCCCAAGTCTGATGCCCAAGCAGTGATCTCCCAACAAAAGTTGGTGGAGTATCAGCAGCAGTTGGGCTATGTGATCAAAGATAGGCTTACCTCTCAGGGAATGGTGCTGGTGAAAACCATTACCGGAGATATTTCGCCCAAATCGATTGTTCATTCGGGCAAGGGGCTATTTTTCGCCCAAAACATGATGTATCGCCACAGCGTCACGGTCTACGATCGCCAGTTCAAATTGGTCAAAACCATTTCTGATCAGGTAAAGCTATCAGATTCCGGCTACACGCGCTATCCCGGCACTCAGCAAGGTTCCCCGGTGGAAGCGGCTTTTAGCCCCGATGGTCAAACTGCGTGGGTGTCTAACTATGAAATGTATGGCGATGGCTTTAGCGGCACCGCTGATGATGTTTGCAGCCCAGAGCAAAACCACGCCCAGAGCTTTCTATATCGAATCAGTACTAAGAACCTCAATATTGATCGGGCGGTACAGGTTGGAGCGGTGCCAAAATATGTGGCAACCATGCCCAACAATCGCTATGTGCTGGCAAGCAATTGGTGCAGTTGGGATGTGAGCGTAATCGATCCGGCGCAAAATAAGGAAGTTCGTCGAATTCAGGTGGGTGCTTATCCAAGGGGAATTGCGATCGCCGACAATCAAATCGCTTACGTGGCTGTGATGGGTTCTTCCGACGTGGCAACCATTAATTTGACCGATTTCTCAGTCAACTGGCTGCGAGATATTGGCAATGCGCCTCGCCATCTCAACCTCGATCCGGCTGGCAAATATCTTTATGTCACCTTGAATGGTGAAGGGCAGGTCGCCAAAGTTGACCTTGAGACTCAAGCGGTCGTTGCTAAAGTGACGACGGGCAATGCGCCTCGCAGCATGACTATTTCGGGCGATGGTCAGTTTTTGTATGTGGTCAACTACGATTCAGACACGATCAGCAAAGTCCGCACGGTAGATATGCAAGTGGTACAAGCGATCGCGGTTAACTCAGCCCCGATCGGCATCACCTACGATAATGAAACCCAGCAAGTTTGGGTCGCCGCCTACTCCGGCAGCATCCAAGTATTTCAAGATTAGTGAATTTCAGCGACACTTCTTCGCCCCAAAACTCAGGAGGCAGAAGCAGGCATTCAAAACTCAAAAGCGCAAAGCGCCGCTGACGCTAACAAAACTTTATTAACCCTAAACCGCCACCACAGAAGGATTTACAGCATTGGCTTCTAGTTCTTGATTGTGCATCCAGGGTTGACCATCCAGTGCCATTTGCTCGATCACGCTGGCAAGCCGCAATGCTTTCAAGGCTTGTTCACCGCCTACCGAAGGCTGATCGCCACCCCGAACGCAACTGACAAAATGCTCTAGTTCGGCGTGCAGCGGTTCAATATTGCTGGTATGTACCTTTTCAATCAAACCATCTTGCCGATACAAAACTTGACCATATTCGGTCATGTAGTTGGCAGTGGTTTGACGATGAATCAAAATTTCATTATTCAGAAAATTGGCTTCGGTCAACGAGTTTTTACAATGGGCGGCGATCCGGCGAATTTTGCGATGGGTGACTTTGCTGGCGGTGAGCGTTGCCACAATGCCATTGGCAAAATTTAGCGTGGCGGTCACATAATCCAGATAGCTAGAGCCGCCTGAACCGCGACTGCCGCTGGCAGTTAGCTTAATCACCGGAGCCGCTGCCAGTTCTAGCAATAAATCGATGTCGTGAATCATCAGGTCCAGCACGACGGATACATCGTTAGCGCGATCGCTGTAGGGACTCATGCGATGCGCTTCTAACGCCAATAGCTCTTCTGTCTTCAATACCTTGCTGAGTTCTTGAAACGCCGGGTTAAAGCGCTCAATGTGCCCTACTTGAAGAATACACTGCGATTCTGCCGCTGCATTGACCAACGATTCCGCCTCGACAATGCTGGCGGCGATCGGTTTTTCAATCAACACATGCACACGCGCTTGCAGACAGGCTAGCCCTACAGTATGGTGCAGGCGCGTTGGTACAGCCACACACACCGCATCAATGTGAGGCAGTAAATCGCGATAGTCTTCAAAAAAACGAACTCGATATTTGCTAGCGGTATCAATGCCGCGCTCCATGTTAATGTCGGAGACACCAACCAACTCAACATCCTTGAGCATACTGAGGACGCGAGTATGGTGCTGCCCCATATTGCCAACTCCAACCACTCCCACACGAATCGGTTCAGGCTGGCTCCGCTGCAACTGGGAGTTTTGGGAACCTGCCAACATATTATTTTGCACGCCTGTCATCTCCTCCACCACCAAAAAGGGCTAGTTCGTCACCATATGCCTGATTAGCCACCCAGATAGTACCACAGTGACTATCTTTATAAAGAATTCCAAAGTGCAGTGGATGTTCCTGCAAGCGCAAACTGTTTCGAGTCAAGTTTTTTAACTTTTAACCCGTTTTGTGTGAAGTTGGCTAGAAGGTTTAAGAATGTTAGAAAATAGGGAACCCTTTTAAAGGTTGTTGTACCTTCTTGTGAGTCTTAGTATTTGGACATGAGACGCTTTTTATTCCACTGGCAAATTATTTCAACTCGCAAAAAAGTTGAAGCGATCGCGTTAGTTAGCCTGCTCGTTTTGGGTGGATTGACGCTCAAACCTGCGGATCGTTCCAATGCGCGCAGCATCAGCGCGTCTCCGAATGAGCGCGAGAAAGTGCAGGCAACCTCCACCGCTCGGATTTTGCAGCGCCAGAAGCAAGAGCGTCAAATTCGCCCTGAAAATTACGATTTTGAGCGATTTCCGATTGGCGCAGAACAGGAGCAACATTGGAAGCATTTGCTGTGGACGACCGCGATCGTCGAACCCAAACAGCCCTTTGTGGTCGAAGCGCTGAATCAGATTTTGGCAATGACTCCGCGATCGAGGCTAACCGATGCCCAAACTCGCACGGTGGATATGGCAATGAAGGTGGCAAACCAGCTTTATCTGGGCGATCCCACCTTCTATAGCGCTATAGGACAGCGCTTTTTAGACACTATTGAACAAAGCCAAGACCCTGAATGGGTTGCTAAATCTCTTTCTTCCCTGGCAAAAGGGGGAATGCAGCCCAGCGAACTGCAACGCCTTGCAGAGAAAACTAAATCTCGATTTCCTCGGTGGTTAAGTAACGTCGTTTTGCAAACCACCCTAATGGATATTGCAAATTCCGCTGATGTTCAATCTTTGCCGCCGCTGAAGGATCTATTAAAGTGGGAAGTGGCAGACCAGCAGCTCCATCTCTATGCGCTTTGCCGACCCGATCGCCGGATTTTATGTCGAACCATCCTCAAAGATCGCACTGGGCAATGGATACGGCAAGAAGGCAAACTCTGGTCAGTTCCTTTGCTCTTAGAGTCGATTCATGGATTAAGTTGGAATTTCACACGGGGACAAACGCCTCAGGGCATTTACCGAATCGAGAGCGTCGTGCCCGCCGCAGAGGATAAGTATTTCCGCGCCTACGGACAGTTTCCCCTAGTCAATTTATTTGTGCCGTTTGAAGCAGGTGCCAAACAGTTTGTACCGGGTACACCGGGAACATTTAACGGCAGTTTAGACCAGTATCAAGCGCTATTGCCCTCGTCATGGCGCACCTACCGTCCTCTCCAGCAAAGCTATTGGGCAGGAAAAGCGGGACGCAGCTTATTCCGGATTCATGGCTCTGGCGAATCAGCCGATTTCTTTAGAGGCAAAGATAAGAACTATCCCGATAGCTATAACTGGAACCCCACGTTGGGCTGCATGTCTGCCCAAGAGCTTTATAACGAGAAGGGGAAATTGCTTCATGCGGATATGCCCAAGGTTTTACAGGCATTGCAAATGGTGGGCGGCAAAAATTTTGCGGGCTATCTAGTTGTGGTGGATCTGCCGGGGGATGAGAAAAAACCTGTTGCCCTGGAAACCCTGGAAACGGTTGTTGCAAGTCGCCCTCCGAAGCAAAAGAGTCCGTTGGCACGGGCGGATACAATGAAACGTTCTCGTTCTGCGCGATTCTCCATCGGAGAGGCTGCGCCAGCGCTTAAGCCTGTCTCTTTTAAGCAACCTGATGCATCGAAGGTGTCGCCGCAAACTGTGGCGATCGCCCCTGACCGCTCCACCCGCTTGAGCGATTCACCCCGTTCGACCGCGCCTGCAAACAATCAGCCAACGCCAAAGTCGCCTGAGATCGTTCCCCTAACCCCTTTACCACTTTCTTATTAAGACAATTGGCTTACCAAAGCTTCTCAAAGTTGGTTTCGCTTGATTCTAAAAATTGCAAGAAGCGATCGCACTTTTCACAGAGAAGGTAGGTTACTTTTCAACCCGGTCTAACTATTCGCGTAATACCCGTCGCAGCGTAACTTCTAGCGGTTCACGCTGTTGCTGAATATGGGCTTTCAATGCTTCATTGATCAGAGTTTGGTAGTTGCGACAACTGCATCGGCAAAATCAATCCCGTGCTTGCGGAGATGTGAGATCGCTTTATCACTGTCCCATTGATCCGCCACAACTTATCTATATGAACATTGGTACATAGGAGGGCGGAAAAGATCACTACTATTTAGATTGGCGCGATCGCAAAGGAGCGATCGCATTTGCCTCGGTTGTGTTGGATAACCAACGATTGGCGATCGGCATTCTCCAGCCGACCCCAAAGGCGCGATCGGTGATTTTGAGGACGGGGGGAGCCTGCCGCCGCTTAAATTCGGCGCGGGAGACAAGGCGGATGATTTTGTTGACGATCGCCGGATCATGTCCCGCTGCCACAATTTGGTCGGGCGTTTGCTGATTTTGGATTAGTCGCGCCAGAATATCATCCAAGATTTCGTAGGCAGGCAAGGAGTCTTGATCTACCTGTCCAGGCTTGAGTTCGGCGCTGGGTGGCTTAGTCAAAATATTGGGGGGAATGATAGTAGTTTTGAGTTTTGAGTTTTGAGTTTTGAGTTGATTAGGACTTACGCACTCGCCCCCTAAATCCCTCAATTCTGGGGGAATTTGATCTCTAGCTCCCCCAGAATTGGGGGTTGGAGGGCAAATTTCGGTTGATTTGCGTAAGTCCTGTTGATGAAGCTGACGGTGATTCAGCCATTCACAGATGGAGTAAACGCGGGTTTTAGGAACATCGGCAATGACGGCAAGACCGCCGTTCATGTCGCCGTAGAGAGTGCAATAGCCGACTGCCATTTCAGATTTGTTGCCCGTAGATAGGAGCAGATGCCCAAATTTGTTGGAGATCGCCATCAGTAAGTTGCCGCGAATCCTAGATTGAATATTTTCTTCGGCGATGCCAAACTCAGTTCCGGTGAACATTGCATCTAATGTGTGATCGTAGCCCGTCATCAGTTTGCCAATTGCCAGGGTTTGCGTATGAATGCCCAGGTTTTCCGCTAGCTTCAGCGCATCGTTGACGGAGTGATCAGAACTGTAGGGGGAGGGCATCAGCACACCCAAGACATTATCTGCGCCCAAGGCTTCAGCAGCGATCGCGACAACCAATGCGGAGTCAATCCCGCCGCTTAAGCCAATCACTGCTTTAGTAAAGCCACACTTGCGGGCATAATCACGCACCCCCAACACCAACGCTCCCCAAATTTCCGCATCTTCGTTTTCAGGAGGCGGAGCGATATCCTCTGGCATGGCAACTAAATTTTTCGTTTCTAGGTCATATTCCACGAGCATCAAATCAGTTGCATAGGCATAGGCGCGACCGATCAAGTCTCCCTGCCGATTAAATGCCGCACTATTCCCGTCAAAAATCAGGTCATCGTTGCCGCCTACCTGGTTGACATAAATGAGTGGTTGATTAAACCGAATGGCAGCGTGCTTCAGCATTGCCTCCCGCAACTGCTGTTTGCCTGCGGTAAAGGGCGATGCCGAAAGATTAATGATTAAATCGACTCCAATACTGGCGAGATCGGCGATCGGATTGACCTGATAATTGCGCTTACCCCAGAACTCCTCGTCGTTCCACAAGTCTTCACAGATGGTTACGCCAATGTGGAGAGGGCTAGAGGTTTGAAGGCTAGGGGGCAACCAAAAATGGCTGGCTTCCTGTCCCGATTCAAAGTAGCGATCGTCATCAAACACGTCGTAGGTGGGCAGCAGTCGCTTGTGAAATACTTGCTGAATCTGTCCGTTTGCCACTAGAGCCATACTGTTAAATAGTGGCTTGCCGCCTTCCTGGCTAGCTTGGGGGTTGACCGTGACGATGCCGATCAGAGCAGTTAACTGAGAGGGCAGTTCTGTCGCTAGCTGATTTAGGGCGATCGCCATTGACTCGATAAAATCAGGATGCATCAGCAGGTCGCGGGGCGGATAACCACAAAGAGAAAGCTCCGGAGTGAGGAGCAACTGCGCGCCTTGCTCGGCTGCCTGGTTTGCTGCCGCTAAAATTTGCTGGGCGTTGCCAGCAATGTCTCCGATGGTGGGGTTGAGTTGGGCGATCGCAATGGCAACCTTCGTGGACGCAGTGTTCATAATTAGGATTTGAGTCGAATGTGCAGGTCTTTAACCGTTGAACTTTTACTGTGAGGCGTTTCTCTGACCTCAAATAAATCAATTGCTCGAATCAGTTCGCTGAGCTTTTTGTAGTGATAGTTTCGGGCATCAAAGGACGGCGATAGTTTTGTCAACTGCGCTCCAAAAACTCCTAGATGAACCCATCCATCCTCTTCATCAACCGCTTCATAGGCATCTTTTAATAACGTAATCAAAGCACTGTTGTTGTTCAATTTCTGGCTAGTTGTTGCATCTAATGAACCTTTAGCACTGCTTTTATCTACTTTGTGTTCAGCCAGATCACTTTCAGACGAGTCGCGCAATTGACGCAGAATTTCAGTGTAAATAAATTTATCACAGGCGCTAATGAAAGCTTCCGGCGTTTTCTTTTCGCCAAACCCGTACACCACCAATCCCGCTTCTCGAATGCGACTGGCAAGCCGAGTAAAATCGCTGTCGCTGGAAACAATGCAAAAGCCATCAAAATTCCCCGTATAGAGCAGATCCATTGCGTCGATAATCAGGGCGCTATCCGTGGCATTTTTGCCCACCGTGTAGGCAAATTGTTGAATGGGTTGAATGGCAAATTGATTCAGCTTGGGTTTCCACTTGGTCAGTTGGGAATTGGTCCAATCGCCATAAATGCGTTTGACATGGGCGGTTCCATATTTGGTAATTTCTTTGAGGAGAAATTCGATCAGATCGGCACTGGCATTATCTGCGTCAATCAGTACTGCCAACTTTGTCATCCCAGATTGCATTTCAACCATTAGAAGCTTTCTCCCAACTGAGACAGAATATTCTCGATTTTCATAGATCGATCGCCTCCCGCAACACTCGGTCTCGAATATATCGGTGTAGATTTTCCGATTCAGCAACATCAACCTTTCGGTTCAGTAAATCTTCGAGATCCTGAATTAAGCTAATTCGATCAAGCAAGTTTCGCCCTTTTTCTATATTTACCAGAAAATCTACATCGCTGTCAGGGCGGGCTTCCCCCCGCGCCACCGAGCCAAACACACGAACGTTAGATGCGCCATGATGAGCCGCGATCGCCAAAATCTCTTCCCGCTTGTCGCCCAATACCTCTGCAATTCCCAATCCTTCTTGCTCCATTTTTCATTCTCCTACTTTAAATAAATACCATTGGCTTATCCTTGTAGGGTGCAAACGCCTCAGCATCAAAGCGATATAGACTAGCGGGTCGTCCGGCTCCACGAGAGACTTTGACTCTGGTATCGGCTAAGAAACCGAGTTTGAGCAGGCGCGATCGAAAATTAGAATAATCCGAAAAATTGTCGCCTAAAACAGTAGTGTAAAGCTGATACAAATCGCTGAGGGTGAAAAGTTCTGGCAGCACTTCAAAGGCGACGGGGCTATATTCCAGCTTATTTCGCAGCCGACGATGACCATATTCCAACACCTGATTATGGTCAAATGCAAGAGATGGAACTTGGCTGAGGGGATACCAGGCAATGCCGCTTACGCCATCGGCAATCAGTTCAGCTTCCGCAAAGCGCACTAAGGCGAAGTAGCTAACAGCCAGATAGCGATCGCCGTAGCTATCTGTCGATTCACGCGGGTCACGCTGAGGACCGCCGAAGGTATAAAGCTGTTCTAGATAAAGGTTGTTGGCGCGAATTTTTTCCGCCAAAATCCGGTAGGCGGCATCTTCCAACGATTCGCCTTGTTGCACGAGCGTTCCTGGGAGGCTCCACTGTCCCAAAAAAGGCGGTTCATCACGCATCACCAGCAGCACTAGCAATCGGTTTTGCTCAGTGTCTACGGAAAAGATCACATTATCGACTCCTACTTTGAAGTCGGCTAGCGTTGGGCTATCTGCCACTGAGTGTGCTTTTTTGGGGGCGCGTCCTGGCATTCGTATAGATGCTCCCGGTGAATGTAGTCTTCGATCGCAGCGGTGAGTCCGTCAGAATCTTTATGGTTACGGTAAGCAGTAGATGAGGTATCGGGACCCATCAGGTCAGCGATCGCCATGCTTGCGCCTCGCTGCCTCAACCCCTCCAACGCCGCCTCACTCAAAGGATAGCCCGGTCTTGGCACAACGAGCAGGTTCACTTCTCGTAATAAATCTTCAATCTGATACCAGGTCGCCAATTGGGCTACCAGATCAGAACCGACGACAAACGTAAAAGTGGCATTAGTCCAGCGGCGCTTGGCAATCTCCAAGGTGTGAATGGTGCGCGGCTGGCTTAGGTCTGGGCAACACTGCACATTGGGGCGCGATCTCTGGAGGTCATAAATTAGCAATCGCAACATTGCCATCCGATGAGCCAGCGGGGTTTGATGCGCCTTAAAGGGATTATCCGATGCCCACACTGCCACCCCATCAAAGCGGTAGGACAACCACGCCAAAATTGCTCGATGTCCAATGGTTGGCGGGTCGGCGCTGGTTCCAAAAAGAGCGATCGTTTGCATAAGGGGAATTATGAATGACGAATGGCAAATGACGAATGGCAAATAAAAACACGCGATCGCGTAGGGTGTGCTGAGCTTTGCGAAACATACCACAAACCCGTATTAGTGGGTGCGTTGGGTGTGGGTAATCAGGTCGAGCAGAGCGGGGGATGGCTCAACTGAAAAAGGCGCTGGGCTATGAATTTGGCGAGTCGCAGGGGGAAGGCTGGCGACGGATTGGGCGGTGCGCTGGGCGATCGCGTTGAGAGATTCGGGAGGCTGGGTTGGCACACCATTTTGCATCACACGTTGGAGGAGCGGGATAAAGGGGAGGGCATCTTCTGTCATCAACCCTAAGCGATCGCAGACTGCAACGCCGTTTTCGTAGTGCCGAAAAATCTGCTTGCGACCGGGATAAGTCACTTTGCCTGTAGATTCTTTCATCACGGGAATATTATCAATTTCTACCAGTTTATAAACGCCATTGACAGGCGATCCTGTCACCAATTGAGTGCCCAGTCCGTAGCCGTTGATGCAGGCTCCGGCGGCTTTTAGTTCGGCGATTTTAAATTCATCCAAGTCGCCGCTAGCAAAAATGGGCACGTTGGGCAAAATCTGGCTAATTTGTTGGGATAGCGATACTAAATCTCCAGAATCCAGCCGGACTCCGGCTAACTGGATTTCGCCTGACTGAAGTTGGGCGGCAAGCTGATGAGCAGCAGCGATCGCGTCATAAGTATCAATTAACAGTGGCGCACCGGGAAAGTAGCGATGAAAAGCGGTAAACGCTTGCGCTTCGGTGCCTTGAGTTGCCGCCAATGCCATCACGAGAGAATGCGCCATCGTACCAGCGGGTTTACGTCCTAGCTTGAGCGCTGCTAGTACATTGGAGGTGGCATCTAACCCGCCTGCTAGAGCCGCCCGTGCTGCCCAAACGGAAGCTTGGGGGCTGAAAGCGCGGCGGGTGCCAAACTCCAACAGCGTGGCTTCTGCACCCGCCACATCGCGCGATCGCGCGGCACGAGTGGCAATTAAAGTTTGATAATTCAGCGTGTTCAATAGGTAGGTTTCCACGAGTTGCGCTTGCCAGAGGGGCGCTTCCACCCGTAACAGCGGCTCGTTGGCAAAGACTGCCGTTCCTTCTGGCACTGCCCACACATCACCCATAAATTTTGCCTCTGTCAGCAAAGTCCAAAAAGCGTCTGGCGCATGGTCAAAGATTCCGGTGGCTTGCAGGGCTGAAATTTGCTCAGGACTAAAGCACAGTTTTTTTAGGTAGTCCAATGCTTGGGCTAATCCCATGGCAATTAGGTAGCCAAAGTTTTGGGGCAAGCGGCGGGTAAACAGTTCAAAGCTTGCCTGCTGCTGCTCCAGACCTTCACCGATGTAGCAAGCGGTCATGGTGAGTTGGTAGAGGTCGGTGAGCAGGCTGTAATCTTCGGGAGCGATCGCCAGTTCTTGATCATTTGACCCTGCCGATATAGATTGCTGATTGGAAGGCGTAGATATGTTCATGCTCTACCTAGAACCGTGTCTTTTAATTATAGTGATAAAAACCATAATTTGATAAATAAAACTAGCTGACGGCAATAATTTTCATTCTGCTTTACCCTGCGAAACCTATTCAAAGTTTGCAAGCACAGAGAATTCAGAGATTTTGAATTTTAGAAGTTATAGTGAATTCTATTAAAACAACGGTTTTTTCTATCGATACAACTCATGAGCTAAAAATGCAAATGTTTTTATCCGTACTACAACGGGATTTTAAGCTGATCTAATAAATTACTTTCTAATCTTCTGCCCAACAATCAATTGAGAAATATCTCACTTTGGGTGGTTTATCTCCAGATGCCTAAGGAAAGATTAGAATCTGTAGAAACATTACACTGGGAGCTTTTTGGGCATAATGGCGGCATTGTTGTATTTGCACATCAGTATGGTTCCGTGCCAATGACCCTGACTGAATGGGTCGCGCAAGTTAAAAGCGTGGCAGACATGATTGTGTATGTCTGGCTAGGGGCGATCGCGATCGCTTTTCTATTTGGCAAAAAAATCCGCCAGTGGGGCTTCAGCCTGCGGACTTTGCCCGGTTTGTGGAGTCCCCCCATGGGCGAATTTATCAATCAGCCCTACCGCTATCTCACCCAAAATGCTGAATCTTTTCTCTTTTTAGGCGGCTTACTTTTGCTGCGGGGTACTCGCGATTGGGTCATCGTCACCGTAGGAGCGATCCTAATTGATTGCTTCAATGGCTTACTTTTTCCCAAAAGTACAAAATATTTTGGGGCAAATAGCATCGTGTTTAGCTACCTTGGGTTTCTGCTGCTGCGTGGCTACGTTGAAGGCGGCATCATTGCAATTCTGATGACTATTTTGGTGGGCTTTGTTTGTAGCAAAATGCTTTGGGGGATGGTGCCTCTAGCAAATTCTCCAGGCTGGAAGGGGCATCTCCTGAGCTTTTTAGGCGGCGCGCTGATGGCTTGGGGCTTGGATGCGATCGCGCCCTTGTTGCCCGTTAGCCAGATTTGGTAAAAATATCGAATTGAAACATTTTATTAGGCGGCAACTTTTATCACAGGTTTTAGCGTCATAACAGTCAGACTTCCATCACAGCACCCCATTCAAATACAACAGAACTACTATGGAGGTGGATAGTATGTCCATCTACCATTTCAGACAAGTTATGAGTGTTCTACCCGCCTCACTGCTCGATCGCTAAGCCCACTTATCTGTTGGTTAGGATGCCCCCAGTGCTGCCCTTTGAATTTGTTGTCACTGGCAAGCCAGTTTCGCATCAGGCAAAAGATCGAAAACGTGTCCAAGCCTGGAAAATAGAAGTCCGTAATACTGCCGCCGCTTGCTGGACGGTTGGTGTTCCCTTGGGTGACTTCTTGAGGGTGATCATTACTCACTATTACGACACTGACCCCGGAAGTGAAGAAGGAGTACCAGATAGTGATAATATTGTAAAGCCCGTTAGAGACGCTTTAAATGGGCTAATCTATGTGGATGACTATCAAATAACAGATTTTGTCAGCCGCCGTCGGAGCCTAAATGGCTCGTTTCGGGTTAAGGGAATGTCCTCTGTGCTTGCAGAGGCTTTTTGTAAGGGGAAAGAATTTCTCCATATTAAGATAGAAGCGGCTCCTGATGTATCTGAGTTAAGTTGAAGTTATCTTTATAGATAGAAATATTATTTCACCCTGGTATGACTTACTCAAAACACCTGAATCAGCTAGAGCATCAGCGATTGCTAAGGTTGGCAAGAGAGTATCGGCAGAAAGGATATCAGGTAAAGCTGCATCCTGCTTCAACCGATTTGCCACCAGTGTTGGCAGGCTGTCCATTTGATCTGATTGCCGAAGGTGAAGGGAAGAAGATTGCGGTTGAGGTGCGATCGCGAGATACCTTAACCCTCAACGGGTCTGAAGATCTGCGTCGGATGACCGATCTGATCGATCAACTACCGGGCTGGGAATTTGAGTTAGTCGTAACCAATCATCGCAAGTGAGATAAAGACTAACCCCACTAGCGGACTAATGGATTTTTGTTTCGGGCGGCTGCGATCTCCGTCTGCTCAACTCGTTTAAGCCTGGTTTCGGGGCGTTTAGCGCTCTCAATCCAAAAAAGAATGTTTTTCTTAGAGGAATTGCCGAATTGCTCAAAATTCTGCTGGGCAGTTTGGTTGTTACCCAATGCGGCGATCAAGTCGGCTGGTATGACTAGAGCTTCTATTGCATCCAATATTGTCCAAGAGTTGTCCTGCTTTGCGGCTAAGATTTTTGTCAACCCTGCATCAGTCATCAACTTTTGATCGATTAGTTCTTCAACATATTGCTTGTTTAATTTTGACCAAACGCTTTTGGGTTTTCGGGGTGTAAATATTTGTCGGTAGCGTTCTTCATCAATGGATTTTACTTTGCTGTCAATCCAGCCAAAACAAAGGGCTTCTTTAACCGCTTCAGTGTATAGAACGCTGGGCTTGCCGCTCTTCACTTTGTAGTAAATTAGCCAAATACCAGAGGATGTTCGATGGTTTCGCTCTAACCATTCTCGCCAACTCGCGCGATCGCTGGCATAGATGCTTTCTAACCGCTCATCTATCCCCATAAAGAATCCTTTCGCTCCTTACCTCCGACTTTGCAACCCCGATACCAGCGACTCTCCCGCCTGATAGGTGATGCCAGCTTGCTTAAAGCGACGTAGCGCTTCCCCTAGGCGATCGCAATCGGCAATCAGGCTAATTCGCACATAGCCTTCGCCACCTTTGCCAAACGCATTACCCGGTGTAACCACCACGCCCGTTTGTTCCAGCACTGAGAAAGCAAAATCCGTAGACCCAATGCCGGGTGGACAAGATACCCAAAGGTACATCGTGGCTTTGGGTTTAGCCACTGTCCAGCCCAGTTCTCCTAAGCCTTGAATTAAAAAATCGCGGCGGGTGCGATAGCGGGCTTGGACTTCGTGTAAGTAGACATCAGGCAATTGCAGCGCCGTTTCAGCCGCCGTTTGCAGCACCCGAAAAATGCCATAGTCAAGGTTGGTTTTTAGGGTTCGCAACCCCTGCACAACATGGCGATTGCCCACCACAAAACCCACTCGCCATCCTGCCATGTTGTAGGTTTTAGACAGCGTATGGAACTCTACGCCAATCTCCATTGCCCCAGGAATTTCGAGCAGGCTGGTGGGCTGATAGCTATCAAACGCCAGTTCTGCATAACACAAGTCATGCACCAGCAGAATTTCATAATGACGGGCAAAGGCAACTGCTTCTTCAAAAAACTCACGCGGTGCAGTGGCGGCAGTGGGGTTGCTGGGATAGTTGAAGTAAAGGATTTTTGCCCGTTTTGCGATCGCCTCCGGAATGGTTGCAAAATCAATCACCCAATCATTTTCGGGCTTGAGCATCACATCGTAAATTTCGGCTCCGGCAATCAGCGGACCGCGAAAGTGTGCGGGATAAGCCGGACTGGGCACTAACACCAGATCGCCAGGATTGACATATGCCAATGCCAAATGGGTTAACCCTTCCTTGGAACCCAACAGCGGTAGGGCTTCGCTTTCCGAATCCAGTTTGACCCCATAGCGCCGTTGATACCAGTTGGTAATCGTGCGGCGAAAGCTAGAAGTTCCTTCAAACGGGGGATAGCCATGATTAGCAGGATCTTGAATGGCGGCGATCGCGGCATCTACCACGGGCTGAGGCGTAGCGCCATCCGGATTTCCCATACCCAAGTCAATCAAATCTAACCCTTGCTGGCGGGCGTTCACCTTCAATTCATCCAGTCGCGCAAATACATAAGGGGGCAGCGATTTCAGTCGGTCTGCTGGAGTCAGCCAGTTTAAAGTCATTCCAACACCTCTTTGATAGAAAGCTTCGGGGAGCGTGACGAGAACAGAGAGGCATCACTTTTGTTGCTGCTAGGAGCGCCGTCTTCATCTGCCCGTCTACTTGATCCCTGACACGGTGCCGTTGTAGACACCATTGCCGCCATCAACTGAGCCGGTTCTACATCAAATGGGAGACGATGGATGTCGGAGGATTCTGCACAGGCGATCTCTGCCGCTTGTTGTAAATCGGCGATCGAAATGGTTGCCATACCGAGATCCATTAAACTTTGGGGCAAGCCAATTTCTGCATAAAATTTAAGCAATTGTTGCCGTGCAGTTGCCGCCAATTGACTACCCTGCACCAGTTCCTCTAATCGTAGCTGCACCAAAATTCCGTATGCTACTTTCTCGCCGTGGAGAGTGCCGTGGCTTGCGGTCAAGTGTGTCAACCCATTGTGGACTGCATGGGCAGCAACGGTGCGACATTGGGCACCCCCTAACCCGCCAATCACGCCTGCCAGCAGCACCGATGCATCAACAACATCTTGCCAGTCCTCGCTGCCGGGATTTTGCAGGGCGGCAACGGATTTTTGCAGCAAAATATCGCGTAAGACTCTTGCTTGCTGCACTGCCCCAATCAAAAGCGTCCGTTGAGAATGACCGCTGCTAATAGAGGCTTCATACCACTTGGCGATCGCGTCTCCAATGCCAGCCACCAGAGTCCGTTGAGGAGCCGTGGCAATCAGGTCATAGTCCAGCACCAGCAACTGAGGACATTGAGACAGGGGCACATCATACAAAAATGCGCCATCCTCAGAATAAACATTGGACAAGGCTGTCCAGGCTGCACAAGTTGCCGCCGAAGTGGGAATCGTCACGATGGGCAAACCGCACTGATGCGCCAATAACTTAGAGGTATCGAGCGCTTTACCGCCGCCAATGCCAATAATCAGATCTGCCTGATGGGTCTGCACCATCTGCCGGAGGGTTTCCAGGGTTGCCTCGCTGCAATCGGGATGATAGCTGGCTTGAGTCGCATGGAGTTGATGCGCTTGAATAGCAGGCTGGAGCAGCGGATAAACCATTGCTAATGTGCGATCGCCCCCCACCAACAAGGGACGTTGCCCTAAACGAGCGATCGCGGCTCCTACCGTCATCAGCACTCCCTGTCCACGAATGACTTGAGCAGGCGAAATGCACAAAGTCGGCAGAATGGCAGAATGGTTAGACATGGCAAGTAAAGTTTTTAAGGAAAAACGATAGAAAATATTGGTCTACGAAGCAGCCGCTTTGGGTAATTGGGCAAGCTTGGCTGGATCGAGAGAGATTTCCATTTGGTCGTCGTAGCGGGAGGCAAGCGATCGCCTCACTTCACCGAGATATAACGGAATCGATACGCCGGGTTCGGGATGCAAGATGGTTCGCACCCGGATCGTCATTTTACCAGCCCCTTGAGCTAGCCGCCCCGACGAGTAGAGATCGGCGGCAGCTTGGCGCAGAGTGGCTTCTAGCTGAGTTCGGGTCAAGTCGGGCGCTACGGCAATCACCACATTGGGTCCGCCATTATCAAACACGCGGGTAAATCGCGCCGCATTGGGAATCGATGGGTTGACATAAAACCCTAAGCTCAGAGCGTATAATCCGCCCGTTAGCACTGCCATGAAACTGGTAACGCCTACCAAACGAAAGCGGATGCCCCATTTGAGCAGCAAGCCAAGAACCATCAAAATGGCACAAAAGATTGTGAAATATCCAACCCATTGAGCGATCGCGGTAATTTGAGCCGTTAACACCATAGAGCATTTTAAAAACTAAAGTTTAATCATCCGACGGAGCTAAGCGATCGCGGTCAAGCCTCAGTCAAACAACCAGGCTTTGACCCGCTCCAAGTTTTTCCAGCCCGGTTTGCGAGCTAGCCCATCCTGGATGTTGTGTTCCACTTCTTCTCGCAGTTCAGCCGCAACCATAATGATTTGCTGAGTCAGTTCAATGTGTTCACGGACTCCCTTTTTGCCCGCTTCTAACATTGCCAGCGATAGATTCACCCGCGCTTGAGGATCTTGAGGGTTGAGCTTGACCGCTTTTTGAGCTGTGTCGTAAGCTTTGCTGGGCTTTTCAGCCAACAAATAAAGCCAAGATAAACAAGTCCAAGCGGAGCTAGTTTTGGGAGCGCGATCGCAGACCTCCTTGAACACAGGAATCAGCGCTTCGGGGTCTTCCCCTGCCTTGTATCGCTCAAGCCCTTCATCAAAGAGAGTTTCAACAGTCTGAGTCATAGGTGAAAAATGCAAAAATCATGATAATAGGCGATCGCGAATCATGACAATAGGCGATCGCGAATGACGATCAGCTAGCATCCTACTTTAAGCCGAAAACGACTTGCCACAGCCACAAGTTTGGTTAGCATTAGGATTGGTGAACTGGAACCCACCCCCAATCATGGCATCACTGTAATCAAGCTGCATCCCATATAAATACAGCAGGCTCTTTGGATCGCACACCACCTTAAAGCCTTCGTAATCATAGACTTCATCCGTTGCTTGAACCTTGGAGGGATCTTCAAAATCCATCATGTAAGACATACCAGAACACCCGCCCCCTCTCACGCCAACTCGCAAGAAAAGGTCAGTTCCTTGCTTCTCTCGAAGTGCCAAAACATGGCTTAGGGCAGAGTCACTCATCAATATTCCGCGTTGCTGAGACTGTGTAGCTTGGGTCATTGAATTCAAACTCCTTTGCAATCACGAAAAGTAAATTACAAGTACTTTTTCTCATATCATCTTCCATAGTATCAAGGATAGATCAGTATTGAAAGCTGCTTTCTAACACGCGATGTGCGACTTTCCCGATTGCCCACCCTGCGGGAAGCAAGCTACACCCTAAATCCCTCTCCCAAAGCGGGGCTGCGGTATATGCACAAGTCTGTCTGGCTTCGTTTTGCCCTGTCTAGCCCCCTAAATCCCCCAATTCTGGGGGACTTTTAAAACTCTTG
>ENA-ORBV01005821-ORBV01005821.1-microbial-mat-metagenome-genome-assembly--contig:-NODE-5821-length-22296-cov-5.831046_pt1 | contig 22296 bp, 15 predicted proteins | sample MGYA00237777_ERZ505514 | MGnify/ENA primary metagenome ERZ505514 (study PRJEB26160, sample SAMN06269048) | microbial mat metagenome | isolation source: Oligotrophic lake microbial mat | place... | reverse complement strand
CTACACCTCTCTATTCGTCGGCAGCGTCAGATGTGTATAAGAGACAGGTTCCTCGCCTATCCGATCGTCGACACCACGATGGCAGCGGCACGCGAGCGGCGGTTGCTCGAGCGCCAGGGCGCCGAAGAGCACATGGACATGCAGCTCTCGGGCATGTCGCGGCTTACCGGCATCGACTTCTCCAGGTTTGACCTCGACACGCCGCTGCCGGAGCTGACGACCAACGGGCACCAGTCGTCGCTGGCCAAATGGATCGGCAAGACGCCGCGCTCGATCGTGCAGAGCTATGCCAGCAAGGCCGGCATCGACTTCACCGGCACCTCGGACCATGTGGCCGGCATGATGCAGGACATCATGGAGGAGGTCGGCGGCGACGGCTTCCTGCTGTTCAATGGCTATTTCGACCGGCGCTACATCATGGAAGTGTGCGACGGGCTGGTGCCGGAGCTGCAGCGCCGCGGCCTCACCCGCAAGGCTTACGCGCACAGGACGCTGCGCGAAAACCTGCTGGAGTTTTAGCCACAGTCATCGCCGGGGCCGCGCGGTGTCATACCCGAAGGTGTCACACCAAGTTGAGACAAATGTTGTGACACAGGTTGAGCGCCCTCCTGTGCCCTCGCGGGAATCTGGCCCTGTGACTCCACCTCGGGCAGCCACAGAAGACCGTCGAATCAACGCTCGGGCGCGTTTTTCGTGCCTCGGTCCACCCACCTGCCCGACAGTCAATGCGGCGGGGGCGTCCTTGTGCTTGCTACTCACGGCTCAGTCGTCGGGTACCGAATACCCGGTAAAGGCCGCGGGACCTCCCCTCATCCTCCAGGGATACATACCGGCGGGCGCGCCGGGCGGGGCTTGGCCAAATGTTTTCGTTGCTCGCTGCAACAAGCAATTTGTCATCCCGAGCGAAGCGAGGGACCTTTAAGGCCATGAGCAAAGGTCCCTCGCTGCGCTCGGGATGACAGCGGGGTTTTCCGAACAACTCCTGACACTCGAAACGGTGTGTCGGAAGTTGTCCGGACTTGTGCGCTCCACGCGCGGCAGGCCTCGTGCGACGATAGCAAAAACATAGAGCGAATCCGGCTGAACCTGTGAATCACAGATTGCAAATCAGCATCGCAGATTTGGCCGGGCTGCTAGCAACGCCAGCACATGCACATACTCCCGTAACGCGCCCGGACATTCGGTGGTGTTAGGAATGCGTGAAGCTGCCGATGCGGTCGTCTTGTCTGACCAGCGCCGTGATCTGCTCGGCCAGCTGCTTCTGGTGATAGGGCTTCCATGTCCAAGGGCGTGGAAGGGTTGCAGGGTCTAAGTTTTGGCCCCCGGCAGGAAGTCGTCGAGTGGCACGCCGAAACTGTTCAGCGCCCAGGAAACGAGGTTGTACTGGCCGATGGTGAAGACCACGTCCATGAGCTGTTCGGTCGAGTATTTCTTCGACAGCACGGCCCAGGTGGCATCCGAGACCACGGAATTCTCGTAGAGATCGTCGGCCGCCTGCATCAGCGCCGCCTCGTGCTCGCTCCAGGTACCCTTGGGGCCCTTTTTGACGTTCTCGACATCCGCCTCGGAGACGCCGCCCTTCCTGGCGATCAGCTCGTGCTGGGCGAATTCGTATTCGGCCTGGTTCAGCCAGCCGATGCGCAGGATCAGCAGCTCGCGGTCGCGGAACGCCAGGGTCTGCTTGCCCAGCACGTGGCCCGCAAACGGCGTCCAGCGCTTCACCAGCTTGGGGTGATGGGCCAGCACCTTGAAGATGTTGAAGATCTGGCCGTTCATCGCGTTCTTCTCGACGGTCTCGCGATCCTCGGGCGCCATGGTCGCGAGGTCGCGCATCGGAATGCGTTGCTTGCGCTTGATCAAGGTGATTCCTTCCTTTGAGTGAAGCTCAAAGGTCTCGCGCTTGGCCTGCGATGACAACAGCTTCGACGCCTAGCGCCCCTTGATCTTCCGCCACGCGGCGAAATCGACCAGCGTCTGCTCGTTGGTCGCGGGATAGAGGCCATAGATGGCCATGCCGTTGTTGACCTGCTCGGTGACGAAATCCTCGAAGGCTGTCATCTCGTAGGCCTCCTCGGCGATCTCGTCGGCGAGATTGGCGGGGATGACGACGACGCCGTCGCTGTCGCCCAGGATCACGTCACCCGGAAAGACCGGGGCATCGCCACAGCCGATCGGCACGTTGATGTCGATCGCCTGATGGAGCGTGAGGTTGGTCGGCGCGCTGGGACGATGGTGGTAGGCCGGGAAGCCCAGCCGGGCAATCTCGGCGGAGTCGCGGAAGCCACCGTCGGTCACCACGCCGGCGACGCCGCGCTTCATCAGGCGCGTCACCAGGATCGAGCCCGCGGAGGCGGCGCGCGCATCCTTGCGGCTATCCATCACCATGACGGCGCCGGGCGGACAATCCTCGATCGCCTTGCGCTGCGGATGGCCGCGGTCGCGGAACACGGTTAGCTGATTCAGGTCCTCGCGCGCCGGCATGTAGCGCAAAGTAAACGCCTCGCCGACCAGCACCGGCTGGACGGGCGACAGCGGATGGACATCCTGGATGAACTGATTGCGAAAGCCGCGCTTGAACAGCGCGGTGGAGACGGTAGCGCTGCTGATGGTTTTCAGCCTGTCGCGGGTTTCAGTCTTCATGATTTCTCCCCGTCATTGACGAGGCCTAATAGATCGACGGTTCGGCCACCGGGGCGCCGAAACTCGTCTCGAGGAAATCGAAGTCGCAGCCTTCGTTGGCCTGCTTGATGTGCCGGGTGAACATCCAGCCGTAGCCGCGTTCGTAGCGCGGCTCGGGCTTCTTCCAGGCCGCGCGGCGGCTGGCCAGTTCCTTGTCCGACACGTTCATGTTGATCGTGCGCTTGTCGACATCGAGAGAGATCATGTCGCCGGTCTTCACCAGTGCCAGCGGCCCGCCGATGTAGGACTCCGGCGACACATGCAGAATGCAGGCGCCGTAACTGGTGCCGCTCATGCGGCTGTCCGAGAGCCGCACCATGTCGCGCACGCCCTGCTTCACCAGCTTCTTGGGGATCGGCAGCATGCCCCACTCCGGCATCCCGGGCCCGCCCTGGGGACCGGCATTGCGCAGGATCAGGACGGTGTCTTCCGTGACGTCGAGATCGTCGCGATCGATCGCTTCCTTCATCGACGGATAGTCGTCGAACACCAGCGCCGGGCCGGTGTGCTTCAGGAATTTCGGGGCGCAGGCAGAAGGCTTGATCACGCAGCCGTCGGGCGCCAGGTTGCCCTTGAGCACCGCCAGCGCGCCCTCCTTGTAGATCGCGTTCGCCGGCGTGCGGATGACGTCGTCGTTGTAGATCTCCGCGCCCTTGATGTTCTCGCCCAGGGTCTTGCCGGTGACGGTCATGGTCTCGAGATGAAGCTGGCCGCGGATCTGCTCCATCAGGCCGGGCAGGCCGCCGGCATAAAAGAAATCCTCCATGAGATACTTGTCGCCGGAGGGCCGGATGTTGGCGATGACCGGCACCGTACGGCTGGCGCGCTCGAAATCATCGAGGCCAATGTCTTGTCCGGCACGGCGCGCGATGGCGATCAGGTGGATGATGGCGTTGGTCGAGCAGCCCACGGCCATGGCCACGGTGATGGCGTTCAGGAACGCGTCCCTGGTCATGATCTTCCTGGGCGTAAGGTCCTCCCACACCATCTCGACAATGCGGCGGCCGGTCTCGGCGCTCATGCGGATGTGGCTGGCATCGGCGGCCGGGATCGACGACGCGCCGGGCAAGGTCATGCCCAGCGTCTCGGCCATGGCCATCATGGTGGCAGCCGTGCCCATGGTCATGCAGGTGCCGTAGCTGCGCGCGATGCCGGCCTCGACATCGACCCAGTCGGAGTCGGAGATCTTCCCGGCGCGGCGCTCGTCCCAGTATTTCCAGGCATCGGAGCCCGAGCCCAGCACCTTGCCCTTCCAGTTGCCGCGCAGCATCGGCCCGGCCGGCAGGTAGATCGTGGGCAGGCCCATGCTGATGGCGCCCAGCAGCAGCGCCGGCGTGGTCTTGTCGCAGCCGCCCATCAGCACGACGCCATCCACGGGATGCCCGCGCAGAAGCTCCTCGGCGTCCATGGCAAGCAGGTTGCGGTAGAGCATGGTGGTGGGCTTCAGGAAGCTTTCCGACAGCGACAGCGCCGGCAGTTCCATCGGGAAGCCGCCGGCCTGCAGGATGCCGCGCTTCACGTCGTCGACGCGGGTCTTGAAGTGCATGTGGCAGGGTTGGGCATCCGACCAGGTGTTGAGGATGGCGATGACCGGGCGGCCGGCCCACTCCTCCGGCGCGTAGCCCATCTGCATGGCGCGCGAACGGTGGCCGAAGGCACGCAGGTCGTCGGGTGCAAACCAGCGCGCGCTGCGCAAGGCATCAGGGGTTTTTCTTTTGGTGCCGGTCATTGGATTTCCTCCAAATCCGAGCTAATACATTAGTGCATCTATGGTCAAGCCATGCTGAAAATCGCCTCCGAACGTCTCGATCGTGACCGCCAGGCCGCGCCGCAGGTCTTCGAGCGGCTGCGCGAAATGATCGTCTCCCTCACCCTGCCGCCGGCCACGCCATTGTCGCGGGCGGCGCTGGCCGAGCAGTTCGGCCTCAGTTCAACCCCGATCCGCGATGCCCTCATGCGGCTGCACGAGGAGGATCTGGTCGAGGTCTTCCCCCAGCATGCGACGGTCGTGAGCCGGATCGACGTCAAGCTGGCGGAGCAGGCGCATTTCCTGCGCCAGGCCCTGGAGCTTGAGATCGTGAGGACGCTGGCGCTCGCGCACGAGGCCGGGCTGGTCGACGAACTCGGCCGGACGATCGCGCTCCAGCAGCAGTTCGCCAAGGCCGGCGATTTCGCGAAGTTCATGGCCGCGGACAACGAGTTCCATCGCCAGCTCTACGCGGCATCCGGCAAGCCCGAACTCTGGGCCCTGGTAAGGAGCCGAAGCGGCCATATCGACCGGCTGCGCCGACTGCACCTGCCCACGCCCGGCAAGGCGCAGGACATCGTGCGCCACCACCGGATGATCGTGAAGGCCATCGAGGCCGGTGCGCCGGACGATGCCCAGCGGCATCTGCGCAAGCATCTCTCCGGCACGCTGGGCTATCTGGAGCAGATCCGGGCGCGTTACCCGGAATACCTCAGCGGCTGAGGGAGGCCGGGCCTCGCCACGAATCGCCGGGCGATTGCAGCCGCGCTGCAGCCAGCCTGGCGTGGCCGGGGGTCGTGAATTGCACGCCATCCAGTTCGAAGAAGGGACGGGCGACCGCATGGAAGCGGAAGGCATTGCCCTCCTTGAGGACGATACCCGCAGGTTCGCCCCAGACTTCGACGACGAAGGGTTCGGACATGGTATTCTCCCTGGTCTCACCTGAGATGGTTCCACTCCAGCGATTCGGCAATGGTCGTGCCTGTCGAGTCATCCTCGAAGCGCAGCAAAGACTCCGCATGCGGCATCAATATGGCGGAAGATTCTTTCATTACTGCTATTGAAGACTCCGACGCGGCGTAATGTGACGCTAACGTTTCAACAATCTCGAGGTTCGCTCGCACCATGACCATGACGCGCTCCACCTTCCTCGGGATCACCGGCGCTGCCGTGTTGACCGCGGGGCGGAGCGTTGCGCAGACAGCTCCGGGAGCACGCATGCATCAACGCAAGATTCCGTCGAACGGCGAGATGCTGCCTGTCGTCGGCTGCGGCACCTGGCGGACCTTCGATGTCGGCGCCAAGCCGGAGGATCGCGCGCCTCTGGCCGAAGTGCTGCGCATCCTGTTCGACGCCGGCGGCTCGGTGATCGACACCTCGCCGATGTACGGCTCAGCCGAGGCGGTCGTCGGCGATTTGCTGGCTGCGGCCAAGACACGCGACAAGGCCTTCATCGCCACCAAGGTCTGGACGTCGGGCCAGGACAACGGCATCGCCCAGATGCGCCAGTCGATGCGGCTGCTCAAGACCGATCGGATCGATCTGATGCAGATCCACAATCTTCTCGACTGGCGGGCCCATCTGCCGACGCTCCGCGCCTGGAAAGCCGAAGGCCGCATCCGGCTGATGGGCATCACGCACTACACGCAAAGTGCGCACGACGAACTCGAGGCCGTGATGCGGGCGGAGAAGTGGGACTTCGTGCAGCTCAACTACGCGCTCGACGACCGCGCGGTCGAACGCCGCCTGCTGCCGCTTGCCGCCGAGCGTGGCATAGCGGTCATCGTGAACCAGCCGTTCGGCGGCGGCGGGCTCTTGCGCAAGCTGCTCAGCCGCAAGCTGCCCGACTGGGCAGGCGAGATCGGGGCGGCGAGCTGGGCCCAGATCCTGCTCAAGTTCATCCTGGCGAACCCCGCCGTCACCTGCGTGATCCCCGGCACCGGCAAACCCGAGCATATGCGGGACAATGTGCAGGCAGGCTTCGGCGCCTATCCCGATGCGGCGCTGCTGAAGAAGATGGTGGCCGAGATCGCGGTCTAGGCGTCGCATAGACCTCACCCAGAGGAGCACGCCGTAGGCGTGCGTCTCGAAGGGTGGGCGCAAGCATGGTGCTCGTTCCCATCCTTCGAGACGGCTGCTTCGCAGCCTCCTCAGGATGAGGCAGGGCAGTGTGCTAAAGCAGCCCCAGCGTGAGCTGTGGTGGCGCCGTGGCCTCGTCCGGGCGATAGAGGTTGTGCAGCGAGACGCCCAGCAGCCGCACCTTCTTCTCCAGGGGAAACACGGACCGCACCAGCTCGATGCTGACACGCTCCAGCATGGCCTTGTCGGCGGGCGGTTCGAGCAGCGTGCGGCTGCGGGTCACGATCTGGAAGTCGGCATACTTGATCTTCACGGTCACCGTCCGTCCGGCAATGCCGTTCTTCTCGCAATAGCTCCAGACATCCTCGAGAACCGAGGCGATGCCGGCCTCGACCTCCGCCGGCCGGCCGAGATCCTGCATGAAGGTCGTCTCCGAACCGACCGACTTGCGCGGCCGGTTGGGCACGACCTGCCGCCCGTCCTGGCCACGCGCGATGGCATGGTAATAGGGCCCCGATTTGCCGAAATACTCCTGCAGGAATTCCAGCGACTGGGCCTTGAGATCGGCGCCGGTATGGATGCCGAGCCGCTTCATCTTGGCCTCGGTTGCGGGCCCGACGCCGTGGAACCTGCCGACCTCAAGGCTTTCGACGAAGGCCGGGCCTTTCTCAGGCGGAATGACATATTGCCCGTTGGGCTTGCGCTGATCCGAGGCCAGCTTGGCCAGGAACTTGTTGTAGGAGACACCGGCCGAGGCGGTGAGGCCGGTCTGTTCGAGGATTCTGGCGCGGATCTCGCGCGCGATCTCCGAAGCCAGCGGCATGTCCTTGAGGTTGGTCGTGACGTCGAGATAGGCCTCGTCGAGCGACAGCGGTTCGACCAGCGGCGTGTAGTCGAGGAAGATGGCGCGGATCTGGCGCGATACCTCCTTGTAGATGTCGAAGCGCGGCTTCACGAACACCAGCTCTGCGCACAGCCGCTTGGCCGTGGCCGAGGGCATGGCCGAGCGCACGCCGAAGGTGCGGGCCTCGTAGCTCGCCGCCATCACCACGCCGCGCTCGCGCCCGCCCACCGCCACGGGACGGCCGCGCAGCGCAGGATCGTCGCGCTGCTCCACGGACGCATAGAACGCATCCATGTCGACATGGAGGATCTTGCGGATCGCTGGTTCCGCCATGGGCCGATCCTAGAGTTTTTCCAAACGAGATAGAAACGCCTCGAATTTCCTCGACAGCATAAACCTCATGCTGAGCCGGGCGGGGTAACCCCCGCCCTGGCTCGACCCAACACCCCCTCATCCTGAGGAGCGCCGGCTTCGGCGCGTCTCGAAGGATGGGCAACAGACACCGCGCTTGTTGCCCATCCTTCGAGACGCTCGCTGCGCTCACTCCTCAGGATGAGGTCGTTGTTGGGGCGACACCAAAGAGAATGCCAGAAGCGCTCTACCAGAGCTTCCACCACGCCTTGGTGGCGGGCGCACTCCGGGCCGCAGGCGTCGTCGACGAACTCTGCGGCGTAGCGGGCTTGGGCGTCTGATCGAGGCCGCCGATCGGCGTCGGCGGTGGCAGATCGGTCTCGCGCCAGCCACCGCCCAGCGCCTTCACCAGGTTGGCGCTGGCAATCAGGCGATTGAGCCGGATGTTGAGCAAGGTCTGCTCGGCCTGCAGCGCCGACGTCTGGGTCTGTACCACGGTCGTGTAGGGGATGGTGCCGATCCGGTATTGATTGAGCGACAGCCGCTCGGCCTCGCGCGCCGCGGCAACGGCAGCGCGCTGGACCTGCTCCTGCTGGACCAGGAGGCGCTGCTGGACGAGCGCATCCTCGACCTGCTGGAAGGCGGTCAGCACGGTCTGGCGGTAGGTCGCCACGGTGTTGTCGTACCCCGCCCGCGCCCCTTCGACCTGGGCGGCACGCGCGCCGCCGTCGATCAGCGTGGCGGCAAGCTGCGGACCGAGCGACCACACCGACGAGCCGAGCTGGAACAAGGTGCCAAGTCCACCGCTCAGGAAGGTGATGGCACCACCCAGCGAGATGTTCGGATAGTAGGCCGCCTGCGCCACGCCGATCCGGGCATTGGCCGAGGCCATCAGCCGTTCGGCCGAGGCGATGTCGGGCCGCCGTTCCAGCAGCGCCGAGGGGATGCCGGCATCGACCGTCGGCACGTTCTGCGGCGGCGTGCCCGGGTCCAGGTTGAATTCGGCCGGCGTCTTGCCAATCAGCACGGCGATCGCATGCTCGAACAGGGCGCGCTGGATCCCCTCGGCCACCAGAAGAGATCGGGCCTGCTGGTAGAGGGTCTGTGCCTGGGTGAGGTCGACCCGCGAGGCGATGCCGGCGTCGACCTGATTCTGCACGATCTGCAGCGACCGCGCATAGGCCGCGACGGTTTCCTGGTAGAGCCTGGTCCGCTGGTCGGAGACGCGCAGCGAGAAATAGTTGATCGCGACGTCGGCCTGGGCCGAGAGCCGCGCTGTAGCGAGATCGCCGGCGCTGGCCTGGGCCGCCGCCGAATCAGCCTCGATCGTTCGCCGGATGCTGCCCCAGACGTCGATCTCCCAGGAGAGCGCGCCGCCGCCGGAGTATTGGCTCGCGCTGCTGGTGACATTGCCGGCCTGGTTCGTCGTGATGATCGCGCCGCCCCCGCCGCCGCGCAGCGCGCCAGTTCCAGTCTGTTGGGTGCTGCCCGTGGCGGTGATCGTCGGATAGAGGCCCGATTGGTCCTGGCGCACGAGGGCGCGCGCCTGGCGGTAGGCCGCTTCGGAGGCCTTGAGCGTCTGGTTGGAGATGTCGACCTGGGCGGCCAAGCGGTCGAGCGTCGGATCACCGTAGATCTGCCACCACGGTCCACGATCTACTGCGTCGCGAGGCATGGCTGGACGGAAGTCTACTCCCCCTTCCTTGAATTCGGCCGTGGGCGGGCTGGCAGGCGGCGGCCGCTCGTAGTCGGGACCGACCAGACAACCGGCCAGCGACGCCAGGCAGAGCAGAGCCGCCATCCGCCTCATGCGGGGACTCCGGCGCCGCCGCCCATAGTGCCACCCATGCCGCCACCCAGGACGCGGGCAATTCGGCTGGGACGGTCGCGGTCGCGGCGGCGGAAGCGGTCGAGATATAGGTAGATCACCGGGGTCGTATAGAGGGTCAGGATCTGGCTGACGATCAGGCCACCGATGATCGAAATGCCGAGCGGCCGGCGCAGCTCGGCGCCTTCGCCGTATCCCATCGCCAGCGGCAGCGCGCCCAGGATGGCCGCCATGGTCGTCATCAGGATGGGCCGGAAGCGCAGCAGGCAGGCCTCGTAGATGGCGACGCGCGGATCAAGCCCCTCGTTGCGCTCGCGCTCCAGTGCCACGTCGATCATCATGATGGCGTTCTTCTTGACGATGCCGATCAGCAACAGCACGCCGATCATGGCGATGATGCTGAACTCCACGCCTGCGAACTTGAGCGCCAGCAGCGCCCCGATGCCGGCCGACGGCAAGGTCGACAGGATGGTGAGCGGGTGGATGTAGCTCTCGTAGAGGATGCCGAGCACGATGTAGACGGCGACAAGCGCCGCCAGCACGAGCAGGAGCTGGTTGGTCGTCGATTGCTGGAACGCCCGCGCCGTGCCCTGGAACGAGCCGTGGATGCTGGCCGGCACGCCGATTTCGGCCATCACGCCGTTCACGTAGCCAATGGCGTCGCTCAGCGTCTTGCCCGGCACGAGATTGAACGAGATCGTGCTGGCGACGAACAGGTTCTGGTGATTGACGGCGATCGGCGTGGTGCCGAATTCGTAACGGGTGACGGCGGAAAGCGGCACCATCTTCTCCGGCGTGGTGCTGACGGCCGCCCCGGTCGAGGCCGAGCCACGGCCGCTGACGGCGATCTGGTTGGTGCGCTGGTTGCGGACCGCCTGGGCAGGGTCGATGACGCCGGCCTGCGCCGGCACCGCCGAGGTGATGGCGCCGGTCGCCTGGGCGCCACTGATCGCGCCGCCCGACGTGCTGACGTAGATGTCCTTCAGCCCCTCCGGGCTTGCCCAGTACTCGGGCGAGACCTCCATCACGACATGATACTGGTTGAGCGTGTTGTAGATCGTCGAGACCTGGCGCTGGCCGAAGGCGTCGTAGAGCGTGGCGGAGATGCTGCGCGTCGACACGCCCAGCCGGGCCGCGGCATCGCGATCGATGGTGAGATTGACCTGCAGGCCGCGCTGCTGCTGGTCGGAGTCGACGTCGGTAACGACCGAGGCGTCCGCCTTCAACGCCTCGGTCAGCTTTGGCCCCCACGTGTAGAGGTCGGGCAGGGAATCCGCCTGCAGGGTGAACTGGTACTGGGCGTTGGCCTGGCGGCCGCCGACCCTTATGTCCTGCACCGCCTGCAGGAAGAGCACGGCGCCGGGCACCTGCGACAGGCGCGGGCGCAGGCGGGCGATCACCTGATCGGCCGATTCCTTGCGTTCGCTGAGCGGCTTCAGGGTGGCGAAAATGAAACCGGAGTTGGTCTGGAATCCTCCAGTGAAACCCGCGACGCTTTCGATCGCCGGATCGGCTCGGATGATCTCCATGAACTGGCGAAACTTCCGGCGCATCGCCTGGAACGAGATGCTCTGGTCGGCGCGGATGCCGCCGACGATGCGGCCGGTGTCCTGCTGCGGAAAGAAGCCCTTGGGGATGGTCACGTAGAGATGGATGTTGAGCAGCACGGTGGCCAGAAAGACCAGCATCGTCAGCAGCGGGTGGCGCAGCACGAACCCCAGGCTGCGGCCGTAGAGCGACTGCAAGGCGGCAAAAGCGCGTTCGTTGGCGCGGAAGAACGGGCCCGCCGTCCGGCCGTCATGGCGACGCAGCACGTAGGCACACATCATGGGCGTCGTCGTCAGTGACACCACCATGGAGATGAGGATGGCGACCGAGAGCGTGACGGCGAACTCGCGGAACAGGCGGCCGACGATGCCGCTCATCAGCAGGATCGGAATGAATACCGCGATCAGCGACAGGCTCATGGAAACGACGGTGAAGCCGACCTCGCGGGCTCCCTGCAGGGCCGCGTCGACCCGCGACATCCCCGCCTCGATATGACGCGAGATGTTCTCCAGCACGATGATGGCGTCGTCGACCACAAAACCCGCGGCGATGGTCATGGCCATCAGCGACAGGTTGTTGAGACTGTAGCCCAGCAGATACATGGCGCCGAACGTGCCGATCAGCGACACCGGCACCGCGACCGCAGCCACGAAGCCGGCGCGGGCTGAGCGCAGGAAGGCGAAGGTCACCAGCACCACGAGGATCACGCTTATGATCAGCGCCTGCTCGACCTCCCGCAGCGAGGCACGGATCGTCGTGGTGCGATCGCTGACCACTGTGAGGTCGACGTCATTGGGCATCGCCGCCTGAAGCTCGGGCAGCAACGCCTTCACCTGGTCGACGGTCTCGATGATATTGGCGTTCGGTTGCAGGTAGACGATGACCAGCACCGAGCGCTTGCCGTTGGCCTGGCCTTCGTTGCGGATGTTCTCCGTCGAATCGATGACCTCGGCCACGTCCGACAGCCGCACCGGCGAGCCGTTGCGCCAGGCAATGATCAGAGAGCGGTACTCCTCGGCCGTCCGCGCCTGGTCGTTGGCGTAGATCTGGTACCGCCTCTCGCCGACTTCGAGTGCGCCCTTGGGGGCGTTGGCGTTGGCAGCGGCAATTGCGGCGCGGACGCTCTCGAGTCCGATGCGGTATTGCGTGAGCACGCTGGGATTGATCTCGACACGCACCGCCGGCAGCGAGCTGCCGCCCAGCGACACCTGGCCGACGCCGGTGACCTGCGACAGCTTCTGCTGGAGGACGTTGGAGGCGGCGTCGTAAAGCCTGCCCTGGCCCAATGTGTTGGATGTGAGGGCCAGGACCACTACTGGCGCATCGGCAGGGTTGACCTTGCGATACTGCGGATTGCTGCGCAGGTCGGCCGGCATGTCGGCACGCGCGGCATTGATGGCCGCTTGGACGTCCCGCGCCGCGCCGTCGATGCTGCGCGACAGATCGAACTGCAGGGTGATGCGCGAATTTCCGACCGAGCTCGACGAGGTGATCTCGCTGACGCCGGCGATCGCGCCCAGTCGCCTCTCGAGCGGCGTGGTGACGCTGGTGGCGACCGTCTCGGGCGAGGCGCCGGGCAACGTGGCCGTGACCTGGATGGTGGGAAACTCCACCTTGGGCAGTGGCGACACCGCGAGGCCGGTGAAGGCCACCATGCCAGCCAGCGCCAAACCGATCGTCAGCAGAGTCGTGGCGACGGGCCGGGCAATAAAGGGGGCCGACAGGTTCACGGCAGGCGCCCCTCGGCGACATCGACGCCAGGAGTGACGAGCGGATGGCGCGGCGTGTCGAGCGGCATCCCGCGCAGCCGGCGGCCGAGCCGATCGAAGGCAAGGTAGATCACGGGCGTCGTGAAGAGAGTCAGGATCTGGCTGACGATCAGGCCGCCGACGATGGTGAGGCCGAGCGGTTGGCGCAGCTCCGAGCCCGTACCCGAACCCAGCATCAGCGGCAGCGCGCCGACCATCGCCGCGACGGTCGTCATCAGGATCGGACGGAAGCGCAGCAGGCAGGCCTGGTGGATGGCCTCGCGCGGCGTCTTGCCCTGATGACGCTCGGCGTCGAGGGCGAAGTCGATCATCATGATGGCGTTCTTCTTGACGATGCCGATCAGCAGTACGATGCCGATGATGGCAACGACGCTGAGGTCCGAGCCCGCCAGCAGCAGTGCCAGCAGCGCGCCGATGCCGGCCGACGGCAGGGTGGACAGGATCGTGATAGGGTGGATGTAGCTTTCGTAAAGCACGCCGAGCACGATGTAGACCGTGACGATGGCGGCCAGGATCAGCAGAAGCTGGCTGTTCAGCGACTTCTGGAAGGCGAGCGCCGCGCCCTGGAAGTGGCTGGTGATCGACCGGGGCATGCCGATCTCGGCCTGCGCGGCGACGATCGCGTCGACCGCGTGGCCGAGGGAGGCGCCCGGCGCCAGATTGAACGAGATCGACGTGGCGGGGAATTGCCCGTAGCGGTCGAGCCTGAGCGGCGCGGTGCGCTCCTCGAAGGTGGCGATCGCCGACAACGGCACCTGCTTGCCGCCCACAGAGCCCGGCAAGTAGAGGTTGGCGAGCGAGTCGAGCGAGCCGGCCATCGAGGGGTCAACTTCATAGATCACCCGATATTGGTTCGACTGGGTATAGACCGTCGACACGATACGCTGGCCGAACGCATCGTAGAGAACGTTGTCGACCGTGGCGGTGGTGACGCCGAAGCGCGCCGCCGCATCGCGGTCGATCTTGATGAACATCGACAGGCCCTTGTTCTGCAGGTCGCTGGTGACGTCGACGATTTCAGGCAGCTTCTGCAGCCGCTCCATGAGGCGCGGCACCCAGATGTCGAAGTCCTCGGGCCGGGCACTTTCGAGCACGAACTGGTACTGGGTACGGCTAACCGTCGAATCGATCGTGAGGTCCTGCGCCGGCTGCATGTAGAGCGAGATGCCCCGCACCGACACGGTATTGCGCTGCAGGCGCCGGATGATCTCAGTTGCCGTCGCGCTGCGCACACTGCGCGGCTTGAGGTTGATCAGCATCCGCCCCGAATTCAGCGTCGGGTTGGTGCCGTCGACGCCGACGAACGACGTCAGGCTCTCGACGTCGGGATCGGCCAGGACCGCCTCCACCAACGCACGCTGGCGCTCGCTCATCGCGGCAAAAGACACGCTTTGCGGTGCTTCCGTTACGGCCTGGATCAGGCCGTTGTCCTGCACCGGAAAGAAGCCCTTGGGCACCACGACGTAGAGCGCGACGGTCAGCACGACCGTGCCGACGGCGACCAGGAGCGTCAGCGCCTGGTGACGAAACACCACGATCAGCCAGCGGTCGTAGAGATCGATCAAACGCGTGAACCAGCGCGCACCCAGTGCCTGCGCCTCGGCATGGACTTCGACGTCCGCCGCAGGGGCCGGGGCGGCAGTCGCCGCCGCGGGGCGCTGCTTCAGGAGACGGGCGCACATCATCGGCACCAGGGTGAGCGACACCAAGGCGGAAATTAGGATGGTGACCGACAGCGTGACCGCGAACTCGCTGAACAGGCGGCCGACCACGTCGGCCATGAAGAGCAGCGGAATGAGCACGGCGATCAGCGACACCGTCAGCGAGACCACGGTGAAGGCGATCTGCCGCGAGCCCTTGAGCGCCGCCGTCTTGGGATCGTCACCGCGCTCGATGTAGCGCGCGATGTTCTCGATCATGACGATGGCGTCGTCGACGACGAAGCCGGTCGCGATGGTGAGCGCCATGATCGACAGGTTGTTGAGGCTGAAGCCCGCCAGGTACATCACCGCCAGCGTGCCGACCAGCGACAGCGGCACCGACAGGCTCGGGATGAGCGTGGCGCGCGCGTCGCCCAGGAAGGCGAAGATCACGGCGACGACCAGGACCACGGCGAAGGTCAGTTCGATCTGCACGTCGCGCACCGAAGCCCGGATGGTGAGTGTGCGATCGGTGACGATGGCCACGTCAAGCGCGACCGGCAGGGATTCGCGCAGCTGCGGCAGCAGCGCCTTGATGCGATCGACCACTTCGATGACGTTGGCGCCGGGCTGGCGCTGGACGTTCACGATCACCGCCGGCGTGCCGTTCACCCAGGCGGCGATACGGTTGTTTTCCTGGCCCTCCTCGACGGTGGCGACATCCTTCAGCCGGACCGCAGCGCCGTTGCGGTAGGCGACGATGACCTCGCGGAAGATGCTGGGATCGGTGATCTGGTCGTTGGCGTTGATCGTGTAGGCTCGCGCCGGGCCATCGAAGTTGCCCTTGGGTGTGTTGACGTTGGCGTTGGTGATGGTGGTGCGCAGGTCGTCGATGTTGAGCCCGTAGGCGGCGAGCGCGGTGGGGTTGGCACGAATCCGCACACCGGGCTTCTGGCCACCTTCGAGGCTGACCAGACCGACACCGGCGACCTGGGAAATCTTCTGGGCGAGGCGCGTGTCGACGAGATCGTGGACCTTGGTCAGGGCCTCGGTCTTGGAGGTAACGGCAAGCGTGAGCACCGGCGCATCGGCGGGATTGACCTTGGCGTAGATCGGCGGTGCCGGCAGATCGCCCGGCAGGAGGTTGCCGGCGGCATTGATGGCCGCCTGCACCTGCTGTTCGGCGATGTCGAGGCCAAGCGTCAGGTCGAACTGCAGCGTGATGATCGAGGCGCCAGCCGAGCTGGTCGACGTCATCTGGTTGAGGCCGGGCATCTGGCCGAATTGCCGCTCAAGTGGAGACGTGACGGACGACGTCATCACTTCGGGGCTGGCGCCGGGATAGAGCGTCTGCACGCGGATCGTCGGATAGTCGACCTGCGGCAGCGCCGACAGGGGCAGGAATTTGTAGGCGATCATGCCGACCAGCATGATCGCCACCATCAATAGCGAGGTGCCAACCGGCCGTTCGATGAAAAGCCGCGACGGATTCATGTCGCGGCGGACTACTGGTTCGACCGCGCCGGCCGTCCTGCGCCACCGCCCGGTGGCGCCGCCGCCACGGGCGAACCGGATGTGCCTCGCGGACCGGCGGCAGGCTTGCGGATCTTGGCGCCTTCGCGCAGCCGGTCGGTGCCGTCGATGACGACCTGGTCACCGACCTGCAGGCCCTTCGTCACCGCGACCCTCTCGCCATCGGTGACACCGAGTTCGACGACACGGATCTCGACGGTGTCGTCGGCCTTGACCAGGTAGACGAAGATGCCGGGCTGGCCGCGCTGGATGGCCGCGACGGGAACGATGGTCGCGTCCTTCACGGTGTCGACCAGTAGGCGGACATTCACGAACTGGTTCGGGAACAGGGTCTCGTCGTTGTTGTCGAAGATGGCGCGCAGCTTCACCGTGCCGGTGGTCACGTCGATCAGGTTGTCGGTGGTGTCGAGCTTGCCGACACCCAGTTCGACCTTCTGCGCGCGGTCAAGCGCCCGCACTTCGAGCGAGGCACCGGCCTTGAGGCGCTGGCGCACCGCCGGCAGGGAATCCTCGGGAATGGTGAAGATTACTGAAATCGGCTGGATCTGGATGATGACGGCGATGCCCGTTGTATCGCCCATCGTCACGTAGTTGCCCTTGTCGACCATGCGCAGGCCGATGCGGCCGGTCAGCGGAGCGACGATCTTGGTGTAGGTGACATTGAGCTTGGCCGCATCGACCAGCGCCTGGTTGATGACCAGCGCCGCCTCGTACTGGCGCACCAGGGCCTGCTGGGTGTCGAGTTGCTGGCGGGCGAGGGAGTCCTGGGCGACCAGCTTCCTGTAGCGTTCGAGATCGGTCTGGGCGTTCTTGAGCAGGGCCTCGTCGCGCTGCATCGTGCCGACGGCCTGCTGCAGGGCGACGTCGTAGGGGCGCGGGTCGACCACGGCGAGCAGGTCGCCCTGCTTCACGAGCTGGCCTTCCTTGAGATGGACCTCGGTGAGCTGACCGGTGATCTGTGTCTTGACGTTGACGGTGGCGAGCGGCGTGACGGTACCCAGCGCCCGCAGCACCACGGGGATATCGCCTTTGACGGCCGAGGCAACGCCCACCGGCACGCCGGCGCCCGGCGGTGAGCGACCGGCCGGAGGCACGAACTTAGATGTTCTGCCCTGCGAAATAAACCAGCCGGCACCCGCCACAACGACGAGGCCCAGGCCGATCCCGAGCAGGGTCCGCAGCCGCTTCATCGCCTACCCAATCTCCCCGAGGAATACAGTTCGTCTGTAATACGAACGGAACCGTCCAAACCTCCCCCTGTGACGGCAGGGACGCAAGGCAAGCCTAACGCCCCCAGCATAACGCCCCAGACGATGAAAAGGTCCCTCTCAAACGGACCGCGCGCCCGAAATCGGGCGTCAGTCGGCTGCCTTTTCGGGCACGTAAAGGGCATTGCCACCGGCCCGGAACTTCTCGCTCATCTCATCCATGCCCTTCTTGGCGTAGTCGCGGATGTCCTGGGTGATGCGCATGGAGCAGAACTTCGGCCCGCACATCGAGCAGAAGTGCGCCGTCTTGTGCGCCTCCTTGGGCATCGTCTCGTCATGGAATTTCTCGGCCGTCGCCGGATCGAGCGAGAGGTTGAACTGATCCATCCAGCGGAAGTCAAAGCGCGCCTTGCTGAGTGCATCGTCGCGCAACCGTGCCGCGGGATGTCCCTTGGCAAGATCGGCGGCGTGGGCCGCGATCTTGTAGGTGATGACACCCACCTTCACGTCGTCGCGGTCGGGCAGACCCAAATGCTCCTTGGGCGTGACGTAGCAAAGCATCGCCGTGCCGAACCAGCCGATCATGGCGGCGCCGATGCCCGAGGTGATGTGGTCGTAGCCCGGCGCGATGTCGGTCACGAGCGGCCCCAGAGTGTAGAACGGCGCCTCGCCGCACTCCTTTAGCTGCTTGTCCATGTTGGCCTTGATCTTGTGCATGGGCACATGGCCCGGCCCCTCGATCATGACCTGGCAGCCCTTGTCCCAGGCGACCTTGGTGAGTTCGCCCAGGGTCGTGAGCTCGGCAAACTGCGCGGCGTCATTGGCGTCGGCGTTGCAGCCCGGACGCAGGCCATCGCCCAGCGAGAACGACACGTCGTACTTGCGCATCAGGTCGCAGATGTCGCCGAAGTGCTCGTAGAGGAAGCTCTCGCGATGCTCGGTCAGGCACCATTGCGCCATCATCGAGCCGCCGCGGCTGACGATGCCGGTGACACGCTTGGCCGTCAGCGGCACATGCGCCAGGCGTACGCCGGCGTGGATGGTAAAATAGTCGACGCCCTGCTCGCACTGCTCGACCAGCGTATCGCGAAAGACCTCCCAGCTGAGCTTGGTCGGATCGCCGCCGACCTTTTCCAGGGCCTGGTAGATCGGCACGGTGCCGATCGGCACCGGCGCGTTGCGGATGATCCATTCGCGCGTGTTGTGGATGTTGCGGCCCGTGGACAGGTCCATGACCGTGTCGGCGCCCCAGCGGATCGCCCACACCATCTTCTCGACTTCTTCTTCCATGGAAGAAGAAACCGCCGAGTTGCCGATGTTGGCGTTGATCTTCACCAGGAAGTTGCGGCCGATGATCATAGGCTCCAGTTCCGTGTGGTTGATGTTGGCCGGGATGATGGCGCGCCCCGCCGCGATCTCGCTCCGCACGAACTCCGGCGTGATGAAGGCCGGCAGCGCCGCCCCGAAACTCTCGCCGTCGGCCAGGCTCTCCTCTGCGGTCTCGAGCATTTCCTTGCGGCCGAGATTTTCGCGCGCGGCGACGTAGATCATCTCCTTGGTGATGATGCCAGCGCGGGCGAATTCGAACTGGGTGATCGGCTTGCCGTCGAGACCGCGCAACGGCCGCGCCGTGTTGGGGAACGGCTGCAGCGCGCCCACCTTCACATTGCCGTTGTCGATCGGCGCGATCGGCCGGCCGTCGTATTCCTCGACGCCGCCCCGCTCGATGACCCAGGCGCGACGCTGGCGCGAGAGGCCCTTGCGCACGTCGATGACCACCGACGAATCGCTGTAGGGGCCGGTCGTGTCATAGACGCGGACCGGCGGTTCGGCGGCGCTTGAAAGCGTGATCTCGCGCAGCGGGACCCTGAGGTCAGGCGCCGCATCGGGCGAGACGTAGATTTTCTGCGAGGACGGCAGCGGCCCGATGGTGACCTTGGGCGTCGGTATCGAAACGATGGTGTCCATGACGAGGATCTCCTGGGCTGAAAGGCGGACGGAGATCCGGTGTTGTCGTGCAAAGGAGGTATATCCAGTCCCTTCGCCGGCATGACCCGGATCAGGTTCAAAGGGTCACCACGCTGTCGCCACGTCGTGGCGACCGTCGGTATCTCAGCCCCTTGTCGGGACCCCCCTTGGACGACGCCAGCCTAGGCCCCCGGTCGGGACGGTCAAGTGGACCATTTCGTGGCACACCTCGTTGTGCCACGCGGTGTGCCGCTGCCTGTGCCACAAATCGCTTTCAAATCCTTGAGCACATGAATGAACCGGCCCCTGATCGGCTGTGCCATCTCACCCGGTCACTCGGCATTGTCGGAATCCTGTTTCTTCCGCGCGATCTGGGCGCGCAGCTCGGCCTCGTAGGCCTCTACCCGCTTCTCGCCCTCATCGAGCCGGCGTCGAAATTCAGCGTCACGCTCGCGCTTGGCCTGCAGCTCGGCGGCGCGCGGACCGTAGGTCTCTGCTTGCAGTGCCTGCAGCAGCTTCCACAGCACGCTGCTGTCCGGCTCCGCGACATGGTCGACGATCCGGCCGTCGTGCCACACCGGGCGCTGGGTGCCGACCAGGGCGCGCTCCATGGCCTCGTCGCGCAGCCGCCCGACGGCGCGCTCACGGGCGTTCTCCCAGCGGGCGCGAAAGTCGGCATCGGCGTCACGCCAGCGATAGACAGTGCGCCGCGCGAGGCCCGCGGCACGGCAGGCGGCGGAGACGGAACAGGTGCGCGCGAATTCGCGCAGGAAGCGGCCCTGCGGCCGCCAGCAGCGTTTGATCGGGGTCATTTATAGATCCTGTTGAGGCAAAGAAACGCCCGCGGATGAAATCCCGCGGGCGTTGTTTGCGGCGGGTGCAAAACACCCACACTAGCCCTTTTTATACCAGAAACCTGCTGAACTGGCAAATCTTTATTGCCCCTTCCTTGGCGCAGAACGGAGGATGAAGACTCGATTAGACGCGTCCAAGGAGGAACCAAATCCTTTCGCCAGCGTTTTGAAGATTGGGCGGGGATGGTCGAAAACAGGTGCCAAAAGCGCGACCCCCTGATCGAAACGAGGCAAACGTCATGGCAAAACGCTTTCTATTCGTCGTCGGCGCCGCGGTGGCGGCCGTCACCCTGGGCAATGTCGCGTCCGCGCAGACACAGGCCTATCCGCCAGCCGGCTACGCCCCGCTCCTGTTCGATCCGACCGACACCAAGTACGTCTTCCGCCTGAACGGCGCGCCGTGGATTTGCCGCGGCGACACCTTCTGCAAGCCGGTAAAGATCGAGGGCGTCGCCGACAAGGATCTGCCGCAAGCCACGGTGGAATCGCTGGGATCCGCCGGGCCGCGCTATTTCCTGTCCTACAAGCAGACCAACTTCGAAAAAGGCAAGCCGGTCGTCCTGTCGTGCCTGGAAGAACGCTGCAGCAAGCTCGATGCGACCGTTGGCGACGCGCACACGCTTGGAACGTTTCAGGTCAAGCAGGGCGATCGCACAGTGACGCGCACCGCGCTGCTGCGCCAGGTCGAAGCGCGCAACGGCCGCGCCCAACTCCTGTGGTGTGCCGACAGCGGCTGCTCGGAGCTGCCGCTGACGCGTGATGCCGAACTCTACCTGTCCTACATGGATAACGGGCGCAGCGAGGGGCGCAGCGTGGCGTGGCTGCGCGACAAGTCCGGCGCGGTGTTCTCCTGCGCCCAACCCGAGGAGGGCGTCAGCGACCAGTTGACCTGCGAGAAGAGCAAGCTGGTCCTGTCCGATTTCCCGGCCGCGGCGGCGGCTCCGGCGGCGGCGGCGCCTGTCGCGTCGGATGCCGACCGGGTTGCCCTCGCCTCGTCCATCGACCGCGCCATCGTGGCCGGCGACTTTGCTAACGCCGACCGCCTGCTAGCTGACGCAACCCGGCGCTATGCCGGCAACGCGGCCTGGCCGCCGCTGCAACAGAAGCTCGCCAAGGCCCGCGCCGATCGCGATGCGCAGTTGCGTTTGGCGGAAGCGCGGCGGCTGATTGCCGAGGCGCGACGCTTCGCCCAGGTCGGCGATTTCCCGCATGCCGAAGCGATGCTGCAGGATGCCGACAAGCAGGTTCCGGGCTTCGCCGAGACCGCCAAGGCACGCAGCGAAATCGCGGCAATGCGCACCGCGCGCGACCAGCGCTATCGCGAGCGCTATCAATACTATGCGGCCATCGACCAGGCCTTTGCGGCCGAGCGACTCTGGGATGTCGAACGCCTGCTGGCCGAGTATGCCCAGCGCTTCAATCAGGATGACGAATACCGCAGCCGCGCCGGCCGCCTGGCGCAGGTGCGGGCGGACGCGACCTGGCAGGCGCGCATCAATCAGGCGAGCGCCTTCATCGCCACGGCGCGACAGGCCACGGATCGTGGCGACTTCGCGGAGGCTGAGCGCCAGCTCGTGTTGGCCGATCGCGCCGCGCCCGGTTTTCCGGAGATCAACCAGGCGCGGGCCGATCTCAGCCGTCGTCGCATTGCCGCCGAACAGCAGCAGGACGGCATCCGCCTGATCCTGGCGGTGATCGACGCGGCGTTCCAGCGCAAGCAATACGACGAGGCAGAGCGCGCCATCGAGGATGGACGCCGCCGCTATGGCGCCTACGACGGCTGGACCGATCTACAGCGCCGGAGCGCCAGCGCCCGACAGGGCAACGACCGGCAGGCCAACGAATTGCGCACCCAGAACGCCCGCGCGCTCGAACTGGTGACGGCCGCCCGACGCTCCACGACGCAAGGTGATTTCGCCGCGGCTGATCGTTCGCTGACCCAGGCCCAGGCGATCTCCGCCACCATGCCCGAGATCGCCATCGCCCGTGCGGAACTCGAGCGCGCCAAGGCCGATCGCGCCCGCCAAGACGCCGAGATCCGCGCCATGGCAGCCTCAGCCGATGCGGCGCTGGCCCGCAAACAATATGCCGATGCCGAGCGGCTGATCGCCGATGGCAAGAAGGCCTACCCTTCCTACGCCGGTTGGGCCGACCTTTCGCGCCGTCTGGCCGAGGCCCGCCAGGCAACACCGGCTCTGAAAGGCAATGCGCCGATGCCGGCTCAAGCGACCGCGACCACGCCGCCACC
>ENA-ORBV01005820-ORBV01005820.1-microbial-mat-metagenome-genome-assembly--contig:-NODE-5820-length-22298-cov-8.603258_pt1 | contig 22298 bp, 18 predicted proteins | sample MGYA00237777_ERZ505514 | MGnify/ENA primary metagenome ERZ505514 (study PRJEB26160, sample SAMN06269048) | microbial mat metagenome | isolation source: Oligotrophic lake microbial mat | place... | reverse complement strand
CCCCACTGCTGCCTCCCGTAGGAGTCTGGGCCGTGTCTCAGTCCCAGTGTGGCTGATCATCCTCTCAGACCAGCTACCGATCGTCGCCTTGGTCAGCCTTTACCTAACCAACTAGCTAATCGGACGCGAGCTCATCTACAGGCACTAAAGCTTTTACCTCTCGGCACATCGGGTATTAGCAGACGTTTCCATCTGTTGTCCCCAACCTATAGGCAGATTCTCACGCGTTACTCACCCGTCCGCCACTAATGTCCGAAAACATCCGTTCGACTTGCATGTGTTAAGCATACCGCCAGCGTTCATCCTGAGCCAGGATCAAACTCTCCATGTTGAATTAAGCTTTACACTCGATTCGGAGTCCGTAGCTCTTCTTATACCAAGATAAGTAATCTATACAGATCTCTTATCCTCTTAGATATTTGAGAAACTTTACTTTCCCAAACTTATTATCTTGACGAGGTTTCTATATCCCTCTTGGCTCTCAAACTATTACTATGTCTAGGTTCTAGCTGTCTCACTCAGAGCTGCTCTCGCCTCCCCGATTCGACCGCTTTACTAAGATAACTCCCTCACCCCTCCCCTGTCAACTCCTCTCACTCGAAAATATTATAGTGCGGCAAAGCATTAGTTGTGAGTTATAAAAGGATTCCCCTTCGCTGGTAATGCGCTAAGCGATAATCAGGGACGAGAACATTAAACTCCTTTGGAAATTTGGAAAACCATTTGTGAGGTAATCTCACTTCTCCAGAACGATCGCAGATTTTAATGTTTTATGTATCATTTGATATTGCACCACTCCAAATCGACTAATTGATTGACACCACGACTATTGATATTGCTAGGCGGAAAAATCGTCATACCTCAATTGAAAGCGGACATCGTGCTCTTGTAATACTTATCTCTGTTTAGTTGATAAATTACGCAAAAAAATTATTTCTTGTTAATCAAAAAGTTTTACTCAATCATGACTTTATGAATATTTCTCTGGTTTTAATGGGTGCGATCGCCATTGCTGGTTCGATCAGCCTGCCCTCGATTGGGTTCGCGCAAACGCCCCTAGCGATCAATCGAGCCAGGCAAGGAATGGTAGTGTCGGCTCATCCTTTGGCAAGTCAAGCTGGATTGGCAATGTTGCAGCAAGGCGGCAATGCTATAGATGCAGCCGTGGCAACTACCTTTGCTATTTCTGTGGTGGAGCCATACTCAGCCGGAATTGGCGGCGGTGGCTTTTTGCTGTTGCGCGTCGGCAACACTGGCGAGATTAGGGCACTTGATTTTCGGGAACGGGCACCCATGGCTGCGACTGCAACCCTGTATTTAGATGCATCTGGAAAGGTTCGCCCCAAAGCCAGCACCGAAGGCTATCTCGCAGTGGGGGTTCCAGGGACAGTGGCGGGATTGGCGGAAGTGCATCGTCAATATGGAAAGTTACCCTGGAAAACGGTGGTGCAACCCGCGATCGCCTTGGCAAAAACCGGCTTTGTGGTTACGCCCAAGCTATCAGCCGCGATTGCTCGCTATCCTACTTTGCGAACCAATCCGGCAACTCGGCAAATCTTTTTGCCATTAGGAAAGCCGCCTGCAATTGGCGAAACGCTGATTCAAACCGATCTGGCAAAAACCTTAGCCGAGATCGTCCAAGAACCGCAAAGCTTTTACAAAGGCAGCATTGCTAGCGCGATCGCCCAGGATATGGCAGCTAACGGCGGCATCATCACCCAACAAGATTTGCAGCAGTATCGTCCGATCTGGCGCACTCCTGTTTGCGGCAACTTTCAATTTGCAAGTCGTACAGTGCGAGTTTGCTCTATGCCGCCGCCGTCTTCCGGTGGAGTGCATCTGCTGCAAATGCTGAACCTGCTCAGTGGCGCGATCGGTAGCAGCAATCTAAAAGCGTTGGGCTGGCATCATCCCGATGCGCTGCACTGGATAGTCGAAAGTATGCGGATTGCCTATGCCGATCGCGCCCAATATCTGGGCGATCCAGATTTTGTTAAGGTGCCTGTTGCTGCCTTAATTAGCTCTGCCTATGCCACACAGCGCCGCCAGGAAATTGATCTAAGCAAGGCGCGACCCTCCAGTCAGGTAAAACCTGCCGATCCAGAGTTGCTCAAGCGACTGTCGAGCAAAGAATCCGCAGACACTAGCCATTTGAGCATCGTGGATCAAGCTGGCAATGCTGTCAGTCTAACTTTCACGGTAAATTTGGGCTTTGGCGCACGAGTGGTGGCAGCAGGCACAGGCATTGTGCTGAATAACGAAATGGATGATTTTGCGATCGCGCCCAACACCCCTAATGCTTTTGGATTGGTGGGCGGCACGGCAAACGCGATCGCCCCTCGCAAAACGCCTCTTTCCAGCATGACTCCCACCATCGTCACGGAAAATGGGCAGGTTCGGCTGGTTGCAGGGGCACCGGGCGGCAGCACCATCATCACGACTGTTTTGCAAATCGTGCTGAACGCATTCGTATATGACATGAATGCTCGTGGGGCAGTTGCGGCTCCTCGCCTGCATCATCAATGGCTACCCGACAGTCTCATGGTGGAAAAGAACGGGTTTGATCCACTAACGCTGGCAGAACTGCGCCGTCGCGGACATAGGATTGAAGAGAGATCGGATTGGGGCAACGCAACGATTATTCTTCGCAGCAGTGATGGTTGGTTAGAAGGAGCCGCCGATCCGCGGGGAGATGGTACGGCGGCTGGCTTCTAAATTAATCTACAACCTTAAGCAACCCCATCCGCAGGCGATCGAAGACGCGGTTAATAAGTTGTTTTTCTTGAGCAGTCAAATTACTTAATGTCCACAGCGAATGCTGATCTAGACGGGTAATTTGACGTGTAGCTAAAATCCGTTCAACAATCTTTTCAAGGGGTGTGGCGTTTAAGGTGGGGGCGTTCATGGTAGATACTCAACGAGGGGCTTCAACACAATTGAGTATCGCGTTATTCCAAGGTCTAACAGGTGATAAACACCCCTTCTCAGTGTGATTATTCCTACTGATTATCGTGATTAACATCACGTGACCTTCAGTTCTTGCAGCCGATGACAGAATCACTTAGATCAAACTATGACCGCTGAAACCCTGAAGCGCTGGCAATTTTGGATTGATCGCGGTGGCACCTTTACCGACATTGTGGCGCGGCATCCCGATGGTTCACTCACAATACACAAGCTGCTGTCCGAGAGTCCACGCTACCAGGATGCAGCCATTCAGGGTATTCGCGAGATTTTGGGCGTACCTACTGATGCCCCAATTCCGGCGGAGCAGATTGAGGCGATCAAAATGGGAACGACGGTGGCGACAAATGCGCTGCTGGAACGGAAGGGCGATCGCGTCCTATTCATCACCACAAAGGGCTTTCGGGATGTGCTGCGGATCGGCTATCAAAATCGACCCAATATTTTCGCTTTGCAGATTATTCTGCCTGAAATGTTGTATGAGCAGGTAATTGAGGTGCCTGAACGCTACAGCGCCCAAGGTGAAGAATTAGTTTCAATTACGTCTGAAACAGAGACGCAATTGATCGCATCTCTGCAAGCAGCTTATGACAGCGGCATTCATTCCTGCGCGATTGCGTTTTTGCACGGCTACCGCTATCCCAATCATGAGCAGCGCGTCGCCGAAATTGCAAGGGCGATCGGCTTCAGCCAAATTTCCGTTTCCCATCAAGTCAGCCCCCTGATGAAACTTGTCAGTCGCGGCGATACGACCGTCGTCGATGCCTATCTATCGCCCATTTTGCGACGCTACGTTGAGCAAGTGGCGGTGGCGGTAGCGTTAGGCGATGGGCGAGAGGTAAGAGACGAGGGGAAAGAAGAAGAAATCTCACCTTTCGCCTCTCACCTATCGCCTTGCCTTTTTTTCATGCAGTCCAACGGTGGCTTAACCGATGCGCGATCGTTTCAGGGCAAAGACAGCATTTTATCGGGTCCGGCTGGCGGCATTGTGGGCGCGGTGCAAACCTGCAAACGGGCAGGGCTGGAAAAAATTATCACTTTTGACATGGGGGGCACTTCAACGGATGTGGCGCACTATGCCGGGGACTATGAACGTACCTTTGAAACGGAAGTGGCGGGGGTGCGGCTGAGGGCACCGATGATGGCGATTCACACGGTGGCGGCAGGGGGTGGTTCCATTTTGTTGTTTGATGGCGCGAGATATCGGGTTGATCCGAAGTCAGCCGGGGCAAATCCGGGTCCTGCCTGCTATCGCCAGGGCGGACCGCTGACGGTAACTGATTGCAATGTGATGCTGGGACGGGTGCAGCCAGATTTTTTTCCAGCGGTATTTGGGGAGGAGGGCAACTTGCCGCTGGATGTGGAAGTTGTACAGCGGAAGTTTGCAGACTTGACGGTAGAAATTCACCAGGCAACAAATGACCCGCGATCGCCCGAACAGGTGGCAGAAGGTTTTTTGGCGATCGCCGTGGAAAAAATGGCAAATGCCATCAAAAAAATCTCGGTGCAGCGCGGCTATGACATCACGGAATACACGCTTTGCTGTTTCGGCGGTGCGGGGGGACAACATGCCTGCGCGATCGCCCAAACTTTGGGCATTCAACAAATTTTCATTCATCCTTACGCAGGAGTCTTATCTGCCTACGGTATGGGTTTGGCAAAACAAAGCGTCATTCGTGAACAATCTCTAGAAATCGCTTTAACGGAAGCCGCATTGCCCGATCTGGAAACTGCGATCGCCAATCTCACCTGCGCCGCCACCACCGAACTGATCCGCCAGAATCCTAACCTTTCAGCATCCCTCCAGCCTTCAGCCAAAGCCCATCTGCGTTACGAAGGGACTGATTCTGCCTTGCTTGTGGAATACGGCAGTATTGCTGAAATGATCATTAGATTTGAAGCGGCGCATAGTCAACGCTACGGTTTCATTGCCAAGGATAAACCCTTAGTCGTCGAAGCTCTTTCCGTGGAGGTAGTGGATAGGATGGCGGTGTTAGATGAAGCGATACCCAAATTGCACCGCACAGCCCCTTTGCAGCCAATCGCCACTCGCCCCATGTATGTTTCCGGGAGTTGGCAAACTGTCCCTCTGTATCAGCGCGATCGCCTCCTTCCTGGCGAAACCATTGCCGCCCCCGCGCTCATCCTAGAAGCCACAGGCACCAACGTTATAGAACCCGGCTGGCAGGTAGAAGTCACTGCACGACGAGAATTAATGTTAACCAGCGTTCAGCAATTCAACATTCAAAACTCAAAACTCAAAACTCAAAACTTAAAACCCGATCCCGTGCTGCTGGAAATTTTCAATCATTTGTTTATGGCGATCGCCGAGCAAATGGGCGTGACGCTGCAAAACACCAGCTACTCTGTCAACATCAAAGAGCGGCTCGATTTCTCCTGTGCCGTATTTGATCAACATGGGCAACTGATCGCCAATGCGCCCCACATTCCGGTGCATTTAGGATCAATGGGTGAAAGTGTGCAAAGCCTGATGCGCGATTCGTTCCACGATCCCAAAGGGAATCGCGGCGATGCGTTTTGTCCCGGCGATGTCTATATCCTGAATAACCCCTACAACGGCGGCACTCATCTACCAGATATAACAGTCATTACTCCCGTTTTTTTAGAGGGAATCGAAGCGAGTCCCCAATTCTTCGTTGCTTCCCGTGGACACCATGCCGACATTGGCGGCATTACGCCGGGTTCTATGCCACCCAATAGCGTGTCGATTGACCAGGAGGGGGTGCTAATCGATCACTTTAAACTGATCGATCAGGGAGATTTTCGAGAAGCTGAGTTGCTGGAACTGCTGACTGCTGGCGAGTATCCTGTTCGCAATCCGACGCAAAATCTGGCAGATCTCAAAGCTCAGGTTGCCGCCAATGCCAAAGGGGTACAGGAATTGCAGGCGATGGTGCAGCATTTTGGACTGGAGACGGTGCAGACCTATATGCAGCATGTGCAGGACAACGCCGAATCTGCGGTACGGCGGGTGATTGATGCGTTGGGTCGAGATGGGACGCATCGCAGATTCACGGTCACGATGGATAATGGGTGTGAAGTGCGGGTGGCGATCGCGATCAACCTAGATTCCCGCAGCGCCAAAATTGATTTTACGGGCACTTCACCCCAACAGCCCAACAACTTCAACGCGCCGCTAGCAGTGTGCAAAGCCGCCGTCCTCTACGTCTTCCGCACGTTGGTTGCAGACGACATTCCGCTCAACGCTGGCTGTTTAAAGCCGTTGGAAATCATCGTCCCAGAAGGCTGTTTGCTCAATCCCCATTACCCGGCTGCGGTAGTTGCAGGCAACGTGGAAACCTCCCAAGTGGTCACTAACGCGCTGTATGGAGCATTAGGAGCGATCGCGGCATCCCAGGGCACCATGAATAATTTCACCTTTGGCAATCAGCGCTATCAGTATTACGAAACCCTTTGCGGCGGATCGGGTGCAGGCAAAACCTTTGATGGCGCAGATGCCGTGCAAACGCACATGACCAACTCTCGCCTCACCGATCCGGAGGTGCTGGAATGGCGCTTTCCGGTGCTGCTGGAAGAGTTTTCTATTCGTCCACACAGCGGCGGTAAGGGACAATTTCACGGTGGCGATGGAGTCGTGCGGCGGCTCAAATTCCGAGAGCCGATGACAGCAGCAATTTTGTCTGGGCACCGCGCCGTGCCACCTTTTGGGTTGAGTGGCGGTGAACCAGGAGCCATTGGGCGCAATTGGATTCGCCGCAGCGACGGCACAATTGAACACTTAGGCGGCACGGCAGCAGCACAAATGCAGGGGGGTGATGCATTTGTGCTTGAAACTCCCGGTGGCGGTGGATATGGTGAATCTTAGCTAAAACGGTATCTTTTCTCTCGGAGATTTCCTTACTCGATTAATCGCGCACTTAAGGAGGCTTGAGCTTGAACTTCGGTATTTTTCAAAGCTTCAGTCTGACTAGAATTTAATGGAGAAACTACTGTTTCAATCGTGCTGGTTGCCAACTCTGGTTCAGCAATTGGTTTGCGGGCTTCAATCAGTTGAATGACTCGATTGACACTTTCTGGCAGGATGACCACAAGGCTGTTTAAAGGAGCGCTATCTAAAGCAATGTGAATGGCGGTGATTTCATCCAAAACAGTTTCATATCGGCAATCGGGCTTTACTTGCTGCAAACCTCGCGCAATCCACCGAGCAGCATCGCCACGGGGTCGCCCACGAGTATCATCGTCTTCTTTGATGATGATGCGATCGAACATATCAGCCGACAGCGTGCCCAGAGTGACGAAATCTTCATCGCGGCGATCGCCCGGTCCTCCAACTACGCCAATGCGCTCACCGGGCCAATTACGGACAAAACCTCCAAGCGCCTCGTAGCTATGAGCATTGTGAGCATAATCCACTAAGGCATGATAAGTGCCCAGATTGAATAAGTTCATGCGACCCGGTGTTTGTTCAGCGGAGGCGCGGAAAGTGAGCAGTGCCGCTCGAATGTCTTTAATGTCTACGCCTTGAGCAAAGGCTGCTAAGCTAGCTGCCAACGCATTGGCAATCATGAAGGGTGCCCGTCCAGCCAGAGTTAAAGGCACATTTTCAGCAGGCTCAATCCGCAGCGTCCAGTCGCCCTTCAGAATCGACAAATACCCATTTTCATGAACGGCTGCCAAGCCACCTTTTTGGGTGTGCGCTTTAATTAGCTCATTGTCAGGATTCATCGAGAAATAGGCAACCTGAGCGTTGACCCGACGTGCCATCTCTGATACGAGCGGATCATCTGCATTGAGGACTGCATAGCCATTAGCCATAACGGTTTCAGCCACAACACTCTTAACCCGCGCCATTTGGTCAATGCTGTTAATATCGCCCAGTCCCAAATGATCAGCCGCAACATTCAAGACGATGCCCACATCGCAAGCATTAAAACCCAAACCAGAGCGCAGAATGCCACCCCGCGCACTTTCCAAAATCGCCACTTCTACGGTGGGATCTTGCAAAATCAATTGAGCGCTTTGAGGTCCGGTGTTGTCGCCCGCTTCTGCTAGAAAGTCGCCGATGTAAGTGCCGTCTGTGGTAGTGTAGCCAACCACTTGCCCCGTTTGCCGGAAGATATGGGCAATCAAGCGCGTAGTAGTGGTTTTGCCATTGGTGCCGGTGAGAGCAATGATGGGCACACGGCTAGGTGTACCGGGTGGGAAAAGCATATCTAGCACGGGTGCTGCAACGTTACGGGGAATGCCTTCGCTGGGGCAAACGTGCATCCGGAAGCCAGGAGCCGCATTAATTTCAACAATCACACCATCAACTTCGCACAGAGGACGGCTAATATCTGGGGTGACTATATCAATGCCTGCGATATCCAAACCAATGGTTTTAGCAGCCCGTTTAGCAATCCACAGGTTTTCGGGATGAATATCGTCGGTGCGATCGACCGAACTACCGCCCGTACTCAGGTTTGCCGTTGCCCGCAGATAAAATAGCTGATCTTTTTGCAAGATCGTTTCAATGGTGTAGCCCTGTTTTTCTAACAACTGCCAACTGGTGCGATCGAGTTCAATTTTGGTCAGCACATTATCATGACCTTCGCCTCGCCGGGGATCGCTGTTGGTTTCTTCAATCAATTCTTCGATTGTATGAATGCCATCTCCCACGACGTGAGCCGGAATCCGCTCAGCCACGGCAACAACAGTGCCATCTACAACCAAAACCCGATGATCTCGCCCTGCATAAAAGCGCTCTACGATCACCGATCGCGACACTTCTTTGGCAGCATCATAGGCTTCGATCGCGACTTCCCAAGAATTGATATCAATCGTAATGCCGCGCCCGTGATTGCCATCCAGCGGTTTAATCACAATTGGGTAGCCGCCCACATACTCAACGGCTTCCTCTAGCTCATCAAAAAAGTTGACAACTGTGCCGCGCGGCACCGGAATTCCAGCATTCCGCAAAACGCTTTTGGTGCCTTCCTTATCACTGGCAAGTTCCACACCCAAAATGCTGGTGTAGTTACTCAACGTTGCCTGCATCCGCTTTTGATGAATGCCATAGCCTAACTGAATCAGGTGGCGGGCACCCAGTTCAAACCAGGGAATTCCCCGCGCTTCGGCTTCTTTGACGATCGCCTCAGTGCTAGGTCCTAGCGAAACATCCGCCGCCAACTGACGCAGATCATTCAGATCTTTTTCCAGTTCTTCGGGTGAGTATACGCCAGTGTTAATAATGCTCTGGCACAGACGTACCGCTGCACGAGCCGCATACCGTCCTGCTTGCTCATGCGTGTATTCAATCACCACCTGGTAGGTGCCCAGGTCAGCCGTCTCGCGGGTTCGCCCAAAGCCAACAATCATGCCAGCAAGCTCTTGCAGCTCCAACGCCACATGTTCCACGATGTGCCCGGTCATGGTGCCTTCCTGTACACGCTTCAGGAAACCACCACGGCAACCCGGAGAACAAAAGTGTTCAACTAAGCTAGGAAGCGTCTGAGTCAGCCCTTCATAGAAACCTGAAATTAGATTGGAAGGCTGATCAGCCAATTCTTCTAGATCCAGACGCATAACCACCAGCTTTTGGCGACGAATGCTCCAGTAGTTAGGACCGCGTAATGTCTGGATTTTGAGTATTTTCATAGCACTATCCGGAAAAGTTAAGCTGTGATGGTGTGAATGTTGGTAGGAGTGATCCAACGATGAAATTTGCCGTTGCTCGATCGCGCAAGCAATTACTCAGTTTCTTTTGCGGTGGGGGTCTAAACTGTTCAGGTTGAACAATTTAATCCTCAAGTGTCAAGTTTGATCAGTCATTAGGTGGCTTCATTTAATTAGCACTGTTCCTGTGTTCCACACCGTATTTCTCGTTACTGTAAATCAGTATCATCAATAACGCGATCGCTTCAAGTGTTGGCAGGGAGAGAGTGAATCGGAATGCGATCATGCAAATTAAAGCGATCGCCATGCACCAAAATATGAATCCGTAAATTGCTAATGCTGAGGGGATCAGTTGCTCCAATCTGGGACAGATTCGTATGAGTCAGTTCCTTCGGATCAATTACCGTCACTGTACCCTTTCCAAGCACTTGCAATAGTCCATCTCCTTCAAATAAGGAACAGGTGTCTTCATCAATGCCAATACCAAGACAATCAGGATGACCCGCGATCGCGCTCATTAATCGAGCCATCCGGTTACGGTTGTGAAAATGCTGATCGACCAATAGTTCTGGAATAATGCCTAGCCCTGTTGTGATGTCTACCAGCGATCGATTGGGCGATTCTCCACTGCCGCCGCCCGCAATCATGTAATGCCCCATCACTGCCGCACCCGCACTCGTGCCCGCCAGCGTGATTTCGCCCCGTTGCGATCGCTGACGAATTAAAGTCATTAAAGGAGTATCTGCCAGCAACCCACAGAGCCGAAGCTGATCGCCTCCCGTCATAAATACACCTGTGCAGCTTTCGGCATAACTCTGCAAAATGGGGTCTTCACACTGAGCGCGATCTTGAATATCTAAAATTTCAATGCCCTTTGCCCCCATCTCTGTAAAAATTTCGCGGTATCGTTCACCAATTACCGCAGGTTCACGAGAGGCAGAAGGAATAATCGCAATTTGGGCATCGGTTGAGCCAGAACGAACAAAAAAGCTGTGCAAAATCTCCCGCCCATGAACTTTATCCTCGGCTCCACCGATGATCATAATTGCGGTTTTTGTAGATTGGGGCATTTCCTCTCCAAGGGACTGATACTGTAGCGGAGATTCAGCATTAATCCCCGTTATAAGATAAAACAAGCGCTCTAACAGCTTTGTAATTGCCGTAAAGACACTATTTTTACCCATATTCATGTATTCCCTGATTCTATCGAGGGAGTACCACAGCCGAGGTAATGCTGATGCTCTCATCAAAACTAATCTTGCTAAGTGATCGGGCAAGTCTGACTTACTTTTAATCCATCCATAAACTTTGGAGGCTTTTTGTCAAAGACATTTTTGCCAAAAAGTTTTTTATACCCGATGTGCATCATGACAGATCATTAAAGCTTAGTTTAAATCAATTCAAAATGTTTCTTTGCCTGTGTTTCTTTGCCTCAGCCAAGCCTTTGCTTAAAGTTTAGAATGCTTAAATTAACCGCTCCCCATCATAAGCTAAGTGTGGATTTGCAGCTATGCGCTTTGATATTGTGACCCTGTTTCCTGATTTTTTTGGTTCTCCTTTAAGTTCAGGACTGTTAGGAAAAGCTCTTGCCAAGCAAATTGCTGAAGTTCATCTGACAAATCCTCGCGACTTTACGACCGATAAACATCATCGGGTGGATGACGAGCCTTATGGCGGCGGCGTGGGGATGTTAATGAAGCCAGAGCCAATTTTTGCAGCGGTTGAATCACTTCCTGTTTTGCCCCAGCGGCAGGTGCTAATGATGACTCCTCAAGGAGAAACTATGCATCAACGAATGTTTCAAACCTTTGCGGGAAGTTGTGATCAGTTGGTGATTATTTGTGGTCAATATGAGGGGGTCGATGAGCGGGTGTTGAATTTGGTGACGCGGGAAGTTTCTTTGGGAGACTTTGTGCTGACCTGTGGAGAAATTCCAGCGTTGACCCTGCTGAATGGTGTGATTCGGCTGTTGCCCGGAACCGTTGGCAAGGAGGAATCGCTCAAGCTGGAAAGTTTTGAGGATGGATTGTTGGATTATCCGCAATATACTCGCCCGCCTGTGTTTCGAGAGTGGGCGGTGCCGGAGGTGCTGAGATCGGGTAATCATCAGGCGATCGCCCAGTGGCGCAAAGAACAACAGCAGCAACGAACCCGCGATCGCCGTCCCGATTTGTATGAAAAATGGGAGAGAGAGGAGGGAATGACGAGCGACGAGTGATGAATCATCAATAATCGTTAGGTTTAGAGCGCCGTTAAATTTCGGTGTCTAAAATCAAAGTAGATACCTTAAGTCAGAGCCGCGATCGCCATTTCAGGTGTTTTATGAAGTATTCAGCCATTCAACGAGTTTGCCTGACTGTAGTGGCATGTTTTTTAGCCACTGCGATCGATCTATCTGGCTCTTCTCCTGTGCGTGTGAGCGTTAACATGGATGCCCAAGCGAGAAGCAGCGGAGGGCGCAGTGGCGGCGGTTCCTTTCGGTCTAGCCCGTCTAGCCCCTCTAGCCCCTCTAGCCCTAGCCGTCCCTCTAGCCCATCCAATTCCAATCCCAGTTCTGGCGGCTACCAGTCTGACCCCTACAGATATAACCGAGGTGGCGGTACGGTGGTTGTTCCGGTGCCGGTGGGTCCTGGTTATGGCGGTAATACAGCGTATGGCTCCTCTAACGATGGCGTGTTCACTTTAGGGTTGCTACTGATGGGTGGAGTAGGGTTTGCCCTGTTACTTGCTTATCTGGCGGCAAAGGCAAAGAGTGGCGATCGCTCAGGCTTTGGGGCGGCTAGCGTTGGCGGAGAGCTTGACAACAACACCGTCACCGTCAGCAAAATTCAAGTGGCGCTATTGGCACAAGCGCGCACAATTCAAACAGACCTAACCCGATTTAGCCTAGAAGTAGACACCGACACTCCGGCAGGGCTTTATCAACTGATGCAAGAGTCTATTTTGGCGCTATTGCGTAGCCCAGAAAATTGGAGCCATGTTTTAGCCAGTTCAGAAACCGTGAAAAGTCGTGAAGCGGCAGAAGCACTGTTCAACCAAATTTCTGTTGTAGAGCGCAGCAAGTTTAGCGTAGAGACCTTGAGCAACGTCGGCGGCAAGGTGTATCAGCGAGATTTCAAGCCAGATCCTGAGGAAGATCCGGCTTCTTATATTGTGGTAACGCTAGTCGTGGGTACGGCACACGATCGCCCATTATTTGACAAAATTCAAACGGAAACTGTATTGAAGGAATCACTACAAAAACTGGCGGCAATTCCAGCCGATTACTTGATGGTGTTTGAGCTATTGTGGAGTCCCCAAGATGCCCAAGATAGCCTCACCTACGAAGAATTGCTGACTGAATATACAGATATGGCTCAAATTTAGCGCAATTTTGTAGCGTATGTTTGAACAAGTCAGCCCGATAAATGGGCACATTAAAAGAAAGTAGAAAGGGTGTTATGGTGCAGCTAGAGGGAGCGGACGAGGCAGAGTTAACAAACGACATCGTGACGGTTAGCCTATTGCAAATCGCATTACGGGCAGACGTACGCCGACTTCAGACTTTGCTGACCGAATGGGGCGAAACCGCAGACACCGCAACCCCAGAAGGACGGTTTTCACTGCTGCAACAGGTGGCGCAAGGGCTATCAGATTATTCTCGACATTGGACTCACGTATTGGCAAGCTCCAAAACAGTCAATGCCTATGAAGAAGCCGAAGAGCTATTTAATGCTTGGTCGCTGCGAGAACGGAGTAAATTTAGCGAAACCTTGACCAATATTGATGGCGTGATCACCCGGCGATCGCCCGTTCCGCTTAACGGGGATGATACTCCCGCTTATATTGTGGTAACGCTAATTTTGGGAACAGAAGGCGATCTTCCCCTATTCGACGAAATTTATTCGGCTTCTGCCCTGCGCGATGTATTAGATGATATCCGATTGATGCAGCCTCGCTATCTGGTCGTTTTTGAAATGCTCTGGAGTCCTCAAGACCCCAGCGACAGTCTCACCGAAGCCGAACTTGCCACTGAATATGCAGAGATGGCAGCGATCGCCTGAGCCGTCTCAAGCAGCACAGAAATAAGCGGGTGAAAAATTTATTAATCCAAGTGTGTCAGCCTAGAATAAGAACATGAGTGATAAGGACGACAGCTACAAACTTATTAGCGACAATCGCTACGCTCGCTTTGAGTTCGAGATTTTGGAAACCTACGAAGCTGGAATTCAGCTCGTGGGAACTGAAGTGAAATCAATTCGGGCAGGCAAGGTCAATCTAAAAGATGGATTTGCCCTAATTCGCGATGGAGAAGCGTTTTTGATGAACGTTCACATTTCTCCTCACGATGCAACCCGTCAAACCTATAACCACGATCCCCGCCGTAACCGTAAATTGCTGCTGCACCGGGATCAACTTCGGAGCTTGATGGGAAAGGTTGAGCAGCAAGGCTTGACGTTGGTTCCTCTCAAAATGTACATGAAGCGCGGCTGGGTCAAAATCGTGATTGGGCTGGCGCGCGGTAAGAAACTGCACGACAAGCGGGAAACCATTAAGCGGCGCGATGATCAGCGCGACATGCAAAGAGCAATGAAAACCCAATAAAGAATTGCTCAATCAGAGGATGGGTGCCTAAAAGATTGGGGGCAACTCTTGTGGCTGCCCCTAATCCGCACTGATGACATATTTACAGCCGTTTTTACATAAATAGACCACAGATGAAAATAGCTGTAATTACCAGGTGAGTCGATTTCATAAGGTTAGAAATTAGGGGTGCGGGTTGTGAATCATACTCAGCCGCACACCCCTATAATTTGTGTTACGAGACACTATTTAGGTCAGAAGGATGGTCATAGGCTATTGACAACAGTAGTGAGCGCCTCTTTCGATCAATGCGTGATGGAGTTTTGACAATTGGTTGATAAAAAGGCAACTGTTCCACGATCGCGACGACGACAATTCTTTAGGATGGCAGCATTAACCTGTTGTGCAGTGCTGTTTTTAAGTGGGTTTTTTGGGCAGTCGTTTGATCATGCGATCGCCCAAAGCCCAAAAACTTTAACCATGGGCACCTCGGCAGATTACAAGCCGTTTGAGTTTCACGACACGTCCAGCGGTCAAGACAAAATCGTCGGCTACGACATTGATGTAGCGGAACGCATTGCCAAAGATTTGGGATTTGAGCTAAAGATCAACGACATGGATTTTAATGGCTTGATTCCAGCGCTGCAAAGCAAGCGAGTCGATTTTGGAATGTCGGGCATCACTCCTACCGCAGAGCGTCAGAAAAGCATTGATTTTTCGGATATCTATTATGTGGTTCAAAATACGATTCTGTCCAAGAAGGACAGTGGTTTGACCATTGAAGCATCCTTAGATGGGAAAATTGTCGGCACTCAGCTTGGCAGTGTGCAACAAGAGGTTGCTAAAAAAATTCCGGGTGCGAAACTGGAGACTCGCAATAAAATTTCTGATTTGATTCAAGAGCTAAACGCGGGGCGGATTGATGCAGTGATTGTGGAAGACGTAAGCGCAAAATCCTACGTCAACATCTACCCCAATTTGCAGTTCAGCGTGCTGAAAGGCAATGAGGGCGGCTACGCGATCGCCTTTCCCAAAGGATCAAATCTGGTGCAGCCGTTTAATCGGGCGATCGCCACCATGAAGCAAGACGGCACCCTGAAACAACTCGACCAAAAATGGTTTAGCGCTCAGGCGAAGCCGACCCAATCTGGATTTCAGCGAATTTTGCCCTCGATTCCCTACATTTTGGGTGGCATTCCCGTCACGCTGGCTTTTACCTTTGTGTCGCTATTTTTCGGGGTGATTTTGGCGGTTATTCTAGCGATGTGCAAGATTTCGGCGATCGCGCCCCTGCGATGGTTTGCCAATGCTTATACATCGGTGTTTCGGGGGGTGCCGCTGATTGTTACCCTAACGTTGATTTACTACGCTACACCTCAGTTAACGGGCTACAAAATCGAACCGTTTCAAGCCGGGGTGCTGACCTTTGCGCTCAATTCTGGAGCCTACGTTTCCGAAACTCTGCGGGCTGGCATTGTGGCAGTCGATAAAGGGCAGCAAGAAGCGGCGATGTCTTTGGGTGTGCCCTACCGTTTGATGATGGGCGATATTATTTTGCCGCAAGCCTTCAAAAATATCTTGCCTGCCTTGGCGAATGAGTTCATTAATTTGCTCAAAGATTCGGCGCTGGTTTCTACCATTGGCGCGGCGGATCTACTGCGGCGAGCGACGGTGGTTGGCGCAGAAACCTACCTATATTTTCAGCCGTTGATCATTGTGGCGATCGCCTACTATTTGATGATTATCCTATTAACCTTTGGCACATCCATTTTAGAAAAGAGGCTGCAAAAAAGTGCTTAAAGTTGAAGATCTGCACAAATCCTTCGGCACACTCAAGGTTCTCAGCGGCATTACCACCCAAGTTGACCAGGGCGAAGTCGTTGCTATTTTAGGTCCATCTGGTTCTGGAAAATCGACTTTTTTGCGCTGCCTCAATCTGCTGGAACAGCCCACTTCCGGCAACATTTACTTTAAGGATGTCCGAATCAATGACCCCCAGTGCGACATTCTCAAAACGCGCGCAAACATTGTCATGGTGTTTCAACATTTCAACCTGTTTCCCCATATGACGGTGCTGCAAAATATCACTTATGCACCGATGAAAGTAAAGGGGCTATCGAAAGAGCAGGCGCGATCGATTGGCATAGATCTGCTGGAGAAAGTAGATTTGGCAGAAAAAGCGGATGTGTATCCGTCGCGGCTATCGGGTGGGCAAAAGCAGCGAGTGGCGATCGCCCGTGCCCTGGCAATGCAACCCGAAATGGTGTTGTTTGATGAACCGACTTCTGCCCTTGACCCCGAAATGGTGAAAGAGGTGCTAGAAGTGATGCAATCTTTGGCGCAATCTGGCATGACTATGGCGATCGTCACGCATGAAATGGGCTTTGCGCGAAAAGTTGCCAATCGCATTCTGTTCTTAAACGATGGCGTTTTGGCAGAAGACACCACCCCGCAAGAATTTTTTACCAATCCCCAATGCGATCGCGCCAAAATCTTTCTCGACAAAATGCTGAAATAACCTGTTCTCCTGGAGCATCAGAAAAAGCTGGCAAGTCATCGCCCATTGTCCTACCGCGATCGCTTTTCTACCTTTAGAAGGATTTTCTTAAACCTAGCTAATATTGCCTTGTATGCTAGTAAAAATTCTTTTGGCTAGCTAGTTAGATGTTTCCCATCAGCGACGACAATCCCGGAAAAACGACTCCCTACGTCACCTATGCTCTGATTGCATTAAACGTATTGGTGTTTCTGTACGAAGTTACCTTATCTCAACCTCAGCTAGAGCGATTCTTTTATCAGGCGGCGGTGATTCCGGCTCAGCTTACCGCCACTTTTGACGGCGCACCTGGAGCACGGGCAGAATTGCCTGAACTGACTACTTTGATCACCTCACAATTTCTCCACGGCGGCTGGCTGCACCTTTTTGGCAACATGCTGTTTCTCTGGATTTTTGGTAACAACGTCGAAGATGAACTAGGACACTCTAGATTTTTGGTGTTTTACCTGACCTGCGGAGTATTGGCAAGCTTGACCCAATGGTTTTTTGCTCCGATGTCGGCAATTCCATCGTTGGGGGCAAGTGGCGCGATCGCCGGAGTCATGGGCGCTTATGTGGTTCGCTTTCCCCTCGTGCAAATCCTTACGATTGTGTCAATTTTTCCGCTGCGAGTGCCTGCTTTCGTCTTTTTGGGCATCTGGTTCTTGCAACAGGCGGTTTATAGCTTTGCCAGCCTCCAAGTTCGCACCAACATCGGCATGGAAAGCGGCGGCATTGCTTACTGGGCACACGCTGGCGGCTTTGTGTTTGGGGCAGTCATCGCTCTCCTGTTTGGGATGCGCCGTGAGCCAAGCGTTGTTGCCGAGTAAGGTGTTTTTCCAAGAAGAGATGTGAGGCACAATGGGAAGGCTTTCTCATTGCTAACTTATGCCTGCTCCTTTAGATGCCCGACAACATTCTCCAGCAACACTCCGCAATCGAGAGCCAATTTTGGCAGTTTTGCAAGCGGTTTTGCCAGCCACGGGTACGGTGCTAGAAATTTCCAGCGGCACGGGAGAACATGCGGTGTTTTTTGCGTCCCGATTGAAACCGCGTCACTGGCTACCCTCCGACCCAAACCCGATCGCCTGTGCCAGTATCGCTGCTTGGCAAGAAGAACTACCAGCAGACAATCTACATTCACCCATCTGTTTAGATGTGCGCGATCGCGTTTGGGCAGTCGAGCAGGATGAAGCGAAAAAGTATGAGCCGATTCAGGCGATCGCGAACATCAACATGATTCATATTTCGCCCTGGACTGCGTGTCTAGGATTGATGGCTGGAGCAGAGCGAATTTTGCCCCAAGGTGGTGTTCTATATTTGTATGGTCCGTTTAAGCAGAATGGTAAACATACTGCATCAAGCAACGCCCAGTTTGATCAAAGTCTGCAACTGCAAAACCCTGAATGGGGCGTACGCGATTTAGACGAGGTGATTGCCGTGGCTCAAGCGCAAAACCTGAAGCTGCTAAAAACCGTTCTCATGCCTGCAAACAATCTATCTGTAGTGTTTCAACGGCTTTGATTAGAAAGTCACGAATATAGGGTTTCTAGTGTGCAAATTTGTTCAAAAGTAAGGTTCACATACAAAACGCGATCGCCAACCGATCTGATACTTTTCAATTTGCTAACTCGTTGGCTTTTTTCGCCAGATCCACATCTTTTTGAGTGATGCCGCCAGCGTCATGAGTCGTCAGGTCAATGGTGACGCGGTTGTAGACATTAAACCATTCGGGATGATGCCCCATGGATTCGGCAACCAGCGCCACGCTAGACATAAATCCAAAGGCTTCCACAAATGAGGGAAACTGATATTGACGGTGCAGTTTACTGTTTTGAATACTCCAACCATCCAACTGACTTAGCGCAGCATCCAGTTGATTAGGGGAAAGAACAAGGGCACTCATGGCAGCGATATCCTGAAAGGGTGATTTGTTTGAAGCAGAGGTGGGTGCCGCGATCGCCGACATTTCATCAACAAAGCCTAACTCACTCATTGGAATTGCAGAGAACCCAAGCCAACTAAGCGCCGCAATTCCAACAAACAAAGATAGAGCAGCCAGCTTTAACCAATAGCGTAATAAAGTTTGATAAAAAACTCGAAAACCCATGGAAAAAATCAAAAAACAACATAAACAAAGCAGCTAAAGCAACCAAAAAATAGAATTTGGAAAGCAAAAAACCTAGCGGGTAGCCGCAGCTTTTGTCACCAAAACTATTTTTGACGCTAACTACTTAGACTTGAGATTTTCGATCGCCGTTTCCACGGAACCTTGAAGCGACAAAAATTGCTCCAACCGAACGAGCTTCACGGTCTGTGTGACGCGAGGATTGGTGACGAGTTGTAGGGTGCCGCCAGCAGTTTGAACCTTCTTGGTTAGCTGAACTAAAGCACCCAGTCCAGAGCTATCAATAAAATCAATCTTGGATAAATCCAAAATGAAGTGTTTCGGTCCCTCTTCCACACATTGAGTAAAAACAGAGCGGAATTTTGGCTCGGAGAAAGCATCCAAAAGACCTGTGAGGCGAAATAGTTGGTAATCGTCCTTGATGTCGCGTGTGCCTCTCAAGCTTACAGTCAAGGTTAGTTGCTCAGGAATAAAACCCTCCTAGTGGTTATAGCCCAAATTAGACGCTTTATTATATACTCTTCGAGTTCGATTGACCACAGCAATCTACGCCCAAGTTCAGGCTATTTTAGCACTCTAGTTTCTAATCAGGTAGATTTTTTGAGTGGGTATAGGAGGTTAAAACGCTTGCCTCTCAAAACACTGGGCGCGATCGAAAAATCATTTTGTAATCGCTGCTATCGCTCTAAGCTGCGCGGGTCGAGGGCATCACGCAATCCATCGCCCAGCAGGTTAAAGGCTAAGACCGTCAAGATAATCAACAGGGCAGGCGACCAAATCAGCCAGGGCTGTAACACCAAAATCGATGCATTCGTGGCGAGGGAAAGCATATTTCCCCAGGAGGGATCTGGCTGCTGAATGCCCAAACCGATCAGACTCAGCACCGATTCTGCCACGATGAAATCGGGAATGGAAAGGGTCGCCGCAATAATGATGTAGGTTGCAGTCTGGGGCAAGATGTGACGCACAATGATGTAAAGCGATCGCCCGCCCATTGCCCGCGCCGCCTGCACAAATTCTCGTTCTTTCAGCGACAGCACCTCACCGCGAATCACCCGCGCTAGCCCTGCCCAGCGAATGAAGGACGTAATCAAAATAATCAGCAAAAACCGCTGAGCGCTGCTGAGTCCCGTTGGCAGCACAGCAGCTAGCGCAATCAATAAATAGATGCTAGGAATCGTCATCAGCACTTCTACTAGGCGCATTAGGATGATATCTGTCCAGCCGCCAAAGTAGCCAGAGATGCCGCCCACCAGCATTCCTAAGGGGAAAGAAATTGCAATTCCCACCAGCCCAATGCTGAGGCTAATCCGTCCTCCAAAGACCAAGCGGCTGAACTGGTCACGGGCTTGCTCATCGGTTCCTAACAGATTCCACTTGCCCGCCCCTTCAGCGCCAAATAAACGTAGGGTTCCGGGAATCCCTGGAAACACCTCTACTTCATCAAACTTGGGATTGGTGAAGGAAAACTGGGTTGGCAGCGGCAGCTTAATTTGAAACAGGCGATAGGGTTCCCCTTGAACAAAGAAGCGAATGGGTGAAGGTTTGCTGCGATCGACAATCAGCTTGCGATCGCCCGTTTGCAAATCTACTGATCCCTGAGTCGTGGGATAGACATGGGGACCTACTATTCCTGGCTCATTCCAATAAACCTGAGTGGGTGGCAACAATGCCCCATCGAGCTGAGAATTGTAGGGATCGTAGGGCGCGACAAACTCAGCAGCAATCACCGCCAGATAAAAAGTGATCAAAACCAATGCCCCCAGCCGCGCCAGAGTATTAGTCTTTAGCCGTCGCCACCAGTTCATAGGAGAAAAGCCAGAATTTTGTTTACTCAAAATAGCATACTAAATCAGCCTGCTGATTCAGATGCCAAACGAGGCTTAGGTTTACGAGTGTTCTAACTCCTCATGTTCGACCACAAATACATTGGAGTAGAGATTGGCGATAATCTGCTTTCCTTGTTGGGTCAAGGAGAGATAATGTAGCGCATCTTGAATGTAGGGATGAACACTATGCCAGTAAAATTTGGGATAATCTCGGCGTAAATCTCCAGGATGGCGATAGCCCAGCGTTTTGTTGACCCCAGTTTCCTCAAACTCATAGAACAACGCTCCAATTTTTTTGAGGTAGCGGGGGTCGCTGAGTTGCCCAATCAAATCAGATGCCCGGATTAAGCCCGGAAAATTAGTAGTGTCTTGGTGATCCTCTGCACTGGGAACCGGAAAGCGAGTCAGTTCAATATTGTGCTTGATCACGTCAGCATCAATCAGCTTGTGCCCACCAAAGCGCTCATCGATAAACAGTTTTGCCCGGTCTACATGATAAGGAGTGAGGGCGGCATCGGAGGAACCGATCGCTAGGGGAACCATGCCACCATCCTTGCCAGTGGCATAAAATCCATTTCGATCTTGGCGGCACACTCCTTTGACGTAACCAATATCATGGCAAACTAGGGCGATGATGTAGTGCAGCCAATCCTCACAAGAAACGCCGCCTTCGCGAATGTGTTTGCCGCGCAGAATTTCTTGCCCCACGAGAGCGACGAGAATAGAGTGCTCTACGTTGTGGTAAAGCGCATCGCTGTTGGCGATATTTTCCATTGCCATGGAGCCAACCCAGCCGATGATATCTTCGTAGTCTGACTTTAAACCGCCATAGGTGCGCCGATAGCCTTCCTTCAGCTTTCTAACAAAGTTTTCGATTAGCAGTTCTGTGGCATTAAACATTCTGTATTTTGGCGAAACTGGGCGAGATCGCGATACTTGAGCGTTTTCAAAAAGTTTTGATGAAACAGAATTGTAGAGAGATTCTCGTCACCGCTTTCAATTATTCTCTCACTTTACCCAAATGCATAGAATTTCTGTTTATTCTTACAGCCTCAATCAACCCAAATCAGGCAGATTAATAGAACCACACTCAGCTTTCTGATAGCTTAACCAATGCATCTTTGACGATAGGCGGCAACTGGCGTAGAATCTTGCCTTTTTCGCGATCGACCGCGACCAACGTTACTTTTGCTGAGACAAACAGCGTTTGCCCGTCGATCGATTCAATCTGATAATCCCAGTTAATTCGCACGCCAGACATTTCGCTCATCCGGGTTTTGACAATCGCCGCCATGCCCATTTTCACCGGGTGATGATAGCGCAAGGCAAGATCTACGACTGGCAAATCGCAGCCCAACGCCACTAAATCAGCAAATTCAACTCCAATCGATCGCAGGCATTCAATCCGCGCTTCTTCCATCCAAGCAATGTAGGCACCATGCCAAACAATGCCGCCATAGTCCGTATTATGCGGATGAGCAACAACTGAATACTCAAACCAGGTGGGAGCGATCGCTTGCAAATCACTCTGAAGCATACCTGTTGGGGGAAGCTGAGGGGTATTAGATGGATTGGTAATCATTAGAATCTGTCTCTTATACACATCTCCGAGCCCACGAGACTAAGGCGAATCTCGTATGCC
>ENA-ORBV01005819-ORBV01005819.1-microbial-mat-metagenome-genome-assembly--contig:-NODE-5819-length-22299-cov-14.722707_pt1 | contig 22299 bp, 20 predicted proteins | sample MGYA00237777_ERZ505514 | MGnify/ENA primary metagenome ERZ505514 (study PRJEB26160, sample SAMN06269048) | microbial mat metagenome | isolation source: Oligotrophic lake microbial mat | place... | reverse complement strand
CCGCGGCCCACCAGGAGCGCCACCCGGTCGGCCGGCACGACCTCGAACATCCGCTCCACGATGTCCCGGCAGAGCTGTTCCAGGTCAAAGGTGCCGGAGAGGGTTCGGGCCAGGGTCAGCAACTGTTTCAGCAGGTCGGGGTGATCCGGGACGCCACCCGGCACCGCCGCGGTACGCCATCGGGGGGCGTCCGGTTCGGCCGATGCCCCGGCTGGGCCGGGCCCCGTCAACCGAAACGCCGGTCGTCCGAGGGTGAGGGTATCGCCTGGGCGCAGGTACCCCTCGGCGATCCTGGCGCCATTGATGAAGGTGCCGTTGGCACTGCCGAGGTCGCGTGCCCTGAGCCCCTCGGTGGTGGCCTCCACTTCGGCGTGGTGGCGGGACACCGCCGAATCGGCGATGATCAGATCGGCACTCGGACCCCGTCCCACCAGCCACGGCCGGCCGCCGGGGACGAGGAGGTCCCCATGGCCTGTCAGCCCCTCCAGGTGCAGCGGTTGGCCGGTCATCGCGGGGAGGCAACGAGGTATCGGCCAGGGCCGGTCAGCATGGCGGTCAGGTGGTCGGAGGCGGGGCGCTGGCTGGGCAGGAAGGTGACCACGTTGTCGCCACCGACCTGGGCCACGAAGAGCGCCCGCTCGAAGTTGATGGCGGAACCGTAGCGCTCGCGGGCGCCCTGCGGCATGACGAAATGCACCGCATAGCTGAAGGTGAGCGTGGCCCCGGGACCCATGCGCGACCCCTGCTCCATCTCCAGGTCGAGCCCGAACGCGCCCGGGCGGGCCCGCAAGGTCAGCGTGGAAGTGGTCCGGCCGGTGGGCGGTACCAGACTGCCGGGCGGGATCCGCAGCTCGGCAAAGACGGTGTTGTCCGGCGCGCCCCGCCGCATCAGGATGACTCGCGGTTCAGCAGCCGAGAAGGTCACCACCGTGTCTTCCGGTGGCACCCCCCACGATTCGAGAACCAAGACTTGATCCAACGGTACCGCCCCGGGCACCGCCCCCGTCGGCGTGGCCACGTCGAGGGGTTGCGACGCGCGGCCGCCGCATGCCGCCAGCGCGATCGCGGCGATGCTTGCCCATCGGGTTGGCTCCCTGAATATTGCGAGCAGATGCGACTCCCCTGGATGATCCTGGTGCTGGTCATGGTTCCGGCTGGCTGGCCGACCCGGGCCGCAGCGCAGGAATGGGACACGCCAGCCGCGACGGAACTCGTGGCGCGGGCCGCCCTCCGTCGCGATCGCGCCGAAGCGCCAGACGGCCTGCAGCGCTGGGACGCATTGGCGAGGGGCGTCGTGCTGTTCCTGACCCAGGTCGGCACCGCCCAGTCCGCCCCCCGACTGGTCAAGGCCGACGAGCTGGCCGTCGAAGTGTATTGGGAGGCCCCGGGGCGGAGCAAGCAGACCATCCTTGCCTGGCGCGACCAGACCTTTCTCCCCACCGACATTCGCTACCACCGCGATCACCTCGGAATCGTGGCCAACGATTTCGGCCCGCTGATCCGGATCGGCGACGGCGATGAGGTCCGCGACGTGCCGCACCCGCTCTCGGCGGCCGGGATGGCGGGCTATCACTACGCCCTGGTCGACTCGCTCACCGTCTCCAGCGGAGGTCGGGACTGGCAGGTGTACGCCCTCCAGGTCCGCCCCCGCAATCCCGGGGTTCCCGCTGTCGTGGGAACGCTGTTCCTCGATCGGGGCTCGGCGGCCCTGGTGCGCTTTCAGTTTTCGTTCACGCCGGCTGCGTACCGGGAGGCCACGCTCGAGGATATCACGGTGCTGCTCGAAAATGCCCTTCAGGCCGGCGGATTCTGGCTGCCGTGGCGTCAGGAAATTGAGATCCGGCGTCGATCAACCGTCGTGGACCTGCCGGTCAGGGGCATCATTCGCGGCCGTTGGGAGCTCTCCGATCACCGGGTTGGCGCGGAGGCCCTTGCCCAATCTGCCTTCCCGGGAGGGATCGGGGGCCTCCGGGCGCCAGGCGGACCGACGGATCGGTGGGAGGGCTCCCTGCAGCAGCGACTCCAGACCCTTATGGGGCCTTCCGCACCCGGTGATCTTGATGGGCTTCGGCAGGAAATCCGTCAATGGCTCGGTGAAAGATCGATGCGGATTGGTCCGCCTATTCGCCCCGCCATCGGGGCTCTTTCAGAGCTGGCCCGCTTCAATCGGGTCGAGGGGTTGCGGCTTGGGCTCGGCGCCACGCTGCGCACCCCGATTGCCAACCTGACCATTGCTCCGTGGGTCGGCGTTGGCCTGGCGAGCCACCGAACGAGTGGGCGCCTGAACCTCAGCGCGACGGTTGGACCGGGTTCGGTCGTGCGGCTGCAGCTCGAACGTGCGGTGGTGGATGTCGGCCAGACACCGGTGATCTCGCCGCTGTTGAACTCGCTCCTGGCGCAGGAGTTCGGAGTTGATCGGGGCGATTGGGTTGAACGCGACCGGGTCGGGTTGGGCTGGAGCCGACAGCATGTCGGCGGCCTCGCCGGTGCAGTCGAAATTGCCCTGGTAGGATTCCGCCCGACCCCAGTCGTCATTCAACCGGCGCACGGCACCTTTCGCCCCAATGCTCCCTTCGAGCGGCGCAGGGAGCTTGTGGTGCAGGCCCAACTGGAGCGTCGCGGCTCTGCCGTCTCCGGGTATGAGGTCACCTGGCGGCTCGGCGCCGAGGTCGGCACCGGGTCGGACCGGTACCTTCGAGTCGACGGGGAGCTCCTCGGACGGTGGCCTGCCCTGCAGGGTGAGTTCGGGTTCTCGATGAACGGGGGATGGGGCAGCACCGCGCTGCCGCCAGTTCGCGGCTTTGCCATTGGTGGCTGGGGGACGTTGCCAGGCGTGCCGTTTCGGACCCTTGGCGGAAGGCGCTACGCCCTGGCCCGGCTGGAATGGCTTGGGGATCTCTCCCTGCCGGGGATCCCGATCGGTGACTTCGCCGCCGCGGAGCCGGGGGTGAGGGTGGGGTGTTCGCGGCATAAGCGCCGCGTTTGCGGAATTCCGCGCGCAAGGCGAGCATCAGATAAAACATCACGCCGACACCGGCGAGGTTTTTGCTGGGGAATGTGCAGTCCGGCTGATTGGGATTGATGATGCACCAGGCATCGGGGAGGCGGTCGCCGGGCAGATGGTGGTCGGTGACCAGTACTTTCATGCCGAGGCGGTTGGCTTCGGCGACGCCGTCAATGCTGGCAATGCCGTTGTCGACGGTGATCAGCACATCGGGGTTTTTTTGGGCTGCGGCAAGCTGCACGATCTCCGGCGTCAGGCCGTAACCGTATTCAAAGCGGTTGGGTACCAGGTAATCGACATTGGCACCGAACTGGCGCAGCGCGCGCAGGCCGACCGCACAGGCGGTGGCGCCGTCGGCATCGTAGTCGGCGACGATCAGCAGTTTTTTGCCTTCGGTGATGGCATCGGCGAGCAATGCCGCCATGGTGTCGACGTTGCGCAGCCGGTTCAGCGGTATCAGTCGCGACAGGTCAGGTGCCAGTTGCTCACTGTGGCTGATGCCGCGCGCAGCGTAAATACGCGCCATGAACGGCGGAATGCCTTCTGCGACCAGTATCTCGACCGCGGCAACATTGACGGTACGGGTGACGACGCCGCTCATGCGCCTGCGGCGGTGATTGCAGTCCAGGCCAGCGGGCGCCGCCAGAATTTCAGGGTGTCTGCCGGGTGCAGCTTGCAGCGCAGACAGCCATCGGGGCCGCCGGCGACGATCACCAGCTCTTTCAGCGGGCCGGACAGCGCGCCCCACAGAGCGCCGAACCACATTTCTTCAAGGTTGTTGACGGCCTTGAGCCAGGCGTCGGGGCCGCCATAACGCGCGGCCTGATGAGCGCGGTCCAGCGTGATCAGGTGGCGGCCATCGGGTTTCGGGCGGGTGCCGAACCATAACGCGGCACTGGCCGGCGCCGGATGGGCATTCGCGCCGCTTTGTACGGCCAGTGCCGTGGCCAGCGCTTCATCACTCCAGATTTCCGAGAAGTGGCGTCCCGGCACTGCCGGTTTGCGACCGCCGCCCCACAGCAGCAGGCTGTTGACCACGGGCTGACCGCGGGCTTCGCGCGCCTGGTTTACCGGGTGTTCGTGCAACACCATCTGCGCTTCAGTCAGCACGCGATGCCAGTGGCTGGCGCGCGATCCGGCCAGCGGCGGCATGGCCCGGCCTGCCGTTGCACCCAGAGTCGATGTGGTGATGCCGGTCAATTCGGTTTGGCGGATATACCAGCGTGTCGGATGCGGCGCGACCACTGACATGCCGTCGGCGCTGAAATGGGCATTCAGCGCGGCGACCAGTGCCGCGGTTTCTTCGTCATTCAAGGTCAGCGCCGGCGCGGCCAGCACCCGTGTGCCATTGCGCTGCAATTGCAGGTACACCGGGTCAGCGCGCAACCAGCAGTCGTTGCCGATGTCGATGCCGTCAACAGCGGCAGTCAGTGGCGCAACCGGCCAGTCTTCGCGTTGCTCGACCTCGAAGGCCTGGCACAACCAGATTTCGCTGTCGATCGCCGGAAAGCGCTGCAGTTCGCCACGGCCGAATATGCGCCGCAGCACGGGCGCAGTGTTGGCATCGGCAATCGCAGATTCCGCCCCGCTCGGTGGCAACAGGTCGGGTATGAACAGGGTCAGATGCACGGGATGAGATGGGCGGAATGAAATACGCGGGATGAAATACGCGGGATGAAATAAGCGGGATGAAATACGCGGGATGAGATGAGCGGGATGAGATGAGCGGGATGAGATAAGCGGTCTTCAGAAAAGTTCACCGCGAATGTGGGTGCTGCGGCGTGAGGCGAGTCTAGCATGCGTACGCCGCCGGAAGACGGACCGGAGCCGGGCATTTATGGCAAACTGCGTTTTTGCTTTTTGCGGTTTCCCGTGAATTCCTTTCCCCTGTTTGTCGGTCTGCGTTACACCCGCTCGCGGCAGCGCACGAAATTCATTTCGGTGATTTCGCTGATCTCAGTCGTTGGCATCGCGCTGGGCATGACGGTGCTGATCACCGTGCTGTCGGTGTTCAACGGTTTTCAGCGCGAGGTGCGCACGCGAATGCTGAGCGCGGTGGCCCATGTGCAGATCACCGGGCTTGGTGAGGCGTTAAAGGATTGGCAGGCCGTGGCCGACATCGCGGCAAAAAATCCGCATGTGGTCGCCACCGCACCCTATGTGTCGGCGCAGGGTTTGCTGACCAACGGCGGCAGCGTGCGCGGCGCGCTGCTGCGCGGCATCGACCCGGCAGCCGAGGAGCGGGTCAGCGAAATCGGCAAACATATGCGCTCCGGCACGCTGGAGTCCCTGCGCGACGGCGAATACAACGCGGTGCTGGGCGCGCCGCTGGCGCGTGCGCTGGGATTGACGCTCGGCGACAAGGTGGTGCTGGTGGCGCCGCAGGGGCAGGTGACGCCGGCGGGCATCATGCCGCGGATGCGCCAGTTCACGCTGACCGGCACCTTTGAAGTCGGGCATTACGAAATCGACTCCAGCCTCGCGGTGGTGCATATCAGGGACGCGCAACGCTTGTACCGCATGGATGATCAGGTGTCGGGCGTCAGGCTCAAACTTGATGACCTGTTCCTCGCGCGACAAGTGGCCCGCGAACTGCTGAAGGTGCTGCCGCCCGAAGTCTCGGTCAGCGACTGGTCGAATTTCAACGCGACGTACTTCCGTGCTGTCGAACTCGAAAAACGCATGATGTCGCTGCTGCTGTTTTTCATCATCGCCATCGCTGCCTTCAACATGGTGGCGAGTTTGTACATGATGGTCAGGGAAAAACAGGCCGACATCGCGATCCTGCGTACCATGGGCGCCTCACCCGGTGAAGTGATGCGTATCTTCATGGTGCAGGGCACGCTGATCGGCGTCATCGGCGTCGGTTGCGGCATCGTGTTCGGCATCCTCGGCGCGCTGAACGTCGACAGCATTATCGGCTTGATCGAGTATGTCTTTCACGTCAAGTTCATGCCGCAGGATGTCTATCAGATCGCCGATCTGCCGTCGGAACTGCAATCGGGGGATGTGGTGATGACCGCGGTTGTGGCGTTTGTGCTGTCGGTGCTGGCGACCATCTATCCCAGTCTGCGTGCGGCGAAAGTCAATCCGGCGGAGGCGCTGCGTTATGAGTAATGCCTCAGTGCGACATCTGAAAATAATATCCCCGTTCGTGCTGAGCCCATCTAAGCCTGGCGCCCTTCGACAGGCTCAGGGCGAACGCAATTTGTTGGTTTCCGCTGATGAATAACCCAACAACCAACACCCCGGTGATTTCCTGCCGCGGCCTGCGCAAGGCGTACCGCGAAGGGGTGGATGCGGTGCCGGTGCTGCTGGGCATAGACCTCGATGTGATGCCGGGCGAACGCATCGCCATCATCGGTGCTTCCGGTTCCGGCAAAAGCACGCTGCTGCATCTGCTCGGCGGGCTGGATGCGCCGAGTGCGGGCGAAGTGCGCATCCTCGGTGAACTGCTGTCGGGGCAGAGCGAAAAGCAGCGCGGCAGGGTGCGCAACCACGCGCTGGGTTTTGTTTACCAGTTTCATCACCTGTTGCCGGAATTCACCGCCGAAGAAAACGTCGCGATGCCGCTGATCATCCGGCGTGAACCGCGTGCTGCGGCATTGGCTGCTGCGAAAGCGATGCTGGTAGCGGTGGGCATGGGGCATCGGCTGACGCACACGCCCGGCGAACTGTCGGGCGGCGAACGCCAGCGGGCGGCATTGGCGCGGGCACTGGTGACCAAACCGGCCTGTGTGCTGGCCGATGAACCCACGGGCAATCTCGACCGCCGTACCGCGGAAACGGTGTTCGACCTGATGCTGCAACTGAACCGTGACCTGCACACGAGTTTTGTCATCGTCACCCACGATCCACGCATGGCCGAAAGCGCCGACCGCATACTCGAGCTCGAAGACGGAAGTCTGAGACCGTTTACGCGCGCACGCGCGTGACGACCTGCATGATCCCGGCGTGCACCACGTCGCGGTAAAGGCTTTCGTCTTCCATCATCTGGTGCATCAGGAAACGCGGTGCGCCACGCTTGATCAGTCGCGGCACGATGATGCCCAGCGCAATCACTGCAAATCCCGTCCAGAGCCTTCCCGTTAGGGCGAGCCCCACGCCGATGCCCAGCACCGGCATCATGAACAACGGCAGCAGCAAACGTGCGCTGATGAAACGCGCGGCGCCCTTGGGGTCGAAGGTGACGGTGATCGAGTCGTTATGAAACGCCGCTACGAAATCATGATGCGAGAGTGATAGCGCCGGTGCTGCGGAAGCGGTGTCCATGGGTTAAATCATAAGTTATTGATTTTATTGATATTTTTAATGGAATGCTTTTGAGTCCCACCCCCTGCTTCGCTGCTCTGCTTCAAGTGTTCCCTTGATCCCAATCTTCTACCTGAGGGGGAAGGAGATTCCCGAGAAATTCCCGCCCCTTCAAGGGCAAGGGCACAGTTGAAACGGAGCAGAGGGTTAGGGAGGGGATGGGTTCGAGGAAAGTTTTTATCACGCGCATTCAATATTCCACCGGCACCGGATCCAGGCTGCGCCACAGATACCAGGTGGCGACCGAGCGCCACGGTGTCCACAGCTTGCTCAGTGCCGCGATGCGCCGGTCCGACAAAGGTTTGCCTTTATTGTAGTGGAGGTTCAGCGCGCGTCGTACGCCGAGGTCACCCAGCGGAAACACATCGGGCCGTGTCAGATAAAAAATCAGGAACATCTCCGCGGTCCAGCGGCCGATGCCTTTGACCTGTGTCAGATCGGTGATCAGCGTTTCATCATCCATATCGTGCCAGCGTTCAACCACGATGACGCCACTGGCGAAACGATCGGACAGGTCGCAGAGGTATTTTACTTTTTGGCCTGACAGCCCGCAGCCGCGCAACTGTGCTTCGGATAATTTGAGTACGCGTTTCGGTTGCATGTCGCCTGCCGCCGCAGCGAACCGGTCCCACACGCTCTGCGCGGCCCTCACCGAAATCTGCTGGCCGACGATGGACCGCGCCAGGGTCTGGAAGGCATCGCCGCGGCTGGCCAGCGTCAGCCCCTTGTAACGCGTGATCAATGCGCCGAGGACCGGATCGGCTGCGCTGAGCTGGCGTTTGGCACGGGTCCAGTAGGCAGGGGCTGTCATGAAATTCTGCGTCTGCGTTGGTCTTTGCGGCAGCGCCACGCCCATTGCACATGCAGGCGCCATGCGCTGTCAACCACGACATAACCGATGGCTGCGAGCAGCAGCGCCAGCAGGGGCAGGCCCACCGCCAGCGGTTTGCCCAGCGACAGCATCCAGTCGAACATCGCGGGCATCCAGCTGGTCAGCGTGTGGCCCGACATGCTGAAGGTTGCCGGCAGATGATCACCTGCATCTTGAAAGGTGACCAGCGAGCCCAGACGATAGGCGAGGTAATACAGCGGCACAATGGTCAGCGGGTTGGTATAAAACGTGGCCAGCGCCGCCACCGGCAGGTTGACGCGAAACAGAATGGACAGTCCGACGCCGGTGATTATCTGCAGCGGTCCGGGAATCAGCCCGGCAAAAAGCCCGATCGCCAAGCCCCCGGCGACCGAACGCCGGTGCAGATGCCACAGGTTGTGATGTTTGAGCCACGGCCCGGTCCACGCGATCCAGCGGTTGCCGGTGATCGACTGGTGGGTGGGCAGGTATTTGCGGAAGTATTTACGGGGCATTTGCCGGACGTTTGCTGTGGAGTGTTGACGCCGATTGTAGCGTTTGTCAGCGGTGGCGATGACGGTGCCGGGTCATGGCTTGGGCAGGTTTTTGCGGTGACGCCAAAAGTGGTCCATCATCGGCTTGACACTGGTGCCGTGAACGAGAATGGACAGCGTTACCACGATCAGCGTCAACTGGATGAGTTCCAGGGCCAGATTTTCGGGGAGACCGTGCTGAATGGCATACATCAGGTAATACAGCGATCCGATGCCGCGCACCCCGAACCAGCCCACCATGCCGCGGATCGGCCACGAAGTACGGGTGCCCAGCAGGCTGGCGAGGACGCTGACGGGGCGCGCCACCATGAATAAAAACAGGGCCAGTCCCACCGCGCGCCAGCTCCACGAATCGATAAACATCGTCCCCCCGATCAGCAGGATCAGGATCATTTCCGAGAGCCGCTCCAGATGCTCCTTGAAGATCAGCGATCCTTCGCTGACGGACGGCGGGGGCTCGACATCGGGTTTTGCGCCCGATGCATCCTGGCCGATGCTGCCGGTTTGCGGCCGTTCAGGAAGATCCGGACCGGCGCCGGCGAGTTTGACTTCGGTCTGGCGCAGCGCGACAGCCGCAAAAAATACCGCGAGAAATCCCCACGCATTGACCATTACACTCAAACCGTAAACCACGCCGATCAGTCCGAGACCGAGAAAGTCGTCCATCAGCTTGTGGCCCGGCGACTCCCGGCGCAGTTTCCAGCCCAATCGGGCCAGTGCAGCGCCGGAAATGACGCCGATGGCGATGCCCGCCGCCGTGGCCCACAGCACATCGACCAGCGCCCAGCGCAGGCCGAATTCGCCAAGTTCATGCAATCCGAGCAATCCCAGGCCCAGCAGCACAAACGGAAAAGCGCTGCCGTCATTCATGCCGGCCTCGCAGGTCAGGGTAAAGCGGAGCTGGTCGCGGTCACCGGGGTGACGGATCTGGACATCGGTCGCCAGTACCGGATCGGTGGGCGCGAGGATTGCGCCCAGCAAAACACCGGCACCCAGCGGCAGGCCGAGCAGGTAATGGGCGAAGGCGGCGACCATGCCGACGCTGACCGTCATGGAGACCGTGGCCAGCAGGATCGGCGTACGCCAGCGCGCAAAGCTGACAGGTACGGGCATTTTGACGCCGGCGGAAAACAGCGAAATCAGCACGGCCACTTCGGTCAGCACCTCCAGCAGCGCCGATTGCTTGAGCGGATTGAAGTGAAATGCGTTGAGCACCGTGGGTCCGACCAGCAGTCCCACCGCCAGATAGATGATGGCCGGCGTGACCGGCAGGCGCTTGAGTAGCGAGGAGGTCAGGCCCCGGGCGAGCAACAGGCCGCCCACCAGCAAAAACCATTGTGCGTTAAGCATTGTTTGTTCCGATCACTTTATTTCCGGGTTGCCGCAACCGCGTGTCTGCCGGATTCTTGTCGTGTTTCCTGTGGTGTTGCGCAATCCGGCGACCGATTGTCAGAATGATTGCCGGGGTTGTCTGTTCGTTGCAGTACTCATGCCGGCAACCGGGTGGACAGGGGTATTTGCATCCAGAAACCCGCTGGCGGCTGTTCCGGCGATGGTTAATGGCGGCATGCTGCGTCAGCGGTACGGGCCGCAGCGCGTTAGAAATGCACTGTGATCGTCCCCATTATCGCCTTCGCCACCGGTATCTGGTGGCTGCAGCAGCAGGCAGCGCTGCCGGCCCTGACCTGGGTCGCTGCGCTGGTGCCCGGGGTATTGCTGTGGTTTGTGCTGCGCGGTGCCGGGCCGCTGCGTCGTTTGCTGCGCTTGGGGGTGACGCTGCTGCTGTGCGCAGCTACGGGTTTCATGTGGGCGGCGTCCTGTGCGCAATGGCGACTGGCCGATGCGCTGCCGGCGGAATGGGAGGGGCGCGACATCACAGTCATCGGCGTCGTCTCCAGTCTGCCGCAATCGTATGAGCGCAGCCTGCGCTTCGAGTTCACCGTTGAGCAGGTCATCACGCCCGATGCGCGTGTGCCGCAACACATCGTGCTGTCGTGGTGGGGTAGCGCCGCACGCGACGAGCGGCCTGCGAGTTTGCCCGACATTCATCCCGGCGAGCGCTGGCAACTGACAGTGCGGCTGAAACGGCCACATGGCTTCGCCAATCCGCATGGTTTTGATTACGAGGCCTGGCTGCTGGAGCGCGGCATCCGCGCCACCGGTTCCGTGCGACCGAAAACTAACGCGCAGAAATTGCAGGCGATGGTGCATGAGCCGGGTTATTGGGTAGAAGTCGTGCGCGAACGTATGCGCACACGCATTCAGTCCGTCCTCGGCGATGCACCGGCAGCAGGCGTGATCATCGCGCTGGCAATGGGTGAGCAGCGTGCGATCCCGCCGGAGCAGTGGCAGGTGTTTACGCGCACCGGTGTGAACCATTTGATGAGCATCTCCGGACTGCATGTGACCATGTTGTCCGGCCTTGCGTTTGCGTTGATGAATTTTGCATGGCGGCGCAGCGCGCGGCTGACGCTGGCCTTGCCTGCGATCAAGGCCGCCGCGGTTGCGGGCTTGCTGACAGCCATCGCTTATGCACTGCTCGCCGGCTTCGCGGTGCCGGCGCAACGCACGGTGTTCATGCTCGCCGTGGTGGCGATTGCGTTGTGGAGCGGACGCGCCAGCGCTGCCGGGCCGGTGCTGGCCACTGCCTTGCTGGTGGTATTGATCATCGATCCCTGGGCGGTGCTCGCACCCGGTTTCTGGCTGTCCTTTGGCGCGGTGGCGATCATCATGCTGGTGTCCGTCAACCGTTTGCGCCAGCCGCACTGGCTGGTGACCTGGGGGCGGGTGCAATGGGCCGTGACGCTGGCGCTGGTGCCGGCGCTGCTGGCGATGTTTCAGCAGGTGTCGCTGGTGTCACCGCTTGCCAATGCGCTGGCGATTCCGCTGGTCAGTCTGGTGGTGGTGCCGCTGGCGCTGGCCGGGCTGGTGATCCCGGTCGATGCGATCCTGCATCTGGCGCACTGGATCATGGCTTTGTGCGCCGATGCGCTGCAATGGTTGAGCGCATTGCCCGATGCGGCATGGGAGCAGCATGCGCCGCCGGCATGGACCGTCGTTGTTGCGATGGTCGGCGCGGTGTGGCTGCTGCTGCCGCGCGGATTCCCGGCACGCTGGATCGGCGCCTTCGCATTTCTGCCGATGCTGCTGATCGTTCCTGCGCCGCCGCCCGAAGGTGTGTTGCGCCTGACAGTGCTGGATGTCGGGCAGGGTTTGGCGGTGGTGGCGCAGACGCAGAATCACGCCCTGCTGTTCGATACCGGCCCGGCCTTCGGGCCATCCGCCGACAGCGGCAACCGCATCATCGTGCCCTACCTGCGCGCCGCGGGCATCCAACGCCTCGACCGCATGATCATCAGCCATGACGACCTCGATCATTCCGGCGGTGCCTTGTCTGTTCTACAGGCGGTGCCGGTGGCGGAAGTGCTGTCGTCGTTGCCTGACCTCGATCCACTGGTACTGCTGTCGCCGCAGGAGCAGCGTTGCCGGGCAGGGCATCAGTGGATCTGGGATGGAGTGCGTTTTGACATGCTGTATCCGGATACGGCGGATGACGCGGCCAAAAGTAATGACCGCAGTTGCGTCATCAAAATCACTACAACCGGCGGCAGTGTGCTGATTCCGGCGGATATCGAACGGCGCGGTGAGCGTGCGCTGCTGGCGCAGTCAGCGGAAATGCTCAAGGCCGATGTGCTGATCGCACCGCATCATGGCAGCAAAACCTCATCGTCAATCGAGTTCGTGCAGGCCGTCGCGCCGCGCGCGGTGATTTATCCTGTGGGTTATCGCAACCGTTTCGGGCATCCGCATGCCGATGTGGTGGCGCGGTACCAGCAGATCGGTAGCGCTGGATATCGCACCGATGATGGCGGCGCGATCAGTGTGGAATTGCAGCAGGGCAAGCCGTTAGTGATATCGCGTTACCGGGACCGGTATGTGCGCTACTGGCATGCGCCGCGGGAGGGTGGGGCGGCGGAAGAGGTGATGCCGGCGGCTTGGTAAAATATCATTAAAATCAATTACTTATAATTATTTCTGCGGGATTTGCTGATTTTGATATTTGTCGAAAACGTCCTGAACGGATAGCGTCTTAATCCCTTCTTTTTCAGGTCTTGTTTGGCGAAAGCAAGCGTAGCCCGTATGAAACGAAGTGAAATACGGGGTTCGTATTCCCGTAATCCGCTGCGCTTCTTACGGGCTACGTATCCAAAGTGTTAGCTGCACTGTTCGCTGCCATGACCCTGCTGGCCAAGGTTCCCGGTGCCTGCAGATTTAACGTGCCGGAGTCGCTTTGTTTGGCGAAAGCAACAGCCGGAAATCGACTCCGCTAATTTTCTTTTGACGCTATCCTTTTAACCAGCAAGAGTAGCCCGTATGAAGCGAAGTGCCCCCAAGGGGCTTCCTGCGGGCGGGCGTGATTTGTCACCGTCCCAAAATCCGCGCCTCAACCGCCTCTCTGTGCTTTGACATCCTCGGCCAGCCAGGCTTTGATCAGCGACTGATAAGGCATGTCGCGTTTGTTGGCCTCGACCTTGATGCGTTCCAGCAAGGCATCCGGAAGGCGCAGCGATATGGTCGTGGTGGACGGTTTCAGGTTTGGAAACGATGCGTGTCGGGCCCGGCTCCAGTCGAGATGGCTGCCGGAATCGTTTTTTTCCCAGTAAGCGCGTTCCTCGGCTTCGGATTGGAATGCGGGCGTCTTAATTTTGGCTTTGTTCATAAATCATTCTCTCCTTGCGGTGCATGCCCCTTGCGGAAATGACCCGGATCAGAGTGCCACCCGCTCTCAGGGTGAAAGTCACGTGCAGCGGTCGCTCGTCTTCCGTTTTAGCCAGGGCGTGGTACCGCGCATCCTTCTGGCTGTGGCCGGAATCTCCGATCAGCAACAGTGGCTGATTGAAAAAGATCTGCTCCGCCTCGGCCTGGGTAACACCATGTTTTTCAGTGCTTTTACGGGAGTTGCCCGCATCCCAGTCAAAGCCGGTTACCTGCACCAAGGACATCATCGCTGTATATTATCATCATATACAAGTGGGTTCCACGCCCGCAAGCCACGCCCGCAAGCCGAGGCGCAATACGGTTGGTGATATGGGGGTGGTGATATGGGGACGGAGCCCCAATACTTCTTGTTCATCGTTAACCCTGCGCCGCTGATCTCACGGTAGGCCGCATCGGCAGAACATCCCGAGTCCCCGAACAATGGAATACATGACCGGAGTCATCCTCGCTGCAGCAGCAAGCGGAGCCCGTATGATACGAAGTGTCCCCCAAGAGGACTTGCTTCGGGGCGAAATACGGGGTTCGTATTCCCGTAATCCGCTGCGCTTCTTAAGGGCCAGGTATTCAAAGTGTCAGTAACCTTTGCCAACGCGGCTGCACTCTTCGCCGCCATGACCCTGCTGGCCCTGGTTCCCAGCGTCAGTGTTCTCGCCGTATCCGCACGTGCCGCATCTTCCGGCTTCCGTCACGGTGTCTGTGTCACGCTGGGCATCATCGCCGGCGACACGGTGTTTATCGTTTTGGCGATCTTCGGCCTGCACCTGCTGGCTGCGGCGCTGGGTGATGCGTTTGTATTTATCCAATATCTCGGCGGCGCCTATCTGGTCTGGCTGGGCATTCGTTTGTGGCGCTCTGGCGCAACGGCAGCGGCGGAACAGAAAACTGCAGACGTTTCTGCGTGGTCGAGTTTTATGACCGGCTTGCTGATTACGTTGGGTGACCAGAAGGCGATCCTGTTTTATCTGGGGTTTTTTCCGGCGTTCATGGACCTGAAAGCGCTGACGGTGCTGGATGTGCTGATTGTGATTGCCATCGCGGCGGTGGCGGTTGGTGGCGTAAAGCTCGGATATGCGTATGCGGCGAGTAGGGCGGGGGCGCTGGTCGGCGCCAGAGTCGGACGGACGCTGAACATTGCCGCGGCCTGGGTGATGATCGTCGTTGGCGCAGTGGTGATCGCGCGGGCCTGACGCTTCCGCTGGCATCGCGTTCGCGCAATTGGCAATCGCTTCAAGGGTTTACCACGACCCCGCTGAAAAACCCTTTTTGCATTGGGTGCGCTGTCAAATATCGGTAAAATACGCCGATGCAACACCCACAAAATCAAAAATACACCCCGCAGTGCGGCCATTTGTCGGCCCACGGTCATGACTGATCCCGTAATTCCCGCCGCTGAGGCCTCTGTCGTCGAGCCGGGACTGATCGCCAAGGTCTACGGCCAGCCGATGCTGGAGATGCCGCTGGATCTGTATATCCCGCCGGATGCGCTGGAAGTTTTCCTTGAACAGTTCGAAGGTCCGCTGGACCTGCTGCTGTATCTGATCCGCAAGGAAAACATCAGCGTCCTCGAAATTCCGATGGCGAAGTTGACGCTGCAGTACCTGGAATACGTCGAGCTGATGCGTTCGCAGCAACTGGAGCTGGCGGCGGAATACCTGCTGATGGCGGCGATGTTGATCGAGATCAAGTCGCGCATGTTGTTGCCGCGTCCGACCAATACCGATATTGAAGCAGACCCGCGTGCCGAGCTGGTGCGCCGGTTGATGGAATACGAGCAGATGAAGCTCGCGGCGCATAACCTGAACGAAGTGCCGCAGGCGGGACGCGATTTCACCGTGGTGCAGGTGCTGTTCGAGCGCGAAGCCTCGCTGCGCCTGCCGGATGTGAACATCGAAGATCTGAAAATGGCGTGGCTGACGATCCTGCAGCGCGCATCGCGGATCCAGCATCACAGGATCACCCGCGAGGAACTGTCGGTGCGTTCGCACATGACGCGCATCCTGCGCCTGCTGCAGACCGAGGAGTTTGTCGAATTCAACAAGCTGTTTACGCCGGAGCAGGGTGTGCCAGTGCTGGTGGTGTCTTTCCTCGCGGTGCTGGAGCTGGCCAAGGAAACGCTGATCGAAGTCAGCCAGGAAGAGGCGTACGCGCCGATTTACGTCAAACTCAAAGGCGGCCAGCTGGCTGCCGTGAAATAAGAACGCCATGGAAGAACAAAACAGTCAGCAGGAAAGCAGTCAGCAGGAAAGCAGTCAGCAGGACGGCGACCAGGAAGAAAATGGCGTCGAGGACAGCGGTGTTGAAGACAGCAGCCTCGACCTTGCGCAGATCAAACATGTGCTGGAGACCGCGTTGCTGGTCACCCAGGAGCCGATGTCGCTGCATGACCTGAAAAAACTCTTCGACGAAAAACTCGACAACAATACGTTGCGCAAGGTGCTCGACGATCTGCGCGCGGACTGGGAAGGCCGTGGCGTGGAGCTGGTCAGTGTTGCGACAGGCTGGCGTTTTCGCGCGCGGCCGGAGTCACAGAAATTTCTTGATCGCCTCGATCCGCAGAAGCCGCCGAAGTATTCCCGCGCGGTGCTGGAGACATTAGCAATTATCGTTTATAAACAACCAGTTACGCGTGGTGACATCGAGGAAATCCGCGGCGTCACGGTGTCGCCCGGCATCCTCAAGGCGCTGGAAGCGCGGGGCTGGATCGACGTCATCGGTCATCGCGAAGTGCCGGGCCGTCCGGAGATTTTTGCCACGACCAAATTTTTTCTCGATGACCTGAACCTGCGCTCGCTGGAAGAACTGCCGCCCTTGTCGGAGCTCGGCAGCCTGGTCGAGCAGACACCGAATGCGCCGATGGATCTCGATGCGGCGTTTGCGCCCGCCGAATCCGTGAGCATGGGCGAGGGCCTGATGGACAGCGAAGAAGTCGATGAGATGGTGGAGGCTTCCACTGAGGCGGCTGAAGACGAATCCATCAAGCCGAAGGCCGCCGCGCAACTGCACTGAAGTTCTGTGCTCAAGTTCCCAGTTCGCGTATGGTCACCTCATGCATGGCACGGCGTCCCGGCCCGTCAAAGCCGAGGCTGCGATGCATCAACGGCACATTGCGCCACGCGATGACATCGCCGCGTTGCCAGCGATGGCGGTAAACGCTGCTGTCGCGGGTGGCTCTGGCCATCAGATCGTCGAGCAGGGCGCGGCTTTCTGCTTCTGCCATGCCCTCGATGCCCGTCGCATGGTAACCGAGGATCAGATGGGGTTCGCCCTGGACGTCGCCCACCATGGGCAGCATGCACCCGGATGGTGCCGCATCAGTGCCGGCGGTGGTGTGCCGCACGGCGCTGAAATCGTGCTGCACCATCACTGAACGCAGACGATTTTTTTCATCAGCCGTCAGATTTCGCCACGCGTAACGGTTGGAAACCAGTTCAAATCCGCCGCCGGATTCCGGGAATTCCCGGATCGTCATCAATGTCGCATCCGCCATGCGCTTGTCGACGAGACCGCCGACGTGATGCCAGCGGGACTGACCGACGGTTGCGCCTGAGCCTTCGGCCACGAATTTTTTCAGCGCGCTGCATCCATGACCGATGCGTCCGCCCAGATGCACGATGTCTTCGTCGTTGACTTCGACGTCGCGCAGTATCACCAGATCATGGGTCGCCAGGGACTCCCGCAGCAGCGTTTCCAGGGCCGCAAGCCCGGTGGCGGCATTGCGGATTTCCACGCTGCGCGGGAAGGCCGGACTTAAGGGGGTGAAGCTTGCCGATGCATTCATGGTGTGAGCTGACGGATGATGACTTCGTGGATGACGCGCAGTGTGGGTGTGTTCCACGGGTAACCGCGGTGAGCGACCATTTTCATGTCCCACAGGATGAGGTCGTGTGCCTGCGGCTGGTGCAAATGATAAAGGGTTGCCAGCTTCGCGGCTTCCTTTGCCCGATGCCAGGGTGAGTCCGGCGGCGGCTCATGGATATCAATGGCATCGTCGATTTCCATGGCATGCGCCGCGGCATACAGCGCCTGCTGCTGTGTGTCGCCAGCCTCACGCGTCATCACCATGGGCTGCCATTCGGGATTGGCAACGGGCGGAATGCCGGCATGGACCACGGGTTTGTAATCGTGGCGCATGCGACGTTGCAGCGCCCAAGCGCGGGTGTCATCGTCAAGCGAGTCAAACCAGGATGCCGCATCGAAGAATTCAATGCCGCCGCCATCATCCGGTATCGCCGGTGTGTAGTAGAGGATCCAGTCGTCAAGCGCGCCGTCGCAACAGTTGTGGTGATGCCACAGCGTCGGCTGGCGGGATTTGGACGGACCGACGGCGCTGTATTTGATGACGCGCTCTTCAATCACGCCGAAATGCCGGCCCAGACCGAGCAGGCCGTCATCGGTCAGACGTTGGTCGCGCAGCACGACGAAACCATGTTCCAGCGTCGCGTGACGCAGTTCTGCAATCAGCGGCGGCGCGATATCACCATTCATTGATCCTGGATTGAGCGTTATGCCGAACGGACGCGTCATGGTTTTTATGTGTGCGTTATTTGTGCGTTATGTGTGCGGCCTGGTTTAGCTTCAGTCGATGGTTGCGCCAGTGACCTTGACGATATTGGCCCAGTATGCGGTTTCTGACTTGATGCGCGCCGCGAATTCGGCAGGGGTCTGCGCCATCGGCTCCGCAGCCTGTTCGGAAATCAATGTGCGCATCTCGGTAGTCTTCATGATTTTGGCGATTACGCCGTAGAGCTTGTCGACGACCGGGCGCGGAGTGCCTGCCGGGGCGAGTATGCCCACCCAGGAATGGATGTTTTCCAGTCCGGCAATGCCTTGTTCGGCGAGCGTCGGCACATCCGGCAGCAGTGGACTGCGTTTGGCCGAGGTCAGGCCGATGGCCTTCAGTTTGCCGCTTTGCAGATAGCCGAAGGTGCTGGGGCCTCCGGCGCAATACATGTGCGCGCGGCCGGCGAGCAGGTCGACGGTGCCGATGGCGCCGCCCTTGTACGGGACATGCGTGATGTCGGTTTTGGACTGGCGCTTGAACCACTCGCCACAGAGGTGGGGCGTGGTGCCGTTACCGGACGAAATGAAATTCAGCGTGCCCGGCTTGTCCGCGGCGATTTTCATGAACTCACGGATGTTGTTCGCGTGCACCGAAGGCGGCACCACCAGCATGTAAGGCACCAGCGCGAACATCGAGACCGGTTGCAGATCGGTTTGCGGGTTGAAGGGCATTTTCTTGCCATAGACGCTCGGCGAGATGGTCATGGTGCCGGCCGCGGCCAGCAGCAGCGTGTAACCGTCCGGTGCGGATTTGGCGACTAGATTCGCGCCCAGCGTGCCGCCGGCGCCGGGGCGGTTGTCCACGACCACCGGTTGGCCGAGTTCGCGCCGCAGGCGCTCGGCCATCGCCCGGCCGAAGACATCGCTGCTGGTCTGGCCCGGCGGGAAGGGGATGACCAGCCGGATGGCCTTGGTCGGCCATTCCTGGGCGTGTACGAAGCTGTTAAAGAATCCAGGCAGGATCAGTGCGGCTGAGATCAGGTAGTAGAAGGATATGCGGGGGCGGTGTGATGACATGAACGATTTTCCTTGCGCGATTGAAGGAGCGGCAATGGCAGCTTATCGATTACAGTAAATCATGCGAAGAAAGTGCTCGGCTAATCTAGCAAAGATCATGAAGCAAAGGGCATGCCAAAACTGAATTATGAATGCAGGCGATCAGGTCGTCAGCCGCCGGTAAATATCCGCCACTTTCAGCGGCAAGCGTTCCACATTGTCGACCAGCGTCCAGTTCACCGGTCCGTAGAGGTGCGGCAGGTAGTCGCGTGCTTCGTGGTCGATGGTGATGCAGAACGGCTTGATGCCGGCGTGATGCGCTTCGATCAATGCCTGCCGCGTGTCCTCGATGCCGTATTCACCACGGTAATGGTCGCTGTAATCATCGGGCTTGCCGTCTGACAGGGTGATCAGCAGGCGCGTCCGCGCATCGACTTCGTTCAGCAGTTTGGTCAGGTGGCGGATGGCGACACCCATGCGTGTGTAATCCTGAGGCGTGATGCCGGCGATGCGTTGTCTGACCTTGCTGTCGTAGGCTTCGTCAAAGCGCTTGATGCGGAAAATTTCGCAGCGTTTGCGGGTGACGCCGGAGAAGCCGTAAATCGCGTAACGGTCACCCAGCACTTCCAGCGCCTCGCACAGCATCACCAGTGATTCGCGTTCGGCGTCATTGATCCAGCCCTTGGTCGAGCCGCTCATGTCGACCATGAACAAGGCGGCCAAGTCACGTTCGGCCTTGTGGCGCCGGGTCAGCAGCCGGTCCGGCAGTTCCATGCCGCTTTTCAGGTCGGCGTAACCCGCCACCAGTGCGTCGAAATCGATGTCGTCGCCTGTGGATTGTCGTTTCAGCAGACGGTCTTCGTCGCGCAGCAGTTCAAAGCTGCGTTTGAGTTGCGCGACCTGTGGCCGGTAGCGGCTGAGCGTGTCTTCGACAAAGCCATTATCGACGGGAGATACATCAAGCTCGCGCAGCACGCACCAGTCCTTGCGGTAGTGCCGGCGCTTGTGATCCCACTCGTCGTAGAGATGGGCGCAGTCCTCGTCATCGTTGATGTCTGCGGTGTCGTTGTTGGCTTCGTCATCCGTGGTCCGGGACTGGTTACCGGAGCCGGCGGCATGCAGGTAATCGTCGGGTATCTCGCCGAGATCCTGCAGGGTGGAGTCGAGCAGTTGCGTGACATGCCCGGGTGGTGCCACGGGCTTGCCGTCGATGCGCATCTCGACATCAAAGTGACCGTCGCTACCTGGCGCGGCATTGCTCTGGATTTCAATGCGCTCCAGGGCTGCTGCTTCCGGTGCCTGCACACTGGATTGTTCCGGCAGCATCTGCGCCAGTGCTTCGGCGAGTGCGCTGCGTTCGCGCTGCAGGCGTGCGGCACGTGTGGTGGTGGCTTCGGCCCGCAGCGCGATGCGATGCGGCAGTGCAGGCAATTCATAGACATCGTACCAATCAGCCAACAGATCAATGCTGTTCTGCACGGTAGCGTCGGGATTCTGCAACACGGCGCAGCGCGGATCGCTGGTATTGCCGCGCAAGCGCGCAAGGTCACGGCCAACACCGGGCAATACCGCGGCAATGCGGTTTTCCAGTCGCAGGGTTTCAAAATGGCTGAGCAGCGCTGAAGCACGCTCCGCATCGGCATAGGTGGCGCAGGCCTGAACCACATCGATGTTAAATGTGCCGTAACGACCTTGTGCCCACAGCAGCGTGATGATGACTTTGTATAAATTGAAGTTGGCGGCGGCGCCTGCAAACACGGCGATGTGCGGCGGCAGGTACAGGGTTTCGGTGTCGGTGTACGGTTCAGTAGCAACATCGAGTTGCAGGCGGCGTCCGGCGAGGCCGCAGGCATAGAGTTCCAGCACGGGTGCGTGTTGTTCGAAGGTGGCTGCGCTGGTGTTTGCGGCTGCAGGCAGGTAAGCCTCCACCTGTTTGAATACCTGACTGCCGCGATACAGGCCATCACGGTCATAGGTATCCATGGCCTCGATGACCCAGGCTTCGGCTGCAGCGGTATCCAGTCTGGCCAGCGCTGCCGGTGCGGCAGCAGCAAACTGATAGGCCATTTCATAATTGCTGCGGTCGATGATTTCGATCCAGTGCAGCACAAAATCCTGTTCTGCGCGACTGAGCGGAGCCAGCAGTTCGGCGAGTGGCGCAGCGGTACGGCGAGATGACAATACCGGGCCCAGCAGATAGTCGAGCTGTTGGGTCAGTTCGGAGGCGGTCAGGGGAAATGTGCTCATGCGGGCAATTCGGCGTTACACGGCTTGCTTGTCACATCCGTTCGGGCTGAGCTTGTCGAAGCCCGGCTGCCCTTCGACAGGGTCTGTCCTGAGCCTGCCGAAGGGCTCAGGGCGAACGGTGGAATGCATGCTGATCAGTCAGAACACCGAGGACACGAATTCGTCGATCGCGCGCAACATCTCCGGATCGTCGGACAGCGCTTCGGCTATCGCACCATGACAGGCGGTCGCCGGCGGAATGCCGCGAGCAATCAGTTTCGCGGCGTGCACCAGCAAGCGGGTCGAGGCACCTTCATCGAGACCGTTGCCTTTGAGGTTGCGTGTCATCTGTGCCAGCCGTACCAGCGCTGCAGCAATGCCGGCGTCGGTGCCGGTTTCGCTGCGGATGATTTTTTCTTCGAGCGCGGCCTGCGGGTATTGAAATTCAATGGCGACAAATCGCTGACGTGTGCTGTGTTTGAGTTCTTTCAGCACACTCTGGTAGCCGGGGTTGTAGGACATCGCGAGCAGGAATTCCGGCGGCGCCTGCAGCAGTTCGCCGCGTTTTTCCATGGGCAGCATGCGCCGGTCGTCGGCCAGCGGATGGATCACCACCGTGGTGTCGCGCCGCGCTTCAACCACTTCATCGAGGTAACAAATAGCGCCACTGCGCACCGCGCGCGCCAGCGGACCATCGACCCACACCGTTTCGTTGTTGGTGATCAGGTAGCGGCCGACGAGATCAGCGGCGGTGAGGTCGTCGTGGCAGGACACGGTGATCAGCGGCCGTTTGAGGCGCCAGGCCATGTGTTCGATGAAGCGGGTCTTGCCGCAACCGGTGGGACCCTTGAGCAGCACCGGCAGCTTGCTGGCGTACGCGGCCTCGAACAGCGCGATTTCGCCGCCGACAGCTTCGTAGTACGGCTCAACCGCGATGATGCGGGCCTCACCCTGCAGAGGCAGGGCGTTCAGCGGAGCGGCTCGGCTGGCCACGGGTCAGCGGACCGAAGCATGGGAGG
>ENA-ORBV01005816-ORBV01005816.1-microbial-mat-metagenome-genome-assembly--contig:-NODE-5816-length-22310-cov-4.058292_pt1 | contig 22310 bp, 17 predicted proteins | sample MGYA00237777_ERZ505514 | MGnify/ENA primary metagenome ERZ505514 (study PRJEB26160, sample SAMN06269048) | microbial mat metagenome | isolation source: Oligotrophic lake microbial mat | place... | reverse complement strand
TGCCGGCAGCCCCTCATTTGCTACTTCGCTTTAACTGGGATCGTGGCGATGGTGTTTTCCCATTCCATCGTGAGAGCCGATGCGGAGAGGGAGATTTTGAAAGATTCCACTAGAGCCGGGGCAGCCTTGACGGTCATCTTGGCGCGACCGAGGTCGTTCGATTGGCTGTATTCAGTTCCCCATTGGCCGGTCTGCTTGTTGATGATCAGAGTCCATTCAGTGGCAGTGGGAATCACGTAGATGGTGTAGTCGCCCTTGGGGACGGCGAGGGTGCCGATCTGGAGGTCGGTTTCTGCGTGGAGAGCGGTGGCGGAATTGGCACCGGCGCGCCAAACTTCACCGAAGGGAAGAAGTCCGCCGACAATCTTGCGTCCTTTGACGGAAGGTGAGGCGTACTTGATGGAAACTGCTTTGCCACCGAAATTGGCTGAAGTTTCAGCGGGTGGGCTAGCCGGGGCTTTCTTTTGCTGAGCGGCGGCAAAGCCAACGGTGGCGAGGATCAACGTGGTTGTGAGAAGAAAATGCTTCATAGTGATACATCTAATTTACCTTGTTGTGACGAATCGGATAGGATAGCGGCATGAAACGACGCGAATTAATAGGAGCGGCCGCCGGCCTGACCATCCTGAAAAGTGGCATGTTGCGTGGGCAGAGTGCACCGAGCAACAAGTTGAATGTGGCACTGATTGGGGTTTGGGGGCGTGGTACGGCTCACTACAATTCCCTGCTTAATGAGAATGTGGTTGCACTTTGCGACGTGAACGATCTGCGGACCCGCGAGGCAGCTCAGATTTTCCCCAAAGCGAAGCTGCACTTTGACTGGCGCCGGGTGATGGATCAGAAGGATGTTGAGGCGGTGGTGATTTGCACAGCGGACCATCATCATGCTTTTATCGCCAATTGGGCAATGAATCGTGGGATGCACGTGTTTTGTGAGAAGCCGTTAGGCATCACGGTGGAAGAAGCGCGGACCGTAAGGGCGAACTACCTCAGACAGCGGACGAAGCTTGCTACGCAGCACGGAACACAGCGACATGCCTATCCGAATTTTGAACGCTTGCGCGAGTTGGTGCTCGACGGGGCAATTGGCGAGTTGAAGCGTGTTCATAGTTGGGATGCGCGTGAATTGCCCCGGCCTGGCTATCCGAAAGGGGAAGGGAATCCTCCGGCCGAGTTGCACTACGAACAATGGATTGGGCCTTCACCCTACCATCCGTATAGCGCCCAGTATTTTGGCGGGTCGAATGGGTTGAATTGTTTATTCTGGAATATGTATCGCGACTTTGGTGTGGGCCAGATGGGCGATATGGGCGCGCACACGATGGACCTCGTTTGGAATGTGATCGATGCCGGGGCACCGTCTTCCATTGATATCGATACCGATGTGAGCGACAAGTACAATCCTGAAATTTGCCCGGTGAAGTTGAAGGCTCACTTTGAGCATCCGGCGAATTCGTGGCGCGGACCGATTGAAGTGGTCTGGTATCAGGGTGGGTTGAAGCCTGATACGCCCAAGGGCTACATTGATTTGTCTCGTGTTGGAAACGGTGCAATTTTCGAAGGGACCAAAGGCAGCATCTTCGCCGACTTCACCACTCGCGTGATCATTCCGAACAATGACGATGGTGACTTTACCTATTACAAGAAGAGAGCCAAGTCGGACTTGATTCCGTTGATCGGTGGCACCGGTCAGGTTACGCAGGGGGCTCCCGTTCGGCGACCTCCGGCGGCTCCGCCGGTACTGCCCAAGGGTTTTACGGCAATGCCTAATCAGTCACCGGGCAAGACGGGCTGGGCTGACATTCAAAAGCTCGAGAATGGTTTGCCGGCAGCCTTGGGTTTACCCAATCCGAATGTCGAAAGCATTCTGGCCGGTAAGCCGCAGTCGGCCCCTGACATATTTCAGGTGGAGTGGCTTGAGGCTTGTAAGGGTCGTTTGAACAATGTCGTCAACGGGACGAGCACGAAGACCAATTGCGATTTCGACTACGCAGGGACCATGATTGAACAAATGCTGCTAGGGCTTGTGGCTCATCGCGCCGGCAAGAAGTTGACCTATGACGGGGCCAGTGGCCGGGTAACCAATTCGAACGAAGCCAATGATTACCTGCGTCGTGACTACCGGCCGAACTGGAAGCTTAACGGGTAGGCAGCAGGCGGTATTCGATTTTACGAATCGAAGAGGCCGTGTTGTAGCTGAAAAGACTAAGGGGCGTGGTGATATCCATGCCCCTTCTCAATGAGATGGTGCGATTGTTGATGTTCAGGTTTACGACGAGTTTATCGTCGATCCAGGCTCTAATAGATGTTGCCTTAACTTCGATTCGGAAGCGATAGAAACGATCGTTGTCGAAGTTGAAGTAGGCGCGGGTTTCGTTTTCGCTGGCATCCCAGTTGTCGATTGAGGAGATGCCGATGATGTCGCCTCCCCATCCGCCGTTCACCCAGGTGGCGTGCGAATCGTTGAATGGGAATGTGAGGCTGGCGAAGAAATCGTTGCCCTTGAGGCGCGAGGCTTCGAATCGGATTTCGTAGTTAAGCCTGGGCTTAAAGTCGCTAGCTGTGACTCCGGTCATAGGCGCACCCGGGTCGAGAGTGATTGCATCTTTTACGATATGAGCGGTGCCTTCGCGAGGGAAGGCTGTTTGCTTCCAATCGTTGAGGGGTTGCCAGTCTTGCGCTGAAGCAGTTAGGGCCAGTAGAACAAGCAGAATCATCTGGCGTTATTGTATGCGGTCTGATCAGGGTTTTGTAAACGTGTCGTAGTAGAGTGTCGCCTGGTCGAGCATGTCCGGTAGATCGATGGCGAGCAAAAAGCGATTCTTGATCAGGGTTTGCGCGGCTGTTGTGTAGAGACCGAGGTAATGTTCTTTTGAGGGGTAGCGTTCTGCTATCGAGGGGCGCGAATCGGTGACTACATTTCTCGTTGCTCTTGTTTTGGCGAAAGGGAAGATGGAGCCGGTTTCTCCCGCTAGCTGACTTGGCGCTCCAGCACTTTGATTGCGGTAATTCCATCCAGTGTAGGTGGCGAGAGGAACTGAAATCGCGGGGTGATGGATGCCGGCGATGTCGTGGCCGTTGGCATCGATTGCGGGTACTAGAGTGGTGTATTGTGGGCCTATCTTTGGTGGCTCTGTTGCGAAGTCAAGTTGATAGACTTTCAGAGCCGGTGGGGGAAGGATGACGTTGGGGATGCTGGGCCAATTGCCACTTGTGGGGGAGACCAGAGTTTGGTTGCTCAGCTTGGGGTACTGGCTTTCAGGAGGAGTGACGCCGAGGCATGCCCAGGCGTCGAGAGCTGTAAAAAGCGCTCTCATGATGGGGGTGCGGGAAAGAGGGCTTAACGCTGCAGCGGTCTCGGGTTCGTTGCCGCCTTGCTTGGATGGCGGGAAAGTGCCTGGGAAGTGGGGCGTTGAACTGACCAGATAGATGCGGGAGCTGGCGGGCGGTGGAATGTCTGTTTTGCCAGAGGGGTCGGTGTGGATCAATGACCCGGCTCGATTGTAGTATTCAGAGCTGGATAAGACATGGAACATGAGAGGCGTGACTTTCTTTGCTTCCGCCTTTACCAATAGGGAGCCAGCTTGTTTGGTGAAAGGGTCTGTTGAAGGGCTGTCGGTAAAAGGGAAGATATCGACCGGGAAGAAGAAGTTGAAATGTTGTTCGGCATCGCGAGAGGCCTGGCCAAAGCGGTTGTTGAAGGAGCCACGTCCTGCGCCGCCGACTTCGTCGAGGACAGCATCAAAGACCTTGCCGCCAGATTCCTGTTCATTGAAGCCATCGTAGAGGAAATGCCTGAGGTAGCGGCCCGATTGCGAGACGCCCCAGCCGTATGCAAGCTTGATGGCAGGCAGGGATTTGTTAGTGGCTGATTTGAAGTAGGCGATCAGGTCTCTGGTGGCTGCAAATGATGCGCCGAGGACGCGTGGGTTCTTTGCTTTGTAAACAACGTCGTAGATCATGCCGGGGGCAAAGCCACCATTGAGAGAGACCTTGCCTGCAGGGAGCATTTGCCAATCCGCCCTGGGAATGCGCTGTGGCGCACCGGCGGCGGTGTCGCGAATGGTCATGAAGTCGTCGGGATTGTCCATGCTGGCGGCTTCATAAGCGAGGTGATTGCGGTCTGCAAGTTCTGCAGTGGCGCTGCGCTTGTAGAGAATGAAATTACCTCGCACAAGGCCTGTGATCGGTTCGCCATTTTCTGTTGCGATGGGCAAGTTCATTCGCATGCGACCCTCGGGGACATCCCACTGCCAACCCATCCAGAGGATCGAATAGCCTTGCTCCATCAGGAAGCCATCTCCAAATTGCTGAAGCGTCGTTGGGTCGGGAGAAGCTTCTGCTTTTTGAAAGGCGCGAAGTGCGGCTTTGGTACCTCGATTGCCTACTTCGTAAAGAAGCTTTCCATTGGATTTTGATAGATCGGTGGGGGTTAGCAGATAGAAATCCGCTTCGAATTCAACGAGGCCGGCGCTATTTCGGAGTGCGAGCTTCAGATCGACGACTGCCTGATTGGACGGTGCATTGGAGTCCAGAGCGAAATGTGCTTTTCCACTGAGCTTTCGATAAGAGCCGGCCAGGCCGAAGGACTTACCGGCGAGCACTGGCTCATCGCGATTCACTTCAAGATTGTTGAGAGCTGCAGCCGCGGTGCCTGGCAGCATTACGAGGATGAGAACTAGAATTCGCATGTAGAGTGTTACCTGAATTTAGCGCATCCCGCAGGGTGGATCGAAGGGTTTAGGGCTAACTTTAGCTCGTTCTAGGTGAGATGGCTTAGGCCGTCAATTCATAAGGATTGACTCTGAGTTTGCCTTGGACTTGAGGCGTGCCACTCGGGCAAACGCTTGAGCGGCTTCAGCACGCATGCCAAGGGCTTGGTAGGCACGGGCTAACTGGTATTGCACTGGAGACTCCTTGGGGGCTCTGCGCGCGGCTTCCTGCAATAGCGGCAGGGCTGCGTTGGGCTTTCCGAGGGCTAGCTGCGCTTTTCCCAAATAATAGGAGGTTCCCCACAAGTCTGGTCGCGAGAGCTTTACTTCAGTCAACAAGAGGAGGGCCTCATCGTTTTGGTTCTGCTGCACCAGCAGTGCCCCCAGGAAATACTTTGCTTCTATGTCTGTTGGAGCTATCGAAAGGGCGGAGCGAAAATTCTTCTCCGCTTCCTCATAGTTGCGCAGACTGAGTTGGGTCTTGCCGGTCTGGAGGGCAAGACCTTCGAGGTCCTTGTCTGCGTTTGAGGCCTTTTCAAAACTGCTTAAGGCACGGTCGAAAATAGCTGCGTCATACCAAACACGGCCTTCGAGATAGTGGGCCTGAGCGGGGGGAAGCCTGGAAAGGAGTCGATCCAATACCTGTTCAGCACGAGAAGTTTCTTTCCGCTTGACGTAAGCCAAAGCCAGAAAATGATAGACCCCTGGTGAGGGGCTGGGTTGGGTGATCAATTCTTCGAGAGCCCTAGTGGCTTCCATGATTTGGCCGGTTTGCAGTTGGCAAATAGCCAGAAGTTCGCGTGCCTGGATCTGACGGCTTGAGGGTATGGTCGCAAGCTGATGGAATACCGGCTTAGCTCTCTCGTAGTCGTCGATCTTGAGGTGCGCGAGGCCAAGATTGAGGAGAAGCCCTGGTTGATTGGGTGCCAGCTTCAGGGCCCGTTGATAGATCTGGACCGCCTTCACCGGCAGGTTCATTCGACTATAGACCACGCCGAGATTACCCAATGCTCCCAGATTGTTGGGCTCTCGTCGCAGGACTTCGAGAAATCCAGCTTCCGCTTCCTGAAAGGCACCGGAAGCCAGAGAACGCGATGCCTGGTTAAAGGTATTTTCTGTAGAAATGGCTTGGCCCTGATACAGGATCAGGGCCAAGGTTAAGAGCGACATCGACTTTGAGTTTAGAACAACACTTTGAGGCCCATCTGAATGGTACGGGGATCGCGAGTGGAATTCACTTGTCCGAAAGTGCCACGAGTGGCGGCTGTCGGCGCGGTGTTGGGGTTTGGTACGTTGAGGCCGGTGTTTACACCTGCCCACTGCGTATGGTTTAGGGTGTTGAAAGTTTCAAAGCGGAATTGAACGCGAACCCGTTCAAAGAACGTTGTTGTTTTCAGCATCGAGATATCCCATTGGTTGATATTCGGGCCGCGGAAAATGCCTTCACCCGTATTGCCGAGCGAACCCTCAAGAGGACGGCTAAAGGCGAAGACGTTGAAGTAATCGAGTTCGCTCGCCTTGTCGTTGGTTACAGGGCCGCTGCCGTTGTAGTTGGCGCGTGGGCCACCGCCGAGGGTACCGGGGTTGCCGTTGGAGAAGACCGTAAGCGGAGTGCCGCCCCAGAAGCGGGCGATACCGTTGACTTGCCATCCGTTAAGCACTCCCTTGGCGAAAGCGTTTTGCTTGGCAAATTGAGGCAGTTCGTAGATGAAGTCCAACGTTACGATTTGCTTGCGGTCAAAGTTGAGCAAACCATATTCGCGTTGGCGATCAAACGTGTAAGCCAATGAGTTAGTGTCGCCTTCGTTTACGCCCTGAGCCTTAGACCAGGTGTAGTTGAAGTTGCCCGTAAAGCTCTTGGCGAAGCGGCGGCTGATGCGTGCCTGCAGGCCGTTGTAGTTAGAGGTGGAACCAAACTCGGTGTAGGCGACACCCGTATAGCCCTGGTATGGGCGAAGCGCGTTTGCGACACCATTGACACGGGCGAGGACACCAGGTTGCAATGTGGTGCCGAGCGGGAGTTGATTAAGATCGCGACGGTACTGGAGATGGCGGCCACGGTTGCCGATGTAGCTGATGTCGAGACTGGTTTTGACGCCGAGTTGGCGCTGTACGCCGAAGCTCCAGGAGTAGATCGTCGGGATCTGGCCTTCGGAGTCCATGGCGACGATGCCTACCGGAGCGCGGCGGCCGCCAGCGATCAGCGAGGTGCTGATGCGATCCACGTTGCCCGCAAATACAGTCGGCTGGAAGGTAAGCGGGGGGTTGCCGAGGCCGTCAAAGTTGTTCGCGTTTTGGCGGATACGTTCATAAAACATTCCACCGCCACCGCGAATGGCCGTCTTGCCATCTCCGAAAGGGTCATAAGCAAAGCCGATGCGAGGGCCAAAATTATTCCAACGATTTTTGACGCCGCCTTTGGGCCAATTTGCCTGACCTTCTTCAACCATGCCGTTAAAAGGGTTGCCGACGTTGGGAACCAGCGTTCCAAGCGTCAGGCCCGGGTTGAGGTCGACACGGGCGGCATTGGCCGGATCGTAGCGACGGGGATCGAAGTAATTCTGGAGGAGCTTGCCGTAGGTGTAGGTGGGGCCGAGATAAGCCCAGCGCAGGCCATATTCCAGGGTGAGCTTACGATTGACGCGCCAGGAATCCTGGGCATAGCCTTCTACACCAAAGAAGCGGAAGGTGCCGAAGAAGCGGCCGTTGGCTTGATTGACCGACGTATAGTTGCCCAGCAGCATGTTGGCAAAAGTGTTGCCCGTGGAGAGCGGATTGTCGGCTGAATCGCCGAAGTTGAAATTCATCGCGTCAATCCAGCTTGGCTGCTGACCGTTGAGGTTCATGTTAAAGAAGGCACCAAATTTGAGGGTATGTTTGCCCATATTCCTGGTCATGTTGTCGGTCCAGGTGAACTGCTTGGCTTCGGATAACCAGCCTGCGGCAAAGCCAGGATAGTTGCAGCTTCCGACTCCGCAGTTAAAGCGCGGAAAGCGGCTTCGGAGGTTGGCTTCGGGGAAGAATTCCGGGAAGGTAAATCCAAGATCCTTGCGATCGTACAATGCTTTGTTGGCGCTGGGCTGAACGTCGACCAATTGAGTAAGGCGGTTGTAGCTGAAAATGAACTCGTTTGTGGTGGTGGGCGAGATCACGTTGATTAGGTTGTAGCTCCAGGAACTGCCTGGCTTGCGACGAAATTGCGGGAAGACTGGATAGGGAGTTGAGGCAAAGATGCCGAGGCCTTGTTCTTCGTGATTGGCGTCATCGGCCCAGCGAAAAAAGAAGTTGGCTTTATCGCTGATCGTGTAGTCAAGCCGAAGCACTTTGCCTTCCTTGTTGAAACGGTACGTATCCTGGAAGAAGGAGCGAACGGTTTCCGGAACATTCGGAGTGGGGATGGTGCCCGCATAATTGGCACCTTGAAGTACTTTCAAGAAGCCGCCGGTATTTTGAGCCCACTGGCTGCTGGGCACGATATTACCGGGGTAAGGGTTGCCACCGATGATTCTGCCACCCGCTTCACGAATAGCCGAATTGGGCTGGAAGACTTGCCCGATGCGGTATCCCGTATCGACGCCCCCAGCAGTGATGATGTTGCCGGCGCGGTAGAGGCGGGAAAGGTCGCCCGTGAGGATGTCTGGATGCGGAAGGTCAACGAATGTTCCACCGCTGGGGCGGGTGGCTAAAGTCTTTTCGTAGTTAAAGAAGAAGAACAGCTTGGGGTCTTTGCGGGAAGAGATTTTCGGGATCGTCAGAGGGCCGCCGATGTTACCGCCAAACTGGTTGAACCGGAGTTTTTGCGTTGTACCGCTGCGGTCGAAAGGCTGGCGCGCGTCCAGCGCGTTATTGCGAAGAAACTCATAGAGCGTGCCGTGATAATCCTTGCCGCCAGACTTCGTGTTGACCGAAATCATGATGCCGGGATTACGGCCGAATTCGGCGTTGAAGGTGGAGGTTTGTACTTTGAATTCGCCCACGGCGTCGAGAGATACCTGGGTGTACTGCCCGTCGTTGGCCCCAACGTCGGTGTTGATTGCGCCATCGAGAAACACGTTATTGGCAGAACCGCGCAGACCGTTCACGTTGAAGGCATCCGTATTGTTAAAGGCGAGCCTGAAGTCAGTTCGATCGTTTGAGACAACGCCAGGGAGGGTGCGCATGAGCGATTGGAAATCACGCCCGTTCAGTGAGAGATCTGTGATTTGCTTTCCGGTTATGGTGAAGCTTTTGTTGGCGGTTGTAGTTTCAACAACAGGTACTTCCGCTTCAACGGTTATCGAGTCTGTGGTGGAACCGATTTGCAGGGCAAGGTTGCCGAGATTCATAATCTGGTTCTGGTCGAGTTGAAGGTCTGTCTGAGTGAGGGATTTGAAACCGGACGACTGAATCTTGAGCGTGTAAAGACCGGGTTGGATGTTTGAGATCTGGAAGGCTCCATCGTCTCCGCTCAACACCTCGCGAACCATGACGGATTTGCGTTGGTCGGTGGCACCAATTTTTGCGCCTTTGATGGCTGCGCCCGAAGGATCGATTAGAGTGCCCTGAATTGTGCCGGTTTGGGCAAAAGTAAGGGCCGAAGCAACTATGAGTAAAGCGGTAAACTTGGCTTTCATGGTGCTTAACTTTATCATCGCTATTTTCAGTTTGTCTAGCGGTTTGTCCACCGCTTCTTCATTTATGTATTCTTTAAACATGGAATCACTAGACCGAAGGAGTTTCGTCGCATTGGCCGCTATCGCGCCTGGACTTGCGGCAGAGTTGAACTTCTTTTCAGCGGAAGAAGCAAAGTGGATCGAGGCGATCATGAATCAGATTATTCCTGCGGATGATCGCCCTGGAGCAATTGAGGCGGGGTGTTTGCAGTATCTGGATCGGCAACTTGGATCGGCATTGCAGAGGTTCGCCGCTCCCTATCGAGCAGGCATCAAAGTATTTCAACAGAAAGAACCAAACTTTCTTGAAATGAGTTCAGAGCGGCAGATTGCTTCGCTTCAAAAAATGGAACGGGATCCTTTCTTCGAGATGCTTGTGGATCATACGATGCAGGGATTTTACGGGAGCCCTGAGCACGGCGGTAATCGGAATGAAGCAAGCTGGAAAATGATGGGGATCGAGAAGTACATGGGGGGAGGGCATTGGCATGGCGCCTGATCCCGTTGACGTCGTGATTGTTGGGGCCGGGGGAGGCGGAGGGATTGTTGCCCAGGAGCTTGCTCAAGCCGGCTGGCGGGTAGTTTTGTTCGAGCGCGGGAAACAGCAAACCTTTGCCGAGACGGGGCATTACGAATTGCGATCCCAGCGAACGACGGTGCTGGGAAATGCCTTTGGACCAGATGATGTGAGGCACGCCCGAGTAAGGCAGAATGAGCGTGGTGAGTGGGTAAAGGTGTTGCCGAGTGAGGGAGCTTACAACAACATTGCCGCAGTGGTAGGGGGAGGGACGCTTAGCTATGGGGCGATGGCCTGGCGTTATCTTCCGAAAGACTTTCGGATGCGAAGCACCTATGGATCTCCGGCTGGATCGACGCTCGAGGATTGGCCTATCTCTTATGAGGACCTGGCCCCCTATTACGAAAAGGCGGAATGGGATCTTGGGGTGAGTGGAAAGGCGGGCTCCAATCCGTTTGAAGGCCGAAGGGGCAAAGACTATCCGATGCCTCCTCTCCCGTTTAACCGTGAAGCCAGTCTGCTGGCTCCTGCCGGCAGAAAGTTGGGGATGCATCCATTCCCGATCCCGATGGCGATCAATTCCAAGCCTTATCAGGGACGTGGGGCATGTATACAGTGCCCACACTGTGTTGGTTTTCGATGCGAGGTGGATGCCAAGAGTTCTACTGCCGTGACGGTGATTCCACGGGCCATTGCCACTGGACATTGCGAACTGCGGACAGAGTGTATCGTGAAAACGGTGCTGACAGATGCGAAAGGCCAAGCTCGGGGTGTTGAGTATTTCGATCGCGAAGGCAAGTTGGTGGAACAAGTGTCGAAAGTGGTGGTTGTCGCGGCCAGCGCAACAGAGACTGCCAGGCTCCTTCTGAACTCCAAAACAAAGTTACATCCAAATGGTTTGGGAAACCGGTATGACTGGGTGGGTAGGAATCTGCAGGGCCATGCCTATACGGGTGCGTTCGGGCTGTTTGGCGAGGAAGTCTGGGATGGAGTGGGGCCCGCTGCCAGAATCGCCGCATGCGACTTCAATCACGGCAACGAAGGTATCGTTGGCGGAGCGATGCTGGCCAATGAATTTATTCGAATGCCTTATCTGTTTGCTCGCAGCGTAAGACCCCCCGGAGCACCACGCTGGGGCAAAGCCCATAAGGATTGGCAGCGCGCCTGGTACAAACGATCCATGGGTGTAAAAGGGCCAGTTCAGGAAGTACCAAGGTGGGAAAACAGAGTGGAAATCGACCCTTTGCTCAAAGATCATTGGGGAATCCCAACCTTGCGAATCAGTGGCCGGAAGCATGAATCTGACCTTAGAACCGGTAAATATATTGCGACCAAGGCAGCCGAATGGTTGAGGGCGGCGGGGGCTCTTGAGGTTTTCCTTACGACTCCGGGAAATGGCGTATCTGGCGGCCAGCACCAGGCAGGCACCGCACGAATGGCAAAGGATTCAAAACTCGGAGCAGTCGATCCGGATTGCCGAGTGTATGGCGTGGAAAACCTGTATGTTGCTGACGGAAGTGTTCACGTGACCAATGGTGGCTTTAATCCTTCGCTTACGATTCAGGCCTTGGCCTATCGAACCAGCGAACGGATTCTTAAGTCAGGCCATGTTCCTCGACGCCTCTGAGTTGTTTGCGACCAAATCGTAGTTGATGCAATCTAACGAAGTGTACCTTTTATGAAAGTTGTTCGAGCCGCAACGAATCCAAGTCAACAAACACCTAGCCCTGTAGCCTTTCGGCTGCCGCAGGCGTTGGTTGACAAGAACGCTGACAGGCTCTGCTGGATATCTATCCTCTGCGCGGTGACTACAGTTGCCTTGCTCGCCATGGAAGGATTTCTTCAACCTGAGTTTGGAATTGCTTTCCATTTGGCTTCAATCCGATGGACGATAGCAGGCATTCTTGCGCTCACAGGCGCGTTCATTTCTATTCAGAAATTCGCTTTGGTGCGCAAGGAATCCCTGCTTGATTTGGGAATTGTGTTTCAGGTTGCAATTGCCTTCTCCATTGCTATGTTTGAAACAACATTCAACTGGAATCCGAATGTGCCGGTACTCGGTCATAGTGGAGTGGCGATTTGGCTTGCTCTCTGTGGTCTTCTGTTGCCGAATGCCCCACTGAAGTCGGCTATAGCCGCTGTTTTGAGTGCGCTTGCATGGCCGGCGGCCTATGCACTGAATCTAAACCTGCACGGCTTTACTCCTTTGCCTTGGAATCGATTACTGATCTGGGTTGGCCCGTTATTGTTGGTCGCCGTCTGGATGTACGTCTTGAATACTCGAATGTTTGCAATGCAATGGAAACAGATGAAGGCAGAGGAACTTGGCAGTTACCGTTTGGATTATTTGATTGGCAAAGGCGGAATGGGTGAGGTATGGCGGGCGCGACACACGATGCTGGCCAGAGATGCGGCTGTCAAGTTGATTCGCGGAGATGTGCTTGCAGGCGCATCTGGACGGCAAGAGGCGATGATTCGTCAGCGATTTGAACGCGAGGCCAAGGCCACTGCAAGTTTGAGGAGCCCCCATACGGTTGCACTGTATGATTTCGGACGGACCGCAGATAATACTTTTTACTATGTGATGGAACTGCTCGATGGTATCGATCTGCAAACCATGGTCGATCAATACGGGCCGATGCATGCCGGACGTGTTGCCAAGCTCATGCTGGGTATTGCTGCTTCCCTCAATGAAGCGCATAAAGCAGGAATGATTCATCGGGATATCAAGCCCAAAAATCTCGTCTTGGCCAAGCTCGGGTTGGAGTATGACTTCGTGAAGGTTCTGGACTTTGGGCTGGTGAAATCTAAGTTACTGGAGGAAGACTCGAAGCTGATGACGATGGAAGGCTCTGCCACGGGAACACCGGCGTACATGCCGCCCGAAATTGCGATGGGGAGCACGAATGTAGACGGAAGAGCGGACCTCTATTCGCTCGGATGTGTCGCCTACTTCCTGCTTACTGGCAAGTTGGTGTTTGATGAGCCAACTCATACTGCTATGGCGCTCGCGCATGTGCAGAAGCAGCCAGTGAGCCCGAGTGAGTTGGGCTTCAAAGTTCCTGCCGGGCTTGAGGCGATTGTGATGAATTTGCTGTCGAAAGACCCAGACGACCGCATTGCGAGCGCTGAAGATTTACACCGGCAGATTCGCAATCTCAAGGATCTGCCGAAATGGTGCGAGGACGCAGCCAAGCAATGGTGGCTCTATAATTTGCCTGAAGCCAACCCATCGGCAAAGGTATCTGTTGAAGACGAAATGCCCACTTCTGCTGTAGCGGCTAGCCTCTAGCTAGCAAACTTCTGGGGGACAGGCCCCAGGGTGCAATCATGCCGGCTGTATTGGACAGCGGCAGTACACAGTCATCCAGTTGGATGCCCAGACGATTGGCCATGAAGACTCTTCGATCCTCGATCCGCTTCCATGCATTTGGAAAGCGTTGAGCGATTTCTTTTCTCAACGCTGCGTCGGCGATCGCATAGCCATCTTCCATTCGCGTCGAGAAGTAAACCGGGTTACCTGGAATGATGTCTGACTGCAGGATCATGCCTGACCTGAGCTTGACCTTCGATCCAGGGAAGAAGGATGAACTTGGCCATTCGTCGTAGCCGATGTGATGGCCTGGATTCAATTCAACATGAAAGATCTGGTGAGGCAGTTGTTCGAGCGTGCGATCGTGGATTTGGCCGCAATCGGCGCCAGGTATGAGCGATTCGAGCCAACGAGTGGCTGCCAGAAAATAGGGGCCAACGAAGGCCTCAAGGTAGTCCTGAGCTGGTGTTGGTAGATCGCGATTGTCGCGGGCGATCCAATTTGCGCGGCAAACGTTTGAACCCCAATAGGCAACGTTGGCAGACCATGTGTGGCCAATCTCAATCAGATTGCCTGACGCACTGGCCAGACTGATGCGATTAGGACCGGTTTTGCAGGTCATGTGGCAACTGAGTGGGGATCCATCGTAGTGGACGGCTTCGGCCATCAACTGATGGTCGGTAATACCGGGACGCAAGGCAAAATGCATGCGCCGGATTGCTTCAGAGGCCTTTACATTGTTGATCTCAAAAATAGCAATGTCTTCTGCGGAAAGCGTGGATCTCAGACCTGTGTCTGAATCCACGAGCCAGGCAGATTGGTTGGTGCAATTCTTCCAGCCGGCGATTTCTCGCGCCGCATCCACGATGTAGGAAGGGATGTCGCTCTGGGTTGGGCTGGTATAGGTTTTGGACCCAATGAGTGCAACCCGGGATGTCTCAGTACAGCCTTCTTCCTGAAGGATGTCCGTTAGCGTTCGCGGGGTGTTGCGGGTTTGGTCTTCGAGTGAGAATTGCCGAAAAAGTTCCATGCGCAATTCACCGCTTCGCCAGAGTGGACTGATTGGCAAATAGGACTGACACTCATTTCCAACCAGAATGAGCGGCTTGGGATTGGCCGAAACAATGAGAAGTGTTTCTTCAAATCTGGGATCGAAGTTGGTGAAGTAGTGGAGGTTTGCGAAGTGTTCGCGGTCGGCATAGATTAGTGCGATGTCGATGGAATCCTGAGCCATTCTGGTGCGAAGGCTGGCTATACGATTGCGAAAGGTCTCTGCAGGTAGAGTCGGCGGAGCTTCCAGTTCTGGTGTAGTGGGCCAGTCGAGTTCGATCAAACGAAAACTATTCATTCGGACTTTGATTTTAGCGAACCAAAAGCTCTGCTCAACCGTATAGTTTCCATATGCGAAATTTCCAGTTTGCGCTGAGGACCTTGGCAAAGAGCCCGATTGTCTCGATCGTTGCTATTTTGTCTCTTGCGCTGGGAATTGGAGCCAACACGGCCATCTTTTCGCTCTTTGAGCAAACTCTGCTCAGGAAACTACCTGCGGCTGCTCCAGAAGAGTTGGTGAATATTTCAGCCAACGGCCCGCGCAGCGGGAGCAATTCGACGAACAGTGCAGGCAACCAGCAGTCCATCTTCAGCTACCCAATGTTTCGTGACTTGGAGAAGACCCAGACAGTGTTTGCAGGAATTGCCGCCCACCGAAGCTTCGGTGCCAATCTTGCTTACCAAGGCCAGACCAGCAGTGCTATTGGAATGTTTGTATCAGGATCCTATTTTCCAATCCTGGGTCTAAAGCCTGCCATTGGCCGTCTGTTCACCCTCGACGATGACAGAAATATCGGAGCCCATCCACTAACCGTGTTGTCACACTCCTACTGGAAAGAGAAGTTCAACGAGAACCCGGATGTCCTTGGGAAATCGATGGTGATCAACGGATCGGCGATGACGATTTTGGGTGTTGGGCCGGTTGGTTTTCAGGGAACCACTTTAGGTTCTCCAGCATCGGTTTTTGTTCCGATCAGTATGCGAGAGGCTTTGACTCCCGGTTGGAAGGGTCTGTCTGAGCGTAAAAGCTATTGGGCCTATTTGTTTGCACGGTGCAAGCCGGGAATAAGTATTGAGCAGGCACAAGCCGCGATCCACGGGACATACATCGGGGTCATCGGCAGCGTCGAACTGCAATTGCAAAAGGGCATGAGCGATCGCACGAAGAAACAGTTTCTGGAGCAAAAAATGACGCTTAGCCCCGGAGAAAAAGGGCAAAGTGGCTTCTTCAACACCGGCAGAGCTCCCATGGTGATTCTAATGTCTATCGCCGCTTTTGTTTTGTTGATTGCGTGCGCCAATATTGCGAATCTCCTGTTGGCCCGATCAGCGAATCGTGCCAAAGAATTTTCGATCCGATTGTCCCTTGGTGCCAGCCGGGCCCAGGTAATGACTCAGTTGCTGATCGAATCGTTGGTATTGGCCCTGTTGGCTGGCATTGCAGGCGTATTCGTTGCCTACGCAACAGGGATGGCCATCCTTACTTTTCTACCGAGTGGATCGGACAAGATCTTTGAGCCTGGAGTGAGGCCCGTCACAGTTGCTTTCTCGCTAGCACTATCTTTGTTCGCCGGTTTTCTATTTGGACTATTCCCCGCCGTCCATGCGACCAAGATGGACCTTGCAACGGCGATGAAAGATCAGGCTGGTAATGTGTCTTCCACTACTGCGGCTTCGAGATTCAGGCGAACTCTTGTGACGGCCCAGATCGGCCTATCGCTGCTGCTTCTGATTTCCGCTGGGATGTTCCTCAAGAGTCTGGTAAACATTCTAAAAGTGGACGTTGGGGTTCGCACTGAAAACGTGATCGTGTTCGGGTTGTCACCCGAGTTGAATCGCTACTCGCCAGAGCGTTCTCGTGCCTTATTTGAGCAGTTGGAAGCAAAGGCAAATGCCCTTGCCGGTGTGCAGTCGGCCGGTGTTTCAATGGTCCAGTTGATCGCTGGTAACAACTACGGAAGTAATGTGAAGGTGGATGGATTTGAAACGGGGCCAGATACAGACACTCATTCGATGTTCAACGAGGTGAGTCCCGGCTTTCTAAAGATGATGAACGTTCCTTTGATCAAGGGTCGCGAGTTTGAGGCTAGAGATAGCCTCAATTCGCCTAAGGTTGCGGTCGTGAATGAAGCTTTTGAGCGGAAATTCGGGAACGGCAAAAGTTTGCTTGGGCGAAGAATGCAGCAAGGTGGCGACGGCAAAAATGATATCGAAATTGTTGGCGTTGCCAGGGATGTGAAGTATAGCGAAGTGAAGGACGCCATTCCTGCATTGTTCTATAAGCCCTACCGGCAGGATGCAACGCTAGGGTCGGCAAGTGTCTATGTCGCGACAGCTATCCCGGTAGATCAGGTCTTGCCAGCTTTGCGACGGCTGGTCTCCGAGCTTGACCCGAACCTCCCGTTGGAAGATGTCAAGACAATGGAAGGTCAGGTCAGGGAGAACATCGGGTTGGATCGCATGATTTCAACTCTGGCCGGCGCATTTGCCGGCTTGGCGACTATTCTGGCCGCCGTTGGTCTCTACGGCGTACTTGCCTTTACCGTCGCTCGCCGCACCCGTGAGATCGGGATTCGTCTGGCGGTTGGAGCGGATGCGGTGAATATCAGAAATATGGTGATGACGGAAGTAGCCTGGATGGTCGGCATTGGTATTGTGCTTGGCTTGCCCGCCGCATACGCGTTAACTCAATATGCCGAGTCGCTGCTATTCGAGATCAAGGGCAACGATTGGACAGTGTTTTTCGCGGGAGTCGTTCTGATCTGCACAGTCTCATTTCTGGCGGGCTATTTACCGGCCAGAAGAGCGATGCAGATCGAGCCGCTGGAAGCATTGCGCTATGAATAGTACCGATGGGTATTGATGAGCTGATCACTCTTGATGGATTGAAACGGTATTGCTTCGAGGGCAAAGACCTCCTCCTGCATGAAGATCATCGCTGGGTCTTGCCATTGGTTGCAGAAGCGCAGGAAAAAGGCTTATTGCCTCGGCCGGTGCGGGTTGTGCTCTTTGACAGGCACACAGATTCTGCTGAGCCCGGAGTGCTCAGTGGAGACCTAAGCGTTGCGGGTGTGATCGACACTTGCAAACACGAATTAAGTCATCACGATGACGACTGGATCGTGGCCGGTATCCGTATGGGTTTGCTTGCCGATGTTTTCATATTTGGCGTCGATGACCGTATGGGCGACCTGCCAAAAGCCGTTGGCGAATTTGGGATCTTTGGGCGATACGAGATGCCCGGCAAGCTTGGGGAAGTAGGCGTCAGGGCTCGCGAAGTATTGGATTGGACAGCATCCCCCATCTTGCTTGATATCGATCTGGATTGCTTCGCCTACGCATATCGAGATCGGGTGATGGCTTGGGATGAGAGCGTGTTTGAGAGTGAATTTGGGCCCAGTATCCAAGCGTTTCAGACTTTCATCCAGCGGGCAGGCTTAATCACCGTTTGCCGCGAGGCTGGTTGCTGTGGAGGAGAAGACAATGCGGACCAAATCTGGCGGCTCTTTGCAGGGCGGCTTCTGGGTTTGGAGACTTGACAGCATCTGCCTGAATCGCATAACTTGATACCCATGACCTCGATCAAAAGGCGGCGCCTACTGGCTCTCTGCACAAGCTTTGGATTGGCCTCCTGTGCGAAGAAAGAAAGTGCTGCTCCCAAAAGCCCAGGGGCCGGATTGTCGATGCGTCCCTATGGAGATCGCAGTCCTTTTGAGAAGACATTAAGGGGAGCCAGAGAATCTACCAAGTCGATTGGCGTGGGCTCAAGCCGGACTCCACTTCACGAGCTTTATGGCACGATCACCCCCTCGTCGCTGCACTTTGAACGTCATCATGCCGGTGTTCCCGCAATCGATCCCGCCCAACATCGCTTGCTCATTCACGGCATGGTGGATGCTCCGGTGAGTTTTTCTATGGAGGATCTACGCAGGTTGCCTTCTGTTACGAGGCCACACTTTATCGAGTGTGCGGGAAATGGCGGGGGAGAGTTGGCCGGAAATGCAGGGGCTGATGCCAGCCGGTCACACGGACTGCTTTCCAATTCGGAATGGACCGGGGTTAAATTATCAACCCTTTTGAGCGCAGCCAAGATGCAATCCGGCGCTTCCTGGGTGATCGCAGAGGGTGCAGATGCATGCCGCATGGCTCGCAGCATCCCAATCACCAAGGCGATGGATGATGCCTTGATTGTCTATGCTCAGAACGGTGAGGCGATCCGGCCCGAACAGGGTTATCCCTTGCGGTTGCTCTTACCGGGATGGGAAGGCAATGCAAGCATCAAATGGCTGCATCGATTGCATGTGGCTTCCGAGCCTGCCATGTCGAATCAGGAAACTGCGCACTATACGGATTTACACCCAACCGGCAAAGCAACCATTTTTTCCTTTGAGATGGAAGCGAGTTCAGTAATCACGAGACCCTCTGGTTCGCAAAAACTGGCTGGACCTGGCTTTCATGAGATTTCTGGTCTGGCCTGGTCTGGTAGGGGCAAGGTTTCCAAAGTTGAAGTTTCGACTGATGGTGGCAAGGCATGGCAAGCCGCGGTGCTGGATGATCCTCTCATGACAAAAGCGGTGGTGCGCTTCCGGCTGCCCTGGCAGTGGGATGGGCAGGCTACGGTGATTCTGTCCCGCTGTATTGATGAAACAGGTTATGTGCAGCCAACCCGGGATCAGTTCCTCGCTGATCGAGGCCCCAATAGCACTTACCACTACAACGGGATCAAGAGCTGGCGTGTGGAAGCAGATGGGAGTGTGAAGAATGTTTGAAGCATTAGTGATTTCAACCCTGTTGGCGCAGGCTGTGACAGGTCGACCGGCCAATGCCGATGAGATTCGCAACTTCGACATCACTGTGTTTCCAGATGGCAAAGGATTGCCTGCCGGCAAGGGGACTGCTGCCAATGGCAAAGAGATCTACAAGGCCAAGTGCGCCGAGTGTCACAACGAAAAGGGCGAAGGGCGTGACCAACAGTATCCCCGGCTGGTAGGCGGCGTGGGAAGTCTCGCATCCCCCAAACCAATCAAAACAGTTGGTTCCTATTGGCCGCACGCAACGACGGTTTGGGATGCGATTTTCCGGGCCATGCCTTATGAGACGCCTCGGACGCTCAAGCCCGATGAGGTCTATGCCGTGACCGCCTTGCTGCTTCACTGGAATGGCATCATCACAGAAACATTTGAGCTGAATGAGAAGACGCTGCCTCAGGTGAAGATGCCAAATCGAGATGGCTTCATCTCCGATGCGAGGCCGTATCAGAAGTTGAAGAAGTAGCTTGCATGCGCGCCCTTTTCCAGCCACGATCTAGAATGTATCTATGGGGCATGATTTAGTCGTTTTCTTTGAACATCCTGAATGGCAGAAGCCACTGTGGGCGGCGCTCGACAAACGGGGCCTAAATTACGCACCTTTCGATTTGAAAATGGCTTCGTTTGATCCGGATGCGCTGCCCGAGGCGAAGCTCTATTTCAATCAGGCCAGCCCGAGCGCTTATGTAAGAGGCAATACCAGAGCGGTGCCTTTTGTCCTTTCGATGATGCGCTCGCTTGAATTGCGTGGTGCCAGAGTCTTGAATGGTTCTTCTGCTTTTTCACTGGAACTTCGAAAGTCAGAACAATGTGCCCTGATGGCAGGTTTAGAGATTGCTCACCCACGCACAATGGCGTTCAATAGCCCAGAAGCTGCAATCGCGAACTGGAAGGGTTCTTGGCCTGCACTGGTCAAGCCTGAACAGGGCGGTAGCGGTGCGCGAATGTTTTTGCTGAATTCCCCAGAGGAATTGCTGCGCCTGCTGCGAGATCAACCCGAATTGTGGCTTCCTGACAATCTCTTGATGTTGCAAGAGTATTTCCCAGTGGATGCAGCCAAAGGAATTGTAAGGATGGAATTCCTGGGCGGTAACTTGCTCTATGCCATGCGAGTTGTTTCCCACGGAGCTTTTAATCTCTGTCCTTCAGAGGCATGTAATCCCGAAGGGGGAGGGGAAGGGATTTGCGAGGTCCCTGCCGTAAAGCCTGCAAAACCAATTGAATTCTACCCTTACCCGGAGGTGCCTAAGGCGGCAGTTGAGATGGGTGAACGTATTGCCAAAGCCGGCAAACTGGATGTTTGCGGCATCGAATATCTGGAAGCGACCGATGGTCGGCTGATCTTTTATGACGTGAACGCAAATTCCAACCTTCGAAAACCGATTGGCGAGGCGTTTGGGTTTGACCCCTTTGAGCGAGTAGTGGACTATCTCGAGAGTGAGATTGCTGCAAGATTGAGCTAATTCTGGTTTGGCACTAAAGGTGCAAGGCATTGCGGTTAGCATGACGCCAGAAGCATCTGAGAGCTCAGTGGCTCGTCCTCTCGAAGCAAATGGCTCCTAGACCTGCTACGGCACCCAGGCCCGCCCCTGAACCTCAAGCAGCAGCGTCTCGACTACGCGTAGTTCCTGCCGTGGAACTCATCAATTGGGTTCGAACAGGCATTTAAGAGCCATCCACCAGACTGAGCTCTACAATTTCGATCCCCAAGCGGGAAGTACCCTTGACTCTTCCTCCCTTGTTGGCTTCGACGACTCTGCCAGCCACTGTCTGTCCTCTTCGTGCCACTACGATTCCATTGGCTATCAGAGGCTGAGAAAGAGTGGCCGTGAAAGAATCACCCGCTTGATTGTGGTCACTCGATAGCACTTGGTCGAGGCGGACGGATACCCAGCTGCCTGCAGGCAGACTGAATCGTTGCTGCGCGAATCCAGGGAGAGCGAGGCATGCATCAATCACTATTGATAAGTGTTGTTCCGACATTGATTTACCTTTCGGATACTGAATCGCTGCAAATAAAAGTCAAACTCAAGTGATTGAAAACAAAAGCATGTGCATTTTGGCTCCTAAACACCGCTGGTGGTGGCTTGGAGCCATTTCTGTGGGCTCAATCTCTAGGCTGTTGCGGCCAAGGTTGTGAAGACGCTCTCATTGAAGCTGTAGCCGAATCCTCTAACGCTGCGGATAAAGATAGGGGCTGTGGCATCGGCCTCAATCTTCTGGCGCAAGCGGAGGATGTAGACGTCGACGGTCCGATCAGTGACAGCACGATCATGGCCCCAAACGGCATCAAGCAACTGTTCGCGACTGAAGACAACACTCGGACGTGTCATCAGGAACTCGAGCAAGCGAAACTCGGTTGCTGTGAGTTGGAGGTCTTCGCTTTGAAGCCTCACTCGGCAAGCGGTACGGTCGAGTTCAAGTTCGCCAGCCTTTAGTAATTTTGCTCCGGACTGTTGTCCTCTGAAGTGGACCTTGACACGAGCAATCAGCTCGCGCACAAAGAAGGGTTTGACAATGTAGTCGTTGGCACCCAGTTCGAGACCGAGAATCCGATCGGTTTCGCTAGCGCGGGCTGTCAAGAAAATGATGGGGATTCCAACCAACTCCGGATGATTTCGGATTCCCTTACAAATATCAAGTCCATCGGAATCCGGAAGCATGATGTCGAGAAGGATAAGGTCGGGCTTTTCTCGACGGCACAGGTCGATAGCGCCTTTTCCAGTTTGCGAGCCAACAAGGGCGAAGCCTTCTTTCTCCAAGTTGTACTTGAGGAGCGAGAACAGATCTGCGTCATCTTCGATCAAAACAATTTTTTTCATGCTAAGCCTATGTGACGATTCTGCCTGAAGAAGGTAGAAGTCAGATTACTATCAGGTTACAAAATGATGAATCCTTCTGTCTCGCACAATATTTTAGAAATCTGATCGATATGAGTGCCTTCCCTCGCTATCCCCATCGAGTGCAGACAGTGAAAAGCCCAGTAGACCGTTTCAAAGAAAGCATGGCGATAGACTATGCGAAATGGCGCGAAGGTGAGGGCTATGACCTTGAATCGATGCGGGAGATGTCCCAAATTGAATTGACCGAAGTCGAAGCCCTCCTCATGGATCGGCTCAAACGCGATGGTGATTGGAGAGATGTCGAGGCAATGGCTGCCATCGACACTGAGACTGCAAAGGCCGCCGTGCTGTCTGCACAAAAGCACCAGATCACTAATGTTCGAAACTACGCGGTCCGTTTAGGGCCGATCACAGA
>ENA-ORBV01005815-ORBV01005815.1-microbial-mat-metagenome-genome-assembly--contig:-NODE-5815-length-22314-cov-13.505554_pt1 | contig 22314 bp, 22 predicted proteins | sample MGYA00237777_ERZ505514 | MGnify/ENA primary metagenome ERZ505514 (study PRJEB26160, sample SAMN06269048) | microbial mat metagenome | isolation source: Oligotrophic lake microbial mat | place... | reverse complement strand
CTCTCTATTCGTCGGCAGCGTCAGATGTGTATAAGAGACAGCCCTTGCGCAGTAGTCACCGATCCCCGGAAGAGCAAGTAGCTCCTTGAGTGTTGAGGGAACTGCTCCATCGTGCCTGTCACATAGCGCCTTCGCAAGCTCAATCATCTCAACGCCACGATAGTGGAGACCCAAGGGCTCTATAATCCGCTTCACCGCCGCAGGCCGCGCCTTTGCCAAGGCCTGGCTATTTGGAAAAGCTCGAAGAAATGCACGATAGGCCTGAACTACATGCCGGTTTGCGGCCGTTTGCTGGAGCAACTTTTCTGCGACCAGCACCTTGAATGGATCCCTTTCTTTGCGCCATGGAAAGCGTCTCTGGTGAGTTCTAAACCAATCCAATAGCGATTGATGAAGAATGTGGACTTGGCCATAGAGTTGGGAATGCAGCGTCTGCGCAAGGGCAGCAGCCAGAGGCGGCGGTACCGCGTTTGATACCTGCGTGACCTGCTCACTTAAATTGCCTCGTAGCACAAAATCTACGCGAAAACCTTGCAAAAGCATCGCCTCCAAAACACTTAGTCGGCGATGCCCACGCGGGTGGAGATGAATTTCGCGATTTCCGTAAGCAACGGTTCGGCTTGGTTTTCCCCATTCGAGGCGACGGAACGATCGTCCATCGCTCTTCTTTGATTTTCCAAATCCAAATTTCGGTGATCGTGGCCTCATCGTCCAGTGATTCGGGTGAAACGGAATCTGATCCGCAGTCAGGCTGCGTTGAAAAAATATAGGCTCTGGCAGCCCTCGAATTGCGTCCCCGACATTGCGAGGCTTACCTTCGATACCGTGCGGAAATTGGTACTTTAACCAAGGGAATCTCCGGGAATTTATTCCGACGAGAAACAATCTTTTTCGGTTCTGCGCGATCCCGAAAGAATTTGAATTCAGCTGCGCTACGAATACATCAAATCCTGCGCCCTCTAGCGCAGAAACGATGTCCTTATATCTACGACTATGCTTTGGATTCTTTAGACCCGTAACATTTTCGAAAACGAAAAAGTCCAGTTCAAATCCCCGATTCAAAGCACCCAATAGGCGTGCGTAGTGCAGACCGAGAGCACCGCGACGGTCGTTCGTATTCTTGCGAACATTGCCAATTGAGAATGTCTGGCATGGTGGTCCTCCAATCACACCTCGTGGACGAATTCCGGAAGCTCGCCCCTCTACCAGTGCCATCAACTCCGCGCCTTGAATACGTCCAAGATCGCATTGAACTGCGCAGCGATCAAATTTGTTCGCGTTGTAAGTTTCAACCGCTGCTTTGTCTACATCCAGAGCCAGCACAGTCCTGAAACCCTGCTGCTGAAATCCTAAGTCAAGACCTCCGGCGCCGGAGAACAGACTGATCACTGGAATGGAATGATTTAGAGCGCTCATATACACCTGCTCGGAGCAAGTTCTACGCTGGGCAATCCGACGTGCGCGAGCGAAAACACGCCCACAATGCGACAAACTACTGAATTGGGCATTTGGGGTTCCAGAGGCCTAACGGATTTCGAATGTTCCTATCGAATCCTGGGGACGGCATCTTTTGCAAGTGGCCTTTTATAATTGATATTGCCGAGCGACAACTAAATTCTTCTTGGATTCTAAACCCGCGATCGCGTGTCAGAAGACAAGAGCATCTGGCCATTGAACCATAAACGTGCACCTCTGGATGCGCATGCCGATCAAGCGTCCCGCATTCAACGCTTGGGTGAACACTCCTCTGAGCTAGGCGCCCTGGCGCCCGGCAGGCCTGTCGTCAGCAGGCGGCAGCGCTCCATCTTCGGGAGTTTTGCAATGCCCTTTACCGCGGCATAAAACCGCGGCAGGTCGTTGCCCTCGCGCTCGAGCATCCTCTCGAAGCCGGGCACGTACTTCGAATACGCCGTGATCGACGCCAGCAGGGCGTTGCCGGGCGCCGCGCCCATGATCCGGTCGTAGCCGGCAAAGCCGCCCCAGCGCGCCTTGAGCGCGTCGTACTCATTTCTAAGCTGGTCGAACCCCGCGCGCTTGGCCTCGCGCATCTCTTCCGGCGGCAGCTTGCTGTCGTACACCTTGTCGAGGCGCGCCTTGGCCGCTTCGACCAGCTCGACGAACTCTCGCTGCCGTTCGCGCGCGGCGAAGAAATTCTTGAGCTCGTCGGTCTGCTTGCGCTCGGCCAGCCACCGCCGCACGCCCGCGCGCTCGACCGCGACGGCGAAGGATTCGTTGAACACCGTGTCGCCCTTCACGTACAGCACGTGATGCGCCAGCTCGTGGAACACCAGCCGGGCGAGCTCCGCGTCCGGATAGCGGATGAACGTCGAGAGCAGCGGATCGTCGAACCAGCCGAGCGTGGAGTACGCCGGAATGCCGCTCACCTGGACATCGAAGCCCTCGGCGCGCTGCTTCGCGGCATACGCCTGCGCATTGGCTTCGGCGAAATAGCCGCGGTAGCTCACGCACCCGGTCACCGGGAAGCACGACTCGACCGCCTTGGTCGAGAACTCCGGCGCGACAAAGAGGTTCCACACCACGAAAGGCCGTCCGAGGTCGGCGTACTGGCGATAGCTCCCGCCGTCTGGCAGGCCAAGCTCGCGCGTGGCGAATTCGCGGATGTCGTGCGCGAGGCGCAGCTTGGCGCGCAGCACATCGGGCGTGGACGGATCCTCGATCACGCTGTCGAGCGCGCGCGCCTTCGAGGTGAGCGAGAGTTGCCCGCCCACGGCCTGCGTGTAATAGGAGAGCGTCTCGCAGCCCGAGAGCAGCGCCGCGCACAGCGTTACGCAGGCCATTGCGGCAAGTCGCCGGCCGGTCCTATGGAGTATTGCCATCGTCCTGGAGGAATTTTCCGTGCGCAAGGAACTGCGCGGTCTGGGATTCGACGCGCGCCGAGAAGATAAGTTCGGTATGGCTGACCGGCAGCACGATGCGCCCGGCCATGCCCTCGAGCGTGGTTTCGTCGAGCCTGACCACGCCGTCGTTGACCCCGGGCAGCCGGCCCAGCAGGCGCCCGAGCCCGATGGAGGGGCGGCTTCCGGCGATCACGCCGAGCGGCGCGGGCCCGGCCCATTTCACGCCCGTCTTCTCCTGCCAGAGCGTCCGGCTCTCGCCGAGCATCCAGCGACCGGGCGCCACGATACCCAGGCGCCGTCCGGACATGCACCCGAGCACCGGCGCGCCCAGCAGCACTACGCCCGTGACTTCGGGCGCATCCGGGCGACCCAGCGTCGCGAGGACCACCAGCCCGCCGAAACTGTGCGCGACGAACTGCACCGGGGCGGAACCCACTTCCTCGCGAACGAACCGCACCAGCCGATCCGCATGCGCCTCCAGCGGATGGCGCCTGCTCGCATAGCCGAAGACACGCGGCCGGTAGCCGCGCGCCCGGAGGCGCGAGGCCATCGGCCGCATGACGACGCCCGGCATCCACAGGCCGTGCAGGAGCACGACGTCGCGCGTCGTCGTTGCGTCGTCGCGCGTCGTCGTTGCGTCCTCCCGTGTCACGGGAGTGCAGTCCGCGCGGGCAAAGGGTCGCGCCGCACCGCCAGCATCCACACACCCGCCGCGAGCGCCGGCACGCCAAACAACGCGTACGCGCCCGCATAGCTGCCGCCGAACGAAAGCGCCTGCGAGAAGAGCGGCGGGCTCACCACGACGCCCATGAACGTGAAGAACATGCAGCCGCCGGTGTACTGGCTGGTCTGCCCCGGCGGCGCGATGCGCGCGACTTCCGCGAGGAACACGCCGTTCCATCCCACGGCCGTCGCCCCGAACACCGCGGCAAAAACGAACAGCAGCGGCAGGGGCCACGAGGGGTTCGCCCAGAACGTCGCCAGCGCCGACAACCCCATGCCCACGCCGAGCAGCCCCAGCATCACGCGCCGGCTCAGCAGGCGGTCGGCCGCCACGCCCCAGAGCACGCGGCCGAAGACGCTTGCGACCTGCGAGACCGCCATCACGAACCCGGCCAGCACCAGCGACATCGAGAACGACTCGGTCAGGAAGATCACGAGGTAGGCGACGAGCGTGATCTGCACGCCGCCGAAGATGAACGACACGATCGCCATCTCGCCAAGTCGCCGGTCGCGGAACACGAGCCCCAGCGGCGCGAACGCCGAGCGCATCGAGATCGGCGCCGACTTGTTGAGGTCGATGTCGTAGCGCTTGCGCGTCGGCTGGATCGCAATGGCCAAAGCGAAGCACACCAGGCCGATCGCGACCGCGGCCCAGCGCCAGCCGAAGAGGAGGATCAGCGTCGGCACCAGCGCCCCCGCGATCGCGCCGCCCAGCGGCACGCCGGTCTGCTTGAGCGAGAAGGTGATCGAGATCAGCGAAGGCGGCGTGGCGCGCATGAGGATCTGCGAGCTGGCCGGCGTGGTCGGGCCATAGCCGAGGCCGACGAAGAACGCGCCGAGCGCAACGACACACAGAGACGAACTCGAGGCCCCCAGCGCGAGGCCGATCAGGCAGGACGCGAGGCCCGCCTGGCTCACGCGAAGCGGACCGTAGCGCGCGACCAGCCCGCCCGCGGAGACCGAGCCGAGCATGCTGCCCAGATAAACGAGCGCGATGTAGTAGCCGATCCAGGACGCCGACACGCCGAAGTCCCTGGGCGCCGCCACCGGCGCCATGACCGGCGCGGAGTACACCGCCAGGGCGACGAGCGTCTGGATTGCCAGCGTCACCCCTACGGGCAGGAGGAGCGAACGCACCCCGGGCGCGCTCGCAACCGCGCCCGGCGACCCCGGCTCAGCCACTGTTGCGCAGGCCCGCGGCGATGCCGTTGATGGTGATCAGCAGCGCGCGCTTGACGCGATCGTCGTTGTCGCCCGCGCGCATGCGGCGCAGCAGCTCGATCTGCAGGTGGTTTAGCGGATCGATGTACGGGCGCCGGTTGCGGATCGAGCGCGCAAGCGTCGGGTTGCCCGCGAGCAACTCGCGAGTGCCTTCGATCGCAAAAAGGTGCTTCATCGACAGCGCCTGCTCGTCCTCGATGCGCCCGAGCAGCGTGGTCGCTCGTTTTTGGTCGCGCGCGAGGCGGGCGTAGCGGGATGCGATTCCCAGGTCCGTCTTCGCAAGCAGCATGTCCATGTTAGAGAGCATCACGCGAAAAAAAGGCCATTCGACGCGCATCTCGCGTAGCAGGCGCATGTTCCTGGTGCGGTTCCTGGCGAGGAAAGCCTCCACCGCGGTGCCGAAGCCGTACCAGCCCGGCAGCATGATGCGCGCGAGCGACCAGCTGAACACCCACGGGATCGCACGCAAGTCCTCGATGCGATCGGAGGCCTTGCGCGCCGCCGGACGGCTGCCGATGTTGAGCTCGGCGATCTCGCCGATCGGCGTCACGTCGCGGAAGAACTCGACGAAGCCCGGCGTCTCGTAGACCAGCGCGCGATAGGCGGCAAAGGACGATGCGCTGATCTCCTCCATCGCCGCGCGCCACTCGGGCCGCTCGGCGGCGGCCCTGGCCGGCTCGAGGAGCGAGGCCTCCAGCGTCGCGGCCACCAGCGTCTCGAGATTGCGCAACCCGATCTCGGCATCGGAGTACTTGCTCGAGATGACTTCGCCCTGCTCCGTGATGCGGATCTGCCCGTTCACGCTGCCCGCGGGCTGCGCGAGAATTGCGTCGTAGCTCGGCCCGCCGCCGCGGCCCACGGTGCCGCCGCGGCCGTGGAAGAGCCGCAGCTTCACTGCGTGCTTCTCGCACACGCCGACCACGTCCAGCGTCGCGCGGTGGAGCTCCCAGTTGGAAGTAACGTACCCGCCGTCCTTGTTGCTATCCGAGTACCCGAGCATCACTTCCTGCAGGTTGCCGCGCGCCTTCACCAGAGCGCGATAAGCAGGCAGGCTGAGCAGGCGGTCGGTCATCGCACCGGCGCGGCGCAGGTCGTCGATGGTCTCGAAGAGCGGCGCGATGTTGAGGTCGAGCTGGGGGGGCGCGTTCACGTCGGGACCCGCGGGCCGGAGCATGCCCGCCTCGCGCAGCAGCACCGCGGCCTCGAGCACATCGCTGACCGAATTGGTGTTCGAGATGATGCAGGTCGGCAGCGCCGTCTTGCCGAAGCGTCGTTGGATCGCCTTCGCGGCATCGAAAATCGCCAGTTCCTTCGAGGCCAGCTCGCCATACTTCACGAAAGGCGAGCGCAGCAGGCGCGCGTTCGAAAGCTCCGCGGCGAGGAAGTCGATGCGCGCTTCCTCGTCGAGCTGCGTATAGCTCTTTACCGCTCCGGAGCGTTCGGCCAGCTCGGCCATGACGGTTTCATGGATGCCGCTGTGCTGGCGCAAGTCCACCGAGGCGAGGTGAAAACCAAAAACCTGCGCCGCGTGCCGCAGGCGCATGAGGCGCCCGTACACCACGCGCGCGCTGCCGTGCGTGCGCAACGAATCGATCAGCGTGTCGAGATCCGCCAGATAGTCTTCGCTGGAGGCATAAGGCTTCGCGGCCGACAAAGGCCGCCGCACCGCTTCGCGTTGCCCGAGGGCGGCGGCGGTCGCGGCGAGCCGCGCATAAACGCCGGTCAGCGAGCGCCGATACGGCTCGTCCCGGCGCTGGTCCGAGACATCGCCTGCCGCATCGGCCAGGCGTTTGAGCCCGGGAGAAATCTCGACCCGCTGCAGCGAAAGGCTGAGCTCGCGCCCGAGCTTGTGGGTTTCCTCGAGGTAGTGCGTGAGCGCCATCGCGGACTGGGCCTCCACCGCATAGGTGAGCGTCTCGTGCGAGACGAACGGGTTGCCGTCGCGATCCCCGCCGATCCAGCTCCCCATGCGCAGCATCTGCGGCGGCGGCAGCCGGCTGCGGTAGCGCGCGTGCATCTCGGCATCGATCTCTTCGAGCAGGCGCGGGATCGCGGCAAGAAACGTGTAGCCGTAGAAGGAAAGTGCGTTGTCGATCTCGTCCTGCACCGTGAGGCGCGCGGCCCGCAGCATGCGCGTCTGCCACAGGATCAGGATCACGCGGCGCAGCGCAGCCTCGTCATCCTCGGCTTCCTGCGGCGTGCGGCGCAGGCGGTCGCGCGCGTCGAGCAGGCGCGCGATCTCGATGTGCGCATCGAGGATGCTTTTTCGCTGCACCTCGGTCGGGTGCGCGGTCAGCACCGGCATCACGAGCCCGCCGGTGAGAAATCCGGACATCTCGGCCGCATTCACACCCGCGGCCGCGGCGCGCTCGGCGGCAAGCGCGATCGAGCCGTTCTGCGGCTTGGAGCCCGCGAGCTGGTGCGCGCGGCGGCGCCGGATGTGGTGCCGGTCTTCGGCGATATTCGCGAGCTGGGAAAACTGCGTGAAGGCGCGCACCACCGTCATCACCGCATCGGGATCCAGCGATCGAAGCGTGGCAGCAAGCGAGGCGCCCGCGCGCGGGTCGCCGCTCCGCCGGAAATCGACCGCGGTGCGGCGAATGCGCTCGACCAGGTCGAACGCCGCATCGCTTTCCTGCTCTCGCAGCGTGTCCCCGAGGATGCGCCCCAGCAGCCGGATATCCTCGGAGAGCGGCTTGTCCTTGTCGTTACGCGGCGTGGCCGCCTTGGCCTTGCCGCGCGGCTCGGAGGGCCCGGCGCGTTTGCTCACAGGCGCTTGCGCCGGCTCCACTCCGGCATGGGCAGCACCGGCTCGGCGCTTCGGTAAGCCTCCGGCCAGATGACTTCACGCCGCCCGTTGAGGATCTGCACGAGGAAAGCCGTGGCCGCGAGCTGGCTGCCATCGGGCGCGACCTTGTAGGCGCCAAGCACCGTGGGCAGCTCGAGGCTCGTGAACGCCGCGCGCAGCTTCTCCTGGTCGAGCGACCCTGAGCGCGCGACCGCGGCTTCGATGACCTTGCCCGCGGCCCAGCCGCAGGCCGCGTGGAAATCGGGGACGAGGCTGTACTTGGCGTAGTAGGCCTTCACGAAATCCGCGTTCCCGGCCGTGGCCGCGCGCGGCTCGTAGTTCGAATATCCGACCGAATACTCGGCGTCCTGGCCGACCAGCCGGATGTATTCCGGGTTCACCACGCCGCTCGCGATAAACACCGAAGGCGTGTAGCCAATGGCCTTGAACCCGCGCAGCAGGCTCGCCGCGTCATGCGGCGACGCCGGGCTGAGCACCACGCCCGGCTCGGTCGCCGCGAGTTTCCTGGCGAACGGCGTCAACGCCCGCATCGGGTCCATGAGGTATGGCATCGGAGCGCGGATTTCGACGGCGCGCTTGGACGCGTCCCGGCGCAGCTGCTCGAGCAGGGGCGCAGCCGTTCCCTCAGCGGTTGCGACGACGACCACGGACTTCAGGCCGAGCTTCGCGGCCAGCGGCACGACGCCGGAGAGCGTCATGTTCGAAGGCGGCGGCACCTGGAAGAGGTAGCGGTAGATCTTGCGGTGGATCTCAGGCGACGGTCCGGTCGCGTTGACCATCACGCGCCGGTTGCGCTCGGCCACGGCTGCGGCCATCGAAGTCGCGGCCGATCCGAAGGAGCTGACCAGGATGTCCGCGCGCTCCTCCTTGACGAGCTTTTCGTAGAGCTCGGTGGAGCGCAGCGCATCGCTCGCGTCGTCCATCAGCCTGAGCTCGACCTGCTGCCCGAGCAGGCCGCCCGCCGCATTGACCTGCTCCTGCCAGAGCTGCAGCGCCTTGAGCGTGCCGGCCGCGAGGTCGGCGAGGTAGCCCGTTTGCGCCAGCGCGGCGCCCACGACGACCGGCCTGGTCTGGGCGGCCGCCGGCAGCGAGAACATCAACCCGGCAAGCAGCAGCGCAAGGCTTTTCATTCGAACCCCATGAACTGCGCGAACTGTTCGACGGGCTCGCGCACCGTAACGAGGCCGTTCTCGATCGCATCCGGGTCGGCGTAGCCGAGCGCCATGCCGCAGACGATGTTTTCCGACTCGGGAATCGCGAGGACCTCGCGCACCACCTTATGCGCCGCTGCGATGGCCGCCTGCGGGCAGGTGTCGAGCCCCTTGCCGCGCGCGGCGAGCATGATGTTCTCGAGGAACATGCCGTAGTCGAGCCAGCTGCCGAGCTCCATGTCGTGGTCGATCGTGAAGATCATCGCCACCGGCGCACCGAAGAACATGTAGTTGCGCGCGTGCTGCCTGGCCATGCCCTCTTTGTTGTCGCGCGTGAGGCCGAGCAGGCCGTAGAGATCCCAGCCCACCTTGCGGCGCCTGCCCAGATACGGCTCGCGCCATTTCACGGGGTAATAGTTGTACGGGTACTTGAAGCCTTCCTCGCCCTGGCTCAGGTAGGCATCGACCATGGCCTTGGAGAGCCGGTCGCGTTCGCTCCCCGCGAGGACGCGCACTTTCCACGGCTGGATGTTGGTGCCCGAGGGCGCGCGGCTTGCGAGCGCGAGGATCTCCGCCACTGTGGCGCGCGGCACCGGGTCGGGACGAAATGCGCGCAGGCTGCGCCGGGTCAACAAGGCTTCCTCGATCGTCGTGGCGCACACACCGGCGGCGAAAGGAAGGGCTCCGTGGGCGGGTTCGCCGCGGAATGGATTGCTCAAGTGAGGACTCCGGAAGGCGGAAACGCGATAATACCGGATGGCCTCCGTCCCGCAGCCCGACTTCAACGTGGAATTTAATGCGCGTCTCGCCGCAATCGTCGGCGCCCAGAACGTGCTCACCGCAAAAGACGACGTCGCGCCCTACTACACCGACTGGCGGCACGTTTATTCCGGCAAAGGCATCGCGGTGGTGCGCCCTGGTTCGACGCAGGAAGTGTCCGCAGTGGTGGGGCTCTGCGCATCGGAGGGCACCGCGATCGTGCCGCAGGCCGGCAACACGGGCCTGGTCGGCGGATCGATCCCGACGGGACGGCGCAAGGAGATCGTGCTGTCGGTCGGCCGCTTGAACCGCATCCTCGACCTCGACGCGCTGAACGACACCATGACCGTGCAGGCCGGCTGCATCCTGCAGAACCTGCAGCAGGCCGCCGACGACGCGGGCCGCCTCTTCCCGCTTTCGCTCGCGGCCGAGGGCAGCTGCCAGATCGGCGGCAACCTCTCGACCAATGCGGGCGGTGTCGGCGTGCTGCGCTTTGGCAACGCGCGCGATCTCGTGCTCGGCCTCGAGGTGGTGCTGCCCGACGGCCGCATCTGGAACGGCCTCAAGGCCCTGCGCAAGGACAACACCGGCTACGACCTCAAGCATCTCTTCATGGGCGCCGAAGGCACGCTCGGCATCATTACCGCCGCGGTGCTCAAGCTGTTCCCGAAACCCTCGGCCAGCGCGACGGCATGGATCGCCGTCGAGAGCCCGCGACGCGCGGTCGAGCTGCTCGCGAGCTTGCGCGGACTCATGGGCGACCGGCTCACGGCCTTCGAGCTGATCTCGCGCGTGTGCCTGGACGCGGTGATCAAGTGCAAGCCTTCGATCGCTGATCCGCTTCGCGGCCGGCACCCCTGGTACGTGCTCGCCGAACTGACCGACGGCGGCAAGCAGGAGGACCTGGCCGCGCGCGCCGAAGCCGCCCTCGTGGAATGCACGGAGCGCGGCATCCTCATCGACGTCGCGCTCGCGCAAAGCGAAGGGCAGTCCAGGGCGCTCTGGGCAATCCGCGAAACGATTCCCGAAGCGCAGTTCACCAACGTGAAGCACGACGTGTCGGTGCCGGTGTCGAGCATCCCGCGCATGATCGACGAAGGGCTCGCGGAACTGGCCAAGGCTTTTCCGGGCTGCGTCGGCCTCATCTTCGGCCACATTGGCGACGGCAACCTGCACTACAACATCGCGATGCCCGACGAAGCCGGCACGCAGGCGCTGATGGTGAAAAAGAAGGAAGTCAACGAGATCGTCTACGCGGTCGTCGGAAAATTAGGTGGATCTATCTCAGCCGAACACGGGGTTGGGCAGCAGAAGCGCGAGGCGATCAAGGCAAGGAAGTCGGCGGTGGAGATGGAGTTGATGCAGCGCGTAAAGGACGCGCTCGACCCGCAGGGGATCATGAATCCGGGCAAGGTGCTGTAGAGGGCAATGCTGCCAATATTGGGGTAAAGGCCGCTTCTGTATTGACTGTCCGGTTAAATTGCTGCCATACCGCTCTGCGCTAATCATCGCCGCCATAACCGGCAAGATCGACCTCCACGGCACCATCGCAGATAATGCGCCGTCAGCCCTAGACCTACCGCGACCCAGGAAATGGCCGAGCAAAGCATCAGCATCAATCCGGAACTGATTCGCTGGGCGGTCGCGCGCTCCGGGCGCAGCGCGGCCACGCTCGCGCGCACGCTGCCGAAGATCGCCGAATGGGAACTCGGACTGACACAGCCCACGCTGAGCCAACTGGAAAAGCTGGCGAAGAAGACGTGGACGCCGTTGGGCTATTTCTTCCTTCCCGAACCGCCGGAAGAACGGCTGCCCGTCACCGACTTTCGCACAGTCCGCGACAAGCCGATCCCTCGCCTCAGCCCGAACCTGATCGACACCCTCCACACGATGCAGCGAAGGCAGGCATGGATGCGCGAGTATCTGCTCGAGATGGGGCACGAGCCCCTGCCGTTTATAGGGTCGGCGAGAACGTCCGACGAGATCAGTGCAGTCGCCCAAAGAATCCGCCGCATTCTCGGAATAGCGGACGGCTGGGCAAGCCTGATCTCCACGTGGACCGAGGCACTCTCGGTGTTGCGCGAGGCAGCCGAGGCGGTGGGCATCATGGTGATCATCAACGGCGTAGTCGGCAACAACACCAAGCGGAAACTCGACCCGGACGAGTTCCGCGGCTTCGTCCTCTCGGATGCCCACGCTCCGCTTGTGTTTCTCAACGGCTCGGATGCGCGCTCGGCGCAGATGTTCACCCTCGCGCACGAACTCGTGCACCTGTGGATGAACGAAGGCGGGTTGTTCAACCTGCCGGAGCTTCGAGCGTCCTCGCACAAGATCGAGCAGTTCTGCAACAAAGTCGCCGCGGAGTTCCTGGTGCCGGCGCGGGAACTCAAACGCTTCTGGCCCGAAGTAAAGAGCAACCCCGAACCGTTCCAAGCGATTGCCCGCCACTTCAAGGTCAGCCCGATCGTCGCTGCCCGGCGTGCGCTCGATCTCGGCCTCATCGGATCGCAGGCGTTTTTCGAATTCTTTAACGCCTACCAGGATGACGAACGAAGGAAGGCGGCGGCCAAGAAGGGTGGCGGGGATTTTTACAACAACCAGAATGTCCGGGTTGGAAAGCGCTTCGCCCGGACCGTAATGCACGCAGCCAAGGAGGGACGCCTGCTATATCGCGACGCATACAGCCTGACCGGCCTCAACGGCGCGACGTTCGACAAATACGCAAAAGCCCTGGGTATCAGCGTCTGACATGGCGAAGCGCCTGCGCTACCTCGTCGATGCGAACGTACTCATGGAGGCAAAGCGGCGCTACTACCGGTTCGCTCTGTGCCCGGGTTTCTGGGAATGCCTCGCTTGGCAGCACAAGCAAGGCCTCGTGAGCAGTATTGACAAGGTCCGAAAGGAGATCGAGGAAGGCCGGGACGACCTGACTCAATGGGTCAAGAAAGAATGTCCTAAAACCTTCTTTGCCGAAAGCACCGGCCGGTCAGTGGCACAGGAGTACGGCAAGGCTATGGTCTGGGTCCAGGCGCATGCACGTTACTCCGATGCGGCCAAAGCCAAATTTGCATTGGCTGCGGACGGATGGCTGGTTGCACACGCCAAGGTGAACGACCTCGTCGTCGTAACGCTCGAAGCACCGGCCCCGGAATCTCGCGCGGAAGTCAAAATTCCGGACGTGTGCGATCAGTTCGGCGTCAAGTACGCGGATACGTTCGAGATGTTGGAGGCCATGAACACGAGATTTACCTGGGAACCGCAGTCGAGACTGCGCCTGTCGCGATGAAAGCGGGGCAGCGATGAGCCAGACGACCGAAAAGGCACTCGAGGCCTACGGATGTCGAGCATGTTCCTGCTGCCGCTCGATCGCATCTACACGATCGTCAACGTAGGCGGTCGAAGCGCGTCAATCGGCGGCGGAGATGGATATCATGCAGCGGGTGAAGGACGCGCTGGATCCGCAGATGGTCATGAATCCCGGCAAGGCGCTGTAGTGGCGATTGCTGCCAATATTGGAGCTGAGCCCGCTCCTGGCTTTGTTTTCCGGTTAAATTACTGCCATTCACTCCCCCGAAGAAGGCGCAGGAACGAATGAAATGGCGGTAGCCGTGTCGAGGATCGAAAGCCACGTCTGCGGCGGCGAATCCGCCACGACGATTTTGTAAGCGAGGTGCTGGAAGTGGATGGCCGCCGGGTGCGGGTGGAGCGTTTTCCGGCGCAGGTGTGCACACGTTGCGCAGAGCCGGCAGTCTTGATGAACTCGCGGTTCGCGGCGCTGCTCAATAATCTTCGCCGGCTATCGGCCAGATGACGCTTATAAGCTACACTGCGCAGGCATGACCGACATCGCCGTCCTCCACTACCAGACGACGGAAGGCCGGATTCCGTACCGGGAATGGATCGAATCGCTTGCCGACAATACCGTTCGTGCCGCGGTGCTCGCGAGAGTCGATCGGCTGGCTTTCGGCAATTTCGGGGACTGGGAAGCGGTTGGCGATGGGGTTTGCGAGCTGCGCGTTCATTTGCGTGCTGGATACCGCGTGTACTTCGCGCGGGAAGGCAGAACGGCAGTGATATTGCTTTGCGGCGGCGAGAAGCGCTCGCAGGCATCCGACATCAAGTGAGGCCAAGAGGAATTGGAAAGACTATGAAACGAGGCAAAGACCTGCCCGCAGCCGTCGCCCAGGATGACTGGCTCGTCGAGCAATTGCGGGACCCGGAGCTGTCTGCCGCCTATCTCAACGCGGCATTGGATGAAGGCGACCAGGCGGCTTTCATGCTGGCGCTGCGCAATGTTGCGAAGGCGCGCGGCGGCGTGTCGGCCCTGGCCCGCGATACCGGCTTGAATCGCGTGGCACTGAACCGCACCTTGTCGGAGACCGGCAATCCGGAGCTGCGCAGCCTGACCAGGATCCTCGATGCCTCCGGGATGCGATTTGCTGTCGTGGCATCGCAAGGCACGGCCCGGGGCGGTGGGAAGGGCCGCCGGCAGCGCTTGAAAAGCGGTGACGAGTGGGACGCCGCGCATCGCCGGAGCCGGCGTTTGGTGTCCTTCCGAGCCGGCGAACCGAAGAAGATCAAGCGCCAAATGAACAAACGCGCCCGCAAGGAGGGCGTCCAGGCAATTCGCAAAGAGACTTGACCGCGCCGCCGGCGTTTGGCCACCGACGTGCTGCATCGTTTTCCGAAGAAATCCCCTTCAAGGATACCGCCTGACTCGACAGGTTATGTCGCAGACAGCCTCAGACGATCAGGCCGCGAGCTTTAATCGCAAATTCTTCCCGAGCGCGGTAGCAGCCTTGCTTATCGTCGAAAGTGTGACCGACGAGTCGTTCGCGTCAAGCAATCTACGGATCACCGCGCGACTCGTATGCATGCGGCGAGCCATCTCGGCTTGACTGATATCCGCCTTGGTCATCGCCTGCTGGAACTCCCAAGCCAGAACGCGCTTTATCGCCAGCGCAGTGGATTCCTCCAAGCGCCCCTCATCGCGGAGGAAGTCCTCGAAATCGCTCCCGACATGCGGATTTGCTTTCTTGCGTGCCATGTTCATTCCTTTCCAGGCTTCAATAGTTTCCTGCGCCGCTTCGCTGTTTCAAAGTCCGCCTCCGGCGTCTTCTGGCTTTTCTTGATGAATCCATGCAAGAGCACGGCTTCACCCTTCAGGACGGTGAACATGATCCGCGCAATACGATTGCGAAGATCGACGCGAACTTCCCATAGCCCGTCCTTCATCTTCCGAACTAACGGCATCCCGATAGGCCATCCGAATTGCACGGTCCGAATTCCGTCGCCAATCGCCTTGCGCTCCTCGCCGGGCAATTCTCTTAGCCACTCGCGGACGGGTTCCCGGCCTTCAGCAGTACGGAAGAACCTGACCGGGAGCTTTTGCATTGGGATAGTGTATCAAAATAAGTACATGCCTGCATGTGCCTGCCTGCTCTCCGGCGTAAGCGCGCCGCGTCACCAAGAGCGGAAACCGCGCCGCAGAATTACTGCCAGTTTTGTGCCGACCACCGCGTCCTGCTTGGCTCTCCTGTCGATATGCTGCCATTGGGCCGAGTCGGCTTGATCCAAGGGTTCACCAAACGGTCGAAACCTCTTTCACCTTGCGCAAAGCCGCGTCCGACGTCACCAGCGGGGCCTGGTGCATCAGCGCGGTCGCCGCGATCAGGCGGTCGGCCGGATCGCCGTGCGAGAACAGGTCCGACTCCGAGAGCACGGCAATCCCGGCCGTGATCGGCAGGACGCGCACCGCACGGGCGACAATGAGGTCTTCCAGGAACTGGCGGGCGTCCATCGCCGGGTCGAGGCGTTGGCGCGAAATCAGCATCGCGATTTCCCACAGGCTGATGTCACTGCAGGCGATTTCGCCTTCGGCAAAAGCGGCTTCGATCGCCTTGCGCGCGCGGGCCGACAGGCGTCGGGGCGCCAGCGCGTCGAACACGAGGACGTGCGTGTCGAGGACGATCAACGCTCCGCGTCCCACTCCGCGCCGGTGGGGCTGACCACATCGCCGATCACGCAGTGCTCGCGGGCGGCGCGCAGCCGCCCCTGCGCTTCCTCGCGCCGGTTGCCGCCGGCGACGATGCGGGCGATCACGCGGCCGCGCGAAGTCACTTCGATCTCCCGCCCCTTGCTCGCTTCCTCGAGATAGGCTGGGAGGTTCTGGCGCAATTCGGTGACGTTTACTTCGGTGCGCGGGATTTTCGGCAATTGGGCCTCCATGTACAGATGAAGTGTACATCCGGGCGCTGCTGCTGTAAAACAAGGATCAGCGCCGCGCGACGGGCTCGCGCTTGTGCTTGAGCATCGAGATGAGGTTGAGGCAGATCAGGTGGGCGACCTGCTTCTTGTCGCGGCGGGTGCGTTTGTGGCGCATTTGCGCGGCCAGCGCCTTGGCGGCCCTGAGCTCCGGGGGCTCCGCCGGCAATAAGATTGGGTTGCGCGCGAGGCGCACCGGCCTGTCCCCGAACAGGTCATTCACTACTTGATGGTCACCCATGACACACCCCGTATAAGAACCCGCACTCCCTGAGGTTCGACTATTCGCGGATCGGGGGCTTTCGTCTGTACGCTCCGGCACCCTTTCGCTTGTAGGTCCTTAACGCGAGAGGTCGGAGAACGGCTGACACAGCCGGTGATCCGGGCTAGATGGTGTCCTGGATGAAGCTCTTGGGCGCCGGGGACGCCGGGGTCATGACGCAGTTTCCGCCCACGGCCCGCGCCCGGTCGAGGCACGAGGCCGCCAAGGCCAGGACCGGATCCAGGTTCTCATGGCGGGTGTCGACCTCGCACACCCCCGCGCTGACGGTTACTCCGAACACGCCGTTGCGGATCGCCGGATCCTCCGCCACCGTCACGCGGATGCGTTCGGCGACCGCGACTGCCTCCGACAGCGCCAGCTCGGGCATGAGTACGCCCATCACCCCGCTGGAGAGGCGGCCGGCGACGTCGTACATGCGGATATCCCGCTGGGTGATGGCCGCCACCCGCTTGAGCGCAAGGTCCACGAAGTCCTCTCCCTTGGCGACCGACGCCTGCTCCATGCGGTCGAGCTGGACCAGCATCAGGGTGATCGCGTAGTCGCGCCTGCGCGCCCGGTTGAGCTCTTCGAGGCCGCTGCGCAGGAAGGCTTCGCGCGAATAAAGCCCGGTCTGGGCGTCCGGCGACATCGCCCCCACCGAATAGACCTTCAGGTCGCGCGTGCGGGCGACGTCCATGTAGCCGAAAGCGGCCAGCGTAATGCAGACATCGTTGACCAGGTAGAAGGAGAGCTGGATGAGGTGCGAGTCGAACACGCCCGAGACCTGGCCGGTGGCTACCGAAACTGCGCGTGTCAACGCGAGGCCGCCCAGCGTGAGGGTCGAGCCGAGGATCATCCAGCCCCCCGGCTTGTGGCCGGCGCGGATCAGCTGCAGGGCTGCCCAGCAAATCAGGCCGAAGGCGAACAGCGCCGCGCTGGTGAAGATCATTACGCGGGCGCCGAAAGCCTGCGGCCCGAAACCGGCGATCGGCAGCAGCACCGCCATGCTGACCGGCATGGCGGCGAGGACCTTGAAGTTGGCCTTGAGCCCGCGCACGGCCTGCAGCGCCGAGAAGTAGAACAGGGGCGCCGCGAGCAGCAGGACGTTTGCGAACAGGATGGTCCAGAGGTCCGCGATCAGGCCGCGCTGCGAGATCAGCACCAGCCCGAGGCCATGCAGCAGCAGGCCGATGGTGTAAGGGCCGGGGAGCTTGCGCCTGGTGTCCGGCCGGAACGCGTTGAACTCGATCGCGACGGCGAGGACCCAGCAGAGGAAGGCGCCGATGACGAGCAGCGCGCGGGCGTCGAAAGTCACGCGAAAAGCACCTTTCTTCGGATTTTGACGCGCAAGTCTATCGCGGGCCGCGCACCCGAAGGGGCTAGCCCGGTCGTGTTAGGGAAGCGCGCTGAGCCTGCTCACGATCCGGTCCTTTCCGGAGCCGCAGTCGGCACCAGCGGCGTCCAGCCGGTGAGCTTGCCGACCTCCGCCTTGACCCAGTTCGACATTGCCAGGCGATCGGCGGTGAGCATGACCATCTGGAAGCCCTGGTCGATGTAGCGCTGGGTGTACTTCGAGCTCATGGTGTGCATGGCCGCGATGACCTTGTGCTTGCGGCAGGTCTCCAGCACGCGGTTCACCGTCGCCACGTGCTTGGGGTCGTCGTTGTCCATGACCGGCGGCAGGCCGAGCGCGAGCGCAAGGTCGGTGGGGCCGATATAGACCGCGTCCACGCCCGGTGTCGAGATGATCTCCTCCATCTTCTCGATGCCTTCTGCCGTCTCGATCATCACGATGCAGAGCATCTCGGTGTCCGCGTGCTTCTGGTAGTCCGCGCCCCCGTAGAGCGCGGCGCGGTTCGGCCCGTTGCTGCGGATGCCCTTGGGCGGGTAGCGGCAGGCTGCGACGGCGCGCATCGCCTCCGCGCGGTTGCTCACCATCGGCACGATCACGCCATAGGCGCCCGCGTCGAGCACTTTCATGATCATCGACGGCTCGTTCCAGGGCACCCGCACGATGGGCGTGACCGCCGTCGTGGAGATTGCCGCGAGCATGGGCACCGCATCCGAGTAGTCGATGCAGCCGTGCTGCATGTCGACGCACAGCCAGTCGAGGCCGGTGTGGGCCATCATCTCGGCCGATAGCGTGTGCGGGATCGAAAGAAAGCCGCCGACGGCGGTCTTGCCTTCGCGCCAGAGTCGCTTGACGCGGTTGGTGCGCATACGGGTGTCTCCCTCTATGAAACGTGGCTGAACTTGAAGCCCGAGCTTACGCCAGTCGTGCGTGCCGCACTGCGGCGTAGGTGAAACAGCTCACACAGCCGCTTCCCTACTCGCCTCCTTCGACACGCTCCCTAAGCCGACAAAATGTAGGGCGGGCGTAGGCGCCCATTTCGAAAAACCGTGACTACAAAATCGCAGTCGGGCGCGGGATGATGGACCTGCAATGAAACCGAATCGCCACCTGGTTCTCTCTGCCGCCACCGACACCCTTCGGGGACAAGTTCGTGGGTGACGCATTCGAAGTCGTTACTCACATCAGCGACCCCTTCAGCTCGGTGACCCACCTCATCGGGGCGATCGCGTTCGCCTGGCTCGGCGCGTCGCTCGTGCGGCGTGCCGATGGCGAACCGGCCCGCCGGGCCGCCGTGGTGATCTTCGCGTTCTCAGTCTCGCTGATGCTTCTGGTCAGCGGCGTCTTCCACATGCTTCCCCAAGGCGGCGCCGCGCGCTACGTCATGCACCGCGTCGACCATGCGGCCATCTTCATCCTGATCGCGGCCACGTTCACGCCGATGCACGCCATCCTCTTCCGGGGCGCGGCGCGCTGGGGCGTGCTCTCGGTGGTGTGGACCATCGCCATCGTGGGCCTGACCTTCAAGTCGATGTACTTCGGCTCGATTCCCCAGTGGGTAAGCCTGACCCTGTACATGGCGTTCGGATGGCTTGGACTGGCTTCGGGAATAGCCCTCTTGCAACGCTTGGGCTATTCCTTCGTGCGCCCGCTGATCCTGGGGGCGGTCGCCTATAGCGTCGGCGCAATCACGGATTTCGCCCAATGGCCGATCCTGCTGCCGTCCGTGATCGGCTCGCATGAACTCTTCCACTTGGCAGTGCTGGTGGGGCTCGCATGCCACTGGCATTTCGTGCGCGGCTTCGCCTCGGGCCGGTACCTGCCGGGGCACTTGGTGAGAGCGGCGTTGGCGCCGGTTATGCGGTCGTCCGCGGCTGCGGCATCGAACGTGTTGATGCTGCGCCGAAGCCGGCTGATCCCGGCACTCCTGCGGCCAGCCCGCAACCGCAACATGGTCAATCCCGCAGTCAATCCCGCAGTCAATCTGAGAGTGTTGGCGGGGTAGCCGAAGCGAGGTGCGCGCGCACGCGCTCGACCAGCGCCTCCATTCGCTTGTCGCGGATGCCGAGGTCCGAGAGATGGCTCACGGTGTCGAACAGGTAGTCGCAGCAGGTGCCCAACGGCCCGCTGCCGGTCGCGAGCAGCCGCGCGGTTTCGTCATTGTCCAGCCCGCGCACATAGCGCTCGTGCGCGTGGTTGGCCGCGAAGGCGATCGCGTGCTCGGTCCCGCCTGGCGTTTGCGCGGTCACCCAAACCGCGCGGTACGCGCCGGTGAGCATCTCCCTCCGCCAGACCACGTCGAGCTCAGCCTCGACCTTGTCGGGGGCGATGCGGTAGGCCACGCCATGGCAGCTTCCTCCGCGCTCGAGAGCCAGCATGAGCCCCGGGCTCTGCGGGCTGCCGCGCCCCGCCCTCGCCCATAAACAGAACTGCCGGTGGAATCCGCGAACCAAAGCGGTGCGCCGCTCGACGTGGTGGAACGCCGGGTTCCAGATGAGCGAGCCGAAGCCGAACACCCACACCCGGTCCGGCCGCGGCGTGCTCGAGAGCATCTGGCGGATCTGCCGCGTGCGCTCCTCGTCGGACATGAACACCACGCCTGGGCCCAGCAGCGCCTTGGCCGAGGCGCGCAGGCTGCCGTCGAGGATGCTTTCGCGCGTGAGGGTGAGCTTGCTCATGGCTCCGCTAAAGCATTCATCGTACCAAGGTTGCGGGCATCGGGAGCCGCTGGCAGAACCGGAAGGCGGCCAGCGCGGCGAGGGTAAGGAAAACCAGCGCGCCTGCGTAGAGGATGGGCGCGGATGCCGAGCCGCTGACGTCGTACGTCCAGCCGCCCACCGCCGGCAACGCCGCGACGCCTGCATACCACCACGTATAGAACAGGCCGAGCCCGGTAGCGCGGTTTTCCGGGCGCAGCACCTCGATCGGCAGCGCGGCCATGATGCCGGCCGGCAGGAACAGGATCAGCCCGATGATCGAAAACCACAGTACGTACGCCGGCGAATAGGGAATCGCAAGGATGGCCAGCCCCCCGATCACCGTCGAGAAAATGATCCACCTATTCGGCATTCGCCAGCGGGATGCCAGCCAGCCGCCGAGCGGCACGCCGATGACTGCAAGCCACGTCCCGAGGCTCGTCACTGCCGCTGCTTCGGAAAGCTCCAGGCCCTGCGTCTTGAGGTAGCCCGGCGCAAAGCTCACCGCCACCACCCAGCCGGCGTTGACGAAGGTCCAGATCAGTCCGGCAAAGCTCACGAGCACGAACTCGCGCATCGACAACCCGAAGGCCGGCGCGCCGGGATCGGCCGGTGCCGTGTTCGACGGGCTGCGATAGAGCACGGCGAGCACGACGAGCGTGATCGCGCAAAACACCGCGGTGGCGAAGAACACGGTGCGCCAGGTGGAGTTTGCGGCCAGGCCGGGCTGCGTGATCAGCGCGAGGCCGATGCCGATCGGCCAGCCGTTGAGGTACAGCGACATCGCGAAGACGAGCTCGCGGCCCTTGAACCAGTCCGACAACATCTTGGTCATGAGCACAAACTGCAGCACCACGCCCACGCCGGTGATGGCGCGGCCCGCAACCAGCATCTCGTAAGAGGTGCCGAGCGCACTGATCACGCCGCCGGCCGTCATGAGCGCGAGGCCCGCGAGCACCATGCGCTTCTCGCCGAAGCGCCGGCCGAGCCAGCCGCCGGGCAGCGCGAGCACGATGCCGGGCAGGAGGTAGAGGCCGATCAGCGTGCCGACCGAGGCATAGTCGATCGAGAATTCCTCGACCAGGAAAGGCGCGACCGACGCCACGGCCTGGAACTGGAAGCCCATGGCGATGCGCGCGAAGGCGAGCACGCCGAGGATCATCCAGCGCGTGGTCACAAGCCGCTCATCACGCTGCGCACACTCCGCTCATTGCGCGGGGCATCTCCTACTCATACTTCGCGAACTGCCCGTCCCGCCACTTGATCGCCTCGCCCAGGTTCTTCTCGCGGCGCAGCTTGTCGAATACCTGGTACTCGGGCGCGATCGAGTTGTCGAGCTGCACGCACGCATCGAAACCGATGTCGAGGGCGGTCCTGAAACCCATGGCTTCGGCGCCCTTGTTCATGGCGCGCTTGTTCCAGGTCAGGCATTCGATCGCCACGCGGCTCATGCGCTTGCCGATCTTGAGCGTCTCGGCATGCAGGTCCGCCTTCGGATACACGCGGGTCACCAATCTTACGCGCTCGGCCTCGGCCGCACCGATTGTGTCGCCGGTGAAGATCAGTTCGCGGCTCGCCGGCCCGAGGATCCACGGCATGACCATCGTGACGATGCCCGCGGCGAAGCGCGTCTCCAGCACGCCGAATTTCGAGTCGTCCGAGCAATAGCGGATGTCGCACATCTGCGCGAACTCGAGCGCCCCGGCGAGGCAGAAGCCGTCGATCACCGCGATGACGGGCTTCGAGCACTCCCACGGCGAATAGCAGAACTCGAGGTCCTTGGCCAGGCGGTCGCGCCACCCAGGCTCGCCGCGCTTGGGGCCGCCCGCAGCGGTTTCCTTGATGTCGTAGCCGGCCGAGAAGGCCTTGCCGCCCGCGCCGGAGACAAGCACTACGCGCACTTCCGGATCCGCATCGGCCTGCGCGATCGCGGCCATGATCTCGCCGCAGAGCTTGAGGTTGAACGCGTTCATGCGCTCGGGGCGGTTGAAGGTTATTTTCGCGACGCGGTCGTCGACTTCGTAGGTGAGGGTCTCGTAGGCAGCCATGGTCAGCCCTTTGCGTGAGGTTCGATGAGGAGGTCGACGCCGAGCGCGCCGCGCGCGGTGACAATCAGCGGGTTGATTTCGATGGTGGCGGCCTCGGCATGCAGCATCGCGCCGAGCTTGGAGAACGCCGCGATCGCCTCGGCAGCGCCCTTGCGGTCGAACGGGCCCCGAC